>Ga0316197_10000238_pt1 | contig 40003 bp, 30 predicted proteins | sample OudBiesiAoxic_MG_FD_204939 | JGI IMG/M metagenome (GOLD analysis project Ga0316197, IMG submission 204939) | Coastal sediment microbial communities from Oude Bieten Haven, Netherlands - site A oxic | ecosystem: Environmental > Aquatic > Marine > Coastal > Sediment | place: Netherlands... | reverse complement strand
CATTCAGCTCCACATGTATGCAGGCCTTAAGCGCAAGCTATTTTATGCCGACACGCCAAAGGTGTTGCTTTTGACTTTCGCTACTCGTAACCCGAAGCTTAAAAAACCGTCGGGCTTAAGCGCAAGCTATTTTATGCCGACACGCCAAAGGTGTTGCTTTTGACTTTCGCTACTCGTAACCCGAAGCTTAAAAAACCGTCGGGCTAAAGCGCAAGCTCTTTTATACCGACACGCAAAAGGTGTTGCTTTTGACTTTCGTTACTCGCAACCCGAAGCTTAAAAAACCGTCGGGCTAAAGCCGCGACCTACAAAACATTCAGCTCCACCTGTAGGTCGGGCTTCAGCCCATCAATGGGTCATGGGCTTAAAGAGCACGCTAAAAATAAGCAAAAAAAAGGGCTTCCCAATTAGGAAGCCCTTTTATTGTCTGCTTTATGAAATAGGCTATTGAGATTGCTGCTCTAAGTAACCAAACGCCGTTAGCATTGCTTGCTCTTGGAATTTTTTCAGGCCTAATTCAACCGCAGTAGGCTGATTTTGAGCACCTGATAAACCTTCTTTTATGTACGTTGATGAAAGAACATGTACATTCACATCAGGTAACAGTTGCAGTGCGCCTTCAATCTTAAAGCTTAATGGGCTGCCTGCAAATTTACCTTTTTGAGCTCGTTGCTTAATCACAACAGTATCTACTTTATAATCTGTCATTAATTGCTTGAAGTCAGCTTGAAATTTTTTCAGTGGAACAGTATTAATGCCATCCACTAAATTAAATTTATTTGCGCGTACTACCGGTACATCATACAAACCTTTTTCTAGCTGCATTATTGCGATAATCGCTTCGTTACCGATTAGTTCTACGCCACATACTCTCATTATTTTACCCTTATCTATTTCGTGTGCATTTTTAAGTTTATCATGCGAATTGTTGCACCAATACCCGCTAATACTTGGTTAGCATTGACACCGCGCGTTGTTAATTGTTCGCCATTATCAAGCCATGTTACGGTACATTCCGTTAACGCATTGGTTTTACCACCAGGTGGTATGCGTAACTGGTAATCAATGAGTTCAGGGAAGATAAATTGCTCTTTATCTAACACTTTTTTCATTGCACTAATGAAGGCATCAAAACCACCATTACCACTACCGCTGGTTTTATATATCTGTTCGTTGACTCGAACACGAATACTGACTGTTGATTCTAGCTCTAGCCCAGAATTAATCGAGCAGTTTAACAGTTCAACATAGTTGTATTCGTTACGCTCAAGTAAGTCGGCAATAATAAACGGCAGATCATCTGCGCTGATTGTTGCTTTTTGGTCACCTAAACGGACAATACGTTGTAATAGTTTTTGTTGCTGATCACTATCAAGATCAATATCCATCGCTTCTAAATTTTTAGCAAGAGAAGCTTTACCACTCATTTTACCCAGTGCATAACTGCGACAGCGTGCAAAACGTTCTGGCGTTAATGCCGACATATATAAGCCGCCCTTTTTATCACCATCAGCATGAATACCACTGGTTTGTGTAAACACATCAGCGCCTACAATCGGGGTGTTATCCGCACAACGTTTACCAGAAAAGCTTTCAACTAATTGGCTTAATGTGTGGATCTCTTTTTCATCAATATTAACTGCAATATTGAGCTTATCTTGTAGAACAACAGCAACTTCAGCTAAAGATGCGTTACCAGCTCGTTCACCTAGACAGTTCATAGTGCAATGGATAGATGATACGCCCGCTTTCACTGCATACATTGCATTTGCGGTCGCTAAGCCATAATCATTATGTCCATGAAAATCAAACTTAAGATCTGGAAAACGATTAGTCATATCACTCAGGCTATCGAACACCTCTTGCGGTGACATTACCCCGAGTGTATCTGGCAACATAAAATGGTGAATACCAGAGCCTTGTAACTTGGTCACCATCTCATAAACATAATCAGGACTATCTTTATAACCATTAGACCAGTCTTCAAGGTAAACATTCACCTTTAAACCATTTATTTTAGCATATTCAATAGTTTGCTTAACTTCAACAAGGTGTTCATCTAAGGTTTTTTTAAGCTGCTCACTACAATGTTTCAAGCTTCCTTTAGTGAGTAAGTTTAAAACCTTGCCTCCCGCTTCGACAATCCAATCAACACTACGTGTATGGTCAACAAACCCTAACACCTCTATGCGGTCAACTAATGCTTCATTCGTTGCCCATTGATTAAGTTGTGCAACTGCTTTTTTCTCGCCTTCAGAAACACGTGCCGAGGCAACCTCAATTCGGTCAACTTTTAATTTTTGCAGCAATGCTTTAGCGATACTTACTTTTTCCGCGGGTGAAAAAGAGACGCCCTGCGTTTGTTCACCATCACGCAGTGTGGTATCCATTAGTTCAACAGTTAATACCTGCTTTGTCATTGCTCGTTACTCCATTAATCGTTTGCTAAAAACCTATTGCGCTATTTAACCACCCACTTTACATTTGTGAATTGTTACTATTAAACAGGGCAATAAACTTTTGTGATAAAAAAGGCGCAACAAATGCGCCTTGATACACTATAGATTATATTTTCGCGATTAAGCGCTAGGCCATAACCAAGGTAGTTTCTTTTTGTTAGCAGCTTCAAACTCAGTGATTTTGCTTTCGTGAGTTAACGTCCAACCGATGTCATCTAAACCTTCAAGTAAAGATTCTTTACGAAAAGCATCAACCTCAAAGTTAATTACGATGCCACCAGGTGTTGTCACTTTTTGCTCAGCGAGGTCAATTGTAAATTCAACACCTTCATTAGATGCGATTTCAGCCATTAACTCAGCAAGTTGTTCAGCAGTTACTACGATAGGTAAAATACTATTTTTAAAGCAGTTACTGTGGAAAATATCAGCAAAGCTTGTTGAAATAATAGTATTAAAACCGTAATCCGCGATTGCCCAAGGTGCATGCTCACGTGATGAACCACAACCAAAGTTTTCGCCAGTCACTAAAATTTTAGCGCCTTGAAAAGCAGGTTTATTTAATTCAAACTCAGGATTCGGTGTAATGTTATCGGCAAGGTAACGCCAGTTATGGAATAAGTTAATACCAAAACCTGTACGTTCAACTTTTTTCATAAAGTTTTTAGGAATAATTTGGTCAGTATCAACGTTGCTACGATCCATTAAGGCTGCGATACTTGTATGTTTAATATATGGTTGCATTATCTAATCCCTATTTCCAATCACGAATATCAACGAAGTGGCCTGCAATCGATGCAGCGCCAGCCATAGCTGGTGAAACAAGGTGAGTACGACCACCTTTACCTTGACGACCTTCGAAGTTACGGTTTGAAGTAGATGCACTACGTTGACCATCTTTCAACTCATCACCGTTCATTGCTAGACACATTGAACAACCTGGATCACGCCATTCCCAACCCGCTTCAAGGAAGATTTTATCCAAACCTTCTTTTTCCGCTTGTACTTTTACAGGGAATGAACCTGGTACTGCGATAGCTTGAACACCTGTTGCAACTTTCTTACCTTTGATAATCTCAGCTGTTGCGCGGAAATCTTCAATACGGCCATTCGTACAAGAACCAACAAATACGATATCAACATTGATATCAGTAATTTTTTGTCCTGCCTTCAGATCCATGTATTTAAGGGCACTTGCACATGCTTGCGCTTTAACATCGTTATCAAAATCAGTTGGAGCAGGTACAGAGCCGGTTACAGAGATAACTTGTTCTGGAGAAGTACCCCAAGATACTTGCGGTGCAATATCTTCAGCACGAAGCACGATAGTTTCATCAAATACCGCGCCTTCATCTGTTTTCATTGATTCCCAATGAGCGACAGCTTGTTTCCAGTGCTCACCTTTAGGTGCGAACTCACGCCCTTCTAGGTAATCATAAGTAGATTGATCAGGTGCAACAAGACCAGCACGTGCACCGGCTTCGATTGCCATATTACAAAGAGTCATACGACCTTCCATAGAAAGATCGGTGATTGCACTGCCAGCAAACTCCATTACATAACCCGTACCGCCAGCAGTACCTGTTTTAGCAATGATTGCTAATGCAATATCTTTGGCTGTTGAGTAAGCAGGAAGTTGACCTTCTACTTTCACTAGCATGGTTTTTGCTTTTTTCTGTTGTAATGTCTGAGTTGCCATGATGTGTTCAACTTCAGAAGTACCGATACCAAATGCTAATGCGCCAAATGCACCATGTGTTGCTGTATGGCTATCGCCACAACAAACAACCATACCTGGGTGAACAAAACCATGCTCAGGTACGATGATGTGAATAACACCATTTTGGTCACTGTCCATGCCAAATAGATTGATATCATTTTCGTCACAGTTAGATGTCATTGTTTCAACTTGTTTTTTAGCAATAGCATCAACAATATTGTAACGGTCTTTAGTAGGAACACAGTGATCAATGGTACCTAAAATACTGTGTACATTACGCACGCCACGGTTTTGCAGGCGAAGGCCTTCGAATGCTTGTGGGCTTGTTACTTCGTGCATTAGATGTCTGTCAACAAACAGAAGTGGGGAACCTGATTCTGGCTCGTGAACTAAGTTCGCATCCCAGATTTTTTCATACATAGTTTTAGTCATTGTTTTCCTTACGATGCTATATGCATTTAACTTATTGCTGGACAATCCATTTAATATGATAGAAACCAATCGATAATCACTATCATATAGGCTTGTTTAGTGTCTTTAAAGAAAGTTATTCTAATTGAAAGGCTTCGATCTCACAAGATAGGGGCTCAAAAATCATACCAATTAGAGGGAAATTTACCATTAATTATCCAATTCAGACATTGCACATTACAATTTGTTTAGTATTCACACTAAGTTGATTATAAAAGCATAATAAAAATGGATGATTTTTAAATAAGTCCGTAATATTAACCTCTATTTATCTATTTCCTCGGAGCAGCAATGCAATACCACATGATCACCACTCAAGACCAACTAAATGATTTTCTTGCATCGCTCGATAATACCCCAATTTGTGTTGATACTGAATTTGTGCGAACACGTACTTTTTCGGCCAAACTTGGATTATTGCAACTATCACAAAATGGTAACATTACCCTGATTGATCCAATCGCGGTGCCTGATTTAAGTGATTTTTGGAAAGCACTAGATAATAAGTCCTGTATTTTACATGCAAGCAGCGAGGATTTAGAGATTATTCGCGATCACAAGGGCGATCTTAATTTCACTCTTTTTGATACTCAGATTGCCTGCTCCTTCGCAAATTTAGGTGCTTCACTGGGTTATGCAAAAATGGTCGAAACACTACAAGATATTGAAGTTGATAAAGGTGAGTCTCGTACCGACTGGTGCCAACGTCCGTTAAGTAAAAAACAGATTCAATATGCAGCCGCAGATGTTGTTCATTTGACTCCCTGCTTAGATAAATTAACCGAACTGTTAAATGAAAAAGGGATGTTTGAATTTTTCGAGGAGGAGTGTCAAATAACCTTAGATTTAAAAATGAAAAAAACGGATCCCCTAAAAGTTTATAAGGCGATTAATAATGTTTCAAAATTGGATAGACAAGGTGTCGCTACCATTCAGCAATTAGCAAAATGGCGTCTGCACACTGCCCAAACTCGCGATTTAGCATTAAATTTTGTTATAAAATCAGAAAACCTTTGGTTATTAGCGCATTATAGACCTGCAACTGTTGAAGACTTACGCCGCTTAAACTTAGCTCCGAATGAGATACGTATCCACGGCAAGGAAGTTTTAGCCATTATTGAACGAGTGAATAAACAAGATCCTGAAACTTACCCACCAATCACAACACGTTTAGCTGATTTCCCTGGTTATAAGAAAACCTTAAAATCGATGCGTGATGTGATTACAAAATGTGCAGAGCAGCATCAACTCCCTATCGAGTTGATTGCTTCTAAACGGGTTATTAATGAATACCTTAGCTGGTCATGGAAGTTAACTGACGAACAACGCAAAAAAGCAAATAGACCAAAATTGTTAACAGGTTGGCGTTTTAAATTAGTCGGTCATCAGTTTAAACATTAATCTTACTAATGCACTGATATCGCTATAACATGGATATCATATTGCCCGTTTTAAAAGGAAACATCAGCGGCTATGCAACAGACACAACAAAAAACCTGGTTAGAAAGCAGTAAAATCTATCTCGAAAAACGAGTTGCAGTACTATTTTTTCTTGGTTTTTCAGCGGGTCTTCCAATTTTACTCGTATTTTCAACTCTCTCTTTCTGGTTACGTGAAGCGGGTGTAAGCCGAGCGAGCATCGGTTTTTTTAGTTGGATAGCGCTCGCATATGCTTTCAAATGGGTATGGTCACCTTTTGTTGACCGGTTATCAATTCCCCTGCTCACCAATTGGTTAGGTCGACGACGAAGTTGGTTACTGCTTTCACAACTTGCAATTGTTTTATCACTAGTTGGTATGGCGATGAGTGATCCGCAGATCAACCTAACCCTGTTTGCCATTTTTGCATTGATTGTCGCTTATAGTTCTGCAACACAAGATATTGTTATCGATGCTTATCGTATTGAATCGGCACCTGAAAAATTTCAAGCCGCTATGGCCGCTGCGTACATGACAGGTTACCGTTTAGCAATGATAATGGCAGGTGCAGGATCCCTTGCCATTGCAGCTTGGGCAAGCCCGACAGATGAATACCAATTAAGTGCTTGGTCAATTTCCTACTTTGTGATGGCTGCTTGTATGGCTGTTGGTATTATCACTACCTTTGTTTGCCACGAACCAGATTATCAAAATAATCAAAATGAGCAGCGTAAAAAAGTGGAGATGAAACTTAAACATCAACATTTACCACCTTTTATTGCACGATTTTTAGCATGGTTAGATATTGCTGTGATTGCTCCTTTTAGAGACTTCTTCAGTCGCTACGGTAAACATGCGCTATTAATATTATTACTCATTGGAACTTATCGTATTTCAGATATCGTCATGGGCATTATGGCGAATCCTTTTTATGTAGATATGGGTTATACAAAAGGCGAAGTCGCCGCTATCTCGAAAGTGTTTGGAGTCATCATGACCTTGCTAGGTGCAGGATTAGGTGGAATTCTTTTAACCCGTTATAGCACCTACTCGATTCTTTTTTTAGGTGCTTTCTTAGTGGTCATTACTAACCTCATTTTTGCTGTTCTCGCTTTTGTTGGCAAAGATTTAGTATTATTAACCGTTATTATCTCCATGGATAATATTAGTGCGGGTATCGCTACCACAGCCTTTATTACCTATATATCTAAACTGACTAATATTGAATTTTCTGCAACACAATACGCCCTGTTTAGTTCCATGATGCTGTTATTCCCCAAATTTATTGCCGGCTTTTCTGGGGTTTACGTAGACGGATTTGGTTATGTTAATTTTTTTATCACTTCTGCGCTAATTGGCGTGCCAGTACTTGGATTAATCGTTGTACTTAAAAAAGTAATAGAGGAGTGATGCACTTTAATGTTAATGACCATTAAAGTGCTTTAGCCATAACAAATATTGATCAAAAGGGAGCGGTTGAGTGTAATAATAACCTTGGCTGATGTCGCAACCACTTTCGATCAATTTATCTTCTATCAGCTTTGATTCTACTCCCTCTGCAACCACTTTCAATTTTAAATTTTTAGCCATCTCTATGGTGGTTTTAACAATAGTCAGATTACGTTGCGAACTATCTAGGTCTAACACAAAGATCTTATCAATCTTTAATTCATCAAATTGTAATTGAGAAATATAGTTTAATGATGAATACCCCGTCCCATAATCATCAATAGAGACTTTAATGCCTAAGTCACTCAATGCCACAATCAAACTCTCAAGCATCTTAAAATCGGTCACCATTACCGATTCCGTTAACTCAAAAATAATTACATCTCGAGGCACCTTGAAATTAATCATCATCTCTTTTACAAACTCTAAGAAATAAGACAAACCTATATCTTTGCCGCTAATATTGATTGAAACACGATAAGGTAAATGTTGGCTTGCAAGTAAATCAGGCAGTTGCTCAAAGGCTTCCCGAATAACCCAACGGGTAAGCTCATTAATTAATCCCATATCTTCAGCCATGCTAACAAATAATTGTGGTGGAATCGCCCCATGTTCAGGGTGTTGCCAACGCAATAACACTTCAGAGCCATAGATTGAATAATCTTTTAGTAATATTTGTGGTTGATGATAAAGCTGTAATTGATTTTCACGCATCGCACGCTGTAGATCACAAGCAAGCGTCAGGTGCTCTTTCATATTTATGGGCTGTAAATCATGATAATAATGAACACTTGCTTCTAGTTCATTGTTTTTCTCGATAGCCGCCAAAGCGTGTTGGATAAATTCGTTAGCATTATAGGTGTGTGCTTGATCTCTCCTCAAACAGATACCTATCTGTGTTTTAATTTCGATAAGCAACCCATTTAATTGTAACTCTTTTTGAATTCTAAGCTGTAACGTATTTAAAAACCGGTCTATTTTAAAACGTGTTGCTGATTTAAAAATAAACATTAACCGCCCATCTGTTACTTTTGCCAAGTAGCACTTTTTACCATCAATATCAGAAATTATGCTGACATAGCTTTCATCATTAAGTAAGGGAGATATATTACTTATGACCTGTTTTTCTAACTTATATAGCTCTTTTGTAGGAATATATGAAGATAATATTTGGTAATTTACAATATTTACTAAACAAGTAGCAAAGGACTCTTTAGTTTCTAATAAACTTGATATATGGCGTTCTAGTAAAGTGACATTAGGTAAACCACTGTTTAACTCATGAGTTGCATGGAAGATAACTTGAGTTTCTTGAAAACGCATTCTGTCAGCAAGTGCCATCGCCATCAATACGATCTCGAGTAATACCGCAATGGTAAAAGCATGGTGGGAAAAGAAACTGTAATCAACGAAGCCCATTAATACTAGAGGTTGTATTGCAGCCCCTATTAATAAAGGCCCCCAAGAGTAGATGTAAAATCTCCCCCATTGCACACCGCTGCGAATACGTATGATTAATAATATTAAACAAACGACATAGACCAAAGGAATCGTCATAAAAAAAAGGGGGGCACTGCGATTTTCAGGTAAAAATAAACTTGCAAGTAATAGTAGTGAAAGAAGATAAATAGTGAACATTGCAAACCAATATGGCCATTTTTTCTCAGCTTCAAACGTTAAAAAATAGACAAGAAATAAGATAACAAAAATAGCAACGAGACAGTTGAGCGCGACGACTTGTAAGTTAAAAGTCATTTGTATAGGCTCAGGAAACAGATAAAACCCAAATCCTAAAACAGTCCCCAGAAGGCAAACTATGGATAAAATATAGCCATTATAAATAAGATAAACAGCATCCTTTATTGCAAAATAAAGCAGTAAATTATACAAACCAATGACAATTAATACGCCAGTCACTATTCCCCAGAGTAGATGTTTTTTCTCTACTAAGTTCAAATAATCATTTTGTAAGTAAATAGTAATAGGTGTATTGGCAATGCCGCTAGTCAAGATGCGAACATATAAGGTGGTTTGCTGATATGCCTCCATTTTAAAATTAAAATGAGGCACAATGCGTTGCTTAAAATCAACCTTCTGTTTCTGATCACCTTGATGTTGCTGCTTAATGATCGTATTTTTGTTTTCTACCTGAAAGATAGACAACTCATCTAACATTGGGTTATCAAAATGCCCGACTAAATCAGCTGCTTGATCACTGCGATTATTGATCACAATTTGTAACCAATAAGCATGTTGATTAAAACTCCAAGGAAGATCTTTAATTTTTACAGACGTAAAAGCGGTATTTTCAGACAAGATAGTGTTAATACGAACATGACTAGCTGTTATCTGATAGGCACTTTTCATATCAAAGTGATCGTTATTACTAATATTTTTCTGAGTTGGATCCCCTACTTTGACAAAAAAGAATAATATAATTAAAAATATCGCTAACAATAACAAAATAGGCATTATTTTTTTTTGTAAAGAAGAAAAAAACATCGCGCCACCAAATCATCAAAACATAATAAAAAGAGTAGCACTTAATTCTGATAGCATGTGTAATTGTATGTAATATTAGCGCCGATAAAGCGTACCGTAGCGTAATCTACTATTTAATTAAACGTAAGAGTAATACCAATGGATTTTAAAAGGTGATCAGAGTTTGCGTAGGAAAAATGATGATTCATTAGGCGTGAGTTGCTGCCTTTCGCGTGATTAACGGCGTTAATCCTCTATCGGATAATTAAATTAGAGACTTTAATTCTTTAAGAGTTGTTCTCACTTCATAAAATCGGATGAAACGATTTTGAACAGCTTTAACTGGCCAAGCAGGGGTGATCGGAATAAAACTCACAACGCAGTGAGGGGTAATGTTAACCAGCAAGAATGATCACGGTATTAATTCCTTTGGAATAAGGTAAACATTATTCTATCAACTGTGTTTTAGATACAGGCTGTTTTAAGATATTTTCATAGGTTTCAAAGCGGCGTTTAATTGCTCGAATATAAGTAACAGGCTCTTGTCCTCGGACATAACCATAACGTGCTTTCGCAGCATATTTAGGTTGAGATAATAATAACATCGCTTTTTCAACGTTATTAAACCATATATCACTACGCAACCCTTTCTCTTTTGCTAGGCGCATTGCATCACGTACATGCCCTGCTCCAGCATTATAAGACGCCAAGGTAAACCAAATAAGTTGGTTCTTTTGTACCTCATCTATTAGCATCCTCTCTCTTACCCAATCCATATACTTAACACCCGCTTTGATACCTTGTGCTGGTATATGTACATCACTAATACCTAATTCTTGGGCTGTACGTGGCATAACCTGAAATAGCCCTTTTGCACCCGCAATAGAGGTGGCATTTGGGTTAAAACGACTCTCTTGGTGCATTTGTGCAACCAATAAACGCCAATCAAAATCATATTCTTGCGCATATTTTTTTACAATTTCATCATAAGGAGAGAGAGTGCCTGTTTTCTTCATCTGTGCATAATCACTATGCTGTGCTTGGAGTCGCTTAGGGTTTTTAAAGTATTTATTGTAAATAACATTATAAAAAACCCCCTTATAATGCTGTTTAATAAATTGATTAACTTTAGACATTAGTTCGCGATTACCTGATTTTATTGCCCAACTTTGTGCTTTGGGCTCACCAAGTGCCATCAATGATTGAATATCTCCGCGGTAGGTCATTTCTAAATCAACAATGTGGCTATCCGCAATGGTAAACTGGTATTTTTTCTCTGCAACGTAATTAATGATTGATTCTGTCTCCTGTACTTCAGGTGCAGCAATAAGTTGAATATCTTGCACCTGCTTCTTCAGAGTAAGTCCGGTTTGCCAGTATGAACTAGAGCGCCGAACATGAATCTCACCACTACTTAGTTCCTCAACAGAAGAGATATCAGGCGCGCTTTGATGAGCAATTAAAAGTTCAGATGCATAATGATAAGGCCGAGAAAAACTAACACCTTTCGCTTTTCGTTGCTCCGTCGGCGTTAAAAAACCCAGAGCAATATCTGCTTTATCTTCAATAATGTAATCGATTAATGATACATTATCGGGGGCGACGATAATCTCATACCGTAACTTATAATCTTTAGCGAAGCGTTTCGCAAGCTCATAATGGAAACCAAGTAGTTCACCACGCCAAATATAATAGGAAGACAGATTATTTCGAAGTACAAAGCGCACTGTCTTATTCTGTTTTATCTGTTGCCATTGGCTTTTTATAGAGCTTTTGCCTTTTACCGTTAGTGTTTGAGCTTTGAGAAAAACATTTAATTTTCTTAACAACTCTTTTTTATTGGGTGCCACTGCCCATGCAATATCTTTTTTTGTACTTGCTTGAAGGCTTTTTTGGATATCGTCACGATAACCTAATGCAGAACTAATAAGATTATTATCTTGAATTGTCAGGTCGTATTCACCACTGGCTAAGCGATCATAAATTTGCTCATTACTAATGTTATTAGGTATATACCTAAGTTTCAGCTGCGGATAAACTGTTTGTAAACCAAGAGCTGTCACTTCATAGCTTTTCCCCTTCTGTAAAACGATCTCTCGTCCATTGAGGGCCGCGCCCTTTTTTAAAGGTTTTTTATCACTTCCCATCAAAATATATTCATGACTCTGAATAAAGGGATCACTGAACTCCACCAGTTTTTTACGAGCCTTTGTAACAGTCAAATTAGCAGAGATAATATCCCCCTCACCTGCTAACAACTTAGGGATTAGTTCTGAAAACTTGTCGACTTTGATGCGTTCAAATTCAAAGCCATATTGCTCTGCAAACTCTTTAAGATAAGTGATTTCTAGATCTTGAGGGTGTCCTGAACGAGGAAGAAATGTTTGAGCGCCAGACCAGGTTAATACTTTTAACTTGATCCGCTCAACATCAATACTGTTATTTTTTTTAATCACCACTTTATCAGCAATATCAAGTGCTTTCTTATTGCTTGTAGAGGTTGGTGAAAAAAAAATAAAACTTGTTATAAGCGCAATAGCGATAAACAAGAGAGATAATATTATTAATTTTCTTTTTAAAACAACTTGCATAGCATTCCTTTGTAGCAAAATCGTATAACAAAGAATATCGCTGTTATTTATACTTCAAACGTCACTATTCTCTGTTGGTTTTCTTCATGTTCATTTCGTGCAGCTTCAATTTCATCCATGATATTGCCAATATCAGTGGCTTTTTTATCTTCTTTAAATTCGCCGGTCAACTGCGTATCGGCAGATAATTCTCCGGACTCATAAAGTGACCATATCTCTTTACCAAATTCTGTCTTAGCAAGCGCAGGGGCAAATTGTGAGAAGTAAGTGGTCATATTATTCACATCTCTTAACAACATACTTTTAGCATTATTATTAGCAGAGGCATCAACCGCCTGAGGTAAATCAATAATCACCGGCCCCCATTCGTCGACCAATACATTAAATTCAGAAAGATCTCCATGTACAATACCCACCGATAACATACGCACAATGTGTTGCATAATATCACGGTGATCATCGATAGCCTGTTCTGGTGACATCGAAACATCATTCAAACGTGGTGCAGCGGCCCCCTCTTCATCAGTAATTAGGTCCATTAATAATACACCGCCAAAACAACCATATGGTTGTGGAACCCGAACGCCTGCATCGGCTAACTTATAAAGCGCATCAACCTCTGCATTTTGCCAAACTTCTTCCTGCTGTTGACGTCCAAATTTAGAGCCTTTTTCCATTGCGCGAGCTCTGCGTCCATTGCGCACTTTTCTGCCTTCATTATATAAAACAGCTTGTTTGAAACTACGTTTGCTCGCTTCTTTATATACTTTTGCACAACGAATTTCGTCACCACATTGCACTACATAGACTGTCGCTTCTTTACCGCTCATCAACTGACGTAATACTTTATCAACTAGGCCATCATCAACTAAGGGTTGTATTCTTTTAGGTATTTTCATATTCACTTTTTGGTTACTGGGCGTATGCTAGACAGATTATACTTTATTAGCCCCCTGTTAAGCCATTAAAAACCTTGAATTGCTTGTTTAACGGCACTGACTTTCTCTCCACCTGTTACATTGAGTTTCATAAACTCAGGAAGATAACCACAATTAACAATCGCTTCCATATAACTTGCACGTCTTGTTTTAGCTGACATATGGACCTCATTTATACCGGTACTTCTTATAATGCCTGAAACATTATTTGCCGTTATTCCAGCCCCAGCCATTACCGATAAACGTCCAGCACTTTGATCAACCATCTGTTTAACACAATCAACACCGAGGTCAATTCTGCTTGCTAATCCAGAAGTTAGGACTCTGTCACAACCAGCAGTTAACACAGTTTCCATTGCTAACTTAGGGTCTTTACAGCAATCTATTGCCCGATGGAAAGTGACTGAAAGACCTTTACTGGCTTTCATTAAACTAGTTAATATATCGCTATCTATTTGTGCCTGTTTATTTAACACACCAAAAACAACCCCCTGTACACCCGCCACATGTGCAGCATGAATTTCACTCAGCATCATTTCAACTTCATCGCTTGAATATAAAAAATCACCATCACGGGGACGAATCATTACATGTACAGGAATAGTCGCATGTTTTGTTACTTGCGAGATTAAACCAGAGGTAGGGCTTAATCCACCCAGTGTCAGTGCGCTACATAATTCAATGCGATCCGCCCCTGCCTGCTGTGCAATGTACAAAGATTCAATATTATCAATACAAACTTCAAGCTTAATCATAAAAACTACTCATATTACAAAAATGGGTTAATGGAGGTGTTGACCTTCACACTATAAACTTTACTCTGCTTCGAATACTGTTCAAATCCGTGCGACTTTACTTAGCCATCTAAGCACATTCTTCAGGACAAATTGAGCATTCTCTAATGGTGAACGCGGAAAATCAAGCGCCCTAGTCTAAGGTTATTTTAGCTATTCCTCTATCATATTTTTCATTTTTGCGTCACACCAATTTCTTCACTTTCTGAAGCTTCACCCTGCATGATCATGATTTCAACCCGTCGATTTCTTCTTCTTTCTGCGATACTTTTGTTGTCAGTTAAAGGTTTACTATTTGCATACCCTACTACCACCAATTTTTTACTTCTAATTTCACGTACATTTAACATCTCATGTGCAACGGACACAGCACGTTGTGCAGATAGATCCCAGTTAGAGCGGTATAACTCCGATTGTACTGGTTCATTATCGGTATGTCCTGAAATAGTGATCACGCCAGGTACATCAATCAAAATTTCAGCGACTTTTTTAATAACAGGTCGAAAACGAGGTTGTAGGAAAGCAGAGCCAGATGGAAATGCTCCTTTTTCTCGCACCCTAATAATTAACTGTTGCCCTAATGATTCTACCTCTATGGCACCATCTTCAATCTCTTCACGTAACTCTTGAGCAATTTTTTTGGCTAAACCGTGCTGTGCAGACACGCCCGGTGCGGGATTAAATTCATCGAGCTGTGTTTCTTTCGACTCACTTTCCTGTTCCTGAATTGGCGCTTCCTCTTTTTGACCTTCGGCATCCGATTCAGATTGTGCTGCATCACTCGATGCCTGTTCTTCTACCTCTTCAGGCGAAGTAACTTTTCGCACTTTAATATTTTCTTCTCCCCCCACTCGACTGGTATCACCATCTTGGAAATCAAGCTTAGCTTTGGTCATATCAATCGTTTGTTGCATAATCACTTCAATAGGGGTGGGATCAGGTTTACCTGGTCTAAACTCCTGTGCGATAACAGACGTACCTTTAGGGATATCTTTCACTTCAAGCATGGATTGTACACCAAAAGCATATTTCATCGAACCAGCTATCTGCTTGAATTTAAGTACATCCATCTCTGAAAATGAGAGTAATAATACGAAAAAACACATTAATAATGACATTAAATCCGCAAAGGTTCCCATCCAAGCGGGTAATCCTTCCGGCGGACATTTACACTCTTCTTCAGCCATTACTCATCACCGCCTGCCGCTGCCTCACCAACATCACGCTTAGATTCAGGTAAATAGTTACGCAGTACACCTTCAATTACACGCGGATTTTGCCCATCCTGAATACCCAATACCGCATCTAAAATTAAACTCCGATTCAGCCTTTCTTCTGACGCGCGCAATTTTAGCTTGTCACAAATAGGAAGCGCCATCATGTTTGCAATAATCGCACCGTATAGCGTCGTTAACAATGCAACCGCCATTGCAGGACCTATCGATTTAGGATCATCCATATTTGATAACATCGCTACCAAACCAACCAAGGTACCAATCATTCCCATTGCAGGTGCAACATCACCTATCTGTTTAAAGATATCAGCACCTAACTCATGCCTTCCTGCCGTTAATCTAATATCATTTTCAAGGGTTGCGCGCACAACATCTGCATCGTGACCATCAACCAACATATCCACCCCTTTTTGCATAAAAGGGTTACTAATCTCTGCTTCTTCCAAGGCTAAAAAACCACCTTTACGCGCGGCATCAGCCATCTCAACAGATTTACCAATTAACTCTTCAGGTGAATCTGTCTTAAACATAAATGCTTTCATTGCTATTTTGATTGCACCAATAAATTGCCCTATGTTGTATTTCATCATGACCACAAATGCAGTACCACCAAATACAATCATAATCGAGACAGTATCAATAAACATATCAATAGTGCCGCCAAGCAGCATTGCCATAATAACAAAACCGAAAGCACCTAAAATTCCTATAAGGGTCGCTAAATCCACAAAATATTCCTTTAATTAAAACGGGTTAACACATTTAAACAGATTATAGCGTTATATCGACAGTTTGTGATTAAACATTAGTGATTAAAAAGAGAATCCTTAGCAAGGTCACTGTTTATAAATAATTTATCCTCTCTTATTTGACTTATTTGCCATGCAGGGTAACCTTGGCAAAAATTCTAGAGAAAAAATATAATGGCATTAAAAAAACCAGAAAATATGCAATACGAAGAAGCAATTGGAGAGCTTGAAACCATCGTAACTCATCTAGAAGCGGGTGAGTTACCATTGGAAGAGGCATTAAAACAATTTGAACGCGGTATCGCACTAGCGCGCAGTAACAGCCAAAAATTACAAAAAGCACAGCAGCAAGTCTCGATATTAATGCACAGTGATAATCAATCACCTCTTCAAGAATTCAGCGAATCATAATTACCATGACAAAACTTTTAGAGAAGATAACTCACTATCAAAATCGGGTTAATTATCAACTAAGTCAGTATATTGAAAAGACTGTACCTACCTCTCAAAAGCTAAATGATGCGATGGCATATGGCGCATTACTCGGTGGAAAAAGAATCCGACCATTCTTAGTGTATGCCGTTGGTGATATGTTAGGCAGTAAAATTGAGATGCTTGACCCACTTGCCTGTTCAATTGAATGTATTCATGCTTATTCACTTATTCATGATGACTTGCCAGCGATGGATGATGATGAATTACGTCGAGGACAAAAAACTTGCCACATACAATTTGATGAAGCGAGTGCCATTTTAGCGGGTGATGCATTACAAACTCTAGCGTTTGATATTATCTCTAATCCTATTGATGGTTTAAGTGCCAAAACACAACTTACCATGGTCAATGTACTTGCTAAGGCCTCTGGAGAAGCTGGCATGTGTGGTGGGCAATCTCTTGATTTAGAAGCAGAAAACAAGCAAGTAGACCTTGCGAAGTTAGAAAAAATACATGCAGCAAAAACCGGAGCTTTAATCGAAGCAGCAGTTATTTTAGCCGCATTAAGTAACGAAACTTTATCTGCTCAGCACCTCAACCAGTTACAAAAATTTTCCGCTGCGATAGGTCTGGCTTTTCAAGTTCAAGATGACATATTAGATATTATCAGTGATACCGAAACACTTGGAAAACCACAAGGTTCTGACATTGCTCACCATAAATCAACCTATCCAGCATTACTTGGTTTGGAGCAAGCGATCAAAAAAGCAGAGTCTCTTTGTGAAGAAGCGCTTCATGCTTTAGCAGAATTGCCTTATAATACAGAGTTACTTGAATCGTTTGCCTTATATATAATAAAACGAGATCGTTAACCCTTTTTCTTCATAGACGCGACTAAATACTATGCCTTTAGATCTTAAAAACTATCCGTTACTTACTAATATCAACTACCCAGAAGATCTGCGTTTATTAAAAAAAGAGCAACTGCCTGAATTTTGTAATGAATTACGTCAATTTTTACTTACTAGCGTTAGTCAAACTAGTGGTCATTTAGCTTCAGGACTTGGTGTCGTCGAGTTAACGGTTGCACTTCATTATGTTTACCATACCCCTTTTGATAATTTAATTTTTGATGTTGGCCACCAAGCTTACCCGCATAAAATTTTAACTGGTCGTCGCGATCAAATGAACACTATTCGAACTTTTAAAGGGTTACATCCATTTCCATGGCGTGAAGAGAGCGAATATGACGTTTTAAGTGTTGGTCACTCATCAACCTCTATCGGCGCAGCGTTAGGTATGGCTATTGCAGCAGAAAAAGAGCAGAAAGGTCGCAAAGTAGTTGCCGTCATTGGAGATGGAGCAATCACTGCGGGTATGGCATTTGAAGCGATGAATCATGCAGGCGCGTTGCACAATGATATGTTAGTTGTCCTTAATGATAATGAGATGTCTATTTCGGAAAATGTTGGTGCATTAAACAATCATTTAGCTAAAATTTTATCGGGAGATCTGTACACCCAATTACGAGAAGGTAGTAAAAAAGTACTGTCAAATATTCCGCCTATTAAAGAACTTGCTAAAAGAACAGAAGAGCACCTAAAAGGAATGGTCTCTCCTGCTACCATTTTTGAAGAGTTTGGCTTTAATTATATTGGCCCAATGGATGGCCATAATGTCATCGATTTGGTGGATACATTGCGTAATATGCGCAACCATTCTGGCCCACAGTTTTTACATGTGATGACTAAAAAAGGCAAAGGCTACAAACAAGCAGAACTCGATCCTATCGGTTACCATGCAGTGCCTAAATTCACTCCAGATCAAGAACTGCCAAAAACGAAACCAAGTTCACAAACTTTTTCGCAAGTATTTGGTGATTGGCTTAATGATATGGCAGATGAAGATCCTCAATTAACCGCCATCACTCCCGCTATGCGAGAAGGTTCAGGCATGGTTGAATTTTCTAAACGACACCCCGATAAATATTACGATGTTGCTATCGCCGAGCAGCATGCTGTTACACTTGCAACAGGTATGTCAATCTCAGGCTTAAATCCTATTGTTGCGATCTATTCTAGTTTTTTACAGCGAGCATATGATCAACTAATTCATGATGTTGCCATTCAAAATCAAGGTGTGTTATTCGCAATTGATAGAGCCGGTATTGTAGGTGCAGACGGCCCTACACATCAAGGTGCATATGACCTTAGCTTTTTACGTTGCGTACCAAATATAACAGTAATGACACCTTCTGATGAACAAGAGTGCCGTAATATGCTTTTCACTGGACATATGCTAACAACGCCAGCAGCTGTTCGTTACCCTCGTGGCACAGGCACAGGTATTGAGATAGATAAGCAGATGCAACAATTAGAAATTGGTAAAGGAAAACGAATTAGAGAAGGTGAAAAACTCGCAATACTTTGTTTTGGTACACTGCTTCAGCAAGCGATACCTGTCGCTGAAAAGCTCAACGCAACCCTCGTTGATATGCGTTTTGTGAAACCGCTTGATAAGGAATTATTGACGGAACTCGCAACATCTCATTCGCAATTTGTGACGATTGAAGAGAACTGTATTGCTGGCGGTGCTGGTTCTGCAGTTAATGAGTATTTAATGGCTCAACGCTTAAACCGTTGTACATTAAATTTAGGCATACCAGACACTTTTATTGAGCAAGGTACTCAGCAAGAGATCTACCAACTTTTACAACTCGATAGTGCAGGTATTGAAGCACAAATAAACGGATATTTTAATCAATAATACTTAATTGATGCCAATATGGGATACCATTGATAGAAAAAAGTTCTGTTAAATCAAATTGACTATCGGTAGCCCATATTTTATTTTTTGAAAATAATGGAATTATTTTATCTTTTTCTTGCAACATTTCAAACTGTGCAATTTTATCTTCTATGGTTAAAGGTTTGTCTTCGGATGTAAACTGCAACGTTAAATAATCTGCAAGTAAGCTATTAGTAAAAATATCTTGATAGATAAGGCTTTCTTCAATCAACGAAGACTCCCACATTGCAAGTGTTAAATCATGGCTAAATTGTAATTCACGCCACTTTTGGACAGTATCAGCCTCTGTAACTTTCAGTGTTATACCCACTTTCTTCAACATATTGGTTAATGCAAAGACTACCTCTTGCATACTGCTTGATTGTTCGGCCATCAATAAAAGCGAAACTTCCTTAGGTGCATTTATTTTTTTTAAAATTGTTTTTGCGCGTTTAACATCATAATTAGGCAATTGCGATGAAGGGTTATTTACTCTAAAAATACGTTCAATCGCCCCAGTATCATTCAGAATATGTTTAAGTATTCCAGCTTGATTAATCGCTAAATGAATCGCATTTCGTGCAATTTCACGACTAAAAATAGTGTTTTGTTGTTCATTTATCGTTAAAAATAACGTATTAATTGTACTCGTTTGATAAATATCCTTGTTACCTGACAGGTCAAGAGAATTAATTTTTTTATCTGCGATATCCTCACTAATATCAATGTCATTGGCTAATAATGCATACAAGCGAGAGTCAGGAGATTTTATTCTTAAAAAATTGAGTCTTTTAACTGCAGGGCTTTGCTGCCAATAATGGGTATTTTCCTGTACGGTCAAATTTACATCAGCATAAAAAGCAGAAAGTTTATAAGGCCCTGTTCCTGAGAGTGGTAATTGCTTTATTGGGGAGAGGAGGTTCTTTTGTGTACTATTATGGTCTATTTTATTTTTTTTATAAAATGCACTATCAAGAATAAATACATGGGTAAGGTAATCAAGCAACTGTGCTTGTGTTAACTGACTTTCAATGTCGAATTGAAACTGATTTATTGCCGTTGTTTTTATTGAATGTTGTAACTTTTGCTCTAAATACTTTTTTTTCAATGCTTGATTAACTGACCATATAACATCCTTACTGGTCATTAAGTTTCCTGAGTGGAAGTAAATTTTGTTTTTTAAATAAAAACGTATTTTTGTACTATGCACCATTTTTAACTTTTCAAGTAAACGATACTCTATTTTTTTATCTTTCCCCCAGCGTACAAGCGGATCAAAAAAAAGATGACTGTATTGGTCAGGTAACGGATTGTGTGCATAAGGGGATAAATATTGGGGAATATCAGTAACGGCAACCTGTACCGTTCTCTGATCATTCACAGCTAGATTATTGCTTGAGGCAAAAACTTGCTGAGTGCTCATAAAGAGCAGCATCAACAGAGATAAGTAACGATAAAAAAACGCTATTTGTTTAGCCATAAAAATGTATTAGCACCTGTAAAACAGCGGCTGAAAATAACCCAGCCACGATATCATCGATCATGATGCCAAATCCTCCCTGCATTTTTCTATCCAACCAGCTAATCGGCCAGGGTTTTAAAATATCAAAAAAGCGAAATAGTAAAAAGCCCACCAATGCCCACTGCCAACTGAACGGTACCGCGACCATCGTTATCCAATAACCGACAAATTCATCCCATACTATCGCTTTATGATCATGTACTCCCATATCACGGCTAGCGACATGGCAAAACCAAAAACCTAATAAACTGGTGACAATCAATACTGCGACATAACTCTCAATCGATAAAAAGGAGAGAAAGTAATAAAATGGGACAGCTGCAATTGTTCCAAAAGTGCCCGGAGCCTTATTAGGCAGTCCACTACCAAAACCAATTGCCGCAAAATGTAGCGGATTGCTTAGTTTTAAACCTTTTAAATCTTCACGTTTCATTTAATTTATACCTGATATTATTACTTAAAGTGATCCCAGCCTGCCAGTTGCAAATTCACCGTTTGCCCAGCTTCTGTGAATCTCACTTTTTGTTGATTATCTGCTATTACTTTCCCAATGACAGTCACTTGTGCATCAGGATACTGCGCGCAAAACTGTAAGTAATGCTCCTGCTTGATGGTAAACAACAGTTCATAATCATCTCCACCGGAAAGTGCATAGTTCAATGCTTGCTTTTGAACTATAGTTTTACAGCTTATTTCATGCTTCATCGCTGCAGATAAAGGTAGCTTATTAACTTCTATTTCAGCGCTACATAACGAGGCATCCAAAATATGTTTTAAGTCTTGAATCAGGCCGTCTGAAATATCAATGCAACTTGATGCATAGTTTATGAGTAATTTTCCTAAGTCATTACGTGGCTCAGTCAGTTCTAACGCATCAATAAAAGGGGTTGGATTATTGAGCGCTTGTTTACCCGTTTTACAGGCTAAGCCTAAACCACCATCCCCAAGAACACCAGAAACACAAATAAGATCATCAACTTGTGCCCGACTGCGCAACAGTGCTTTATGTCGAGCAACAACACCTTTCGCAGAGACAGTAATAGAAAGCGGCCCTTTAGTAGTATCCCCGCCGATTAAACGCACATTATACTTTAGTGCTAATTCAAAAAAACCACGACAAAATTCACTTAACCATTTTTCATCCACTATAGGTAGGGTGAGAGCAAGTGATACCCACTTAGGGTCGGCCCCCATCGCAGCTAGATCACTAAGGTTAACCGCGAGTGACTTATACCCAAGACGATAGGGGCACACATCCTCAAAAAAATGCACACCACAAACCAAACTGTCTGTTGTGACTGCTAATTGATATCCCTCGGGCAACTCTAAAATCGCACAATCATCACCAATCCCTACTTCAACGCCATCTGTAATCTGCGTATTTGATTGCTTAAAATAACGCGAAATAAGATCAAACTCACCTAAACTCATTTGCGTTTTAACGTTAAAGTACGTTTACCATTTTTAGGTTTTGCTGCAGTTGAGTTAGCAGATTTATTTTTATTATTAACAAAGATTTTTTTAGCGCTAGGTTTACCTAAACGACTCGGTTTAACACTATTTTGGGGTGCGCTACTATTTGCACCTTTCTTTGGCAATGCTGTATCAACCGCCGTTTTTGAAGAGCCAGATACCGCTTTATTGATATCATTCATCTCTTGTGCAGTTAGGTTTCTCCACTGCCCTGCTTTTAAATTATCGAGTGTCACATTCATAATACGTGTGCGTTTTAACTTGGTTACTTCATAACCTAAAAATTCACACATGCGTCGAATTTGTCGATTAAGCCCTTGGGTTAAAACAATTGAAAAAACAAAACGACTCTGCACTTTTACAATACAGGGTTTAGTGATGGTATCCAAAATAGGGACACCACGTTGCATACGCTCAACAAATCGTTCACTGAGTGGTTTATCAACCGTAACTAAGTACTCTTTATCATGGGCATTTTCAGCGCGAAGAATTTTGTTAACAATGTCGCCATCACTGGTTAAAAAGATCAAACCTTCAGAGGGTTTATCTAATCGCCCAATAGGAAAAATTCTTTTTTTATGGCGGATAGCATCAATAATATTGCCATGCACATCTCGTTCGGTTGTACAGGTAATACCGATTGGTTTGTTATAAGCGATATAAACACGATCAGACTTGTTCTGCTCAACTGCATTAATACGTTTTCCATCAACAACAACACTGTCACCAGGTTGAACTTTTGTCCCAAGTTCAGGCACTACACCATTAATTTTCACACGATTTTGTTCAATCAATTTATCCGCTTCACGGCGCGAGCAAAAGCCTGAATCACTGATATATTTATTTAGACGCTTTTCACTACTGTTATCCACACTGTATTCCTATTAACTTTATACATCGCGCATTATACTGAACTACCTAGTATGCGCCCTCTTTTTCTATACTGAATTTAGCAATAAACAATTTAACTTCATGATGAAGTTAAATGGCAGCTTAATCACCCTGCTTTATTTCGCTTCGCTACGCCACAAAACCACTTTGCAATTTACACACGCGTGATAATGTTTCGTTTGTAATGGATTCTCTTTCTCTGAATTTAAGACCCGCTGAATAGTTTCTGTATGACCACAATATTGGCAGCATAATTTACCATCAGGGTTGGTTGCTTTCTCATGTTTTTGGTATTCATCAATAAGTGGAAGTGTTTCCCAATCTGTTTTTACTGGTGCTCGGTTGCGCACTAATACGAAATAGATAAACAGCACAATGATTGCAAGAAGAATATATTCTGTCATGTTAATTCCTTAAACTTTTTCTGTATTATACAAGAAAAGTTAATGAAAAAGTTGATGGGTAATAATACCAAAGGAATTAATAATGTGATCATTCTTGCTAGTTAACATTATCCCTCACTGTGTTGTAAGTTTTATTCCGAACATCCTGTTCTCCGCCACTGCGTGGCCAACAAAAGCTGTTCTAAATCGTGGCATACGATTTTATGAAGAGAGAACAACAATTAAAGAATTAAAATCTTTAATTTAATTCTCTGATAGAGGGTTAACGAAGATAATCTATTGAAAGGCAGCAACTCACGCCTTATGAGTCATTATTTTTCCTACGCAAACTCTGATCACCTATTAAATTCTATTGGCATAATGCATATTATCATTAGCAGCTATTTTTTAGACATAAAAAAACCAGCGCTAGGCTGGTTTTTTTATTGATGTATGGTGCCCGGAGCGAGACTTGAACTCGCACGCACAGAATGCACAAGATTTTAAATCTTGGGTGTCTACCGATTCCACCATCCGGGCAGTTACTTAACCTCGCTAGTTGCTCAGTAAGTGTTTTGTATTCTATACATTTTTTATCTAACTACAACCGCTTAGCGCTATTTTTTTATCAAAAACCGTTCAAGCGTCTATTTATCCAACAAAGTCTACAAATAAACTGTAATAAGCAATTTCTACTGCCCGATTAACATTAACGTAACAAAAGCCCTGTAAAAATGAAGCTATCAACTACATACAATATAGAAGGTTAGCAATGAAACACAATTTTTACTCAACTATTTTATTCACAACGATTATTTCTGCATGTTCAACTAACGATGCATCAGTAAGTACAGAGATACAATTATCTCCGCAGGGGCGATATCACAGTAATATATTTGATCAAAGCGCCGCTGAAATCGTTACCTACGACAAAATGACACAACAAACCTTTGTGGTTAATGCGCAATCTGGAAAAATTGACATTTTAGACAGTAGAAATATCAATGCACCTACCCTCATCGATTCCCTTGATATCAAAAATGATTTAAAACAAAAGCTTAATGTAAATGCAGGCGCCGCAAACAGTGTTGATGTAGCAAATGGTTTATTAGCTGTAGCCATAGAAGCAGAGTCAAAAACCGATGCAGGCTGGGTTGCTTTTTATGATAGTCAAAACCTCCAGTTTCTTGATGCCGTTTATGTTGGCTCTTTACCAGATATGCTCAGTTTTAGCGCAGATGGAAAACAGTTAGTAGTGGCAATTGAAGGGGAACCAAGTGCTAAAAATTATGCTGTTGATCCCGAAGGCGAGATTGCAATAATCGATATCGATTGGCAACAAAACAATCTCCATACTAAGGTTACTCGCTTAACCTTCAACGCATTCAATGTCGGAGCAAAACGTCACCACGAGTTACCAAAACAGATTGTATTGAATGGCTTTAATGCGACCGTTGCACAGGATTTAGAGCCTGAATATATTGCAATAAATAACAACACTGGCAAAGCTTATGTCAGCCTACAAGAAAATAACGCTATCGCAATTATTGATTTACAAAGTAGAACCATAGAAAAGATCATGGCACTTGGGTTTAAAGACCACACCCTAAAAGGTAATGAGTTTGCTGGTAATAATAAAGATAAAAGCGTAAATATCAAAAATGAACCTGCACTAGGCCTTTATCAGCCCGATTCTATTGCGACGGTCACTATAAATGGTAGAAACTATTTGATTACTGCAAATGAAGGTGATGATCGCAGCGACTGGTTGACGGACCTATCACAAAGCGATTGTGAATTAGCTAACTTCTATTACAACCATCAAGACAAAGTCTGTGCAGATGATATAAAGCTCAAAGATGCCTTTGATGAAGCAGTGTATGCACCACAACAACATGCATTGGACCTCAGTAACTTTAAAAAAGGTGGTCAATATGAAAGCGCAGTTAAACAGGTCAAGTTCTCTCATTCTATTACCCAAAAGTTTGGTGATATTAATGGTGATGGGAAAGTTGATCGCTTAATGACCTACGGAGGACGTTCATTCTCTATTTGGGATACAGAAACAGAAACACTGGTATTTGACTCTGGTAGTGATTTTGAGCGTATTACCGCAGAAAAATATGGAAAACAATTTAATCAAAGCCATAACAAACTAAAAAATGCAGACCGAAGTGACAATAAAGGACCAGAGCCTGAAGCATTAACCACTGCAACAATTGACGGACAAATCTATGCATTTATTGGACTTGAACGTATGGGGGGTATCATGGTTTATAATATCAGTGAGCCAAGCAAAGCAAAATTTGTACAGTACCTGAATAATCGTAACTTGACAGTTAACCCTAAGGATAATAAAGATATTAATGGCGACGGCATCAAAGAGTATCTGGTTGATGCTGGCGATTTAGGCCCTGAGGGTTTTAAATTCGTAGCTGCCAAAGATAGTCCAACCCATTCACCTATCCTTATTGTAGGCAATGAAGTCAGCGGAACCACCAGCTTTTATAGTATTCAATTAAATTAAAAACAACATTAGCTAAGCGCAGAATAATTTAGCGCTTAGCTACTATCTTCTATTCCTTTTGCATTAACTCTTAATATCAAGTGATATATAGCAACTATGTTTGTTATAATAATCTTTTGCTTTCTCATCACTTTAGGTATTTACATGAATCAAGATCCACTTCACGGTATAAAGCTGGAAGATATTTTAGTCAAACTTGAGAAAGAGCTTGGCTGGGGAAAGATGGGAGAATTACTTAATATTAAGTGCTTTATTAATCATCCACGTTTAAAATCAAGTTTAAAATTTTTACGTAAAACCCCTTGGGCACGTAAAAAGGTTGAGATATTATATTTAAAAACGTTCTGCAGTGATAATCCAGCGACCAAAGGATTGATACGTAACTTCATCGAACAAAAAAACAACACGCCAGAAAATACACGCATCAAAGATGATGGATTTAATTGGCCAACATTAAAGAACAAATAAACTGATTTCATGTTAAAATTGAGATGCACTGAATTTCAGTTAAAAGAAAATCTATTAGGATAAACAAAAAATGTCACAACAAAACAAATTCGACTTTCGTATTACACAAAATGACGAACAATGGGATGCGGAAATAACACGTCGAGTTTCTGCACGTAGAACGAGTGTTTCTAAACGCAAAAAAGGGTTTGCTAGCGAAGCATTAGCAACAGAATGGGCAAAAGAGACACTTGCTGGTTTCCTTGAAAACCAACAACTGAGTAATAAACGTAAATCTGAAAAACGTGCGAGCCGTAATGAATTAGCGGCACAAGCAATTGCAGCCAAAGAAGCAGCTGCAGCACTTTATGAAGAAAAACAACAGGCTTATTTTGAAGCATTGGACGAAGAAGAGTTCAGCGAAGAATAACGTCTGTCATCACTCTCAATACATCATAAAAGAGTATTGAGAGTGACTCACCTCAAGTAACATGCTAAAACGTCCTCAATATATAAAAATCAATAAAGTAGTGACTTACCCTGTTCATTAAATAGATGGATCTTCTCTCGCTCTGTTTTAAGGTAGATCAGCTCCCCTTTCTGCTTATCAATAATACCAGGTAACTTAACCACTAGTGGCTCCTTTGACTCGTTACTATCGAGATGTAGCAGAGTAACTTCACCTAAAGACTCAATAAAAATTATTTTTCCCGATAACATACAGGAAGAGTCCTCTGCTAAACAGAAATCTTCAGGCCTAATACCCACCGTAAGAGACTGATTTTCAATTTCTTTTAGACTAGTAATCGGAATATCAAATTGACGACCATTTTGTGTTTTGATACGAGTTATCTCGCCTGTTTGTAATAGCTCAACATTAAATATATTCATTGCTGGTGAGCCAATAAACTGTGCTACAAATAGGTTTGCTGGTTTACTATATAATTCCAATGGGGTCCCTACTTGCTCAATGATACCAGCCGACAAAACTACAATGCGATCCGCCAATGTCATCGCTTCCACCTGATCATGAGTAACATAGATCATCGTAGTATCTTTTAATGTCTCTTTTAAGTTGGCAATTTCGATACGCGTTTGCACTCGTAATGAAGCATCTAAATTAGAAAGCGGCTCATCAAATAGGAACACTTTAGGGTTTCGTACAATAGCGCGTCCGATCGCCACCCGTTGGCGCTGTCCTCCCGATAATGCTTTAGGTAAGCGGTATAAATAGTCGGTTAACTGCAGCATTTCAGCAGCACTCGTTACACGCTTATCAATTGTCGCTTTATCCTCTTTAGCAATACGCATTGCAAAAGCCATATTGTCATATACCGTCATATGTGGATACAAAGCATAAGATTGAAATACCATTGCAATGCCCCGCATCGCAGCGGGCAACTGATTTACATGTGCACCTTCGATAAACAATTCGCCACTAGTAATATCTTCAAGGCCTGCAATCATTCGCAACAATGTTGATTTCCCGCAACCAGAGGGGCCAACAAAAACAATAAATTCTCCTAGCGCAATATCTAGATCAATACCGTGTAGAACCTCTGTTTTCCCATAGGCCTTTTTAATGTTTTTTAATGCTAAACCGCTCGAACTAGTCATAGTTTGTCCTTAAATTGAAATTATTTTACTGACCCAGAAAGTAATCCACGTACAAGGTAGCGCTGCAGAGTAAAAAACACGGTTAATGGCACCGCAATGGAAACAAAAGCTGACGCGGTTAAAATTTCCCAGTTTCCACCTCTAGAACCTAATAACTCTCTTAGACGGCCTGTTAATACCAATTCATTCTCCCCATTGCCAAGAAATACCGTGGCAACCAGCAGGTCATTCCATACCCATAGAAATTGAAAAATAGCAAAGGAAGCAAGTGCGGGGAAGGATAATGGCAAAACGATTTTGACAAAAATTTCAAAATCATTCGCACCATCCACACGTGCGGATTCAATGATCTCCTTAGGTAAGCCTGAGATGTAATTTCTTAATAAATAAATAGCCAAGGGCAAGCCGAAACCTGTATGCGCAAGCCAAATACCAAGATAAGTTTTCGCACTTACACCAAAAAAACCACCAATGGTATTATACAGTTGTAACAATGGTATGAGTGACATCTGTAACGGAACCACTAATAAACCGACAACTAATGCGATTAATAAGCCACGTCCCGGTAAGCGCATCCATGATAATGCATATGCAGCAAAAGCAGCGATTAGAATAGGAATAATAGTTGCAGGGATCGTCACGGTAAGTGAGTTAATAAACGATTGACCAATGCCCTCAGAATTGAGCACCTCAACATAGTTATCCAATGAAAATTTAGGTGCCGCGATCTCAGTGTAAAAAATGCGTTTACCACGACTCCCAGTAAATGGCTCTAACGCAGTCATATTATATGAACCCTCACTATTGACCGTTAACGTAGCACCATTTTTCATCGCTGCAACACTACCTACTTGGTAAGCTTCTGGCTGTTTTGATTTCCAACCAAAACGTAATATTTTATCCTTTGTATCAAACCCCTCTATGGTTCCGGACAACACATACTTACCATCAAGTAAAACTTGCTGATCAGGACTAGCAGTTCTGCCAATAATATTTTGTTCAGAAGAGGAAAGCGCTTTCCACCAACCACTTACAGCCAACTGATCTTTATCGCGAAACGAAGAGATCAATAGCCCCGCTGTCGGGAATGTCCATAGCAACACCAAAAAGAGTACGCTTAAATGCACAACTAACATCAATGGCGAACGTCGTATCTGTCTTAGACTTAACATAACGCTAGTCGTGATGCTATTGCTTGTGGATTCATGTCCAGCCATGTTTAACGCCCCTCCATCTGTGCATTTGCTTGTCTTACATTCCAAACCATCACCGGAATAACTGCAATCATGATGATTACCGCTATAGCAGCACCACGCCCAAAATCACCACCGCCTCTAAACATCCAATCGAACATCATATTCGCTAATACTTGTGTGTCCCATTGACCATTAGTCATTGCAAGTACAATATCAAAGACTTTAAGCACTAGAATGGTGATTGTCGTCCATACGACTGCAATTGATGTCCAAATTTGTGGAATAAGAATTTTAAAGAATATCTGCACTCCATTGGCGCCATCTAATACTGCGGCTTCGACGGTTTCTTCCGGAATACCGCGTAGTGCCGCTGATAAAATAACCATCGCAAAACCGGTCTGAATCCAAATTAGTATCACCATTAGGAAGATATCATTCCAAAATGGGATGGTTATCCAAGCCTGCGGTGTACCACCAAAATATTCTACAACGGCATTCAACAATCCGATTTGTTCGCTACCTTCTGCGCGGTAATCATAAACAAACTTCCAAATAATCGAAGCACCAATAAATGAGATCGCCATTGGCATAAATATAAGGCTCTTGGCAATATTCCCCCAACCAATACGATCAGTCAGTGCAGCAATAAGAAGACCAAAAAAAGTTGATAATGCAGGTACAATCAATAGCCATAAAATGTTATTGGTCAAACTTTCAATAAATTCGTTATCTTGAAACAGCCACTGATAATTAGCTAATCCGACAAATTCTTCGCCATTTCGCCCATGTAATGAGAGATAGACGGAATCAAATACTGGATAAACGAGGTATAAACCAAGAAAGAACAATGCAGGGCCTAAAAACAACCAAGGCCTTATCGCAGCAGCTCGGCGAATGTTTTGTGCCATTTTTTCATTGGAAACATGCTTAACGGGAAAGATGATGATGAGTAACCAGTTAGTTCCAAAAAAATAGAAAACACAACTTAATACACCCAATAGCATAACCAACAAGGACAAAAGTAGTTGCTCCATGGTAAACCTCACACTGTGTTCAAAATAGAAAATAAACCGTTGTTATACCAATGGAATTTAATAGGTGCTCATAGTTTGTTAGGAAAAATTATGACTAATAAGGCGTGAGTTGAAGCCTTTCGAGAGATTAACTGCGTTAACCCTCTCTCAGAGAATTAAATTAAAGACTTTAATTCTTTAATCGTTGTTCTCACTTCAACACTCACAACACAGTTAGGGATAATTTTAACCAGCAAGAATGATCACTTTATTAATTCCTTTGGTATTATGCTAGCTTATTAAAAGAAGCCTTATTTAAGAGCATCCCAGGTAGCTTGAATGTAATCACCTACCTCTTTTGCTGACTTACCACCTGTGTAATCAACCATCCCAGTCCAAAATGCGCCGGCACCAATTTTCCCAGGCATTAAATCTGAACCATCAAAACGGAAAGTAGTCGCATCGAGTAGAATTTGCCCCTGCTTTTTCAAGGTATCATTGCCATAAGCTTCGATATTCACACCTTTATAGGGTGTTAAGAAACCAGATTGAGCCATCCAAATTTCATGTGCAATCGGTGTTTGTAAGAAAGAGATGAACGCCTGAGTTGCTTTTGAATCATCGGTGATGCCCCACATAGTACCCGCACCTAATACCGGTTTACCAAGATCTTTTGAAGCGTATGCTGGGAAGTAAAAGAAATCAGCATCCTCACCAAGTACCGTTCCCTCAGGGAAGAAGCTTGGAATAAATGAAGCTTGTCTGTGCATATAACACTTAGCAGGAGAACTAAATAAACCACGAGGGCTTTCACGGAAATCTGAAGTTGCTACGGCACGTGCGCCCCCTTCCACAAATTTGTCATTTCCAGCAAACCAACCGAACTCATCGATGGCCTGTAATACTTTAGGATCGTTGAATTTAAGATCATTCGTAACCCAGCGATCGTAATCGGCAGGTAACTGTGTTCTTAACATTAAATCCTCAACCCAATCCGTCGCAGGCCATCCTGTCGCACCACCACTTCCTAATCCAATGCACCAAGGCGTTCCGCCATCTGCAACAATCTGTTTAGTTAATGCTTTTAACGCCTCCATGGTTTGTGGTATTTCATAGTCAGAGTCTTCAAAATTTTCAGGTACAAACCAAACCAAGGATTTCAAATCAACTTTATAAAAGAAGCCAAATAAATTTTGCTTACCTTTTTTATCAGCGAAAGTACCTAGGTCGACCCAAGAGGAGCCAGCCGCATAGTTTTCCTGTACCCATTTTTCAGTTGCAGCACTAAGTGGTGATAAAAACCCCTTAGAAGCAAGATCTGCCGCTAGTCCGGGTTGGGGGAAAACCGCAAGATTAGGAGCACTTCCTGCTTGAACGTCAATGACTATTTGCTGCTCAAATGAATCCGAACCAGCGTATTCTACTGTCGCACCGGTAGCGGCTTCAAAATAGGCGATCACACTTTCAACAAGCTTTTTATCAGCACCTAACCATGGCCCCTTAATGGTTATTTTTTCTCCTTTTAAGTCAAATTCACTTTTAAACTTCTCATAACTTGCCCAATTAAAGGTATTGTCTTTTCCTGGTTGGTATTTCAAATCAGCAGTAAACGCTGAAGAAGAGGTAAAAATAGCTAGTGCAATAGCGCTACTGAGTATCTTGTTTTTCATCGTTATTTAACTCCGTTTTCAACAAAAAGAGAACATTCACTAAATTAATTAAAATAGAAACTATCAGATCATAAGCGTAGACAAAGAAGCTAATAAACATCATCAATTGTATAAATATTGTGCGCAACCGCTCCTTTTTGATAACAATAGTGCATAAACAACTAATAATTAAAAAATCAAATGAAGATGTACTTTGCTTTAGCTTTATTATCACTAACACACAAATAATTTAAACATTGAAGGTATAAGAATATTTCAATACAGGCTTCTCCTATCGGTTCTAAATTACTTTCAGTAACATTTAAATAAGCAAAGCGAACAAAATAACTCACGAGTCATCCCTTAATTTTGCTATTTAATATTTTATATGGAGCAGTATCATGCAAGACAAAATGACAAAAAGATGGTGGCATAACTGCGTTGTTTATCAAATTTATCCACGGAGTTTTAATGATAGTAACGGCGATGGCATTGGGGATATTCAAGGTATCATCGAGAAACTCGATTATATCCAATCACTAGGCGCAAACGTTATTTGGTTAAGTCCTGTAAATCAATCTCCTATGGATGACAATGGTTACGATATTTCCGACTATTACCAAATAGCACCAGAGTACGGCACCATGGCAGATATGGAGCAGCTTATTGCAGAGGCACAACAGCGTAATATAAAAATTTTAATGGACCTGGTAGTAAATCATACCTCCGATGAACACCCTTGGTTTATTGAATCCAAAAGTAGCTTAGATAATCCTAAACGTGACTGGTATATTTGGAAAGATCCTAAACCCGACGGCAGCGAGCCTAATAATTGGGAGTCCTTTTTTACCCCTAAAGCATGGGAATTAGATGCCACAACCAAGCAATATTATTTACACCTATTTAGTAACAAACAACCAGATTTAAACTGGGAAAATCCCGCTGTACGTGAAGCGATTCACAATGTATTGCATTTTTGGCTGAAAAAAGGCGTTGGCGGTTTTCGCATGGATGTGATCAATATGATTGGTAAGCCCTCTGATTTTCCAGATGCAACTATTTTTGATGAAGGCGTCGCAGGTTGGGAGCATTGGGCAAATAACCTGCTATGTCATCAATACTTACGTGAGATTCATGATAAAGTATTATCGCACTACGATGTTATGACCGTTGCAGAAACTCCTTTTACGAATACACTTGATGGACGTTATTATTCACATCCAGAACGTAATGAAGTAAGTATGATTTTCCATTTTGAACATATGAGTATTGATAGAGAGGAGCATAATGCGGTAAAAAAACCATTTGACCTGGTTGAGTATAAAGAGATCATGGGCCGTTGGCAGAAAGATCTTTACCAAAAAGGTTGGAATAGTCTGTATTGGAGCAATCACGATCAGCCTCGTACCGTTTCTCGTTATGGTTGTGATAATGAAACTTATCGGACTCTCAGTGCAAAAATGCTTGGCACTGTTACCCACATGATGAGTGGTACTCCTTATGTATACCAAGGTGAAGAGATTGGGATGACCAACAAAACCTTTACCAATATCGATCAATTTAATGATCTAATGGCGAAGTTTCATTATAAAAAAATATTAGCAAGTGGTCGCACAGAACAACAAGCATTAGATTTTCTTAATTATTTTTCTCGCGACCATGCTCGTCTTCCTATGCAATGGGAGAATAGTTTTAATGCAGGATTTAGTACTGGCAAACCATGGTTAGTGCTTAACGATAATCAAGAAATCATTAATGCTCAGGTTGAACAAGATAATGAAGGCTCTATCTTTCATTATTACCGACAGCTTATTGCACTTAGGAAATCGTTACAATATGGCGAAGTTATCACCTACGGCAATTACCAAGTAATAGATTCAGATGATAGCGACGTTTATGCCTATCTAAGAAATTACAATGGCGTAACTTTATTGATTATCTGTAATTTCAGTGCACAACATATTTCTCGAGATTACAAAGGAGAAGTCAAAAAAATTGTGTTAGATAATTACCAGAATAATAGCCAAAAAAATCGAGACATTTCATTAAGCTCTTTACAACTTGCAGCTTACCAAGCAATGATATTGGATATCTCTAAAGATTAGTTAATGACTCGACTTGTCAGCAACCGATACGGCAAGCCGAGTACTTTTTTCAAGATTAAAAAGCATCTATAGAAAACGCAAAATTTCTGCCAAAGCAATTGATTTATATTTAAAAAACTAACCTTACTGCTCACAAAATATAGATAGTATTTGTTAAAAACAACACATTATGTCGTTATTCACCTAAAATATTATGATGACTATGCCAATGAAGTCGGTTTTATACCATTGCACCTAATATTATGGTCAAGGCTTGTTGAAAATAAATGACGCAGAGCAAGGTGCATGATTAAGTAATAGCGAGTTATTACGATTGAATGCAACACCGCTACCTCCTATTTTAATCCACAAAATAGATCTGATACTTATGCGGATTGGTATTACTGCTAATCGACTTTAATTTAAGGAGATCGCCATGCTATATAAAGGTTCTTTAATATCAGATTGCCCGATTAGAAGCAAAATTCGTGCATTTTATCACATTGATGAAGAGATAGCCGTTGAGTATATATTGCCAACTTCAGAGGTTAATGTCAGTGCACGCAGTCGAGCATGGGATCGCGCTCGAAATATGGTACTTAAAATTCGACAAGACCAGAAAGGTAATGGTGCCATTGACGCGTTATTAAATGAATACTCCCTCTCTTCAGAAGAGGGAGTCGTGCTAATGTGTTTGGCAGAAGCGTTACTTCGCGTACCTGATAAACACACACAAGATGAGTTGATACGCGATAAAATATCCCAAGGAAAATGGAGTGGGCATCTAGGTTCAAGTGATTCTTTATTTGTTAACGCTTCCTCATGGGGGTTATTACTCACTGGCTCAATGGTAAATTATTCCGATAAGCGTAATAAAGATCAATTTGGCTTACTCAAGAAAACGATTGGCCGTCTAGGTGAACCCGTTATTCGTAAAGCAATGAACTATGCGATGAAAATAATGGGGCAACAGTTTGTAATGGGTGAGACTATTGCTGCAGCGACACAGCGTGCAGCAATCAAAGAACAACAAGGATATGTTTACTCCTATGACATGCTAGGCGAAGGCGCACGTACCATGTCAGATGCTAACTTATACTTTAATGCCTATCAAAATGCGATTAATGCAATTGGAAAAGTAGCACTCAGTTCAGGAAAAAATGACCCACGTAAAGTACCTGGTATTTCAATAAAACTATCCGCAATTCACCCAAGGTATTCACTCCATAATAAACAGCGTGTCATGGCCGAATTGGTGCCAAAATTGAAGGAATTATGCTTACACGCTAAACAATATAATATTGGGTTAACCATTGATGCTGAAGAATCTGAACGCCTTGAAATTTCATTAGATATTATTGAAGCTGTTTTTAGCGATAAGGCGTTAGGTGATTGGCAAGGATTTGGTTTAGCACTCCAAGCCTATCAAAAGCGTGCAGTATTTGTGGTCGACTGGTTACGAGAATTAACCCTACGTACGAATAGAAAGCTAATGGTACGCCTTGTAAAAGGCGCATACTGGGACAGCGAAATTAAACATGCTCAAAAAGAGGGATTTGCCCACTTTCCAGTATTTACGCGTAAGTCATCAACGGATCTATCATATCTCGCTTGTGCTAATAAATTATTAGCATATCGCGATACAATTTATCCTCAATTTGCAACACACAACGCCTACACCGCAGCGAACATCATTGAGTTAGCAGGAGACGACAAAGCTGGTTTTGAATTTCAATGTTTACATGGCATGGGAGATTCCTTATATGATCAAATTGTTACACAGGAGAATATTCAATGCCGAATATATGCCCCCGTTGGTCATCATGAAGATTTACTTGCTTATTTGGTAAGGCGTTTATTAGAAAATGGAGCGAACTCTTCCTTTGTGAATGCTATTGTAGATGAATCAAAACCAGTGGAGTCTTTACTCGAAGATCCCTTTGAAAAAACACAGCGTCTTGAGAGTAAATACAACAAGCAAATCATTATGCCCATCGACCTTTATCGTGATGAAAGCGAACATAGTCGAGCTAACTCAATGGGCCTAGATCTTACAGATCTTAATGAACTCACACGCTTAAAAGCGTCCTTAGATAAATGGTCTATCGAGTATCATGTTGATAAACACGCCTTGCCTGTGGGCGCTAATATGATAAGGAACCCTGCAAACCATGCTGAAATTATAGGCTTTCATCGAACGGCAACGCATGATGATATGAGTTTAATGATCGATGATGCGCAGAATGCCTTCAATAATTGGGCATCGATAGCAGTTATAACACGTGCAGATTTGCTTTTTCGCATTGCTGATGTATTACAACAACATAGAGATGAACTGATCGCACTATGTATCAAAGAAGCAGGTAAAGTCGCTCAAGATGCAATTGATGAAGTCCGAGAAGCCATCGATTTTTGTCGGTATTATGCAACCCGAGCCTTTAAAATAAGCGAGGATCACAGGTTAGTTCCCCGTGGCGTCGTATTATGTATTAGCCCTTGGAACTTTCCTTTAGCTATTTTTTTAGGTCAAGTTAGCGCCGCTATCGTTACAGGTAACACAGTGTTAGCTAAGCCAGCAGAGCAAACCAGTTTAATTGCCCTGCGTGCTTTAGAATTGATGCATTCTGCTGGGTTACCAAAACATGTTGTGCAAATCGTTATTGCTGAAGGCACAGCTGTTGGCGATAGTATTGTGACTGATGCTCGTATTCAAACGGTGATGTTTACCGGTTCAACAAAAACGGGCACAAAAATATCACAAATATTAGCCAAACGAGGTGGTGAACAGGTTCCGTTTATCGCCGAAACGGGGGGACAAAATTGTATGATTGTCGATTCAAGCGCCCTACCAGAGCAAGTGGTTGATGATGTAATTTCATCGGGATTTCAAAGTGCCGGACAGCGCTGCTCAGCATTACGCGTCCTTTTTTTACAGGAAGATATTGCCGATAGAATCATTGAAATGCTCAAGGGCGCGCTAGCTGAATTACGCATTGGTGATCCTGCTAAATTGAATACCGACATAGGCCCTGTTATCGACCAAAAGGCGCTTAATTCACTCAATTCACACGCTGAGTATATGCACTTAAATGGAAAATTATTATTTAAGTGTAAATTATCGAGTGACATACCAAAAGATACTGACCACCTTTTCTTTGCACCTCGCTTATACGAAATAAGCGCTATTAACCTGTTAAAGCAAGAGGTATTTGGGCCTTGCGTACACATCATTCGCTTTAAAGGGCAACAAATAGAAGCTGTCATTAATGATATTAATAGCACCGGCTTTGGTTTAACCATGGGGATACATACGCGTATAGAGCATAGAGCGATGGAACTGGCCCAACAGTCTCGAGCAGGAAATATCTATATTAACCGCAATATAATTGGAGCCATTGTGGGGGTACAACCATTTGGTGGGCGTGGTCTTTCTGGAACAGGCCCAAAGGCAGGTGGCCCTCATTACTTATCGCGGTTAATGAAAGAAAAATACACACCAGAGCCGATTAGCCACGACTCCATAAAAAGCAAGCCTGAGCTATTAACCGGTAATTATGTCAGTAAACAGCAAGCCATTGCCCTCATGGATAAAGCCAATTTGGTAGAAAAAGAGTGGCGCTTTACAGCATTGAATACGCGTACTTCATATGTGCGACAGTTGCTTGCAAAAATTGCTCAGGTTGAAATAGTAGATGAATTAGCCGACGATTTAAACCATACACTATCAACAGCACGTTCTCAGCTGATTGATATAGAAAAGCGTTTAAGCACCCCGCAACAATTACCAGGGCCAACCGGTGAATCAAACATCATTTATTTAGAAAATCGTGGCAATATTATCTGTTATGCAGATGAAGGTGTTAGTTTTCATTTCTGGATACAGTCCATTGTGACAGCACTTGCAACGGGTAATACCGTTATCACTGTTGTTTCAGATCTTTTCTATCAAGAAGCATTGGCATTAAGGAGTAAATTTATCGCAACAGGCGTAAATGAAAACGTATTTCAAGTGGCTCAATTATGCCATTTAAATACTATTCTTGAACATCCAGCTTTGTCTGGCGTAGTGGTTGACGGAAGCAGTGAAAGCAAACATTATATCAGCAACAAATTATCACAACGTGATGGGGCTATTTTACCGGTCATCAGTTCCGAATATTTTGACAATTTAATTCTCCGTTTGGTCACAGAAAAAACAATCAGTATCGATACCACAGCTTCTGGTGGAAATACATCATTAATGACACTGGTAGAAGATAATGAATAGGTTTGTTATTGAACGTGGCCAATTAAATTGGCCACTATTTGCCTCACTAGAGTACCTTGCTTAAAAACTGCTGTGTTCTCTCTCTCTGAGGGTTATCCAATACTTGCTGGGGTGTACCAATCTCTTCAATTAACCCTTTATGGAAAAAGGCAACTTTATCGGAAACCTCTTTCGCGAAAGCAATTTCATGAGTAACACAAATCATCGTCATACCATCATCCCGCAATAGTCTTAAGGTATCTAATACTTCACCTACCAGCTCTGGATCAAGTGCAGAAGTAACTTCATCAAATAACATATAAGGCGGCTCCATTGCCAAGGCTCTAGCGATAGCGAGACGTTGCTGTTGTCCACCAGACATACGAGTTGGGTATTCATTCAATTTATCACCCAGACCTACATGAATGAGCTCTTTACGGGCAATCTGTTCTGCTTTTTCTTTACTAAATCCTTTTACGACCTGAGGTGCCAATGCTGCATTTTCTAATACAGTTAAATGAGGAAAAGAGTTCCACTGTTGAAATACCATCCCTAAATTTTGTCTTAGTTTATTCTTATCGGTATTTTTATCATGAACATCAACACCATCAACAATAATGTTGCCACTATTAATAGATTCAATGGCATTAATACAATACAAAAGCGTTGACTTCCCACTACCACTTGCGCCGATAATGCTGACAACTTCACCGCGATTTACGGTTAAATCGATCCCTTTTAAGACTTCCAAATCACCAAACGATTTATGAACACCTTTAATCTCAATCATATTTCCATTTTCCTTTCTACATATTTACCGTAACGCGACAGAGGATAAGAGATCATAAAATAAAATAATCCAACGCCAAGTAATATCATAAGTGGTTGCTGAGTCCTTGATATCAGCTGCTCTGCGGTTCTCAGTAATTCCATATATCCAATAACTGAAACCAGTGCAGAATCTTTGATTACACTTAATGCCACACCAAGCCAAGAAGGAAAAACAGCTCTCATACCGATTGGAATTCTCACGTATCGCACTGTTTGTAAATAAGTCATGCCTAGTGACCGAGCGGCTTTAACCATAGAGTCGGGTACACTGTTAAAACCACTTCTAAACACTTCACTCATAAATGCCATGGTATAAAGTGACAATATAATCGCCCCCGCTGAAAATGGATCTAAGGGATAGCCCATTGCACCAATAAAAGTACTAAAAAGAATAAGCTGAATAATCAGTGGCACAGAACGAAGAATATCCAAGAAAGCGCCAAGTAAAGCATTGACCGTTTTATTGGATTCAGCTCTGACAAAACCAACCAATAAACCTAACAAACTACCAACAATAATGGCAACAACAGAAATATATACAGTATTTAAAATACCTGTAAGGATAAAACCTGCGTCATTCCATGATAAAGGGGTAAATA
>Ga0316197_10000237_pt1 | contig 40006 bp, 33 predicted proteins | sample OudBiesiAoxic_MG_FD_204939 | JGI IMG/M metagenome (GOLD analysis project Ga0316197, IMG submission 204939) | Coastal sediment microbial communities from Oude Bieten Haven, Netherlands - site A oxic | ecosystem: Environmental > Aquatic > Marine > Coastal > Sediment | place: Netherlands... | reverse complement strand
GGCGATGTCGTGCCAATCCGGTGAATCCGATGACCGTGCGACCTCCAGGACGTGGCGAATGACGGCGATGGGCGTTCGCAACTCGTGTGACGCCGCGCTCACGAAGTCTCGCTGGGCACGGGTGCCAGCCTCGAGGCGTCCGAGCATGTCGTTCATGGTGTCGGCGAGCAGGCGGATCTCGTCGTCGGTCGTCGGTTGGGACACCCGGCGGTCGAGACCGCTCACGCTGATGTCGGCGACCTCGGCACGCATTGCGTCGACCGGTCTGAGCGCTCGACGGACGACGGCCCATGTGGCGGCACCGGCAAGTGTCGCGAGGGCGAGGCCGGCGATGGTGAGCGTCCAGGTGGCGACACGAATCGTTCGCTCCATGTCGGCGAGGGTCGTCCCGACGGCGATCGTCACCGGTCCCGCTGGGCTGTTCTGTTCGGTGACGAGCAGCCGAAACACCTCGTCGTCGCCCGAGGTCTGTCGGACGGTGATCTCCGATGAGTCCGCCAGCGTGTCGACCGGGGGCTGACCACGAACGTTGGTGCTCGAGGCGATCACCTCGCCATCGAGGATGATCTGTGCGAAGGAGGTCCCGTCGTCCGGAATCGTGATGTCGCGTGGCGCGACACCACTCGCGGCCAGCGCGCCGAGGTCGGCGGCACGGAGCGCCAACGCAGTGTCGATGTTGTCGACCATGGTTCGGCGAAGAACGGTCAGCAGTGCCACCCCCGACACGATCAGCGTCACGGCAAAGAGCAGGGTGACGAGGATGGTGGTGCGCCCGCGAACCGACGACGACACGTTCATTGCCGCTCCTCGCGCAATCGATAGCCGACCCCGCGGACCGTCTCGATCGTCGTTCGCCCGAACGGTTCGTCGACCTTCTTGCGAAGGTGGCCGACATAGACCTCGACGATGTTCGCATCACCGGCGAAGTCGACATCCCAGACCTGGTCGAGAATGTCCTGCTTGGAGACGGTGATCCCGGCGTTGCGCATGAGGTGTTCGAGGACCGAGAACTCCCGTGCGGTCAGAGCGATCTCCTCCTCGTCACGCCGACAGGCACGGCTGCCTGGGTCGAGCACCAGGTCGCCCACCCGAAGAACGGTCGGTCGAACGTCAGGGCCGCGCCGGAGCAGGGAGCGAAGCCGCGCGACGAGCACGACGTGGGAGAAGGGCTTGCGGAGGTAGTCGTCGGCGCCGGTATCGAGCGCTTCGGCTTCGTCGAGGTCGCCGTCCTTGGCTGTGAGCATCAGGATCGGGGTCCAGTCCTCGCGCTCGCGCAGGGTGCGACAGACGACGAACCCGTTCGTACCCGGGAGCATGATGTCGAGCACGATGGCGTCGTACGAGTTGACGTTGGTCATCCACAACGCTTCGGTGCCGTCGTGAACGACATCGACCGAGAACCCGTCAGCGGTCAATCCGTCGCGCAGGGAGCGAGCCAGCTTCACTTCGTCCTCGACGACCAGCAGCCTCATGGACGACAGTGTGCCAGGAGACGTCGATCGCGGGCCCGACGCACAACGGGCTTCCTGAAGGTGCGTTCAGCGGGGTTCAGTGTCCCTTCAGGAAGCGACGAGCAGGATCGTTCACATCGATTCGAACCGCACCCGAAAGGACGTTGACGTGTACGACCCAATCCCGCCGAGGTCTCCTCTCCAGAGCCGGCCCATTCGGAGTTTCTCGCCAGAGGGCACGCCATCGACCTGGCAGCCGCCGGTGGGGCCGCCGCCGTCGCCCGAGCCGACACCTCCGGCCAAGGCCCGGCTCAGCCGAGGCGCAGCAGTTGCCCTCACGCTGGTCGCCGTCGCGGGCGGGACCGTGGGCGGCGCGGTGGCCGGCCGGGCGTCGACACCCGATGCGGTCGTCGCCGTCGCAACCCCCGATGCCCGGTCGGCGTCGCTCGACGAACCGGTCGCGACAGCGACGGCCGACATCTCCGGCCTCGTCGAGACGGTCCGCCCGAGCGTCGTGCGCATCGATGCGGTCACGTCGACCGGCAGCGGAACCGGGACCGGCTTCGTCATCTCGGCTGATGGACGCATCGCCACCAACGCACACGTTGTCGGTGACGCCTCGACGGTGGAGGTCGAGTTCTCCGATGGCGCCACGGCGACCGCCACCGTGCTGGGCGTGGCGCGGTCGCAGGATCTCGCGGTGATCCGGGTGGAACGTGACGACCTGACGCCGGTCGAGTTCGGCTCTTCCGACGATCTCAAGGTCGGTGAGCGCGTTGTCGCCATCGGCAACTCGCTCGGCTTCGAGGGCAGCGCGACAGCCACGGAGGGCATCGTGTCGGCCGTCGACCGCTCGATCCAGACCGAAGACGGAACCCGCCTGACCGCGCTGATCCAGACGGATGCGGCAATCAATCCGGGGAACTCGGGTGGCCCGCTGTTCGATCTCGACGGCAAGGTTGTCGGTATCAACTCGGCGGGTTCGCCCTGGGCGCAGAACGTCGGCTTCGCAATCGCCGTCGATCCAGCCCAGCCGATTCTCGACACCCTGTCGGCAGGTGAACCCGTGCTCGAAGCGTTCCTCGGGATCAGCTCGGCACCGCTCACACCCGAGACCGCGGTTCAGCTCGGCGTCGACCCCGGTGGTGAACTGCGCGGTGCCGTGGTGCTCGAAGTGAGCGCCGGGTCGGCAGCCGAGGCCGCCGGGCTGCGTGTTGGCGATCTGATCACCGCGATCGACGAGGAACCGGTCGATTCGCCCGAGGCGGTCGGCGATGCGATCGGCGCCCGTGATCCTGGTGACACGATCCGCGTCACGATTGTCCGTGACGGGTCCGAGGCGAGCATCGATGCGGTGCTCGGGTCCCGCCAGGCCTGACCGGTGGGGTCAGGTCCGGGCGCTCACGCGACGATGTGAGCGAGCATGAGATCGGGTTCGTTCTGCTCGATGCGTTGAAGCGCGTACTTGTTCTCGAACAGGGCCACCAGCGCGCCGTCGGTGCGTTGCAGAATCCGGACGCCGGGCTTCTCGCGCAGCACCGCGGCTGACTCGGTATCGGTGAGTCGGATGGCCTGGAACGGCGAGCCCGACAACTCGATCGGCGCGTTGAACTCGATGTCGAGTCGGTTCGCGAAGACGTCGAACTGCAGCTGGCCAACAGCAGCGAGCACCGGCGACGCTTCGCCCCAGTCGGGGTCGCGCAGCACCTGCACGACACCTTCCTCGCCGAGCTGGTCGAGCCCTTTCCGGAACTGCTTGACCTTGCCCGAGTCCTGAGGACGCGCCGTGGCGAACACCTCGGGAGCGAACTGTGGCAGCTTCGGGAACTCGACCGACGGGCCGGTCTCGTCGTACAGCGTGTCGCCGATGTTCAGCCCCGTCGCGTTGACCAAACCGACCACGTCACCGGGGAAGGCCTCGTCGATCGTGGTCCGCTCGGCGCCGAACACGGTCGAGGCGTACTTCGTGGCGAACGGTTTGCCGGTCCGTTCGCACGTCATCACCATGCCGCGGGCGAACTTGCCCGAGCAGATGCGGGCGAACGCGATGCGGTCGCGGTGGTTGCGGTCCATGTTGGCTTGCACCTTGAACACGAACGCCGAACACGGCTCGTCGAGGTGACGCGGTTTGCCGTCGATGTCGGGACGCGCCATCGGTGCGGGCGCGAGGTCGACGATCGCGTCGAGCAGGTGCCGGACACCGAAGTTCGTCAAGGCCGAACCGGCGAACACCGGGGTCGACTCGCCGGCCAGGAACGACGGAAGGTCGACGTCGGCCCCCATCGCGTCCAGCAGCTCGGACTCCTCGGCGCACTTCTCCCACGCGGCGCCCTCCTCCTCCGCGGCGCGTGCGGCAGGGACGTCCTCCTCCGGGGCAATCTGGCTGCCCCGGGCGGTGCGGGTGAAGCGAGTGAACACATCGGTCCGACGATCGAGCACGCCCCGGAGGTCACCGTACGAGCCCACGGGCCACGTGGCCGGTGTGGGGCGGAGGCCGATCTGCTCTTCGATCTGGTCGAGCAGTTCGAGCGGCTCGAGACCGGGCCGGTCGAGCTTGTTGAGGAACGTCAGGACGGGCAGCTCGCGAGAGCGGCAGACCTCGAACAGCTTGAGCGTTTGGGGCTCGATGCCCTTGGCGGCATCGAGCACCATCACCACGGCGTCGACGGCGGAGAGCACCCGGTACGTGTCCTCCGAGAAGTCCCGGTGGCCGGGCGTGTCGAGCAGGTTGAACTCGTGCTCGCGGTACGGGAAGTTGAGCGCCGTCGACGAGATCGAGATCCCGCGCTTCTGCTCCATGTCCATCCAGTCGGACGTTGCCGACCGGCGACCCTCGTGGGCCTTGACCGCGCCACCGGATTGGATCGCACCGGCGTACAGCAGGAACTTCTCGGTGAGCGTCGTCTTGCCCGCGTCGGGGTGCGAGATGATCGCGAACGTCCGGCGACGTTCGGCCTCGGCCATCACCTGAGCAGACACGGCATCCCACGCTATCGTCGCCGCCCCCCTCCCTTCCGATGGGATGTGACACCGACAGCCGGTCTCACATCTCATCGCAGCGCCGGTTCGGCGCGTCGGACTGGCGCGACCGGGCGGTGATCCGACAGGGTGGTGGGATGGTCGAGGTGGCGGGTGTCGAACGGGCGCGAGAAGCGGTGGCTGGCGCCGAGCGGATCGTGGTGTTCACGGGAGCCGGGATCTCGACCGACTCGGGTATCCCGGACTTCCGCGGTCCGAACGGGTTGTGGACGAAGAACCCGGCGGCCGAGAAGGCCGCGACGTTGCAGCACTATCTCGCAGATGCGGAGGTTCGCCGCGTCGCGTGGCAGAACCGGCTCACCACGCCGGCATGGACCGCCGAGCCGAATCGCGGGCATCGGGCAATCGTCGAGATCGAGCGGCAGGGTCGCCTTCACGGGGTGATCACGCAGAACATCGACGGACTCCACCAGAAGGCGGGCAACGACCCGCACAAGGTGATCGAGGTGCATGGAACCGTGTGGTTCACGCGGTGCTGGGACTGTGATGATCGTCGACCGATGGAGCAGGCCCTGGAGCGTGTGAGCGCGGGGGATCCCGACCCGGCATGTCTCGAGTGTGGCGGCATCGTGAAGAGCGACACGATCAGCTTCGGCCAGGCGCTCGTTCCTGACGTGATCGACCGGGCGCTGCGGATGAGCGACGAGTGCGATCTGCTCCTCGCCGTGGGCTCGACCCTGTCGGTGTTCCCCGCCGCGAACTGCGTGCCGCGGGCGAAGGCGGCCGGCGCCCGGGTCGTCATCGTCAACGGTGCCGAGACCTCGATGGACCGCTTTGCCGACGACCTCCTGGTCGGCGGTATCGGCGACATCCTCCCTGCGTTGGTCTGAGACCGAGACTGACCGCTGCTGGTCAGTCGGGAGTGGCGTCGATGACCGGCTCGCCGCCCAGGTCTTCGGAAGCCGAGCGGAGCAGGTCGGCATGGGTCTTCGCGAACCTGGTGAGCGTGATCGCGCCGGGGAAGAACGCGAGCAAGCTGTAGAAGACGCGCCACAGAACGACCGCAGCGACGATCACGTTGACGTCCACCGAGGTCGATGCCGACAGCGCCGACACCATGACCACATCGACGACACCGAGGCCACTGCCGGTGATCGGGATGACCACGCCGGCGAAGAAGGCGACCGCGAAGGAGGCGAAGATGATCGCGAGGGCGAGCTCGGAATCGTCGATGCCGACGAAGCGGATCGAGGCGACCAAGACGAGGTAGGTGAGGAGGAGGTTCAGGGCGACAGCGAAGGAACCGAACGCCCAGCGTTCACGGACGACGGCGTAGGCGTTGTCACGAAACTCGACGACCCGATCGCCGAGATCGCCGACAGGGTCTTTCTTGAACTTCACCATCACCCACGAGACGAACCGACCGAGCTGCTTGCCGACCCAACGGGCCGAGGCCTCGCTGCGCCCGATCAACCAGATCACCACACTCAGGGCAATCGACAAGGCCAGGGAGATTCCGGCGATGATGAACACCTCGGAGTCGAGGTTGCCCGACACCAAGAGGACGAAGAACGCGATGATCGGCAGCACGATCCGACCGCCCTGCGGAAACACGAACGAGCCGACCGCGCCGGTCATCGACGACCGGCTGTCGAATCCCTCGGATCGGAAATATGCGTATTGGATGATCGACGGCGCCGGCGGCGGCATCACGTTGGCCGCAACGTTCGATGAGAGGTAGGCCTGCGACCCCGGCCAGAGACGCAATCCCGGCAACATGGCGCGGTAGATGGCCGCCTCGGTCGGAACGCGCAGGATGGTGAGGGCCAGCAACGCCAAGAGCTGAGCCCAGCTCAGCCCGGTGATCGCGTCCCAGACGAGTTGATAGTCGATGAACTGGGGGAGCAGCCATCCGAAAACGAAGGCGAGCACGGCGATGATCGCTAATGCTCGGACCACCCGGTGACCCGCCGATGGCGGGTCGGTCGTCGGCTCGACCGCCGGCACGGCGTCGTCATCGGTTCGTGTCATCTCCACCCCGGTCATCGGCACACTCTCGCCAGGCAAGATTCTCTCGTCGTCTCGCCAGCGCGACATCACCCTTGCCGGGTGAGTCGATGCGGTCAGCGGCGGGCGCGACTGGCGAGCAGGGCGCCGCCGATCACCAGCGCGATGCCGACGATCGCCAGGGGCGCCACCGTGTCGTCGCGGAACGTCACACCGAGTGCCAGTGACACGACGGGAATCAGGTACGTGATGAACGATGCACGAGTCGACCCGACCCTGCCGACGAGGCTGCCCATGATCGCGAAGGCGATCCCGGTTCCGAACACGCCGAGGACGAGCACGGCGACGAGTGGACCCAGCTCCCACTCGGCATCGCCGATGTCCCACAGACCGTAGGGGAGTGTCCACAGCGTCGCCAGTGCGAGCATTCGGCTCATCAACGGCAGCGAGCCGTACCGCTGCTGCAACGGCGCGGCGAGATTGATCGCGAAGCCGTAGCACACCGTGGCGCCGAGGACGAGGAAGACACCCCGAGCCTCGCTGGCGCCGTCGCCGATGGAGGGCAGGCTGATCAGGACGATGCCAACGAATCCCACGATGATGCCGAGCAGGAGCGGTCCGGTCGCGCGCTGGCGGAGCAGCACCGCTGCCACGGTGGCGGCGAAGATCGGGGTCGCCCCGTTGAGCAGCCCGGTCACCGACGAGTTGATGTACTGCTCGGCGATCGGGAACAGCGTGAACGGCAGCGCCACCCAGATCACCGAAAGCAGGAGGAGCCGAGCGCGGTCGGTGGCCTCGATGGTGACGTTCGGCTTCGGAAGCAGGAGCAGCGCGAGCGCACCGGAGCCGACCCTGAGCAGCGTGATCAGCCCCGGCGGAAACGCGTCGAGGCCGATGTCGATGAACAGGAACGACGAACCCCAGATCGCCGCGACGGCGACGAACAGGCCCCAGTCGCCAGAGGTGAACGAGCCGTCGTTGGCCGCCGCGGCCCGCTCGAACAGCTTGCGCTGAGCGGGGGAGGAGGCGGGCTCGGTCGAGGTCACGTGGCGACGCTACTGCGGGGGATCGGTGTCGGAGTGGCCGGATTCTGACAGTGCACTCGCTCGTGCTCTCAGGTGGCGGGAATGCCGATCGGTGTCGCGCGGTTGAGGAATACCTGACCTATCCACTCGACATTCCCGTTAGGCTTTTTCAAATGGCAACGTTCCGTGACCTGCTCTCCGCCGCCAAGGCATCGATCGTCGAGATCGATACCGAAACCGCGTCGGTGAGGATCGACGAGGGTGCACTGGTCCTCGACGTTCGCGAACCCGACGAGTACGTGGAAGGTGCGATTCCGGGCGCCGTCCACATCCCGCGGGGACACCTCGAAGCCCAGATCGAGGGTCGGATCGTCGACAAGGACGCCCCGGTCGTCGTGTACTGCGCCGGCGGTGTGCGCTCGGCGTTCGCGGCACAGACGATGGAGGAACTGGGCTACTCGAACGCGATGTCGATGGAGGGTGGCTTCGGGCGTTGGAAGGACGAGGGTCGTGACTGGAAGCAACCGGCGTCGCTCACGCCCGAGCAGAGCAATCGATACAAGCGCCACCTGCTGCTCCCCGAAGTGGGCACCGAAGGACAGCTCAAGCTGCTCGACGCGAAGGTGTTGATGCTCGGCGCCGGTGGCCTCGGCTCGCCGGCCGCGCTCTACCTCGCGGCAGCCGGTGTCGGCACGATCGGCATCGTCGACATGGACGACGTCGACGCATCGAATCTGCAGCGTCAGATCCTGCACAACGTCGACCGCATCGGCGACCGCAAGGTCGACTCCGCGAAGAAGACGTTGGTCGGGCTGAACCCCGACGTCAACGTCGTCACCTACGACACGCGCCTCGATGCGTCGAACATCATGGACATCATCGCCGGCTACGACGTGATCGTCGACGGCGCCGACAACTTCCCCAGCCGCTACCTGCTCAACGACGCCAGCGTGAAGCTCGGCATCCCGGTCGTGCACGGCTCGATCTTCCGCTTCGAGGGAATGGTCAGCGTGTTCCACCCACTCCAGGGCCCGACGTATCGCGACATGGTGCCGGAGCCGCCTCCCGCCGAGCTCGCGCCGTCGTGCGCGGAAGCGGGCGTTCTCGGCGTGCTGCCCGGCATCATCGGGTCGATCCAGGCGCTCGAGACGATCAAGGTCATCCTGGGCCTCGGCGATCCGCTGATCGGTCGCATCCTCACCGTCGACACCAACGACATGGAGTTCCGTGTCTTCAACCTGAAGCCCAATCCGGAGAACCAGGTGATCCACGCCAACGCCGACCGCATCGAGATCAAGGAACTCGACGGTCTGTGCGCCCCCGGCCTCATCGGCTGAGCACCGAATGGGCATCTCCGCCCCACTCCGTTACACCAGCTGAGACGAAATCGGGTCGAGCACAGCGGCGCGGGCGACCCCTCCAGATGAGTCGGTTGGAAGGCCGCTGACGCGCTCGTGCACAACGATCGCGACAGCGTCGTCTCACGACGAGCACGTTCTCACGAACGCAATGAATCCGTGAGTCGGAGCGCCATGCGGATCTCGTTCCTGCACGGGTCGGATGGAAGCGGCTGATGGTCGCCGGTGACGACGAACCCGAGCGACGCGTACAGCCGGTGGGCGGAATCGTTGCCTCTGATGACCCACAGCTCGACTCGTTTCGCTCCGGCGTCATTGGCCCACTCGACGGTTGCCTCGACCAGCCGTCGGCCGAGGCCTCGCCGACGTACGGGTGGTGACGTCCACATCGACATCACCTCGACGACACTTCCGGCGCTGATGCCGCTGACGATGCCGACCACTTCGTCGCCGAGCCATGCGAGGTACGTCACCGACTGGTCACCCGCCGAGCTCCGCAACGCTCTGGACGCCCAGACCTCGTCGTCGAAGGCCGCTTCGCGGTCGAGCGTCGATCCGAACGCATCCGGTCGGTCGGACAGCGCAGCGAGGCGCACCCTCCGCAGGACGGGGGCCTCGTCCTGCCGGATCCGCCGCACGACGATCGACATCGATGTATCAGACACCCGTCCAGTTCCTGTGCGCAAGCCCGTTTCGTCGTCGCTTCCGAGTCGTTCGCCCGGGAGTGGCCGTGGTGGCGGGTCGAGATCAGTCGAGGAATTCGGGCTCGCGCGCGACGAGTTCTTCCCAGAACGGCTGGAACTGGAACCAGCCGGCGATGTCGCTGCCCTGGGCCTTGTGACCGTCGATGCAGTACGCCTCGGGGATCTCGATCGGGGTGCCGGCAGCTTCGGCGACGAGCTGGCTCTGGCAGGCGCGTTCGAGGGCGATGAACCACCAGACCGCAGCATCGACCGAGCCGCCAGCCGTGATCAGGCCGTGGTTCTGGTGGATGAGCGCCTTCTTGTCGCCGAGTGCTTCGGCCATCTTTCGTCCGACCGCCTGGTCGAGAACGACGGCGCCGCTACCGTCGTTGCACAGCGCCACGTCGTTGTAGAACATCGTCGCGTCCTGGGTGATCATCTTCAGCGGCTTGCCCAGCGTGGAGAACGTCTTGCCGTACATCGAGTGGGAGTGTGCCGCTGCGATGATGTCCGGACGGGCCTGGTGAATCTGCCCGTGGATGGCGAATGCGGCGGCGTTGAGCGAACCCTCGCCCTCCACGATGTTGCCCTCGTGGTCGACGCAGATCAGATCACTGACCTTCATCAGCTTGAAGTTCTTGCCGAATGGATTGACCCAGAAGCGGTCGGGGAACTCCGGATCGCGCACGGTGACGTGGCCCGGGACACCCTCGGCGAGATGCAGCCGGCCCATTGTCCGGAGACCGCAGGCGAGCCGCTGCTTGCGGTGCAGGCGCTCGGCCTCGAAGTCGGTGGCATCGGTGCCGGCTTGCTCTTCGAGCTTGGCCAGGGTCTCCTCGACGGTGTCGGTCATGGTTCCTCCAAAGGAATACGAGTGATGGGGAGGATCGTAGCCGCAGCCGCTCAGGCGGGATCGGTGCGGACCACGGCTTCGACGCGTTCGATCTGGTCGCGTTCTTGCACCGCCACACCGACCAGGACGAGCGAGATGCCGACGAGGTCGATCGGGGAGGGCTGCTGACCGAGCCCGATCCAACCGATGAGCGTGCCGGTGACCGGCAGCAGCGCGAGCAGCAACGAGAAGCGGCGGATCGGGATCCGGCGCATCGTGAACTGATCGATCCCGTAGCCGATCGCATTCGAGAAGACGCCGACGGCGAGACACAGGACGAGCAGCGTCGGACTCGTCCAGACCTCCAGACTGCCGGGCGCACCGATCGGTGTGGTGACGAGTGCGCCGATCGCGAGGCCGAGGCCGAGCCCGGCAACGCCGCGGTCGACCTGCGCGACCCGTGACCCGATGACGATGTAGCCCGCCCACAGCGCGGACGCGATGAGGATGAACACGACGCCGAGCAGGTTGTCGTCGACCTCGACGCCGCCGAGCACGGCGACTCCGGCGACCGCGAAGAGCAGCGCGATCGCGTTGCGACGGCTGCGTGTCGTTGCGGCCGCCACCGCGATCGGACCGATGAACTCGATCGTGATCCCCTTACCGAGGTCGATGCGTTCGATGGCCAGGTAGAAGAAGATGTTCATCAGCACGGTCGTGATGCCGAAGAACGCCACGCCGATCAGTTGCTCTCGGGTCCAACCCGAGCGCCACCCGCGGGATACCGCGAGGAGAGCGATCGTCGCACCGATCGCACGGAACCAGGCGACGGTCTGCGGCTCGACGCCGTCCGTCCCGCCGATCGATCCGTCGAACAGCAGCACGGCAAGGACCGCACCGACATATTGGGCGATCGCCGAGAGGACGAAGAGTGCCTCGGGCTGTGCCGTCGACAGCCACCGGGTGATCGGACCGTCGGCCGCCGCCTGGGAATCGCGGTCCATCGCCCGGATGCTACGGGCGCGAGCTGGCACGATGGGTGCCGTGAACCGCCAGATCAATCCGTCGTCGATCGCGGCCCCTGCGGCCAACTATGCCCACGCCGTCGTGACCGAGCAGCCGACGCGTTGGTTGCACACGTCGGGTGTCGTCCCGGTCGCACCGGACGGAACGACACCGGATGACCTCGCCGACCAGGCGGCGGCGGTCTGGTCGAATATCGGCGCGATGCTCGCCGCCGCGGAGATGGTTCCCTCCGACATCGTGTCGGTCACCACGTACGTCGTCGCGGGTGCGGCACTCGGTCCGGTGATGGCAGCTCGGGATGCGTTCTTCGGCAGCCACCGCGCCGCGTCGACGCTCGTCACCGTGCCCGAACTCGCCCAACCGCAGTGGCGGATGGAGGTCGCGGTGATCGCCGCCGCCTGAGGATGGCGGTCGGTCCGAAAATGTTCGTCGCTGCCTGGCACCGACGAACACCGGCGGTCTGGTGACGGACGGGGCCCCGGCCCTACGCTCCACGATATGGCTGACGCTGCTGACCTGCCGACGACCGACTCGGGTATCCCGATTGCGAAGATCTACACGGGAGAAGCTCTCTCGGATTGGAACGAGGAGCAGCGACTCGGCCTTCCCGGCCAGGCGCCGTACACGCGGGGTGTGTACCCGTCGATGTACACGGGTCGGCTCTGGACGATGCGGCAGTACTCGGGCTTCGGTTCTGCCGAGCAGACCAACCAGCGGTTCAAGTTCCTACTCGATGCGGGCCAGACCGGGCTGAGCTGTGCGTTCGATCTCCCGACCCAGATGGGCTACGACTCGGATGCGGGGCGCGCCGAGGGAGAAGTCGGCAAGGTGGGAGTCGCCATCGACACGATGGCGGACATGCGGCTGCTGCTCGCCGACCTGCCGCTGGACAAGGTCTCGACGTCGATGACGATCAACTCGACGGCGGCGATCCTGCTGCTGATGTACGAGTTGGTCGCCGAGGAGCAGGGGGTGTCGGCCGACCAGATCAGCGGCACGATTCAGAACGACCTGTTGAAGGAGTACATCGCGCGTGGCACGTACGTGTACCCGCCGCGACCGTCGATGCGGATCATCACCGACATCTTCGAGTACTGCTCGAAGCATGTGCCGTCGTGGAACACGATCTCGATCTCCGGCTACCACATTCGCGAGGCGGGCTCGACGGCGGTCCAGGAGATCGCCTTCACGCTGGCGAACGCGATCGCATACGTCCAGGCGGCGATCGACGCCGGGCTCGACGTCGACGACTTCGCCCCGCGACTCAGCTTCTTCTGGAACGGCCACAACAACTTCTTCGAGGAGGCGGCCAAGTTCCGCGCGAGCCGTCGGATGTGGCACACGATCATGACCGAGCGGTTCGGCGCGAAGGATCCGAAGTCGTCGATGTTGCGCTTCCACACCCAAACCGGCGGCTCGACGCTGACCGCGCAGCAGCCGATCAACAACGTCGTGCGCGTCGCGATCCAGTCGATGGCCGCGGTGCTCGGCGGAACCCAATCGCTCCACACCAACGGGTACGACGAGGCGCTCAGCCTGCCGACCGAAACGGCCGCCCGGATCGCGCTCCGCACGCAGCAGATCATCGGCTACGAATCGGGCGTGACCGACACCGTCGACCCGCTTGCCGGCTCGTATTTCGTGGAGTCGTTGACCGATGAGGTCGAGCGCCTCGCGTGGGAGTACATCGAGGCGATCGACGAGAAGGGTGGCGCGGTTGCGGCGATCGAAGTCGGATTCCAGATGGACGAGATCGAGAACGCTGCCTACGAGTACACGAAGTCGATCGACGACGACGAGCGGGTCATCGTCGGAGTCAACAAGTTCACCGTTGACGACGACGCCGAGCCCGAGCCGTTCCCGATCGACCCGCAGCTCGAGACCGACCAGATCGCGCGCACGAAGGCGTACAAGGCCGACCGCGACACGAGTGCGGTCGAATCGTCGCTTGCCGCGGTCAGGGCCGCCGCGGAGTCGAGCGACAACCTGTTGTACGTGATGAAGGATGCGCTCCGCGCCGACTGCACTCTCGGCGAGATCAGCGACAGTCTCCGCGAGGTCTTCGGCGTCTACACCCCCTGATCCCCGCGTCACGTGACGGGTCAGACCCATCACGTCACGCGTCACGTGATGGGTCAGACCCGTAACGTGACGGGATGGCGTGGGAGTTGTTCCGGCGGGACGGGCCTGACGGGTTCGAGATGATGGGAGTCGATGGTGACCTGCTCACCGCTGCGCCGGATCCTGCACTCCCGCTCGCGTGCGAGATCACGATCGAGGCACCGTCGACCTTGCCCGAGTTCATCGCGGCGACCGAAGCGGCGATCGAGGCAATCACCGACCAGCTCGGCGGCCGCATCGCGGGCACCAGCCGAACCGCCACGACGCTGTGGGCGCTCGTGCACCTGCCGAGCGATGAACACGCCGACCGGTTCACTCAGGTTCGGCTTCCGGCCAAGGCCTCGATCTCGGTGGCTCCGAGTCGCGACCCGGAGTGGACGATCTTCGAGCGCGTCCGCCCCGTCGACATGGAGGTCCAGTCGATGCGTGACCTCCGGGTGATGGCTCAGCTGCACGCGGCGGGCGACATCGGCGGCGTCCGACTGATCGAACACGTCGTCACCGGTCTCCCCGCCGACCGACGCTCGGCGTTCCTCGCAGCTGCGCGCAGTGTCGGTCTGGAAGCTGAGGCCGCGGCCAAGACCGGTGGGGGCGGCGAACGGATCGTCCTGCATCAGGAGGGCGACCCGTCCGACATCACGCCCGACAGCTGGACGTTGCGCTTGATCGCCGAGCGATTCGGAGCGACGTATGACGGGTGGGGGTGCGACGTGGCCCGGCCGAGCGAGCGTCGAAGCCCGTGGTGGCGGCGTTGATCAGGCGCCGTTCAGCCCCGCTTCGACGAGGACGAGACGGGAGCTGCTCCGAGCGGGCAGACTGGGCGCTCCATGGTTTCGACGATCGTGGCCGCGACGAAATGGCCGACCTGGCAGCAAGCCTGGATCACCAGCCTGATCTGTGTCGCGCTCTACCTCGCGATCCGGCGGACGAGACCATCCCGCTTCACCGAGGTTGCGCTGCCGGCACTGCACGAACTCGTGGTCCTCACCGGGCTGTACGGACTGTGGCGGACGGCGAAGAAGTTGCCGCTCACCCAGTCGGAGGGAGCGATCGAGCGTGCCCGTCGGATCGTCGAGTTCCAAGAGGCGATCGCGCTGCCGACCGAGCTGAGTTTGCAGGAGTTCGTGATGCGCTACGACTGGCTCGGCTGGCTCAGCGCCGCGTACTACATCGGGATGCACGTGCCCGCGCTGTTTGCGTTCCTCATCTGGATGTTCTGGCGGCATCGCGACCAGTACGCCCGCTGGCGCAACGTCCTGGCGTTGACGACTGCCGGCTGCCTGTTCATCCGGTTCTGGCACGTGGCCCCGCCGCGTTTCCTCACCGACCTCGGCTACGAGGACCTTTCCGAGGTGTACGGCATGTCGGTCTACGGCCCGGTGGGGACCGGTGTGTCGGGACAGTTCGTGGCGATGCCATCGATCCATGTCGCATGGGCAGCCGTCGTCGGATTCGGGATCATTGCGGCGAGCCCGAGCCGCTGGAAGTGGTTGTTCGCCGCCCACCTGCCGATCACGGTGCTCATCGTGTCGGTGACGGGCCACCACTGGTGGCTCGACGGCGTCGTCGCCATCGGGTTGGTCGGGATCTCGCTGGCGATCGACGAAGGGGTTCGCCGGGCCTGGCGGGCGCGGCGGGGCCCGACGGGGAGTTCAGAGCTCGGCCGCGATGGCGTCGAGAAACTCGTGGTAGGCGGTGAACGCGCGGAACTGGGGGAACTCGGCGACCACGTTGTCGGGTGAGCGGAACAGGAACCCGGTCGAGGCTGCGCCGAGCATCGTCGTGTCGTTGTACGAGTCGCCGGCAGCGATGATCCTGAAGTTGAGCGACTGGAACGCCTCGACCGCCTTGCGTTTCTGGTCCTGCTGACGGAGTTGGTAGCCGACGATCGTGTCGCCGTCGACGAGGAGTTGGTGGCACATGATCGTGGGCCAACCGAGCTGGCGCATGAACGGTGTCGCGAACTGTTCGAACGTGTCGGACAGGATGATGACCTGGGTCTGCGAGCGGAGTTCATCGAGGAAGTCACGGGCGCCCGGCATCGGTTCGAGCGTCGAGATGACCTCTTGGATCTTCGCGAGCCCGAGCCCGTGCTCGGCAAGCAGGTCGAGCCGGTAGCGCATCAAGACGTCGTAGTCGGGCTCATCACGCGTCGTGCGGAGCAGTCCGTCGATGCCCGTCGCCTTGGCGACGGCGATCCAGACCTCGGGGATCAGGACCCCCTCGAGATCGAGGGTGACGATCGTCTGCGTCGGTTCGAGGTCAGCGGCCACGCCGTCAATTGTGGCGTGCAGACATCCCAGGACCGAAAACGTCAGCGATCGATCACGGTGAGATCGATCGCTGGTCGCTCGGGAGCATCGCACGTCCGCTCCGCCCAGCCCACGTAGATGATGCCGACGATCCGGTCGTCGGGCTCGAAGCCGCACAGGTCGAGGACACGCGGTGGCTGTGTGAGCGCCGGCGTCGACCAGAACGTGGCGAGGCCCAGCGACGTGGCGGCGAGGAGGAGATTCTGGATGCCCGCGGCCACTGCGTCCCGGTTCTCCGCGTGCAACATCTCGTTGTCGTGAGACGCACATCCCACGACGAGCGTGCTTGGCGTGCGGAGGTATTTGCCGGCGGTTTTCATCCGCTTTCCCTCGTCGCCGAAGTCGGCTGCGACCATGTCGGCGACCATCGTCTCGCCGAGGCGGCGGCGACCGTCGCCGGAGAACAGCGCAAAGCGCCACGGCCACGTCTTCTTGTGGTTGGGCGCCCACAACGCGAGTTCGCACAGTTGCTCGACGAAGGTGAGGGGGACCTCGCACTCCTTGTCGACCAACATCGAAGTCCGCCGACCGCGGATCACCGCGGCGAGTTGATCGAACGTCGCGGGTTCGGTCGATGTCCCAGGCGTCATCGCATCAGCCTGTCAGGCCGTTGCCCAGATCAACACCTCGGCGCCGCGATCGCCGGCGACGAGCTCAGGGTCGCCCGCCTCGGTCAGTCGAGCGGCATCACCGGCATGGAGGACACCGCCGCCTGCGAGGTCGGCCGAGCCGACCGGAACGAACACGTGGACGTGGCGATCGTCGGGAACTGTCACCGTTTCATCCGGTTGCAGCCGCCCGCCCCACAGGACTGCGCCGGCCTGGCGAATGGAGATGGCGGCGTCGTGACCTTTGCCCGAGGCGATCGGAACCAGCCCGCCACGGTCCAACTCCGAGTTGATGTCGAGTTGCTCGTACCCCGGGTCGATCGACTCGCTGTCCGGGCTGACCCACATCTGGACGAAATGGACGTCGTCCGCGGCCGAGTTGTTCATCTCCGAGTGCCAGATGCCCCGGCCGGCCGACATCCGCTGCGCGAGGCCGGGATAGATGATCCCGCGGTTCTTCTCGGAGTCCTTGTGTTCGAGTTCTCCGGCGAGCACCCAGGTGATGATTTCCATGTCTCGATGGGGGTGCGTGTCGAAGCCGGTGCCACCGCGGACGATGTCGTCGTTGTTGACCAGGAGCAGCCCGTGGTGGGTGTTCGAGAAGTCGCGGTGATGGCCGAAGGAGAAGGAGTGTCGTGACTCGAGCCAGCCGGCGCTCGTCTGGAATCGATCAGCAGAGCGGCGGACGTCGATGATCGGGGATGGCGTGTTCATATCCTGTCAAACAGTTGCGCCCGCAAGAATATTCCATCCGTATTCGATGCGCGTGCGATCTGCAAGAGTCGAGCCATGCGTCCGCTCATCATCACCGCAACCGTTGCGCTGTTCGTCGCAGGCTGCGCGGGATCGGACGAGTCGAGCGTGACGGAGCCCGACTCCGAGGCAACGAGCACGAATCCGACCACCACAGATCTGGCGAACACGGATCCGCCGACGTCGGAGCTGTCATCCGAATCGCCACCGACCGAGCCGCTCGAGCTCGAACAAAGCACTGATGCGTTGCTCGAGGACCCGTTCGCGATTGTCGAGCAGTTGGCCAGCGATGAACTGAACGGGCGGAACAATCTGACCGACGGGTCGACCGCAGCGCGCGAGTTGCTGGTGTCGAAGTTGGCGGGCGTGATCGAACCGGCACGACGAGACGTGGCCGGCGACGACGGACTCCTCCAGCCGTACGACGCCGGAACGAACATCGTCGGCATCCTGCCGGGACGAGGTGCCCTCGCCGACGAATACGTGCTGATCGGAGCGCACTACGACCACCTCGGTCCGGGTGAATGCGACGCGCGTGGTGCGACCGACGACGACATCTGCAACGGGGCGGCCGACAACGCGGCCGGAGTCGGCGCCGTCGTCTCGATCGTCAACATGATCAACTACAGCGACCTCGGCCTGCCCGGCCAGGATGCGTCCGCACAGGACGAGGTCGGGCGTCGGTCGATCATCGTGGGTCTGTGGGACGGCGAGGAAGATGGATTGGTCGGTTCGCAGGTCTACGTCGACGACCCGCTCGTCCCCCTCGAACGGACGGTCGCCTACGTCAACTTCGACATCCAGGCTGCGCAGCTCAGCCCCTCACTTGCGAACACGACCATCCTCGTCGGTCCCGAGACGGGTGGCGACGTGCTGGTCGACGCCGCTCGTCGGGCGACCGATGCGTCGGCGCTCGACTTCGCGACGCTCAGCCTCGTGTTCGGCCAGGGTCGCAGCGATCACGCCAGCCTTGCTGCCGCGGGTGTCCCGACGCTGTTCTTCACCGATGTCACCAACGGCTGCTATCACACGGTGCTCGACGACATCGACCACGTCGATCGGGACAAGTTCTACTTGCAGGTCGGCACAGCCGAGGCGCTCGTCGACGATCTGCTGACCATGGTGACGCCGCCGTCCTACGTCCCCGACACACCCCTCAGCACGTACGACGATGCGGTGGAACTGCTCGAACTCGTCGCACGAGGGGAGCCGGACTTCGAACTGCTGCCAGCAGACGGTCCGGCAACCAGCGCCCAGTTCCTCGTCGACCTGCAGGCGCTCGTCGACGCCGGACCTGGCGCGTACGACGATGTGGCGGGCGGCGTGGTCCTCGGTGGCGCGGCCACGCTGATCAACGGCCTGGCCGAGAGCGAGTGCACGCTGCCCGTGTGATCAGTCGGGCTTGCGGGCCCGGCTGGGTTGCACCCGAGGGGCCTCGTTGGGCATCTTCGGGTACACGGGCGGCCACGGAGCGTCGGGGATGCCGTCGGCGAGGTCGGACGCGAACCGCTCGACGAGCGGGGTGATCGTGCATGGTGCGTCGTCCATCAGCTCCCACGGGTCACCGAACTCGTCGAGCCGATCGGGAACGGTGTCGATCGTGCAGGTCTCGGGGTCGATGGTGTCGAGCTCGTCCCAGCGGAACGGTGTCGAGACCTGGGCTCCGACTCGGGGTCGCACGCCCCATGCTCCGAACATGTTCTTGTGCGGAGCATTCTGGTTGAAGTCGACGAACACTCGCTCGCCGCGCTCCTCCTTCCACCACTTGTCGGTGATCAGGTCGGGGTGGCGCTCGGCGAGGATCCGGCCGAGTGCTACGACCGCTCCGCGCACGGCGAACGAGTCCCAGCCCGGCTCGATGCGGACGTAGATGTGGATGCCCTTGCTGCCGGTCGTCTTCGGGAACCCGAGCATGCCCAGTTCGGCGAGCAGGTCGCGGGTGTGGGCTGCGGCCTCGCGGGCCATGTCGAACGTGACGCCCGGTGAGGGGTCGAGGTCGATCCGCATCTCGTCGGCATCCTCTGGAGTCGATGCTCTGAACTGCCAGACGTGGAGCCCGAGGACACCTTGGTTCGCAGCCCACAGCACATGTGCCAGGTCCGAGATCACCAGCGCCCGCGAGGGGGTGCCGTTGATCGTCTCGACCGTGGTCGTCGTCAACCAATCGGGCGCCGAGGCCGGAATCCGCTTCTGGAAGAACGACTTGCCGCGGACACCGTTGGGATAGCGCTCGAGCAACACTGCCCGGTCGTCGAGCGTCCGCATGATCGGTGCACCGACGGCCACGTAGTAGTTGGCGAGGTCGAGCTTGGTGCGTTCCTGCTTGTCTGGGCCGACGGAGGGGAACATCACCTTGTTCGGATTCGTGATCGGAACCACCCGAGTCCCACCGTCGGGTAGTTCGACGGGGATCTCGACCGGCGCTCCGAACTCGACCGACGTCGTCATGCCCCGACGCTAGCCCGACCGTCCACGCGGGTGTCCTGCGACGATTTCACGCGTTCGTCTCACGTTGCTCCGTCTGCTCGTCACCCCAATGGGGTATGACTTGTGGCGTGGATGAACTCCTGACCCCTGATGGAACCCCTCGAGCAGCCGCTGGGGGATTGTGGTCATTGCTCGACGAACTGGGACCGGAGGAACTCGCGGCACGGCAACAGGCCACCGAGCTCGACATCTTGACGATGGGGATCACGTTCACCGTCTATTCCGACGGCGAGAACATCGACCGTGCGTGGCCGTTCGACGTCGTCCCCCGAATCATTCCCGGAGCCGAGTGGAGTCAGGTCGAACGTGGACTGGCTCAGCGATTGCGTGCCGTCAACATGTTCATCGACGACCTCTACAACGAGCAGCGGATCATTGCAGCCGGCGTGTTCCCGGCAGAGTTGCTCGAGGACTCGGTCAATTTCCGACGCGAGTGCGTTGGTGCACACCCGAAGTTCGGCGTGTGGGCGCACATCTCGGGCTCCGATCTGGTGCGTGACGACGACGGAACGTTCTACGTGCTGGAGGACAACCTGCGGGTGCCGTCCGGCGTGAGCTACGTCATCGAGAACCGGGGCGTCACCAAGCGTGCGTTCCCCGAGCTGTTCGGGCACAACCGGATCCGCCCGGTCGACACCTACACCGATGCGCTCAACAAGTTGTTGTCGTCACTCGCCCCCGACGGCGTGGACGACCCCACCCTTGCTGTGTTGACCCCCGGGATCTTCAACTCGGCGTATTTCGAGCATTCGTTCCTCGCGCAGCGGATGGGTGCCGAGCTCGTCGAAGGTGGCGATCTGGTCGTCGGTGACGACGACTGCGTCTACATGCACACCACCGAGGGGCGTCAGCGGGTCCATGTCGTCTACCGGCGGATCGATGACCTGTTCCTCGACCCCGATGTGTTCCGTTCCGACTCGATGCTGGGCGTCGCCGGCCTGATGCGTGCTTGGAAAGCAGGGAACGTCGGCATCGCCAACGCTCCGGGCGCGGGTGTCGCCGACGACAAGTGCGTGTACGCGTGGATGCCGGACATCATCCGCTTCTACCTCGGCGAGGAACCCCAGATCGCGAACGTCCCGACCTATCGCTGCATGTACGACGACGAACGGGACTACGTCCTCGATCACCTGGACGAGCTCGTCATGAAACCGGCGAACGAGAGTGGCGGCTACGGGATCACGATCGGGAGTCGGGCGACCGAGGACGAACTGAAGGCATGTGCCGAGGCGATCCTCGACGATCCCCGCAACTGGGTGGCACAACCGATCATCAACCTGTCGACGGTGCCGACGCTGATCGACGGGACGCTGCAGCCACGTCATGTCGATCTCCGCCCGTTCATCTTGACAGGGGAGTCGAGCTACGTGACCGCCGGCGGCCTGACCCGAGTTGCGCTGCAGGAGGGCTCGCTCATCGTCAACTCCTCGCAGGGCGGTGGTAGCAAGGACACGTGGATCGTCGACGAACCGAATGACGCGCCGGCGCAGACCATGCGCCAGAGTCAGCACCAATCGTCGGGTGACGAGGGAGGGGCGGCCTGACATGGCGCTCCTTTCACGCAATGCCGATCGCATCTACTGGGCTGCTCGCTACCTCGAACGCAGCGAAGACCTCTCCCGTCTCGTCCAGTCCTACGGCGAACTGATCGATGACCTCCCGAGTGACGATGACACCGCATCGCGCTGGGGCGCACTGCTCGCAGTACTCGGCCCCTCGGACGACGAGCCGGACATGGCCGAGGCCGGCGAACGCGCGGTCGTCCGGCGACTCGTCTCCGAAACCGAACGGGCGGGCAGTGTGGCCTTCTGTGTTGGCGCGGCCAGGGAGAACTTGCGGACCACCCGCGAGGTTCTCCCGCGTGAAGCGTGGCGGGCCGTCAACGATCTGTCGCTGTTCGTCCGGGACGAGGCGGTGCGCGCCGAAGACCGACGCTTCCGGGACCGCGTCCTGACGCGTGTGATCGATGACAGTCGACGTCTCGACGGCATCCTCACGTCGTCGATGACTCGCGACGATGCCTGGGAGATCTGGCGTCTGGGCCGGTATCTCGAACGTGCGGACATGACGACCCGAGTGGTTGGCGTGCGCGCCGCAGCGTTGATGGCGCACCGCGAGGCCGCGCTGAGTTACGACGAGGTCCACTGGATGGGCGTCCTGCGCTCGCTGTCGGCGCTGCAGATGTATCAGCGCGCGACCAGGGGAGCGATCGACGCCACCGCCGTCGTCCAGTTCCTCCTGTTCGACGACCTGTTTCCTCGTTCGGTGCTGTTCTGCCTCAACGAAATCGACCGCTGCCTCGATCGGCTCACGCGTCCCGACAGCGTCCGGCATGACGTGGCGACCGCACGTGACGCGTTGATGTCGGTCATGGCGACGACGACCGACGGCGCCGACCTGGACCAGGCGATGGAGTGGGTACAGTCACTGCTCGGCAAGGTCAACAGCGCGATTTCGGCGCGTTACCTCAGTATCGATGGTGGCTGATGAGTACGACGTTCGACGCGGTCGACCCAACTGACCTCCCTGAACTCCTCCGACGCCAGTCGGTGATCGACCGGCTGCTGATGGCCGAGGGTGCGGGCCACATCGTCCACGATCTCCCCGTTCGGTCCGACGGGCGATCCGTCGGTCTGGCCAGCCGTCCGTGGCGGCTCGATCCGATGCCGTACGTGCTCGACGCCGACGAATTCGCCTGGATCGAAGGTGCGGTCACGCGCCGGATGCAGATGCTCGAGGCACTGCTCGGCGACCTGTACGGCGAACGGCGTCTCGTGGCCGACGGCACCATCGATCCGGCGGTGCTGTGGGGCAGCGCCGGCTACCGACTCTCAGCGGTCGGCGCGGCGTCACGGCGGCACCAGCGCCGCTGGCTCTCCACCTATGCCGTCGACGTCGTACGGACCGCCGACGGCATCTGGTTCGCAATCGCTGATCACACCGACACGCCGGCCGGCCTCGGCTACACCGTCCTCGACCGGGGGGTGATGACCCAAGTTGCCCACGTGGACGACGAGCTCCCGCGCGCCATCGATTCGTCACTCGCGCTGATGCGGCGTGCGCTCGTCGACACCACCGAGGTCGAGGGGCCCCGCGTCGTCGTGCTCACCAGCGGCATCGACCACCCTGCGTATGTTGATCACTCGTACCTGGCGACCCAGCTCGGGTTCAACGTGGTCGAGGGTCCGGACCTCGTCGTGCGCGAGAGCCAGCTGTGGCTTCAGACGCTCGGTGGACTCGAGCGGGTCGATGTGTTGCACCGCCGGATCGTCGATCGGCAACTCGATCCGCTCGAAACGAACACCTACGGTGCGGCCGGTATCCCGGCCGTGTTGCTGGCGGACGATGCCGGCACCGTGACGATGGCCAACGCGCACGGAACCGGCGTGATCGAGGAGCCTTCGCTGATCGGACTCTGGGACCGCGCCGGCGAGCTGCTGACCGGTGAGGCGCCGTGGTTGCAGATGCGCTCGCCCCGGCTCGCCAGCGGGTCGACACGCATCGACGACGTGCTCGGACGACCCGCCGAACGTGTGCCGTGCCTCGTCGACGGTCGGGTCCTCGACCAACCGATCGTCCTCCGATTCCATGCCGTTGCCACCGACGACGGCATTGCCGTCATCCCGGGCGGCAACGGTCGTGTGATCGAACCACACGACGATCCCACGCTCCCGACCCCGTCGCGGGCCAAGGACGTCTGGGTGCTCGGCGACGAGGCCGCTCCAGCCCTGATCACCGAAGCGCGCTCCGCGCCGCAGGTCGACTTCATCACGTCGGTGCCGACCCGGGCTGCGCACTCGCTCTATTGGCTCGGTCGGGCATCCGAGCGCGCCGAAGCGGTCGCACGGTCGATGCGCGTGATCGCCGCCGCCGCCCAGATCGCCTCGTGGGATGGCCGGCCGACCCCGGCGATGCAACTGCTCGCCGCGCTCACCGGCACCGACGCGCCGACCAGCGCGATGCAAGCTGGTGGCCAGCCCCTTGCGTTGACCACCGCTCGTCGACTCGCTGTCGAAGCCGCCGCCGAATCACTCGAGTTCCACATCGGGTCGATGCTGGCCGAATCGGCGTCGGTCCGCGAGTTCCTGTCGACGACGACGGGTCGTGTGCTCGGTGAGATGGTGGATAGCCGGGAGCGGTTGACCGAGCGCCCGGACGACGTCGATGCTCTCGACGCGATCCTGCTCCAGTTGTCAGCGTTCGCGGGTCTGTGGAGTGAGAGCGTCGTGCGCGGCCCAGCGTGGTATTTCGGCGACTTCGCCAAGCGATACGAACGCACGCTCGTCGCGATCTCGAGCGCCTCGATGGCGGTCCGGATCGACGGCGACGGGTCACTGGGTGACCTCGCGCGCCGCCGCGGACTTGAAGCGGTGCTCGGAGCCAACGACAGCCTCGTTGCCTATCGCCGTCGGCACCGCAGCGAGGTCGAACTCGACGCCGTGCTTGCGCTGCTGCTGCACGACCAGCGCAACCCGCGCTCGGGCGCGGCGTCGGTGGCAGGGATGGTGCGCAATGCCGAAGCGATCGGCTGGACGGGGGGGATCGATCGACTCGAAGCAGTCGGCCACGACCTCGCAGTGTTCGGTGTTGGAGACGCGCCGGCGATCCTCGAGCGGGCGGCCGACCTGTTGCACGAACTCGCGGTCGAGCTCACCTCGACGCGTCTCGTCGCACCGCCGCATCCGACGCTTGTGCGCTCGAGGCTCGTCGACCCGGGGGCAGTTGCATGACGAGCGACCGCACCACCAGGCCCACCACCAGATACAGGGTCAGGCATCGCACCTCGTACACGTACGGGCTTGCCGTGGCCGACGCCTACACGGTCGCCTGCCTCCTCCCTCGGGAGCGGGAGTTCCAGGACGTGATCCATGCCCGAGTCGTGACGACGCCCGATCCCGACGAATACGTCGAGACGCGAGACGTGTTCGGCAATCGGATCGTCCAACTCGGTGTCCACCATCGCCACGAGGCATTCGAGATCACAGCGGAGAGCATCGTCGACACCGCGGTGCCGGACGTGCCGTCCACCGGCCGGTCATGGGAGGAGGTCGCCGAAATCGCACGCACACTGCGCGGTGCGTCGGCGATCAAGGTCGGGCCCTACCGCGCTGCCACGAAGCACTCGACACCGATCCACCGAACCGATCTGCTCGCGGCACTCGCCGGCCGCATCTTCACCCCGGGCCGCCCCGTGGTCGACGCGGTCACCGACCTGTCGCGGGAGATCTTCGAGGAGTACGGGTTCGACTCGACGGCCACCGACTGGGCGACCCCACTCGACACCGTGCTCGAGAATCAGCGCGGGGTGTGCCAGGACTTCGCACATCTTGCGACCGCCGTGCTCCGATGGGTCGGTCTGCCGGCGTCCTATGTGAGCGGCTACATCGAGACCGATCCGCCTCCCGGCGAGGTGAAGTCGATCGGGGCCGACGCCTCGCACGCCTGGTGTTCGGTGTGGACAGGGCCGCCGGAGAACGACGGGCCGGCCGGCTCGCCAATCAGTGCCTGGCTCGACGTCGACCCGACGAACCACCACGTCCCGCCGCTACGTCACGTGACCGTGGGATGGGGTCGCGACTATGCCGATGTCGCTCCCGTGCGCGGCGTCGTGCTCGGCCCCGGATCGAATCAACTCCTCGACGTCGCCGTCGATGTCACGCGCCTCGACATCTCGAACTGACCATCCGACCCCACACGCTCACCAACGCACGCCAGCGCACGGAAGGACCCCCGATGGGTATCCAGATCGCCATTGAACACCGCACGAGTTACGTCTTCGATCGAACGACGACGATCCACCCGCACGTCTTGAGGCTGCGGCCGGCCCCGCATTCGCGGACGCCGATCCTGGCCTACAGCCTGAACGTCTCGCCGAAGGATCACTTCCTGAACTGGCAGCAGGACCCGTTCGGCAACTATCTCGCCCGTCTCGTGTTCAACGAGCCGGCCGAGCGCCTCGACATCACCGTCGATCTCGTCGCGGACATGACCGTGATCAACCCGTTCGACTTCTTCGTCGAAGAGTCGGCCGAGAAGTACCCGTTCTTCTACGACCCGCAGACGGAACGCGACCTGGACCCCTATCTCCGCCCGACGACCCGGGCCGGCGAGCGGATGAAGCGTTGGTTGGACGGCTTCGACCGTTCGTCACGAGTCCGGATCGAGGACTTCCTCGTTGCTGTCAATCAGCGGCTGTACGAGGACATCGCCTACTCGGTCCGGATGGAGCCGGGAGTCCAGACACCGGAGCAGACCTTCGAACGGGGTGTCGGATCGTGTCGAGACACCGGGTGGCTCCTCGTCGAAGCGCTCCGCCACCTCGGGTTGGCGGCGCGCTTCGTGTCGGGGTACCTCGTGCAGTTGACCACCGACCAGCCGGCCCTCGATGGTCCCGGCGGACCGGACGCCGACTTCACCGATCTGCACGCCTGGGCGGAGGTCTACGTCCCTGGTGCCGGCTGGATCGGCCTGGATCCGACCTCGGGGCTGTTCGCCGGCGAAGGCCACATCCCGCTCGCATGCACCCCACACCCCGTGTCGGCGGCGCCGATCAGCGGTGCGACCAGCCAGACCGAGGTCGAGTTCGAATTCGTCAATGTCGTGCGGCGAGTACGCGAGGACCCGCGCGTCACGCTGCCGTACACCCGGGAGCAGTGGTCGGCCATCGATTCGTTGGGACGCCATGTCGACGAACGCCTCGAGGCCGGCGACGTGCGGTTGACGATGGGTGGTGAGCCGACGTTCGTGTCGATCGACGACATGGATGGCGACGAGTGGAACATCTCGGCCGACAGTGCAGCGAAGCGCCGGCTTGCGCACGACCTCACCGAGCGGCTTCGCGAGCGGTTCGCTCCGGGCGGACTCGTGCAGTACGGGCAGGGCAAGTGGTATCCGGGTGAGCCGTTGCCGCGGTGGCAGATCGGCATCGTGTGGCGCCGGGACGGGAAGGCGTTGTGGGCGGAACCGAAGCTGCTCGCCGATCCGTCGACGCCCGGGACGAGGCGCACCGCCGATGCCGAGGCGTTCGCGCTGGCGATCGCCGACCGGTTCGGCATTGCTGCCCGACGGGTCCTCCCGGCCTACGAAGACCCGATCGAGACCGTGTGGAACGAGGCCCGCTTGCCCGCGGGGGATCCGCCGGAGCTCGACGTCACCGGTGACGAAGCGGAGATCATCGCCGAACCCGACGCTCGTCGTCGCCTGATCGAACGGCTGAGCGGCCCGCTGGCAATGCCGGCCGGCTTCGTGTTGCCGTTGCGACCCGCCGACGAAGGAGACGGCTGGCTGAGTACCGAGTGGACGCTGCGGCGCGGTCGGCTCTACCTCGTCGGCGGCGACTCCCCGATCGGTCTGCGTCTGCCGATCAGCTCGTTGACGTGGCGAGCGATCCCGTCGCCGTTCGAACGATCGGCATTCGAACCGCGGGGCCCGCTGCCGGTGCCGGGTGCGATGCCCGACCCGGTCCGCTCCGAACGACTCGAATTCACCGACCTGACGACGGTCGATCCGACCTCGCCGACGGCGCTTGCCGTCGAGGAACGAGACGGACATGTCCACATCTTCCTGCCACCGCTCGAGGATGCCGACCGCGCCGTCGAATTGGTGCACGTCGTCGAGGAAGTCGCCGCCGACCTCGACATCCCCGTCGTGCTCGAGGGCTACCCGATCCCGCGCGACCCCCGGTTCGACATGTTGATGGTCACCCCCGATCCGGGGGTGATCGAGGTCAATGTCCAGCCGAGCAGCACGTGGGCGGCGATGCGCGACGTCATCGAGACGATCTACGACGAGGCCCGACACGCACGACTCGGCACGGAGAAGTTCGGGCTCGACGGTGCGCACACTGGCACCGGAGGGGGGAACCACGTCACGCTGGGCGGCGCAACGCCGGCCGACAGTCCGCTCCTGCGCCGACCCGATCTGCTGCGGAGCATGGTCACGTATTGGCAGCATCACCCGTCCCTGTCGTTCCTGTTCTCCGGGCAGTTCATCGGACCGACGAGCCAGGCCCCGCGAGTGGACGAAGGTCGTGCCGACACGCTCTATGAGCTCGAAGTCGCGTTCGACGAACTCGAGCGGGCCGGCCAGGGCGAGCACGGAACCCCACCATGGGTCGTCGACCGGCTCCTCCGACATCTGCTGGTCGATCTCACCGGGAACACCCATCGATCCGAGTTCTGCATCGACAAGTTGTTCAGCCCGGACTCGGAGCGCGGGCGCCTCGGCATCCTCGAACTGCGCGCGTTCGAGATGCCTCCCCATGCCCAGATGGCGCTCGTCCAGGCGCTGCTCGTGCGGTCGCTGGTTGCGCGGTTCTGGGAAGATCCCTACAGCGGGCCCCTCGTGCGGTGGGGAACCGAGCTGACCGACCGGTTCATGCTTCCCCACTTCGTCCGGGCGGACATCCACGACGTGATCACCGACCTGAACGCCCACGGGATCGAGTTCCAAGCGGCATGGTTGGAGCCGTTCCTCGAGTTCCGGTTCCCACTGATCGGTGAAGCCGTGATCGACGACGTCCGTCTCGAGATCCGGCGGGCGATCGAGCCATGGCACGTGCTGGGTGAGGAGGCGTCCGGCACCGGGACGGCGCGCTACGTCGACTCGTCGGTCGAGCGATTGCAGGTGCAGGTCGACGGCATCAACCCGGACCGCCACATCGTCACATGCAACGGGGTGCCACTGCCGCTCCGGACGACGTCGACCGCCGGGACCAGCGTTGCGGGTGTTCGGTTCAAGGCGTGGGCGCCGTGGTCGGCGCTCCACCCGACCATCGACAAGAGCGGGCCGCTCACCTTCGATGTCATCGATCGATGGAGTCGACGGTCGTTCGGCGGTGCGACCTACCACATCGTCCATCCGGGTGGGCTCGGGTACGAGTCGTTCCCGGTGAACGCGACGGAAGCCGAGACCCGTCGCGGGAGTCGCTTCGAGGTTCGCGGTCACACAGCGGGCACCGTCGACATCTCGGGTCTCGATGAAATCGCCGCCCGGGTTCCCACCGAGCATCCCCGCACGCTCGACCTGCGCAGATTTGCCGGACTTCTCGAGGGGTAGCGTCGCTCGATGCAACCCTTCTCGTGTGGCGTCTGTGGGCAGATCGTCTTCTTCGACAATTCGACCTGCCTGAGGTGCAACTCACTGCTGGGATACGTCCCCGCTGATCGCCGTCTGGTTGCGCTGACACCGGGCGACACGTACCGGCAGTGCCTGAATCGGGTGGTGGCGCGCTGCAACTGGCTCGTGTCCCCTGACGACCCGAGCGAACTCTGTGCCAGTTGCCGGCTGACCACCGTGCGCCCCAACGATGACGAGGTCGACGCAATCGCTGCGTTCGCGGACGCAGAGGCGGCGAAGCGACGACTGCTGCACCAACTGGCGATCATCGGGTTGCCGATCATCGGGCAGATCGACGACGAGGAGCAGGGGCTCGCCTTCGAATTCCTGTCCTCACGCGATCGTCGGGTGGTGACCGGCCACGACGGAGGCGTGATCACCCTCGATCTCTCGGAATCCGACGACGCCCACCGCGAGTTCGTTCGTCAACAGCTGGGTGAGCCCTACCGGACGGTGCTCGGTCACCTCCGTCACGAGATCGGCCACTACTACTGGCCCCGACTCGTGGTCGACGGGGGACGGACGGACGAATTCCGCGCGCTGTTCGGCGACGAGCAGATCCCCTATCAGGACGCCCTCGACCAGCACTACGACGCCGACGACGGTGACACGGCGTGGGTCGACACCCACGTGAGCCAGTATGCGACGATGCACCCCTGGGAAGACTGGGCGGAGACCTTCGCCCACTATCTCCACATTCGAGCCGGGCTCCACACCGCGGAGGAGTACGGGATCAAGATCGGAGAACCCACGGCCAGCGCCGCCCGGGAGACCTACTCGCCCGATTTCGGCGTCGCGATCGGACCGACTGTGCAGGCCTGGCTTGGGCTGACGCTCGGCCTGAATGCGATGTCGCGTTCGATCGGGGACGGAGACATGTATCCGTTCGTGCTCTCGAGCGACGTGATTGCGAAGCTCGACTTCGTCCACCGGTGCGTGACGGCTACTGACCCGAGTGGAGCTCGGCGTTCAGTTCGCCCCAGCTCTTCGAGCGGGGTTTGGCGATCACCTGACCGGTCTGCCCGTCACGGATGAACAACAATCCGCCCATGCCCGAGATCTCGCGCCCCTTCTTGACGCCGTCGGGGGTCATGACCGGGGTGGACGCCGTGACGTAGAGCCCGGCTTCGACGGCACAGTCGTCACCGAGGCTGATCCCGATACCGGCGTTCGCGCCGAGCAGACACCGCTCGCCGATCGAGATGACCTCGGTCCCCCCGCCGGACAGGGAGCCCATGATCGACGCGCCGCCGCCGATGTCGGATCCGTCTCCGACGATCACACCGGCCGAGATGCGGCCTTCGACCATCGACGTGCCGAGGGTGCCGGCGTTGAAGTTGCAGAACCCCTCGTGCATGACGGTCGTGCCCTCGGCGAGGTGGGCGCCGAGTCGGACGCGGTCGGCGTCGGCGATCCGCACTCCGGTCGGGACGACGTAGTCGGTCATCCGCGGGAACTTGTCGAGTCCGTGGACCGACAACACGCCGCCGGTCTTCTTCACGTCGAGTCGGACATCGTCGAGGTCCTGGATCGCGACCGGCCCGAGGTTGGTCCATGCAACGTTGTTGAGCGCGCCGAACGTGCCGTCCATCTCGATCGAACGGGGTGCGGCGAGACGGTGCGAGAGCAGATGCAGGCGCAGGTAGGCGTCCTCGGGTGAGGCCGGGGCATCATCGACGTCGATCGAGATCCGGACCGGGCGGATCGTGACCTTCCGGGTCTCGTCGACCGTGTCGCGCAGCCCGAGCCGGTCTTCGATCTCGTCGGCGATGCCCTTGGCGACCATCTCGTTGTTGCCGAAATCGCCCCAGCCGAGCCAGCGATACCACGTATCGAGCGTCGACCCGTTCGAGTCGACGGTTGCGAGGCCGGCGCCCCATGCCATGCGTGCCATGTCAGTCCATGCTTTCGGGTCGGAGGGTCGGGAAGAGAATGACTTCCTTGATCGAGTCGACGCCCGCGAGGAGCATTGCCAGCCGGTCGATACCGATGCCGAGCCCACCGGTCGGCGGCATGCCGTACTCGAGCGCCCGGAGGTAGTCCTCGTCGACGCTGCCGGCTTCCGCGTCGCCGGCGTCCTTCGCCGCCTGCTCCTGCTCGAAGCGGAGGCGCTGCTCGACGGGGTCGTTGAGCTCCGAGTAGCCGTTTGCCAGCTCACGTGCGTCGACGAACAACTCGAAGCGTTCGGTGAGGAACGGGTCGTTGCGATCGACGCGGGCGAGCGGCGAGATCTCGACCGGGTGCCCGGTCACGAACGTTGGTCGAACAATCGACGCTTCGGCGGTCGCCTCGAACAGCTCCTCGATGATCTTGCCGACTCCCCATCGTTCCTCGACGAAAACGTCGTGGTCGTCGGCGACCTTGCGGACAGCGGCGAGTGGCATCGAGGGGTGGAGCTCGACGCCGGTGCCCTCGGACGCGTAGTCGATCATCCGCTTCCGCGGCCACGGTTCGGCGAGGTCCACCTCTTCGCCACGAATCGTGACGACCGTCGTGCCGAGCGCGTCGCGCGCAGCCGTGGTGATCAGCTCCTCGGTGATGTCCATGACGTCGTTCCAGTCGGCGAACGCCTGGTACAGCTCCATCATCGTGAACTCGGGGTTGTGCCGTGTCGACACGCCCTCGTTGCGGAACGTCCGGGCGATCTCGTACACACGCTCCATTCCGCCGACGATCAGCCGCTTGAGATACAGCTCCACGGCGATCCGCAGGTACAGCTGCATGTCGAGCGTGTTGTGATGGGTTGTGAACGGGCGCGCCGTTGCGCCGCCGACTTCCGGGTGCAGCACCGGGGTCTCGACCTCGATGAAGCCGTGCGCGGCAAGGGTGCGGCGGAAGCTGGCCACGGTCTCGTGGCGGATCTCGAAGTGTCGACGGGCCTCGTCGTTGACGATCAGGTCGGCGTAGCGCTGGCGGAATCGGGTGTCGACGTCGCTCAGCCCGTGCCACTTGTCGGGCATCGGTCGGATCGCCTTCGACAACAGGATGACGCGGTCGGGCTTGACCGAGAGCTCGCCCTTGCGGGTGGTCATCACGGTGCCGTCGACACCGACCCAGTCGCCGAGGTCGAGTGCCTTGACCGCTGCGAACTCGTCGTCGCCGACGACCGCTTTGGAGATGAACAGCTGGACCTCACCGGACCGATCGCGGATGGTCGCGAACACCAGCTTGCCCGAGTCGCGCTTGAGCATGATCCTGCCGGCGACCGACACGGCGTCATCGGTCTCCACGCCTGGCTCCAGCTCGCCCCACGTCGTGCGGACGTCGGCCAGCGTATGCGTGCGGTCGAAACGATACGGATACGGGTTGCGACCCTGCTCACGCATCTCGTCGAGCAGCGCGAGTCGACGGGACTTCTCCGCGGCGAGTCCGCTTCCGGACAGTTCGCTGTTGTCGACGTCGGTGTGTTCGCTCACGGTTGACTGACCGTAGCGATCCGGACGGGCGTGCCCCACACCGGTTCGCGAAACACATTCGGCGAATTGCGAGATTCGCGGCAAAATCTTCGGGGATGCCACCTGCACGTCGTCACCGTTTCGTAACATCACCCCGGTGAAACGACGTCTCCTCGCGCTGGTTGTGATCGCCGCGGTCGCCGTGCCGGTGTTGGCCGAGGCGTTGCCAATCGGCAACGGCGGGGCAACGGTCACCGAATCTGCTCTGCGCCTGTCGCCACCGGTGGAGGACATCGTGACCGTCTACGACAGTGGCGCACTGGACGCATCCACCGAAACCCGAGCCGTTGCGGCCGCTCGCCAGGCCCGCGCGGACGCGACCGTGGTCGGGTCGGCGTCGATTGCCATGCAGCGCATCCGTCGAGGCTCGGCAACCGTGCAGGCTGCGCCGGCACTCATGTCGATCCCGATGGGGACCACGGTGATCGACGCCGACGTCGTCGGCATCCTCATGGGTCCGGACGTGTCCGCAGTCCTGTCCGCGACGTCGATCGTCATGAGTACGCGTACCGCCTCGCTCCGCGGTGCTCAGGCGGGTGACGTCGTGACACTTCGATCGGCCTTCGGCTCCGACGTCGACTTCACGATCGGTGCGGTCGTTGCCGACGAGATCACCGGTGGCACCGAGTTGCTGATCGCCCCCGAGGCGGCGCAGCGAATTGCATTGGAGCGAAAGAGTCGCGTCGTGATGTGGGGGTTCGAGTCCCGCGCCGAGATCGACGAGGCCTTGGCCGACGAGGGCCTCGTCTCGACGCGGATCCGGATCCGTCGGAGCTGGGATCCGTTCGATCCCGATTCCACGCTCGGAATGGCCCGCTCCAAAGAGTTGCTGGGCGAGTTCGGCTACCGGGTCGAGAGCAGCGGCGCGGTGACGCAGGAGGCCGCGTGGCAGGCCGCCAATCTGCCGTCGGGGCGACGGCTGCTCAACGACACCATCCGGATCATCGCGAAGTGTCATCTCGTGATCGAGCCGGCGTTGCAGGCGGCGCTCGCGGAGGCGGCGGCGGCCGGTGTCGGCGGAGTGTTCGACGTCGGCGACGCCAACCTCGCCGGCGGCTGCCACAACCCTCGGTTCAACCGGCTGTCGCAGAGCAGCACGATCGGTTTCCTGTCCCGTCATTCGTGGGCGATGGCGATCGACATCAACACCCGCGGGTCGTGTCAGGGATGCGCGCCGCCGGACTTCGCTACCGACCCCGGCGGCTGCACCGCAGTGCGGATCTTCCGCAAGCACGGCTTTGCGTGGGGTGGCAACTTCCTGACGCCCGACGGGATGCACTTCGAGTACGTGGGCGAGCCGCGCGACACCTTTCCGTACCCGTCGCGTTACTGCCCGAACATCGTCGACAACTCCCTGCTCGACCCCGATGCGGAGTTACCCATCGAAATGACCCAACGCGCCACGATTTTCGCCGACGCCGGTCTGGTCGCGGAGTAGCTCCGAGCAGCACCCGATCAACGCTCTAGCCTGCTGGTGTGCCTGAACGTTTCGTGATCCTCGGAGGTGGGCCGGCCGGGAACGTCGCGGCCACCTACGCCGCCCGCCTCGGAGCCGACGTGACCGTCGTCGAACGCGATGTCATCGGTGGCGCTGCGCATCTGTGGGACTGCATCCCGTCCAAGTCGATGATCGCGACCGGCGGTGCGATGAGCTTCATGCGGCGATCGGAGGGGATGGGTCTCGAGCACGAGACCCCCACGATCGATACCGAGGCCCTGACCGCGCGGATCGGGCGGATCAAGGACAACATGAGTGGCAACACGACGGAGTTGCTTCAGAGCCAGAACGTCCGCCTGATGCGCGGTGCCGGTCGCTTCACGGGCCCGAACACGGTGGAGGTGGTCGGCGAGTCGGGCACCGAGGAGATCGGGTTCGACTCAGCGCTCGTTTCGACGGGTTCGCGTCCGCGTGTTCCGGACTGGTGTCACCCTGACGGCGAGCGCATTCTGACCACTCGTGACTGCTATCCGCCGCGGGTCTTCCCCGAGAGCGTGACCGTCGTTGGGTCGGGCGTCACCGGCGTCGAATTCGTGCACATGTTCTCGTCGTTCGGCTCCGATGTCACGCTCGTCGTCAGCAGACAGCAGGTACTTCCCGGCAAGGATCCAGAGGTGGCTGCAGTACTGGAGCAGGAGTTCATGGGCCGCGGCGTGAAGTTGCTGATGGGGGCGCGGGCACAGTCGATCGAGCGTGTTGATTCCGACGGGAACCCGGATCCGGAGGGGGAGCGCGTGGTCGTCTCCTGTGACGATGGAAGGTCGGTGACGTCGTCTCACGCGGTGCTCGCCATCGGTTCCATTCCCAATACCGCTGACATCGGTCTGGACATGGCAGGCGTCCACGTCAACGACTGGGGATACGTGGACATCAACCATCACTGCGTCACGAACGTCGACCACATCTATGCCGCCGGCGACATCAGCGGCAAGCTCCCGTTGTCGTCGGTGGCGTCGATCCAAGGCCGCAAAGTCGCCGAGCACGTGATGGGGTTGCACACTCGCAGTCACCGCCATCTCGACTATGACAAGGCGGCGTCTGCGATCTTCACCGAGCCGGAGATCGCCGATGTCGGCCTCGCCGAGGCCGAAGCCTTCGCCTCCGGCCGCAAGATCCGGGTCACGAAAGTTCCGTTCTCGGCGACCGCAAAGGCGATGATCAACAACGACACGCGGGGGTTCGTCAAGATCATCTCCGACCCGGCCACCGGCGTGATCCTCGGCGGATCCATCGTCGGGCGCCACGCCGCCGAGTTGATCTCGGTGATCGCGGTCGCGGTGACTGCCGGGCTCACCGTCACCGACCTCGTCGAGAGCATCCTCGTGCACCCGGCGCTCAGCGAAGCCCTCGCCGAAGCCGCAGAATAGCGACCGAACCGGTGCGTGCACCGCGCACGTCGACGCTGCCGATGCCGCTGCGACGGGTGAACTCGTCCCCTGGTGACCGGCTATTCGATGATGGCGAGGATGTCGCCGCCGCCGACGGTGTCGCCGGCGGCGACCTTGATCTCCTTGATCGTCCCGGCGGCTTCGGCGTTGATCTGGTTCTCCATCTTCATGGCCTCGAGGACGAGCACTCCGGCGCCTGCCTCCACCTCCTGGCCGACCTCGACGAGGACCTTGACGATGGTGCCCTGCATGGGCGCCTCGATGCTGCCCGACGCTGCCGCGCCGCCGCCGCCCGATGACGCACGCTTCTCGCGCTTCTTGACCGGGGCAGCACCCGCTGCGATGACGGGTTGATCGGGGACCCACATCGACACGTCGAAGCGCTTGCCGTTGACTTCGACGGTCGTGTCGCGGCGCACGAGCGGCGCGGCATCCTCGTCGTCGGTCGTCGGCGCGGCGACGGGCGTGGCCGACACCTCCGAGAGATCGAGTGTCTCCTCGACCCACTTGGTCGAGTGGGTCACGGCGGCGAAGTCGGGGTGCTTGAGGATCGCCAGATCGGCCGGGATGGTCGTCGCAACCCCTTCGACGACCAGTTCGTCGAGCGCACGGATCGTCCGGGCGATGGCCACGTCGCGGTCTCGGCCCCACACGATGAGCTTGCCAACGAGGTTGTCGTAGTACTGGCTGACCTCGTCGCCGGACATGTACCCGGTGTCGAAGCGCACGCCGAACCCGTCCGGTGGGACGAGCGATGTGATCGGTCCGGGGGACGGGAGGAACTTCCCACCAGCGGGGTCCTCTGCGTTGATGCGGATCTCGATCGAGTGGCCCCGGCGGGACTTGTCGACCTGCTTCTGGCTCATCGGCAGTTCTTCGCCTGCAGCGACGCGGATCTGCCATTCGACGAGGTCGATGTCGGTGATCATCTCGCTCACCGGATGCTCGACCTGGAGACGCGTGTTCATCTCCAGGAAGAAGAACTCGCCGTTCTGGTAGATGAATTCGACGGTGCCAGCACCGTAGTAACCGACGGCCTTCGCGGCCTTGACGGCAGCCTCGCCCATCGCCCGTTCGACACCGTCGGGCAGGCTGGGGGCCGGCGCTTCCTCGACAAGCTTCTGGTGACGTCGTTGAGCTGAACAATCACGGCTCGAGATCCACACGCAGTTGCCCTGCTTGTCGCCGACCAGTTGGATCTCGACGTGGCGTGGCCAGGTCAGGTAGCGCTCGACGTAGACCTCGTCGCGACCGAAGAAGCTCTTTGCCTCGCGTTGCGCGCTGGCGAATGCGTCGTCGACCTCGTCGGCCGAGTGGACGAGCTTCATGCCACGTCCGCCCCCGCCGAAGGCTGCCTTGATCACTGCGGGCCACCCGTACTCGTCACCGAATGCCCGGATGTCGTCGGGACCGGTGGCGAATTCGGTCATGCCGGGAACGATCGGCGCACCGCCACGCATTGCGGCCTGCCGGCTCGAGACCTTGTCGGACATCTCGTCCATCGCCTCTGGTGGTGGACCGATGAACTCGACTCCCAGCGCCGCGACGGCGCGTGCGAAGTCGGCGTTCTCGCTGAAGAACCCGTAGCCGGGGTGCACGGAGTCGGCGCCGCTCGTACGAATCGCGTCGAGCAGCTTGTCGGAGTCGATGTAGCTCTCGGCCGCGGTGATGCCGCCCAGAGCGTAGGCCTCGTCGGCCAGCCGGACGTGGAGGGCGTCACGATCGAGCTCGGAATAGACGGCGACCGTCTGGATGCCCATCTCCCGGGCGGCTCGGATGACTCGGACAGCGATTTCGCCACGGTTGGCGATCAGGATCTTCTTGAGCACGAGTGCAAATGTAGGGGGAGTGACCGACCCGATTGGCATTGCGCGTCGCAAACTTGATCCGGCACCGTCGTGGACGGTGTGGGAAGTCATCGAGACGGGCAGCACGAACGCGGATCTGCTCGCATGGGCCGACTCCGGAACCGCACCGGATCGCTCGGTACTGCGAGCAGATCATCAGACTGCGGGACGTGGGCGTCTGGACCGCCGCTGGGACGCGCCCCGCGGAGCGAATCTTCTCGCCTCGATCCTGTTCCTCGAACCTCCGTCGGTACCGACGATGTTGACGCAGGCCGTCGGGCGGGCTGCCCTGGACTCGATTGAGACAGTGGCCGAGCGCGACCTCACCGGTCGACTCGCCCTGAAATGGCCGAACGACCTGTTGCTCGAAGGCCGCAAGCTGTCGGGTGTGCTGGCTCAGCGTTCGGTTCGAACCGGCGCGGTCGTCGTCGGTCTGGGCCTCAACATTGCGTGGGCACCCGAGGGCGCAGCATCGCTCCAGCACGACTTGGGTCTCGAGGTCACGCCCGACGCGTTGTTGGACGAGCTCCTGCGACACCTCGACGGGCTGCTTCGGGCGCCGGACCTGATGGCGCGCTACCGAGCCCGGTTGTCGACGCTGGGATCACGGGTCCGAGTCGAACTGCCGGCTGGAGGGGTGCTCGAGGGCGTGGCGACCGACATCGACGCAGACGGCCGTCTGCTGGTCGACGACGGGACTGCGGTCGTCGCCCTCGACGTGGGTGACATCGTTCACCTTCGCCCAGCCTGACCCGAGAGTGCCGCCGAACGACGCGCAGGGCGGTCTAGCGTCGACCGGATGTACACGATGCCCGAGGATCAACCGCGCGACCGGCCGCGCCGTCGCACGTCGGCTCCGCTGGGCATTCTCTTCGCCGTGGTGGTCGCGATCGCGGGTGCCGTCGGTGTGATCACCGCCGCCGAGCGACAGGTCAACAGCCTCGACCGCATCGACAACCTCGAGGACGTCCTCGTCGCCGTCGACGGCCCGGCGGTCAACTACCTGTTGATCGGCTCCGACAGCCGCGAGGGATCGGATCCGAACTCGACCGACGCGGGGAGTATCGGCAGCGAGGCCGATGTCACGGGCCGCCGCAGCGACACGATCATCGTCCTGCGCCAGGAAGCGGACGGGAACGGTGCGGCGTTGCTGAGCCTGAATCGCGACCTCTGGGTGACCCACGCCGACACCGGACGCCAGCAGCGCATCAACGCGGCGTACAACCGCGGCGCCGACGTCCTCGCTGCGACGATCACCCAGGAATACGGGATCCCGATCAACCATGTGGTCGACGTGGACTTCTTCGGCTTCAAGGAGATCGTCGACACGATCGGTGGCACGACGATCTGCTTCGACGCCCCGGCTCGAGACCTCAACAGTGGCCTGAACCAGGAGGCCGGATGCAACCTGCTCACCGGTGAGCAGGCGCTGGCGTACGCGCGGAGCCGCAACTACGAGGAGCTCCGCGACGGCGACTGGCGCAAGGACGGCACCGCCGACATCGGCCGAGTCGCCCGCCAGCAGCAGTTCATCTCGGCCACCGTCAACGAGACCCTCAACGAACTGCAGTCCGACCCGTTTCTGGCGTCGGAACTGATCGACGCGGCGTCCGGGTCGCTTCGACTCGATCCCAATCTCGACCCATTGTCAGCAGCGGGCACCTTGCGCAAGGCCTTCAGCACGAGCTTGACGACCTACACGCTGCCGAGCGACGGCGCCAACATCGATGGCAACTCGGTGCTGATCCTGCGTGATGGTGCCGAAGCGCAGACGATCCTCGACTACTTCCGCGGGGTCGGTCCGCTTCCGGTGCTCCCCACGACCATTCCCGGCGGGTGACCGTTGCGCGGCCTAGCCTGCCGACCGTGACCGAGGTGGCATTGCAATGAAGGGCATCGTGCTCGCCGGCGGAACCGGCTCGCGGCTGCATCCCGTCACCCGTGGGACGTCGAAACAGCTGCTCCCCGTCTACGACAAGCCGATGGTCTACTACCCGCTGTCGGTCCTGATGCTCGCCGGCATCCGCGAGGTGTTGATCATCACGACACCCGAGGACTCCGACGCGTTCCGCCGGTTGCTCGGTGACGGCGACCAGTGGGGGATCGAGCTGAGCTATGCGGTGCAGGAACGGCCCGAGGGTCTGGCACAGGCATTCCTCATCGGTGCCGACTTCCTCGACGGTGGGGGCGCCTCGTTGGTCCTCGGTGACAACATGTTCTACGGCGCAGGGTTCTCCGACCTGGTCGCGCGCGCCGCCGGCCGGAAGATCGGGGCGACGGTCTTCGGCTACCAGGTGAACGATCCGCAGCGATACGGCATCGTCGAACTCGATCCCGAGGGGTGTCCGATCTCGATCGAGGAGAAGCCACAGACCGCGAGGAGCAACTGGGCGGTGACCGGGCTGTACTTCTTCGATGACGGCGTCGTCGACGCCGCTCGTTCCGTCACGCCCTCGGCCCGCGGCGAACTCGAGATCACCTCGGTGATCGACCACTACCTCGAGCGTGGCGAGCTGACCGTCGAGCAGCTCAACCGCGGTCACGCCTGGCTCGACACGGGGACCTTCGACTCCATGGTCGAGGCATCGGAGTTCGTGCGCGTCATCCAACACCGCCAGCACCGCCAGATCGCCTGCCTCGAGGAGATCGCCTGGGAGATGGGGTGGATCGATGACGACCAGCTCCGCAACGCAGGGAGCGCGATGGCGAACAACAGCTACGGCCAGTACCTCCTGTCGCTCCTTGACGGGTTCCCCCGATGAAGCTCGTTCCGACGCGCCTTCCCGAGGTGATCGAGATCCTGCCGGTCCGCCGGGGTGACGATCGGGGCTGGTTCAGCGAGCTGTATCGACGCGACGTCCTCGAAGCGGCGGGGCTCCACATCGACTTCGTCCAGGACAACGAATCGTTCTCGGCGACTCCGGGCACGCTGCGCGGGATCCACTATCAGCTCGCACCATTCGTCCAGGTCAAGCTTGTCCGTGTTGTCCGCGGAGCCGTGGTCGACGGGGCCGGCGACCACCCACGGTCGTCGTCCCCCATCGGAGAACACGTGGCGG
>Ga0316197_10000236_pt1 | contig 40030 bp, 34 predicted proteins | sample OudBiesiAoxic_MG_FD_204939 | JGI IMG/M metagenome (GOLD analysis project Ga0316197, IMG submission 204939) | Coastal sediment microbial communities from Oude Bieten Haven, Netherlands - site A oxic | ecosystem: Environmental > Aquatic > Marine > Coastal > Sediment | place: Netherlands... | reverse complement strand
TTTACAAAGGAAATAAGATCTGTATATTTACAAATCTAAATAAAAGTATCCGTTGTGGTGGTAAGTAATCTCATAGTCTAAGCTCCTACTGAAATATTATTATCTAAAAATTCTAACACATTTTGTTTGAGATGTCAAAAGTGTCTTAATTATTTGGTTCATCTACTTCTACTCCGCTACCTAACCATAGGTTAGGAGTCATACTTCCATTCTTATCCTTGTATCCAATTCCGAAGAGAGGATTTTCTGGGAATGTAAGAAGGGTAAATTGAACTGCTAAACGATCATCATACGATCCTGTTCTTCTGTCGTAATCTTTGGTATATCCCACAGACCATTCATAGTATCCCATTTCCTTTCCAAGATAGAGACCATATTCATCATCGGTATTAATTTCGGTTTTATAGGATAATTTTATATTCCACCCTTGGCTGGGCTTTCCTATACCGGCTCGCATTCTGAATTCATGTTCCTGTTTGGTAATATCTCTGTCATAGTTAGTGTTAAAACTAGCTTCTTCACGATACGTATATCCTAGACCAAATCTTTTATATGAACCATATACATCTCCCTCTAATTCCTTTAAACTTTTAAAGAAATCATTACTTTGGTTATAGGCTTCCCTATGTACTTTTGCCATAAGGGAAAGGGTGAAGTATTTTTTATATTCTGGACGATTCATCTCCTCAAACATAATAGAGTTTAGACTAAAGTCCAATTGATTGTCGTTTCTTTCATTTAAAATTTGTTTTACTCGGCTTATTTCAGCAGGAGTAATTACTAATTTATCTTTGTTATACTCAGCTGCAGCATAACTTCTAAGTTCCTCATCGGTAAATCTTTTATCCCTATATTCATATCTGAACGAAACTTGATCTGAAGAAAAGTCTTTTAAACTTTGTGATGGTCCATACTTATAGATACCATAGGTAGCACGGTAGAAATGTTCTACTTCTCCTCCATTTAGATAACTAGCTCCAATAATGTCATTTTTAACATTAAAAGTATCTATGTTGTTATCTGCTCTGTCATCTAATCCCTGAGTATAAGTAATGTTATAGATATCTAGATCATCTTTTATCTCGATTCCATATGTACTTTCTGATATTTTTTCATTTGCAGAACTATAAGTGTTACTTGGTTTAGAAGAACTCATCAAGGTATAATCGATTTTTTCATGGTCATAATAGAATCTATAACTTTCGTTGATATAGTAACTAAGGCCAAATTTATTATTGGTTAGGTCATTATATTCATCGTCAAAGGTATAGCCAGAAGGGGTAAGCTCCCCACGAGTAAATCTTTTATCCAAATCATAGTATAAATTTAATTTTTTCTCATCGTTGACTAAGAAATCAATGTTGTTAGTGTATAGATCACCTCTTTTTATATCTCTGTCAAATCCATCATTACTTTGTTTATATCCAGCAGTATAGATAGTTGTAGTATTTCCAAGATCTAATGTTACTTTATCTTTGAACTCGTTGATACTATCTTTATTTTTTAATCGGACTTGTCCATTATATGTAGAATCACCGTTACGGCTCCCATTGTCGTAGGAGTAAAGTTGACCAAAATAATTGAATTCATTGTTTAATTTAAGATCTATATCTCTAAAGTGATTGTTGGTGTTATCTAATAGAGTAACTTTATGATTGAATTCCACTTGGTGACGTAGAGAAGAATCTCTACCGTTATTATTACCATTATAAGAATCATATCCACTGGTATAACTATCATATCTTAGATTATATCTCAATCCTATTTTACCTAGGTAACCTAAGTTAAGTCTTTTGTCTTCTACCTCTATTTGGGCAAAATCTGATTCATTGATATAGATATTATAAGCATCATTTTCTTCTACGCTATTATATTCATATATCCCTTCTCTGTCCCAATTTTCTTCTTTTGTACGACCGAAAGCAAGTTCCGATCTATATTGATCGGAAGCAAACTCAATAGCAACCTTATCTTCACTATTTTTACTATAGATAATATTTTCTTCTTTATTATATTGCTGATCTCTTTTATTAAAATTAGTATTATTCGGACTACTAGCTTCTCTAAATGGATCGTTGTCTAAATTTAGTTCTTTTTCAGATCTGAGACTGTCAAACTTTACCTTATAGGTTGCTCCAGTATTTCCTAGATCATATTCTCCAAGGTGTAGTTTGATCTTATCGCTGTCATCTTTATTGTATTCATATACAGACCAAGGAGTATAGTTTACACTTTTTCCTTGAAGTGTTGTTAGATCTTTTAGCTCTGGACTACGTTCCCAAGATCTAAGTTTTCTGAGTTTGTCTCCACTTTTGTGGTCGTAAGCAAAATCTATCTTAGCTTCCTTTAGATTAAATGCAAATCCAAAATTTTCACGTCTAGACTGATCATCATCTTTCTTTGATGTAGAACCAGGATCCAAATCTTTTAGATAATCGTAATAGGCAGAGACCTTATAATCTTCATTGTCTTTAGTAAAGCCAATATCTGTATATAATTTATGGTCTAACTGAGAACCAAAAGATGCATCGGACATTCGATCATCAACTAATTGTCTATATGGTTCTTCTCCTCCAGCTAACATCTTAACTTTAGAATGAAGGGTTATATCATTTCGTTCACCTATATTTTTAAACTCTGAATCTAAAGTGATAAAATTAATAGACTCACCATCGTTTCTATCTTTATCTTTATAGTAACCAGCTCTTTCTAGCTCATCTCTATAATCTTCTAAAGCACTTATTTTATTTACTGTTGTACTCTGCAATCCTAATTTTAAATAACCTTTATCGTTTTTATACTCATGGTTGGCAGCAAGATCCCATCTATCGTCGATGGAACTGTCTTTTTTTGAGACCAATAGATCATCAGCAGTAACCAGACCATTTCCATAATTTCCTAGATCGTACCAGTTTTCAAATCTTCCGACTAGAAGTCCTAATTGATCAGCAAACTTAGGAGCTATACCACCTTTAAAGTATTTACTATTGTTATCTCCGTAGTTTATACCACTAGATATGTGGAATCCATAATCGGTACTATCCCCCCAAACAGGGAAAAGAGGAACTTTAGAACCTTGTCTTATATTGACTGCATACCAAGGGAACCAACCTACCTTATGACCGCTTATATACAGGTCGATATCTTGAAATTCAGCCTTATTATCAGGGACTATTTTTAATTTTTTAGTCTCAAGATAATATCCACTTTTTTTATAATCTCCAGTTTCTAAGATACTAAAATCAGTAGTAAACCAGGCGTTTTTTAGGGTGAAAGCTTCTTCATTATATTCTCCTACCTCTCCACCAAAATATATCCTGTCATTAGGAGCTACAGCCCCTGTTACAGATCCTACTTCCATATAGGAAATACTATCATAGTATTTTAAGATGCTGCTATCTAATGAAAGAAGGGTTTTTTGAGAATCAATCCTAGCTTGATTGGAGCCGTCTCCCATCTCGATTCTCACATCTCCAGTAGCAGTAACTATATTTGAGTCTTTATCTCTTTTAAAACCAAAGGCCTGAAGTTTTAATCCTTGGTATTTAAATTTTACTCCACCATCAGCTGTCAAAGTGTCGTTCTTTGTATCGATAATTAAATTTTCACTAGAAATAGCAGCTCCATCACTGGAAGCATTAACTTTACTTATATCGTTTACAGTTGAAAAAAGCCCTGCTGAAGCCGCCTTATTTAGGTCATTTCCAAATCCCGGTTCCTTTGCACCAAAGGATAATTGAACAACACAAAATAGGAGGACAGCAAGGGTTTTTGAGTTTAAATTTTTCATATATTATGTCTCCCCTAGTTTCAAGCATATTTTTCCTATTATAATTATTAAATTATAGCATAGTTTTTTACAATTTCAAATGTAAGAAAATAAAAAAAGGGTCCGAAGACCCTCACTCTTAGTATGAATTTAATTTTTCGCTTAAAGCATTTTTTTGAACTAAACCAATTATTTGATCGACAGCTTCACCATTTTTAAAAGCAATCATAGTAGGAATACTTCTAACACCGTATTTTTGAGATAAACCAGGGTTATCGTCTACATTTACTTTAACAATCTTGGCAGTAACCTCTTCAGATAATTCATCTAAAATTGGAGCTAACATCTTGCAAGGACCACACCAGTCAGCATAAAAATCAACTAAAACAATCCCATCTTGGATAACTGCATCGAAACTAGTTTCATCGGTATATATAACTTTACTCATTAAAACCCCTCCTAAATTATGTTGATTATAAACATCTTTAAGTAATACTAGCATATTAAATATGCTGTGTCAAACATTCAACATCTCTAATGTCTTTTCTATGTAAGGCTCATTTTTTTATAATTATTAGGGAGGAAAAATATAAGTTGAATGATATTTTAAAAAAAATTAGAAATTAGGAAAATAAGGTTGAAAATAAAGGAGTTTTCTTGCTCATACACGTATAATTATGTTAAAATTAGGTTATAAAAAAATCTAAAACTAAAATAATTGGAGGTTTAAGAATATGTTACTAATAACGGGAGCATGTGGGTTTATTGCTAGTGCATTAACTTGGGAATTGAATGAAGGTGGAAGAAACGATATCATCTTATCTGGAGAGTTAGAACAAGAAGATAAGTGGTTAAATATAAGGGATAGAGATTACTATGATTGGATACATAAAAATGACCTATTTGAGTGGTTATCTATTGAGGAGAATGCAACGAAAATAACAGGAATAGTACATATGGGAGCGTGTTCAGCAACGACTGAAATAGATATGGATTTCTTAATGGATAATAACTATGGATATACAAAAAAATTATGGAAATTCTGTACAGAGAGACAGATTAACTTTATATATGCTTCATCTGCAGCTACTTATGGATTAGGAGAATTAGGTTATGATGACGATGTAACTCCAGAGGAATTAAAAAAATTAAAACCATTAAATAAATATGGATATTCTAAAAAATTCTTTGATGACTGGGCATTTAAACAAGAGGAAACTCCTAAACAATGGGTTGGGATAAAGTTTTTTAATGTATATGGACCTCAAGAATATCATAAAGATAGAATGGCATCTATGGTATTTCATGCTTTCAATCAATATAAAAAAGATGGACTTGTAAAATTATTTAAATCTCATAAGTCTGAATATGAAGATGGAGGTCAGTTAAGAGACTTCGTTTATATAAAAGACGTAGTAAAGGTATTGAAGTTCTTTATAGAGAGCGAGGATAAATCAGGAATCTACAATATAGGAACTGGAATTGCTAGAAGTTTTAAAGATCTTGCGTTAAATGCAATAAGAGCAAGTGCAGATGACTACTCATTGGAAGAATCGAAAGTTATAGAGTATGTACCTATGCCTGAGGACCTTAGAGGGAGATACCAATATTATACTTGTGCAGAGATGAAAAAATTAAAGTCAGTGGGATATACAGAAAAATTTCATACATTAGAAGAAGGAATAAAAGATTATGTTCAAAATCATCTGGCTAAAGAAAATCCATATCTATAAAATTAGAGGATATTTAAAAGAACTATAGAATAAAAAGAATAGGAATTTAAAGATAAAAACAAGGAAATTTTTTCCTTGTTTTTAATTATAGTTAATAAAAGTTGTTTTTTAGTTACTAATATTCACAGAACCCCACTTTTGTTATCCCCCGATTGACCAGTATGAAAAAATTATATTAAATAAATATGGTTTTTTCAATGTCAAAGGGGGGAAGTCCAAATGAAAGTAGAGGTTTTTAGTGTGACTTAGTGCAGAAGTTTTATTGAATTTAAATAAGATAGAAGTTAGGAGGTGATAGGAATAAAATTAATGTTACCTATAAAGAAACTTGAAAAGCAATTTAAAAAAATAATACTTGATTACCAGAAAGAAGAAGACCTTCTGTATTATTCATATATAGATGCTATTAATAATTTTGATGATTATTTAAGGCGATTAGAGGAATTGAGAGCTGGGGAAAATTTACCCCAAGATGATGTTGCTGTGGCTGAATATTGGCTTGTAAATGTAGAGGAAAAAGAAATCCGAGGGATGATAAAGATAAGGTATGAGAGTATACCTATTCATGGAAATATAAGTTATAATATACCTCCTAAAAAAAGGTTTTTAGGGTATGGAACAAATATATTACGATTAGGAATAGAAAAAGCTAGAGAACTGGGGATAGAAGAGATAAGGGTTTCTTGTGCTTCTAATAATGAGGGATCGAAAAAAATAATTTTAAAAAATAATGCTGTTTTTATAGGCTTGGCAGAGGAAAATAATGAAGTATATGAGGGGTATATAATCAAATAAAATAGGGGAGATTTTATGGAATTAAGAAAAGTTTTGGAGAAGGCTAAAGAGGTTGGAGGATCAGATATTCACTTTGTAGTAGGCAGACCACCTATGATAAGAATAAATGGGGAATTATTAGATACAGGTGATTTTGAGAAGATGGTACCTCAAAAATTAGAGGATTTAGCTAAAACAATTCTCTCAGAAGACCAATATATAGAATTTAGGGAACATTATGAATATGATTTTGCCTTTGGAGTAGCAGGATTGGGGAGATATAGAGTAAATGTTCATATGCAGAGGGGAACAATTGGAATAACTATAAGAGTATTGAATACGGAAATTCTTTCTTTTGAAGAGTTAAAATTACCTGGGACTTTAAAACAATTTACAGAGTATAAAAATGGATTAGTTTTGGTTACAGGACCTACAGGAAGTGGAAAAACTACAACTTTGGCAGCTATGATAGACAAGATAAATAATGAAAAACCACACCATATAATAACGATAGAAGATCCTATAGAATACCTACATAGTCATAAGAAAAGTGTGGTAGAACAGAGGGAAATTAGATCCGATACAGCTTCATTTAAGACAGCATTAAAGTATATTCTTAGACAGGATCCCGATGTAATTCTTGTAGGAGAAATGAGAGATTTGGAAACTATAGAGGCTGCAATCACAGCAGCAGAGACAGGGCATCTAGTTTTTGGAACTCTTCATACAAATAGTGCAGCTAAAACAATAGATAGAATAATAGACGTATTTCCAAAGGAAAGACAAGGTCAAATCAGGTCTCAGCTATCTACTTCTCTAAGGGGAGTAATAGCTCAGCAATTGGTTCCACTAAAAGATGGAAGCGGTCGTAGAGTAGCTTTAGAAATATTGGTGGGAACACCAGCGGTAGGAAACCTTATAAGGGAAGGTAAAATTCATCAGATACCATCTGCACTGCAAACAGGGGCTAGATTTGGTATGGTAACAATGGAAAAATCTTTAGAAGATCTATATGATAAAGGGATCATAACTAGAGAGGAATACAATAATAGAATATTTTAAATAAAAAAATAGAACGCTGATGTTCACAGCTTGAAAATAGGAGATAAAAATAAATAAGATGGAAAATATTAAATTAAATTTTGAGATAAAAATAAATAATCTAAAGGAATTTATTCGTGTTCTTATTCCAGAATTAATAGATGAGAAAATAACTATTATGGAAAAAAGATGTGATGAATTTTTAGAATTGGAATTAGAGGCCGCAGGAAAAAAAATTATGTTTTCATATGAAAATCATTTGGATAGGTTAGAGGATCAGAGGATAGTTATGTCCAAGGTAGGACTTCTAAAATTAATGGATAAAAAATATCCATGGGGTGGACTTATTGGAGTAAGACCTACAAAATTAGTGAGGAGATTTTTGAATCTTTCATACACTTATGAGGAAATAGAAAAACTTATGTGTGGATTGTACTTAGTGACTCCTAAGAAAGTAAAACTACTTATAGATGTGGTTAAAAAAGAGATGAAATTTCTAAATAGAGATCATATAAATATGTATATTGGAATACCGTACTGTCCTACAAAGTGTAGATATTGTTCTTTTGCTTCCTATGAGATGAAGGGAAAAATAGGTAAATATTACAATGAATTTGTGGAGACCCTTTTAGAAGAAATAAGTCTTACAGGGGAATTTCTAAAGGGAACTTCTAATAGTATTGAATCTCTCTATATTGGAGGAGGGACTCCTAGTATATTAACAGAGATTGATATGGAAAGAGTCTTAAAAGCAATAAAAAATAATATAAACTTAACCGATCTAAAGGAATTTACTTTAGAAGCTGGGAGAGTAGATACACTTACTTTAAAAAAATTAGATATAATGAAGTCTTATGGAGTTGAAAGGATCAGTTTAAACCCTCAGACGTTTAATCTAAAAACTTTAGAAAAAATGAATCGTCCTTTGGATAGGGATAAGTTTGATGAGATGTTTAACTATGCCAAAAAAATAGGTCTTATAATTAATATGGACCTGATATTGGGATTGCCAGGGGAAACTACAGAAGATATTTTATATACTTTAGAGGAGTTAAAAAAATATCCTGCTGAAAATCTGACAACCCACGTTCTTGCACTAAAAAAAGCATCTGTTTTATTTAAAGATGTTCAGACATCTATATCTCTTGACTATGAAAAGATAGAGAGAAAACTATATGAGGTTACAGAAGGTAAAAAAATGAAACCTTATTATATGTATAGACAGAAAAATAGTCTTGAATGTGGAGAAAATATGGGATTTGCCGTAGAAGGAACAGAATCAATATTTAATATTGAGATGATAGAAGAAAATCAATCAACCCTTGGATTAGGAGGGGGAGCAATTACTAAATCGGTAGTAGCTGAAAGTCTTACAGTGGATAAAATAAAGAGGATAGTGAGTCCTAAGGAACCTATTGCCTATGTGAAGCAGATGAAGGAAAGATTGCCTAAAAAATTAGAATTGTTTAAATAGTAGTGGTAGGAAGTTGGACGACTATAAACTTCGGATTGAAGGTCTTAACAAACAAACAAACAAACAAACAAACAAACAAACAAACAAACAAACAAACAAACAAACAAACAAACAAACAAACTTCTGTGCTATAGCTATAATTTGTTGAAATTGGTGTAGATTGGTGGCAAAATAAAAGAATTTTTCTGAGAATCTCGGTGATTTCTGAGGCTCTGCATTGATAGTTTTTTTCTGTGTCAAAAAAATGAAAAATTGTTGATTTGTGACAAAATGAGAGGTTTTATTCTATATGTGAGAGGTGAGTAGGATGAATCAAAATGTAAAGTTGGTCATTATAATTGTAGTGATACTAACTACAAGTTTCATTTATAATAATACAAGGCCTGAAAAAAAGAATATAAAATTGAAAAAAGAGATGATTTTTAGTAGCAGCGATGAAATGGGGAAATTAAATATAAATTATGCTGAATTAGAGGATTATTTAAAAGCAGGGATAACTCTTAGTATCGCTAAAAAGATCTTTGAGTATAAAGAGATAGTAGGAAGGGTCGATAATCTAAAAGATCTATCTAGAATAGCTGGAATAGGGGATAAAACCGTAGAGAAATTATCCAAAAATATAGAGGTAAGAGACGGAGGGACTTTAAATAAGTTGAAGATAAATTCAGCTTCTACGAAGATACTCAAATATTATGGATTTACTAAAAAAGAAATAAAAAAAATAGAAGTTTATAAAGAAAAAAATGATGTAATCTACTCTAATATCGAGATGATGGATATATTAGGAGAGGAAAGGTACAGAATTTATGAAAATATATTGGAGTATAATTAAATTCTTAATGTAAGGGTTAAAAAAAATTAATATTTCTATAACTTTTATGTGATTCATGAATAAAGAAAGTTCTAAGGGTTTCGCCCTTAACTGAGATCATTTCTTGTCTTGATACAAGAAAAAGATCCAAAGAAAATCTGTGAAGATTAAAAAAGATAGGAGTAGGAAAAATGCAGAATTTAGATTTTACAACGATAGACATAATAGGTTTAGTAATGGGATTATTCTCTGTATTCATAGGGATAAAATATCCAGATTGGGATTTTAAATTAAAGTTAAAACATAGATCTATACTAACTCACAGTCCGTTAATTACGTTTTTTTTCATATATATATATTTAAATAAACAAGGTGGAATTTTAGGATTTGGAGGAGAGAAAGAAATTGGATTTAGGTATTTTATAATGGGATTTTCCATAGGGATGGGGATACATTTTCTATATGACTTATTTCCTAAGGGATGGAAAGGAAGTGCACTTTTACACGTTCCAATCTTAAATAGAAAAATAAAAAAATGGGGGAGTATAATCCTCTTTCTTTTATTTACTTTGATATCACTTGTGGTGGGGATAAGGCTCAGTAATTCTATAGAAGAAACAACCTTATTTTTAATTTTAGGACTTTTATTACTTGGATTAAATAGGAGAAAAGAAGGTAAATTAATAAGACCGACAGGGTCTTTTTTACTTTTATTTATAGGAGTTGCGTGCTATATAGATCCTGATTTTTATAGATTTTTGATAAAAAATATGAAAACCCTATGGGTAGTAGGAGAAGCAGGGGTAAAATTAGTCTTCACATTAATTTCATAATAGTATGAGATGATAAAAAAGAACCCTTTCTCGCCTTGATAACCCATTCCTCTTTGGCGTTTGCCCTTTATCAAAGGGTAAACTATAGTAATAGCTTCGAAGCATTACGTTGGTTACTCGATTCACGAGTTCTTAAATTTCTTTTTACTAAAAATAAATTTTACGATGTGATAACAGAGCAATCGTAAGAAGGATGAGTTTGAGGAAGAAACTGATAAAAGGGATAAAGGTATCGTCGAGAAAAAAAGGAGTGGATCTGCCTATGAAAATATTAGTTGTAGAGGATGAGGAAAATATAAGAAAAGTAATAAAAAAAATATTAGAAATAAATGAATTTGAAGTCTTGGAAGCTTGTGATGGAGCAGAAGCTATGGATATATTCTACAGCGAGAAGGTAGATTTAGTAATACTTGATTGGATGCTACCTAAAATAAATGGTATTGAAGTATTAAAGATGATTAGAGAAGAGTCTAGTCTACCAGTCCTAATGCTTACAGCAAAATCTCAAGAGGACGATGAGGTAGAAGGATTAGAAGTAGGAGCAAATGATTATTTAAAGAAACCATTTAGTTTGAAAATATTAATTGCACGGGTAAAAAAACTCCTCAACTTAATAGGAGGAAGTAAAAAATATGGTATTTTAGAAATTGACTTAAACAATCATAAGGTTTATATAAAAGGAAAGAATATCAATATATCTCCTAAGGAGTTTGAACTTTTAAATTATTTGATATTAAATAGTGGGATAGCCCTAAATAGGGAAAAAATATTAGCTGACGTATGGGATTTTGCCTATGAAGGTGATTATAGAACTGTAGATACCCATATAAAAACTTTGAGAAAAAAAATTGGTCCGGAACACATAACTACTGTAAGAGGGATAGGATATAAATTTGAGGTGGATAAAAGATGAAATTAAAACTGACTCACAAGGTATTTATATTTTCTCTAGCCCTTGTCTCCCTAGTAATAGTTGGAGGAATATATATAAATAATAACTATTTAGAAGACTTTTACTCTAACAGGAGGATAGCTCAGATAAAGGAAGTCCGTGAACTGATTTCTAAAGGCGTTCCTACAGAGGAGGAGTTAGAAACCTATGCACAAAAATATAACATTACAATAAATATGATAGAAAAGGTAAATCACAGGCGTGTAGAGAGAATTCAATTGGATGAAAATAATGAGGGAAACAGGGTGACCAAACGCTGGGGGATGGAACACTTAGAATATTATAAACTACTTCCAACAGGACAGTTTATAATTTTGAGGATATCCATGGATTCTATACAAAGTACAGTTGGAATAGTCAATGAGTTTTATATCTATGAAGGGATAGCTATATTAATAGGATCACTTTTTTTTGTATATATATTTTCTCTTCATATTACTCGCCCTATAATAGCTCTAAATTCTATTATAAGAAGGATGGTGAATATGGATTTTTCTTATAGAGCCAACATAAAAAGTGGAGATGAGTTAGAAGAATTAGGAGATAATATGAATTTTCTATCCTCTGAACTAGAAAAAAATATAGGACAGTTAAAATTGTCTAATATGAAACTCAAAGATGAGGTAGAAAAGAGGAAAAAGATAGATGAACTCAGAAAGGAATTTATTGCTAGCGTAACCCATGAGATAAAGACACCAGTAACGGTGATAAATACTCATGCCGAGATGCTCCTATATGATCTGATTGAAAATAAGGAGGAGGGAAAGGAATATTTAAAGACTATTATTTCTGAAGGAGATAACATAAGTACCCTTTTGAATGAGTTGATAAAACTTATAAAATTAGAGGAAAAAATAGTAGATATAGAGATAGAAAAACTAGATCTATTTGATCTATTAAGGGAGGAGAGCTCTAAATATAAAATTGATTTAGTCAAAAAAAATGTGAGTTTAATATTGAATTTAGAAGAAGGTTTAATGGCTTTAGGAGATGATTTTAAAATAAGACAGGTCGTAAACAACCTTTTGAGTAATGGGGTATCCTATGTAGAAAATGGCGGAGAACTCAGAATAAATTTAGAAACTATAGAAAATAAAGCTAGAGTAGAAATAATAAATACAGGGTCTTCTATTCCAGAAGATAAATTAGAAAACATTTGGAAGGCATTTTATAGAGTAGAGGAATCCAGAAATAGAAAGTATGGAGGGACGGGCCTTGGTCTTACGATAGTGAATGGAATCTTAGAAAGACATGGATCAGAGTTTGGTGTGAAAAATATAGAAAACGGTGTAAAATTTTGGTTCACTTTAGAAAAAGTAACCAAGGAGGTATAAATATGGGGAGTCATATGATGAATCATGAGACAATGTATGGATTATCAGGAGGTATTTATTGGGTATTTATGTTATTTAGAGGAGTAGCAGGTTTTATTTTACCTCTAATATTGTTATACTTAATCTATAGATTTATGAAGAGAAAGGATGGTGAGTTTCTTCAGAAATCAGAAACTCCTTTAGAAAGACTGAAAATGAGGTTAGTTAAAGGAGAGATCACCAAGGAAGAGTATGAAGAGTTAAAGAAAGTAATAGAAGATTAGATAAAAAAATAAAAAATTAGACCTCATCTTTTTTGTAGTTTCTCCTAGCTTAGGAGAAACCAAGTATAAAGAATGTAGCTTTTCTCTCTCCTAAGTTAGGAGAGAGAAATAAGAAAAGAGTGAGGTCTATTATACGAGGAGAGATTTATGGGAAGACCAGGAAAAGTAAAAGGTTTTATAGACAGTGTTATTGGAAAAGCGATAGTTGTAGGAATAGAGGTCTTTGCTAGAAAAAGCAATGTATCTTTAGAAGATTCTTTGGCAGAGTTAAAGGAACTATCTCATGCTGCTGGAATAGAGACTGTTTATACGATAAGTCAAAAAAAGAACAGAATAGAGGTGGGAACTTATTTAGGAAGCGGTAAATTAGATGAAATAAAGGCTTTGGCAGCTAGATATGGTGCTGATATCCTCTTGGTAGATGATGAACTTTCTGGAATACAGATAAGAAATTTAGAGAGTGAATTGGATATGGAAATAATAGATAGGACTAGCTTAATTTTGGATATATTCGCCAACAGAGCAAAGAGTAAAGAAGGAAAACTACAGGTAGAATTAGCTAGATTAAGATATGAAAAACCTAGAATTGTAGGAGGGAGTACTCAGCTATCTAAACAAGCTGGAGGAATAGGATCTAGAGGACTAGGGGAAAAAAAGATGGAGCTTGACAGGAGAACTATCGATAAAAGGATAAAGGATGTAGAAAGGTCTATAGAAACACTGAAAAAGCAAAGAGAAGTTCAAAAAAATAAGAGAAAAAAAAGTCATCTACAGACAGTGGCCCTAATTGGATATACAAATGCAGGAAAATCCACTTTGATGAATACGTTTTTAAGAATAAACAACCCGATAAAGAGTAAACATGAATCACCAGTCGCAGACATGTTGTTTGCCACACTAGATCCATTTCATAGAAAGGTGAAATTAAAAAATAATTTAGAATTTATATTAACAGATACAGTTGGATTTGTTAGTAAATTACCCCATACTTTAGTTGATGCCTTTATGTCAACGTTAGAAGAAGTCAAAGACGCTGATCTGCTTTTGTATGTTGTAGATGTGTCCAATGAGGAGTATGAACACCAACTAAAGGTTACTAAAAACGTAGTAAAGGAATTAGGAGCACAAGAAATTCCATACATAATAGTCCAAAATAAAAAAGATCGATTAGATCCTGAAAAACTTTTAGAAATTATTGATCCCCTAGAAACAACAGCACCGATATCTGCCTTAAATGGAGATGGTTTGGATTGTTTAATCTCTGAAATAGAGGAAAAGATAATGAAAGATTATAAAGTTGTAAATTTAGTTATTCCGTTTGAAAGTGGATCTATGGCCAATTATATATTGGAGAATACCAAGGTTCTAGAGCATAAATACTTAGATGATGGACTTCACGTCAGGGCCTATTTAAACGGGAATGATATCAATAGGTATAATTTATTTTTAGTATAAAAAGTAAAAACACTTGACAAAATCTAAAGGTCATAGTATTATATAGAAAGTAACAGGAAGTTAACAAAAGTTTCATTGAGTAAGAAGCCCTTCTGGGATTGAAGTTAAATGGATTTTGAGAAAGCTTTACTGTATTAAAATTTTACGGAGGTAACACACATGTTAAAAGGAACAGTTAAATGGTTTAATGACGATAAAGGATTTGGATTTATCCAAGCTGAAGATGGAAACGACTACTTCGCACATTTCTCTCAAATCAACAAAGAAGGATTCAAGACTTTAAAAGAAGGCGAAGAAGTAACTTTCGAAATCACTGAAGGTGCTAAAGGTCCTCAAGCTTCAAACATCGAAACTGTATAATTTCTTTATTTGAAAAGTTAAGCGATAGATTTATTCTATCGCTTTTTTTTTTTCAAAAAAATATTTTCTTAGTGACCTCTACAGTTATTCTTAGTAAGCTTCGTGTAAGGAATTAGGTTTTAAAAATTCGTGATACATTTAAATTTCTTTATTAAATGATAAAGAAACTTTAATATTCGTATACCTTCGTGACAAAAACAAAAACTTCTATGGTGTAGCAGTAGAGGAATTTAATTTGTGCAATTAGTGGCAAAAAAAGTTTCTGACTTTAGATATTTGAATAAAAAAAAGAGCTTTTTAAGATAAAAGCTCTTCTAATTCAAACATTTCTTCCAATAAATTTTCATAATCTGTTTCATTTTTTTCTTTTTCTTCAATTAGATTACCTAATTTTGTATAATCATCTTGGCTTAAAGAGATATCTTTCTCTAAATCATCAAGTGTTTTTAAAATTTTTATTTCCAGATCTTTTAACTTTTTCAATCGACGTTGGTCGTTTTTTTCTTTTTGGTTATCTCTAATTCTTGTATCTACTTTATCTTTTTTTACAACTTCTACGATTACTTCTGAAGTTTGGTCTAAATAATAATTAAAATTACCTGGATAATCATACAAAGTTTGATTCTTTAATTCAACAATCCTATTTGCAATCTTATTTAAAAAATATCTATCGTGGGAAATGAACAAAAGAGTTCCACTAAATGAATCAAGTGTTTCTTCTAAAACTTCTTTAAAATGTAGATCTAGATGATTTGTAGGTTCATCTAAGATGAGAAGGTTAAATCCATTATTTATCATGATGGCTAATTTCAATCTAGCTTTTTCTCCACCACTAAGAGATTCAATTTTTTTATTTAAATCGTCCTTGTAGAAATGAAATTTTGCTAAACTCCTATGTAAATCAGATTCTTTGACAATACTTTCATTTCTAAAAACATCAATTAGAGTAGATTGATAATCTGTAAATGTGAGATTTTGATCGAGATAAGCTATCTTTAAGTTGCTCCCTAGAGTGATACCTTCTGCTTCATCTAAGATCATTTTTAAAAGGGTAGATTTACCACTACCGTTAGATCCAATGATGCCTAATTTTTCACCTAGATAGAGATCTAAAGAGATGTTTTTAAATAGTTGTTTGTCATTAATCTTTTTAGAAATTTTATTGATTTTAATAACTCTTTTACCACTTCTTCCTTGATTGTCAAAATCAAATGAAATATTTCTTTCGATTTTTGGTTTATCAATTTTTTCCATCTTTTCTATACGTTTCCTCATGTTTTCAGCTTTGATAAACATAGATTCATTATCACCATTACTTCCCCAGTGTCTGAATCTTCTAATTGCATCTTCCATTTGTTTAATTTTTTTCTCTTGAGCTAAAAATATCTCTAATTCTTTTAGATATCTTCTCTCTTTTTCTACAACATAGTAACTATAATTACCGTTGAATATTTCAACACCTTTATGATTTAATTCGTAAATTTTCTCAATGGTATTATCTAAAAAGTATCTATCATGAGAAATTAAAAAAATACTTTTTTTATATCCTTTAACAAATTCTTCTAACCATTTTATAGAGTTAAGATCTAGATGGTTTGTAGGCTCGTCTAATAACAATAGATCTGGTTCATCTACTAAAGCTTTTGCAAGAAAAACTCTATTTTTTTCTCCGCCACTGAGTTCACTAATTTTTTTTTCCAAGAATTCGTCTGGGATCTTTAATCCTAACTTAATTTTTTTGATTTTTTCATCTATTTCATAACCACCTTGAGACTCAAATTCTTCCTGTAATTTACCGTAATGTATAAGGTCCTCGTTGTATGTAGGAGAAGTGTAATCTTCTATTAGTTTTAAAGAATTATTAATTTTTTTTTCTAAAGCTAAAAGGTTATCAAATCCACTGTATAGAACTTCATTGACATTTTTCTCTAAAAAGCTAGTGAAATCTTGGATCAAATATCCGATTTTAAGATTTTTTTGTAAGGTGAAGTTTCCACTACTGTAGTCTTCTATTTTAGAGATTATTTTAAATATAGTCGATTTTCCACTTCCGTTTTTTCCAATTAAACCGATTTTTTCTCCCTCTATTATCCTAAGTGATATATCATCTAATATTAAGTTAGAACCATAATACTTAGTTATTTTATCCATAGTAACTTGTAACATCTATATCTCCTTCTAAACTTTTATTTTATGGTTATATATTTTAATTTTTCATATCTAGAAAATTATAAAATTTACGTAGTAGACGTATAAATTATAAAAATCTAAATTGTTCCTGTCTGGATGCAACGTCACGTTGCTTAAAATAAAATTATAATCCTGAACTCTAGTATATAATAAATTCAATGAAAAAGCTAAACTTAGACCAAGAAAAAATCTAAAGACTAGTCACGAATTACACTAATGAACACGAAGAAGAAAGAGAATAGAGTATAGGTAACAGAGTACAGATAAGGCTATAACCAAGAAAGAAAAAACTTCTATGGTAGAGCAGAAAAAGTAATAAAATCTGCGTCAAAACAAGACTCCTGTGCTATGGCAGTAAGGTGTTATAAATTAGTGAGTATTGGTGGCAAAGAAAAGGTTTTCTTAGTGCAATTAGTGGCAAAAAGAGTTTCTAACTTTACATATTTAAAAAAAGAAAAGCTTCATTGAAAAAGCTCCTCCAATTTAATTTAAGACATATTTCTTGAATGTCTATTTTTTTGTCCAGTTTTAAGGATCCTAACAAGGGATGAAACAACTACAATTCCAAAAGAAAGAGCTCCTGCTGCAAACATAGTTTCAACACCTTTAAAAACGGCTTTTTCCATGTCTTTTTCTAACATATAAAACATAGTATAGTATATACCACTTCCGGGAACTAACGGTATCAATCCACTGATTAGGATAGATGTAACTGGAGTTTTTAAAAATCTGGCTAAGATTTCTGAGCACAGAGTTAAAACAACAGATGGTGCAAAATAAGAAAACATCAAAGAGGTATTGTGTTTAACACAGAGTAAGTAAGTAAACCAACTTACCCCTCCTATTAAGGCAGAAAAAAATAGATTTTTCCCACGAATGTTGAAGATAACACCGAACCCCAAAGTTGCTAAAATGGCGACTAAAGTTTGTGTAAACATCTAAAAAGTACCTCCTGTCATAAGATAGCTTATAGCAACACCTGTTCCTACAGCTAAAGAAGTGGCTACTAAGAGAGCTTCTGCTCCACGAGCCATTCCTGTCATATAATCTCCTGCGATAATGTCTCTGATCCCGTTGGTTAAGGCGAGTCCTGGAACTAATAGCATCAGGGAACCGATGACGGCTTTATCAGTATTATCAATCAGATGGAACAGATAAAGGTAGTGAGCCATAAAAGCACTGAGAGCTCCTCCTAATGTATTTACAAAAATTCCATTTAATTCATATTTACTGAAAGAGTAGGAAAGGAGGTAAATTGCTCCTCCAATGGGAAGTGTTCCTACAAAATCTTGAGCATTGCCTCCAAAGATTAGTGCGAAGGAAGCAGCTGTTGTGCAGTAAAAGATGAAGTTAAGGAATATGGAATATCTAGGGATTTTGTCTATGGCCTTTAATTTTTCCATAAATTCATTACAGTCATAATTTTCTGCATCTCTAGCAAGGTCATTTATTTGATGGACTTTTTCCAAGTTTATTGTCCTAGATTTTATACGAATAACATTTGAGATGGTTATGTCATCTTTTGTAACTGATACGATGATACCGCTAAGAGTTGCAAAACAATCGGCTATAGCACCATGAAGTTCGGAAATTCTAGTTACTGCATCTTCAGCTCTATAAGTTTCACCACCATTTTCTAATATCATTTTTCCTGCATGGGAAGATATTTTAAGTATTTTATTTAATGTCATTTTGACCCCCAATTTAACATGTTTTTTATAGTTAGATTTAATTAAGATATAAACTCGTATTGCTTCTTTATTATAACATATTGAGACCTTTTGAATATAGAAAAAAAACATAAATTGCATGAATAGAAAAGGAGGAAGTAAGTCGGAAAGAAGTAATTGAAAATTGAGATAAAATTTGAAGCTTTAGTTGTATATTGATTTTTATATTAGTAATAATTTGTACACTTAGTGACAAAGATGTTATTCTTTGAGGACTTTATATATCAGAGGTAGAGACTTTTATTCTTTTTTTGTATAAATACCATACTATTTAGATATTATAATTAAATCTAAAAAATTAGTATAATCATATTATAATTTTTAATGAGAATAAAATATATCGTATAGGAATAAAAGTTTTTTAATTTAGGGGAGGGAAAGGATGAAAAAAATAAGTAACAGTACAATGATATTAATAGCAATGGTGCTAGGTATTCTAGCAGGAGCATTTTTAGGAGAAAAAGGTGTGATCTTTGCACCGTTAGGGAATATTTTTATTAGTTTGATTAAGATGTTAGTTATACCTTTGGTATTTTTTAGTATTATTTCTGGGTCAGCAGCACTTGGAAAGACTAAATCAGCGGGGAAAGTTGGAGTATTTACAATAGTTTATTATTTAGGAACATCAGCAATATCTGTTGTATTAGGGTTATTAGCAGGAAACATCTTTAAACCAGGTTTAGGAGTAAAGGTACCGGCTTCATTGATGACAGATGCTACTACATATGCAGGAAATTCTAATGTAGCTGGATTTTGGGATACAATTCAAGGAATTATTCCTGGAAATCCATTTGAATCATTGGTAAGTGGAAATATCCTACAAATATTATTCTTTGCATTATTTTTCGGGATAGCATTATCTACAATGGATGATAAAAAACAAAAACCAGTAACAGACATTTTGGATACTGTAAATGATGGAATGATTTGGATGATAAAAAAAGTATTAGTTATCGCACCTTTAGGAGTATTTGGATTGATGACTAACTCAATCGCGTTATTTGGTATGGATATAATGGTATTAGTTCTTAAATTATTGGCTGTTTTCAGTGGGACATTAGGAATTATCCACTTTATTGTAATCCCTATGTTGGTAAAAGTTTTAGGTGGGATGAATCCAATAACTTTCTTAAAAGGGATGAAAGAAACTCAAATATTAGCATTTGCTTCAGCTTCATCTATGGCAACGTTACCTATAAATAAACAGGAATGTGAAGATTTAGGAGTGAAACCGGAGGTAACATCGTTTGTACTGCCATTGGGGGCTACAATTAATATGAATGGAAATGCTATGTTATATGCATTGACAGCAGTTTTCTTTGCTCAAATGTTTGGAGTGGAATTAGGAATGGCTCAATATGTAGCAATAATTTTAACTTCTGTATTGGGAGCGATTGGAACAGCAGGAGTTCCAGGACCAGCATTATTGGTAGTAGCAGTATTGGTAGCAGCAGGAATTCCAGTAACAGCTCTACCACTTATCTTTGGGGTAGATAGATTATTTGATATGATGAGAACTTCTACAAATGTATTAGGAGATGCTTCTTGTGCTATAATCGTAGAAAAAATGATAATAGAAGAAACAGAAAAAGAATCTGTGTTGAAAAAGGCATAAATTGAAATAGATAAAAAAGGATTTGAATTTTTTCAAATCCTTTTTTTGATTTGGTTAAAACCAAGAAAAAACTTTGGACACGGAGATGCACAGAGGAAAAAAGAGAAACCTCAGTGAATCTCTAATTTTAAGCTCAGAGAGTCTCTGTGTTAAAAAAAGAAATAGAGGAAAGAAAAGCTCACTTTTTCTAAATGATGCTATAGGGTGAGACCGTGAATCCCCGTTTCTTAGTGGGATGCCTGACGGACATGATAGGTGCAACGAAACTCGCAAAAGGTATACTGAGAAGTAGGATAACATCGAGAAAAAGGATTAAAGTCAAAATAAAATAAGATCTTAACCAAAAATAATGAAAGCTTCTTTATTACAGCAGTAAAATTTTTAAAATCTGAGCTAATTTGTAGAATCTGCGACAAAACACTCTGAGAATATCGGTGTTCTCTGTGTCTCTGTGTTGAGAGGGTTTCTCAATCTGTGAAAATTAGAGTTTTTCTGTATATCTCGACAGAGATCCGCGTTCTATTTTTGTATTACCCGTATGATAAATATTTTATATCCTTGGTATAGATTGGTGGTTAAAAAAATTAAAAGTTGAGATAGTAGAAAAAATTTGATATAATAGTTTTAATGTAAAGAAAAAACACTTGACATACTGGTGGAGATATATTATAATACAGGGGTAAATTATGGAATTAAATGAATTTTTAGAAATCTCAATATTGTTAGGTTACTACGGAAGCCTTTTAAGCGATAAACAGCGAACTTACATGGAAGAACACTTTGAAGATGACTATTCCCTTTCAGAGATTGCAAAGTCTCACGGTATCAGCAGACAGGCAGTCTATGATAATATCAAGAGGGGAAATAAAATTTTAAAGAGTTATGAAGAAAAAATTGGGTTCTTAAAGAGAGAAAAAGAGATAAGAGAAAGTTTGAAAGAACTAAAGGCAGATTATAGTGAAGTAAAGTTAGACAGCTTAATAGCAAGTTTTGATATATAAGAGGTGTTCTATGTTAGATAATTTAGGAAGTAAATTCCAAGGAATATTTAAAAAAGTAAGGGGACATGGAAAATTAACAGAGGATAATATAAAGGCTGCTTTGAAAGAAGTGAGACTTTCGTTATTAGAAGCAGATGTTAACTACCGTGTAGTAAAGGACTTTGTAAATAAAATAAAGGAAAAAGCTGTAGGAGAAAATACTCTTAATGGTATCAATCCAGGACAGCAATTCATAAAGATCGTAAATGATGAGTTAACTGAATTATTAGGTGGAACAAACGCAAGATTAACTAAAGCACATAGAGGTCCTACAATAATAATGTTAGCAGGATTACAAGGGGCAGGTAAAACTACCTTTGCAGCTAAGTTAGCTAAATATTTGAAAAAAAATGGAGAGAAACCGTTTTTAGTAGGAGCCGATGTATACAGACCGGCAGCTATGAAACAACTTCAAGTTTTAGGAGACCAAATCGGTGTACCTGTATACTATGAAGAGGGAAGTAAGGATGCTGTAGGTATTTGTGAAACTGGTGTAAAGAAAGCCAGAGCAGAGGAAGCAACTTATATAATCCTAGATACAGCAGGAAGACTTCATATAGATGAAGGATTAATGGAAGAATTAAATCAGATTAGAAAAAAAGTCAGACCTCAAGAGATACTCTTAGTCGTAGACGCAATGATTGGTCAAGACGCAGTAAATTTAGCTAGTAGCTTTAACGAAACTCTTAGTATAGACGGTGTAGTATTAACAAAGTTAGATGGAGACACCAGAGGTGGATCTGCACTATCGATCAAAGCAGTAGTAGGAAAGCCTATCAAGTTTATTGGTGTAGGAGAAAAATTAGAGGATATCGAATTATTTCATCCTGAAAGATTAGTATCTAGAATCTTAGGAATGGGAGATGTAGTTTCTTTAGTTGAAAAAGCTCAAGGTGCTATAGATGAAGATGAAGCTAAGTTGCTAGAAGAAAAATTAAGAAAGCAAGAATTTGATTTAGAAGATTTTCTAAAACAATTACAAAATATAAAGAAATTAGGACCTATTGGAAATATCTTGAAGATGTTACCAGGAGTAGGAGATCTAGGGGATTTGGCACCAGCAGAAAAAGAGATGAAAAAAACAGAAGCAATTATACAGTCTATGACTGTAGAAGAAAGAAGAAAACCTAAAGTTATAAACGCTAGCAGAAAGAAAAGAATAGCTAAAGGATCTGCTACTAAAGTTCAAGATATAAATAAAATGTTAAAGCAGTTTGAACAGATGAAAGGTATGATGAAAATGTTCAGCGGTGGTAAGGGAATGCCTGGAATGCCCAAGATGGGTAAAGGAATGAAATTACCGTTTTAAAACACAAATTATAATAAATTATTAAATAAATTAAAATGAGAAAAGGAGAAATAATTATGTTAAAGATTAGATTAACTAGATTAGGAAGCAAGAAAAGACCTGTTTACAGAGTAGTAGCAATGGAAGCATTACAAAAAAGAGATGGAAAGGCAATAGCTTACTTAGGTAACTACTATCCATTAGAAGATTCTAAAGTAGTATTAAAAGAGGAAGAGATCTTAAGATTATTAGGAAACGGAGCTCAACCTACAAGAACTGTTAAATCTTTATTAACTAAAGCTGGAATCTGGGCTAAGTTTGAAGAGTCAAAGAAAAACTAATTTTATAATTAGAGTTTAGGAGAACCCGAAAGGGTTCTTTTTTTTTAGAAATTTAAAATAAAAAAATAGAACGCGGATGCTATTGCATGCACGAAAGGGACTCTAATGATCACAGCTATTTATTTTGGTTAAAACTGGAAAAAACTTTGGACACAGAGATACACAGAGATACACAGAGGAAAAGAAGAGACCCAGAGAATAGATAAAAGAAAAAAGAGTATAGAGAACAGAGAGGAAAATGTATAGTTGAAAGTTGAAAGTGGAAATCTTGGACACGAAGAACACGAAAAAGAAAAAAGAAATTAACCGCGAATGGCGCTAATTAACACGAAGGAATAGAAAAAAGAGTATAGAAAATAGAGAATAGAGAATAGATAAGGTGCTAACCAAAAAAGGAATTTTAGTCAGAATCAGTCAGTTATAAGTCAGGGTCAAAATAAGGTCTTAACCAAAAAGAAAAGGCACCTGTGCTGTAGCAAAAAGATCTAATAAATCTGCTTTTGTCTGTGTAATCTGTGACAAAAAATTAGGTTCTAAGGGTTTCTCCCTTAACTAAAATCATAAAGAATATCAAAGTCAGATTTTAGTCAGCGTCAAAGGTAGATGATTCTAACCAAGAATAGAAGGTTTTAGATCAGTGAAAATCATAGCTATTATCAGATCTAATCCGTGTACCTATGAATTAAAAGGTACTCTTAGTGTATCTCTTTGCCTCAGTTCCTTGTGATGAAGAGGTTGAGTATTTTGGGGTATATATAGATATAGTGGAATGCAGTAATATTTAGGGTGAAATAAGGCTACTCATGCTACCTTTAAGGCTATTTCTAAACCCTTTAAGGCTCGTAGGTGGCCTTAGCTGTTTGTTGCCACTCAATCCTAATATTACCAAGGGTTTTTTTGCCTTGCCATTCGACGAATTTCAATGATAGGGGTACAATGACAAGGGGAATCTTTTAGGCGGCCTTAGGAGGGGGATGAGGAGGTTTTTTGAAATGGGAAGTAAGAAGTAAAAACAATGGATAATTGACAATGTACAATGGATAATGAAAAGTCAAGGGATAGAGAATAGACCTAGTCACGAATGACACGAAGAAACATTAGTTGAAAGTAGCTAGTTGAAAATTCAAAGATTTAGTTGCAGATTACGCAGAAAGATACAGAATTTAACAAAGAAAAAGATACTTTCTTGGACACAGAGATACACTGAGGAAAAGAAGAGAGGTCACGGAGAAATAAATTTTTTTTGTTAGGATCAAGAAAAAATTATGAAAAATTAAATTTTCTTAAGAATCAATTTTAAAAAATAAAAGTTTATGATAGAATGGAGTTAATGCGAAATTATAAACTATAAAAAAAACTAGAACCTAATTAATTACAGAGGAATGAGGTTCTGAAAAAAAGTAATGATTATATCATAAAATTTTTTAATCAGATAAGAGTGAGAATAAACGCCTTGATTTCTGTTAAATATGATGGGAATATGATAAAATATATAGGCAACACTTACTTTTAAAATATAATATTTAGAGAAAAAAATCAGATAAATTAAAGAAGCTTACTACGGGGGAGAGAGATGACTAAAGAGATTTTAAAACATGGGGTAAGAAAATATGAGAATGAGGTAGATTTAGTGGATCTCATAAAAATATTAATTAAAAACAAGGGATTCATATTATTGACAACTATAATAATAACAGCTTTCAGTGTAGGAGGAGCTATATATATCAGGTCTAATAGGGTAGAAAAATTTGGACAGAATTTCATATTGAACACTTTCGCTGATAGTTACTATGGAAAGAAAGCAGAATTGAAGGTGAAAAACTTTAATGTGGAAGAGATGTTGTTAGACGATAATACAGTAGAAAAGTTTTATGACAATAAGGATTTTAATAGATATTATTTGGGAAAGATAAAGAATGAAAAAACTACTTCAGACGAAAGAAGAACGTTTTTAAATAATTCCATTCAGCTGAAGAGAGTAACAGAAAATGATAAATTTAAATATTATAGATTGAATACAACAATAGAAGATGAAGTGTTGAGTAAAAAAATGATAGAGTTATATTTAAATATTATAAATGTGAAAAAAAATGAACTGTTAGAGGAAGCCATAGAGAAAGAGGAGTCTTTAGTTTTCCAAAAAAGAGATCTATATAGAGCAGAAGTAAAAGAAGACGAAAAGAAGATAGCAGCTATAATAAAAAAACAACCATCTTCAATATTGGAAAATCAAAGTTTAATGTCAATTTTGACAATAACTAATCCGACTTTACTGCAAGAAATGAGTAGTAATAAGGAGTTATATAAAAAATATTATAGTCAAGCTATAGGAATAGAAGAACTTAAAGAAGATAAAAATTTAAATAAGCAGATTGAAAAATTATCGTCTATCTATAAGGTAGAGGAAAAAAGTAAATCAAAGAAGATAGTAGCTATAGGATTGATGTTAGGATTATTCTTAGGGATTTTTGGAGCCTTTATGAAAGAGTTTTTTGCAAATGTAGATTTGAAGAATTAAAGAAAAAAGCTTTTTAGTCGCAGATTACTCAGAAAGATACAGATTATTTAATGATAAAAGAGAAACGGTGAGAATCATAGGAACTATCAGATATAATCCGTGCACTTATGGGTATGAAAGAGCTAAAAAATATAACAAGAATTTAACCGCGAATGACGCTAATTAGACGAATGAGAAAACATTGATAATTGAAAAACAAAAGAAAAAAAACTTTGAAAATGGAGACACACAGAGGAAAAAAAAGTATAGAGCGAATAAAAGAGAGAACAGAGAATAGATAAGGTTCTAAACAAAAACAAAAGGTTTAAAAAATCTGAGTAAGTCTGCGTAATCTGCGACAAAAAATTAGGTTTTAACTCTGTGAACCTCTCATCTAACCACGGTGAATCTCTGTGTAAAAAAAAAGAAGAAATAGAACGCAGATGCTATGCATACACGGGTAAGAACTGGAAAGTTTTAATAATGCTAGAAGAGTTGGGAATGAGTGACTTGCGTCTTATTAAATATAAAAAATTAAGATAGAAATTTACTCAGGTAAATTAAAAAAGGTTTGCCGAGGAGGATAGAGATGAGACATAATAAAAACACACTTACAAGAATTATTTTTTTTGTAGTTATATATATAACTTATTATAAGTTATTCCGGATATTTCATAGAACAGATAATTTAGCTTTTTATATTATGTTTTTAATTATGGGTTTATCCTATTATCTTATAGGTTACTTAGATTTTAGTAATGGGAAAATAACAAAAAAAGATATAGTATATTCTGTAGTAATAAACACTATTTTAGGTGGAATAAACTATGTTTTTATAGGGAGTAAAAAAGAATTTTTTGTATTTATTGTGATGATAGTTGTAGCAAATTTGGTTAAATATTTGTTGGCAAGTTTAAATAAAAACAGAATAAATGTTCTTTTAGCAGGAGAAAATGAACTTACCGATAAGATAAAAACAAGTATTATTAAATCAGATAAGTGTGTCTATATAGGGAAATGCTGTAATGATGACATAGACTCTTTAAAAAAAAATGTTATAGAAAAGAAAATAGATATGATAATAATAACGGAAAAGTCTATTTTAAGAGATTATCAAAATCTCTTGCTAGAACTTAAACTAAAGGGTATAAAGATACAGACCTATTGGCAGTTTAATGAGGAAGTAGAAGGAAAGATAGATGTAACTAAGATAGATGAAAAGTGGTTGATCTATAGTATGGGATTTAATATTTTACATAATAATCTTCAGAGAAGAGTGAAAAGATTATTTGATATAGTGGTGGCAACTCTAATAGTTATTCCAGCAATACCAATAATGTTTTTTACTGTTATATTATTAAAGATAATAGGATTTATAGATAAAAAAGAAAGAGGACCTCTATTGTTTAGTCAGATGAGGGTAGGGTTGGGGAACGAACCTTTTAAGATGTATAAACTCCGAAGTATGATAATTAAGGAACATTGGGTAGAAATAGGGCTTGACCCAGAAAGGGAAAGCTGGACTACTGTAGGAGATCCAAGGATTACTAGACTAGGTGATTTTTTAAGAAAAACTAGATTGGATGAACTACCGCAGTTGTTAAATGTATTTCGAGGAGATATGTCTTTTGTAGGTCCCAGACCAGAAAGTGTAGTTTATGTGGAGGAGTTAGAAAAAATAATTCCATTTTATAATCTGAGACATAGTGTACAGCCGGGATTAACCGGGTGGGCACAGGTGATGTACCCATATGGAGCGACTGTAGAAGATTCATTGAGGAAGTTAGAGTTTGATCTTTACTATATAAAATATCAAAATTTTGTTTTGGATTTAGGGATATTTTTTAAGACTGTGAAGACGGTGTTGTTTGTGAAGGGAAGGTAAGAAAATCAAATGAAAAAGGTAGGTAGAAAGTTTTGAAAACAATTACAGAAACCTTGAAAATAAAAATATTCACTTTAGCGTTGATGATGTTCACTTTAATAAGTTATATTCCATTTTATATTCAAACGTATGAATTACAACAGTACCACGTTTATATTTCTATGGGTTTAAAAGGTGTATGTATATTATTATTTTTTTTTATATTAATATTTGAAAAATATAATGGAAGAGATATTTTTATAATAGTTTGTCTGTTTTTATTTGCTATAATAAGTAAAAATATGTTATTTATTTTAGTTGGACTAATTTTAATTAGTACAAAAGAAATGTCGGAAAGAATAGTTGTAGAAAGATATTTTTACATAAATTTATTATTAATTTTAAGTGTACTATTACTTTATTATATGGGTTTTTTACCAGATGTAGAGTTGGTAAAACATTATGAAAAAAGTACTGGTCATCTGAGAAAAACATTAGGTTTTATAAACCCAAATACTTTTTTTGTGAAAATGATACCATTAATAATGAGTTATGTTTATTTGAAATATGAAAATTGGAATTTTAAAAATACATTGATATTAATTATAGTTATTTTTATAGGTTTTTTAGTGACAGGATCAAGAACAGGTACTTTTGCCAATTTATTGCTATTAATTTATATATATTGTTTTAAATGTTTTAACAATCTAATATTCAATCAAATTTTTCTGAGAATAATATTTAAAATTAATTTTTTTGTTTTGACATGGATTACAATTTTATTAGCCCATATTGACAATGAAAATAATATTTTAAATATAGTTTTAAGCCGTAGACCATTATACTGGAGTAAGTTTATAGAGGAAGGTGTTTTTTCTTTATTATTTTTTTTTGGAAGAAAAAAAATAGAAATGCTCGCTAAATATCCGCTAGATAATGGATATCTAGCGATATTAATTTATGGTGGACTATTATCATTTCTTTTTTTTAATCATATATATATGAAAGGGATTACTCAAATAATAGAAGAAAGAAAAGCAAAAATAATAATAATTATTTTATATATTTCAATATATTCTTTATTTGAAGATGTATTGTTAAATATATTATTAAATTTTTCGTGGATAATATTATATAAACGTATAGGTACAAATACAGAAGGAGAAGATGAAAATGATGAACAATAAAATTAAAGGTAAAGGAATAGGCATACTTACTTTTCCTTATCCTGAAAATAGAAATTTTGGTGCAATATTACAGGGATATGCAATTCAAAAAATGATTGAAAAAGAAGTGAATCAAGAAGTAACTCTAATAAATTACTATCCGAGTGTTAAAGGTAATTTTATAAGAGGAATACTCTTAAAAACTTTAGGAAAAGGATTTATTGAATTTTCAGAAACTTTTTTAAACGTAACAAAAAGATATCACGGGAATAATGATTTAAAAGAGTTAAATAAATTTTTTGATACCTTTATAGTAGGAAGTGATCAGGTATGGAGACCTTTATGGTTAAAAGAATTTTTACCAAAGTATTTTTTTGATTTTGTAGATAAAGATAAAAAAAAGATAGCTTTCGCAGCTAGTTTTGGTGTAGATTTTTGGGAAGGGAACGAAACACAAACTGAAAATATAAAAAAATTAGCTAAAAAATTTGATTTTGTCTCAGTAAGAGAAGAAAGTGGAAAGAAAATATGCAAGGATATATTCGATATAGAAGCACAATGGGTTTTAGATCCTACAATGATGATTGATATTGAAGATTATCAACCTATATTTGAAGATTATAAATCAAAAAAACATATGAAAAAGCCTTATATAGCACATATGCTGTTGGATGATGATGAAAAATTAAGAAAAAGAACATATGAAATTGCAGAAAATTTATCAGCAAACATAATAGAGCTCAAAGGAAAAAGATTAAGTTTATTTGGTAAAGTTCAATATAAGTATAACGGAGTATCTCAATGGTTAACTTACTTAAAAGATAGTAAGTTAGTAATAACAGATTCATTCCATTGTACTGTATTTTCTATTTTATTCAAAAAAGAATTTATAGTTGTTGCTAATCCAAGAAGAGGAAAAGCAAGGCTAATAAATCTTTTGAAAAAATTTGAAATAACTGGAAGATTTTTTGATGATATAGATAAAGTGATAGAAAGTGGAGTTTTAGATAAAAAAATAGATTATAGTAAAGCGGATAAAAAATTAAAAGAGTATAAAGAATCATCTTTACAATTTTTAAGAAAAGCATTAGGAGAATAACTTAACTATGAATAGATCAAAAAAAGCCTTGAAGAATATAATGTTTGGATATTTAGGTACAATAATAAATTTAATTTTAAAATTTACAATACAAACAATTTTTATAAAGTTTTTAGGAGCAGAATTGTTGGGGGTAAATGGTCTTTACACTAATATTCTATCGGTTTTATCATTAGCTGAACTTGGTATAGGAACAGCTATGAACTTTAGTTTATATAAACCAGTTGCAGAAAATGATTATGAAAAAGTAAAATCATTGATGAAAATTTTTAAAAAAACTTATAGAAATATAGCTTTTATTATAATGACTTTGGGTTTAATATTATTGCCTTTTTTAGAAAAATTAGTTATAAATAGAGGAGAAATTTCTGTTTTTGATTTAAAGTTATATTATTTGATTTTTTTATTTAATACTGTAACAACTTATTTTGTTTCTTATAAGTTCTCTCTCAGTAATGCAGAACAAAAAAACTATATTTATACGAATATAAAAATGTTAAGTGGATTATTTAGTGGGATTTGTCAAATAATAATAATCGTTATTTATAAAAACTTTTTATTGTATTTAATTATTGTAACTATAACTGAAACTTTACACAAAATTTATACTCATTATTATTTTAAAAAAAATTATATTTATTTAAATGAAAAAAATGTACAAAAAATAGAAAAACAGGAATTAAAAGAGCTTTCTAAAAATATTCGTGCTTTAATTTTTCATAAAATAGGCTCTGTGTCAGTTCATTCGACAGATAATATCATAATTGCATCTTTTATAGGGATAAAAGAAGTAGGAATAATATCCAATTATAGCTTAATATTACTGGCGAGTAATTCTATAATAAATGTTATATTTAATAGCTTAACGTCCTCGTTTGGTAATTTAGTAGCAACAGAGAATTCAAAAAAACAATTGGAGTTATTTAATATATATAGATTTTTAGGATTTTATATTTTTGGAGGAATAACACTGTTATTCTTATTATTACTAAACCCCTTTATAGAGCTTTGGTTTGGCGGAGAATACTTAATTGATAAATTAATATTAATTGTTATTTTATTAAATTATTATTTAATGGGCCAAAGAATAGTTGTTAATAATTTTAAAATAGCATCTGGAAACTTTGATTCAGACAAGTATGTAGCATTAGCACAAGCAGTCCTAAATTTATTAATATCAATAGTATTAGTGAAAAAAATAGGCTTATTAGGAATATATATAGGAACCTTGATCCAAGGGCTTTTGGCTACACTTATAAAACCTTTCTACGTTTATAAATTTTCATTTGATATCAGTAGTAAATGGTATTATATAAGTGAGTTAAAAAGAGTTTTTTTATTAATTAGTATTTATAAAATACTAGAAAAAATAACTGATAACTATGCTTTAAAAAATACTTGGAGTAATCTTGCGGTAAGGGGAGTAATAACTGTTATCTTTGCTAATATAGTATTTTTAATTATTTTTTATAGAAGTAAAGAAATGAAGTATTTTATAAAAAAACTCAAAAAAAGAGGAGTTGTTTAATTTTGAAATTAGTTAGTATTGTTTCACCTGTTTTTAATGGTGAAAGTTATATTCATAGGTTTTTAGATTCAATTTTAAAGCAAAGTTATAGTAATATCGAATTAATTTTAGTGGATGATGGTTCAACAGATAATACAAAGAAAATTATAGAGGAATATAAACCTAAATTTAATCTTCAAAAAATAAATTTAAAATATATTTATCAAGAAAATGGAGGGGCCGCATCAGCTGTAAATAATGGCTTTAAACATATTAATGGAGACTATGTGATGTGGCCAGACAGTGATGATACACTTGTTGAAAATGCTTTGACTGAAATGGTGGAATATTTGGGTAATAACCAAGAGATACATATAGTGAACTGTCAAATTGATTATGTAGATGAAGAATTTAATGTTCTTTCAACTTATAAAAGAATAGATAAAAACAAATCTTATTTTAATGATTTATTATATCAAAAAAATATATCATTTGGTGGTGGATCATACTTAGTAAAGAGTGATGAAATTCAAAAAATTATGGATAACGGAGGGTTGTTTGAATCTCAAGGAGGACAGAATTATCAAATTCTACTACCAACAACTTATTTTAATAAAATAGGATATATAGATAAGCCATTATTTCAAATGTATGTAAGGCCTAGCAGTCATTCAAGATCAGATAATACATTGGAAAAAGAAATAAAAAAGACATATTTACATGAAGAGATAATTCTAAAAACTTTAGAAAGAAATCATATATTGTTATCTGAAAATGAACTTTTTAAATTAAAAAGAAAATATCAATTAAAAAGATTCAAAGCATCTTTAAAACATAATGAGAAGGTAGAAAAATATTATAAAGAGATAAAAGAAAAGGGGATAAATGAATTCCTTTTATACATAGCTTCAAAACTTGAATTGATAAATTTATTTTTTATAATAAAGAATAAAGGAGAAAAAATATGATTATTATAGAAAAAAAAGAGCAGTGTAATGGTTGTCATGCCTGTTCAAATATATGTCCTGTTCAGTGTATTGAAATGAAAGAAGATAGTGAAGGATTTAGATATCCAGAAGTGGACTATAAAAAATGTATAAAATGTAATAAGTGCATTGATGTATGTCCACTTTTAAAGGAAAAAAAAGATATATTTAAAGAGCCCAAAGCCTATGCTTGTCTAAATAAAAATGAAAAAATAAGGATGGAGAGTTCATCGGGAGGAATATTTACTCTTCTTGCAGAAAAGATATTAGATGATAATGGTGTAGTATTCGGAGCGGCTTTTACAAAAGAGTTGAGGTTAGAGCATAAATATATAGAAAAAAAAGAGGATTTGAATGAGTTAAGAGGATCTAAATACTTACAATCTGAGATTGGAGACACGTTGAAACAGGTTTTAGAATTTCTAAAAGATGGGCGTAAAGTACTTTTTTCTGGAACGCCCTGTCAAATTGGAGGATTAAAATCTTTCTTAGATAAAAAAATTAGTAAAGAAAAAATTAAAGATTTATTGTGTGTAGATTTTATTTGTCATGGAGTACCTTCTCTTAAAGTGTTTAAAAAATATTTAAAATATCAAGAAAAAAAATCAAATTCCAAAACCGAGAGAATAGTTTTCAGGTTAAAGAATAAAGGATGGAAGCTATACTCTGTATCATTGTTATTTAATAATAATACAGAGTATAAGCAACAATTTAAAAATGATTTATATATGAGAGCATTTTTAACAGATATCTCTCTTAGGCCAGCTTGTCACGAATGTGGATTCAAATCAAAAGGAAGGGTATCAGATATAACAATGGCAGATTTTTGGGGAATACAAAACGTAAAACCTGAGTTAGATGATGATAAAGGAACATCCCTTATATTAGTCCATTCGGAGCGGGGAAAGGACTATTATAAAAGTATCTCAGAAAGTATACTTTCTAAGAAAGTTGATGTAAATGAAGCTTTAAAATATAATTCTTCGGCTGTTAAATCAGTAAAACCTCATAAAAATAGAGAAAATTATTTTAGAGATCTTGAAGAGTTGACTTTTGAAGAATTACATAATAAATATGTGAAAGATTCATTGATAAAAATTGTTCTAAAAAAGATTAAAAGATATTTAAAGGGATGAATATAAATATTAGATATTTAAGAATAAATAATATAAAACCGGAAGGTCATAAACTGAATTATAAAATAAGGTACTAGAGAGTTATAATAGAATTTTAAAGGGGTTAAGGAAATGGAATTAGTCAGTATAATAATACCAACATATAACAGAAGTAAACTGTTGAAAAATGCAATTAATAGTATTATAAACCAAACTCATCAAAATTTTGAAATAATAATAATAGATGATTGTTCAACTGATGATACTTTGAAAGTAATAAAAAACTTTGAGGATAAAAGAATAAAATATTTTAAAAATGAAGTTTCATTAAGAGCTACAGGGTCAAGAAATAGGGGTATAGAAAAGAGTAAAGGAGATTTTATAGCATTTTTAGATGATGATGACGAATGGTATCCAAGAAAAATAGAAATACAACTAGAAAAATTTACAGATCCTGATATAGGGTTGGTTTATGGGGCTATAGATTTATACTTTGAAGCTTTAGACTTTAAATACCCAACAACACCAAGTAAAAAAGGAAAGCTATTTAAAGAGTTATTAATGAAAAATCATGTTGGAGGAACACCATCTGTTATGCTAAGAAAGGTAGCTCTGGAAAATAATTTTTTTGATGTTAAATTTCCTGCTAGAGAAGAGTATGATCTGTGGATACAAATTTCAAAAAAATGGAAAATAGATTATATAAAAACCCCTCTTGTAAAGGCTTATTATAGAAATAATATAGATAGGATTTCAACTAATCTTGATAACTATGTTCAAGGTATTAATCAATTAAATAAAAAGTATGAAAAAGATATTAAAAATGAGTTGAGTTGTAAAGAAATAAAATTGAGAGAAGCACAGCAAAACTTTTTTTTAGGTGCACAAGCAGTAAAGATGTATGATACAAAAACTGCAAGAAAATACTTTTTAAAGTCGTTTAGAATTAATAAAAGTAAAAATGCTATTATGGCTTATATTTTAAGTTATTTTGGACCGGTAGCGTTAATTAAAGCAAAATATTTAATATCTAAGGTAAAGGGGTAAAAAATGGAAAAGTATGGATCATTTGAAAGAAATATTGCAAAGATATTAGAAAAATTTCCAGGGATAAAACAAATTATAAAAAAAGGATACCAAACAATAAATTATGTTTTTTATAAGAAAAAAAACAATTTTTATTTAAATCAAAATTGTCTTTTAAACAGTTATGATAATAATTCAGGGAATTTTTGGGGTTATTATGATAAGTCACCTGTCAATGGAAATAATGTTATTTATAATGGATTTTCATCTTTAAAAAAATATAATGTGAGAAGTTTAGACTCTCAAGATATTATTTTAAATGGTAAAAAAATATCACAAACAACTACTTGGAATTGGCAACAAGGATCGATGTTAACATGGTTAGATAAAGATAAGATTATTCATAATTTTTTCGAAGATAACGAATATAAAAGCAAAATAATAGATATAAATACAAAGGAAGAAAGAGTAATTAATTACCCAATTTATTCAGTTAGTAATGATGGTAAATTTTCAATTTCTTTAAATTTTTCAAGACTTGCTAAGCTACGACCAGATTATGGATATTTTAACAAATCATATGAAAATATAAAAGAAATAGATTTTAATGATGGAATTTATTATGTAGACCTTGTAAAAAATGAAAGTAACTTGATAATCTCTTTTGAAGATTTGCTAAGATTTCATCCTAGAAAAGAGATGGAGAATGCATGGCATAAAGTTAATCATATTGAAATTTCACCAAATGGAGAGCGTTTTATATTTCACCATAGATGGTTTGATGATAGTGGAAGAAAATGGAGCAGATTAATAAGTGCAAATATTTTAGGTGAAGATCTTTATTTATTATCTGATGATAATATGGTTTCGCATTGTATATGGAAAAATAATATTGAAATAGCTGGATGGATGAGAAAGAAAATAGGTGGAGATAAATACTATTTACTTCAAGATAAAACAGAAAAATATGAAATTATTGGTGATGGGACGTTAACAGAAGACGGGCATCCAAGTTTTTCAAAGGATGGAGAATGGATGTTGACAGATACATATCCTAATAAATCTAGAATGAGCAGTCTACTTTTATATAATATGAAAAATAAAGAAATAATAAAACTTGGAGAATTTTTCTCATCATTTAAATATTATGGGGAAACAAGATGTGATCTTCATCCAAGGTTTAATTCAAATGGTAAAGGTATAACTTTTGATTCAGTTCATACAGGAATTAGACAATTATATGAAATAGATATAACCAATATATTGGAGGATAAAAATTGATTTCAGTAATAATGGCGGTATATAATGCCGAAAAATATTTAAAAGAAGCAATAGAAAGTATATTAAATCAAACATATGAAGATTTTGAATTTATTATAATCAATGACTGTTCAATAGATAGTTCGTACGAAATATTAAAAAAATATTCTGAAAATGATAAACGGATTAAGTTAATAAATAATAAAAAAAATTTAGGATTAACAAAAAATTTAAATAATGCCTTAAAAATTTCCAAAGGTAAATATATAGCTAGAATGGACGCAGATGATATTTCTGAATTAAATAGATTTGAGGAACAGATTAATTTTTTAAAGAACAATATAGATGTGGATATTGTAGGGACATTTTCAAATGATATTAATGAAGATGGAAATATTACAGGTGAGAGAAAAAATCCTATTACTCATGATGAAATATTAAGTCTATTGCCTAAAGTTAATCCAATTGCACATCCAACAGTTATGATGAAAAAAAAATCAATAGAAAAAATTAATGGATATAATGAAGAGTTTAAAAAATGTCAAGATTATGAATTATGGTTTAGAGCGATATCTAGTGGATTAAAGTGTTATAATATTCCTAAGTTTTTATTTAAGTATAGAATGAATGACAATTATACTTCTAGAAAATCATGGGAATACAGAAAAACAGACATTAAAATAAGGCTAAATGGATATAAGCAAATTAATTTACCTTTTTATAAATATGTGTATATATTTATACCTATAATATTAGGTATTGTTCCATCAAAGTTATTTTTCTTGTTAAAAAAACTAGATCCAAGATAAAGGAGAGAAAATTATGAAAACATATGTAGTTACAGGGGGTTCAGGTTTCATAGGTTCAACATTAGCAGAAGAACTATTAGCAGAGGGTAGTAAAGTAATAAATATAGATAATTTTAATGACTACTATGACACGACAATCAAAATAAGCAATACAATTGAAAGTTGTGGATTGTCAGTTGATAGTTGCAAGTTGCTAGAGGAAAGTTCAAAAAAAGAAAAATTAAAACAATTGAAAGAAAAAGTTGATTCTGAGAACTACATTCTTGAGGTTGTTGACCTTAGAGATCTTGAAGGTTTGGAAAGAATCTTTTCTGAAAATAAGGTAGATACAGTAATTCATCTTGCGGCAAGAGCAGGGGTTAGACCTTCCATAGAAGATCCAATTTTATATCAAGAAGTAAACGGTAGAGGAACTCATAATATATTAGAATGCTGTAGAAAATATGATGTGAAAAATATAGTTGCTGCTTCTAGTTCATCTGTATATGGAAATAATAAGATTGTTCCATTTAAAGAAACTGATCCAGTAGATTTTGCTATTTCTCCATATGCGGCAACAAAAAAAGCTAATGAAGTAATGGGACATGTATATCATTCCCTTTATAAGATAAATATGGCATTTTTAAGATTTTTTACAGTATACGGTCCAAGACAGAGACCGGATCTCGCTATAAATAAGTTTACAAGATTAATTCTATCAGGAGAATCAATACCGGTTTATGGAGATGGAAGTACTTCTAGAGATTATACATATATAAGTGATATTGTAGATGGAATAATTAAATCTATAGCTTATGTAGAAAATAATAAAGGAACCTATGAAATATTTAATATAGGAAGTAATAGTCCAGTATCTTTAACTGAAATGATAGAAACTATTGAAAAGGTATTAGGGAAGAAAGCTATCATTGAGAGATTACCTATGCAACCAGGAGATGTAGATAGAACTTATGCAGATGTAACTAAGTTAAAAGAGATGACAGGGTATAACCCAAGTCTTACTTTTGAAGAAGGAATAGAGAAATTTGTGGAATGGTATAAGGGGAAATAGTTGATAGAGGATAGTTAAGAGTTGCTAGTTATGAGCAGAATCTTAAAACTATTAACCTGTAACTAATATAGTCAATAGTTGCCAGAGAACAGTTGATAGTTAAATGAAAAGAGCAGATAACTATTAATTAGCGACTGTTAACTAGCAACTAACAAAGGGGGTTCTCGGCTTATGATAGGAAAAAGTATTGTGTATGATAAATCTTTTAATTTTGCAATTAGAGTAGTAAAACTATACGAATATTTAAAAATAAATAAAAAAGAATATATTATGTCAAAACAACTCATGAGAAGTGGAACCAGCATTGGAGCAAATATAAGCGAAGCTTTAGAAGGTCAAAGCAAAAAAGATTTTATTGCAAAACTTCATATAGCTTTAAAAGAAGCTAATGAAAGTAAATATTGGATAAATTTATTACAAGCTACCGAATATTTAGAGGCAAAGGAAGAGGAAAGCCTCATTAAGGATTTGGAAGAAATAATAAAATTATTGATAAGTATAATAAAAACAACGAAAAATAGTTTGAACAAAAGTTAAGATAAGATAATAAAAGAGCAGTTAAAAGTTGCTAGAGGATAGTTGATAGTTAAAAAAAGTCAGTTAACTATTAACTATTAACTATTAACTATTAACTATTAACTATTAACTTGCAACTTTTAACTAATACAGTTTGGAGATGAAGAAAAATGAAAATTGCAATTGCAGGAACTGGATATGTGGGGCTATCAAATGCAGTACTTTTAGCACAAAACCATGAAGTAGTGGCATTAGATGTAATTGAAGAAAAGGTAAACATGATAAACAATAAGATATCACCTATAGTAGATGATTATCTTTCAGATTATTTATCTAATAAAGAATTAAATCTAAAGGCTACTTTAGATAAAAAAGAAGCATATGAAGGTGCAGAATATGTAATTATAGCCACTCCTACAAACTATGATGAAGTACATAACTTCTTCGATACCAGTTTAGTTGAGGTAGTAATTAAAGATGTATTAGAAATAAATCCTAAGGCTACTATGATAATCAAATCTACAGTGCCTGTAGGGTATACGAAAGGTATTAAAGAAAAATTTGATGTAGATAATATTATCTTCTCACCAGAGTTTTTAAGAGAAGGGAAGGCACTCTATGATAATCTTTACCCTTCTAGAATAATAGTAGGTGAAGATAGTGAAAGAGCAAGAATATTTGCTAATCTTTTAGCAGAAGGTGCTGTTAAAGAAAATATATCTATATTGTTTACGGAATCTACAGAAGCAGAAGCTGTAAAATTATTTTCTAATACCTACCTTGCATTGAGAGTTGCATACTTCAATGAATTGGATAGTTATGCTGAAGTATACGGTTTAAATACTAAACAGATCATAGAGGGAGTAGGGCTTGATCCAAGAATTGGAAATCACTATAACAACCCTTCATTTGGTTATGGCGGATATTGCCTACCAAAAGATACAAAACAATTAAGGGCAAACTATGATAAAGTACCTAATAATATAATTCAAGCAATAGTAGATGCCAATACTACAAGAAAAGATCATATTGCTAGAAAGATATTAAAGAGAAATCCAAAGGTAGTAGGAATTTATAGACTTACTATGAAGATGGATTCAGATAACTTCAGAGCTTCAGCAGTGCAAGGAGTTATGAAAAGATTGAAAGCTAAGGGAGTAGAAGTAGTAATCTATGAACCGGTGTTGAAGGAAGAATCATTTTTTAATTCTAGAGTTATTAAAGATTTAGATGAATTCAAGAAAATCTCTGATGTGATAGTGACTAATAGACTTAGTGATAAGCTTAGTGATGTAAGTGAAAAAATCTATACGAGAGATCTGTTTGCACGAGATTAAAAAGACAATGTACGATGTATAATGAAAAGAAAAAAAGAGAAAGTGTAATATAAAAGGAAAATCTTTATAAAATAATATATACAAGTACAGAGATAATATTTTTATCTTCTGTACTTTTTATTATTTTCGGAGGTAGAAATATGAAAACAAGTAATGTAATTAGGGTACAATGTACAATTAGGAAAAAAGATTTCTTAGTGACCTTTCTAGTCTTTCCTTGGTGAGCTTAGTGTAGAGGTTTTGGAGTTAAATAATCTGTGGAAATGATATTTAAGATCTGTGTAATCTGTGACAAAAAATTAGGTTTTAACTCTGGGAATCTCAGTGATCTCTGAGCCTCTGCGTTGAGAAGCTTTAATTAGCGGTAGAAAAAAAGGCTCCAGTGTAATAGCCGTAGAAGATAATAGATCGGTATAAATTGGTGATACATTTAATTTTTTTCTTTAATTATGAAAAAAATTAATACTCGTATACCTTTGGTGGCAAAAAGAAAAGGTACTCTTAGTGTATCTCTTTGCCTCAGGGAACTCTGAGTTGAGAGAGTTTAATAATTTCTTATTATCTGTATAATCTGTGTCAAAAAATATTTTTAATTTATGAATTACCTGTATGGTAAAGATATTTGTATGTGAAGGTATTCGCATCTTTTTTTATGGTATAATATTATTAATAGAATCTATAGGAATATTATAAGGGGAGCAGATTATGATAAAAGATAAAACCATAGAGATAATCTTAAAAAAATTAAAAGATATAGATAAGGAAATTATATATATCTTTGGTTCCTATGCTAA
>Ga0316197_10000235_pt1 | contig 40137 bp, 38 predicted proteins | sample OudBiesiAoxic_MG_FD_204939 | JGI IMG/M metagenome (GOLD analysis project Ga0316197, IMG submission 204939) | Coastal sediment microbial communities from Oude Bieten Haven, Netherlands - site A oxic | ecosystem: Environmental > Aquatic > Marine > Coastal > Sediment | place: Netherlands... | reverse complement strand
CCACATCAATTTCCCGCACGAGCTATGCTGCAATGTTCGGCCCGACCACAGGCGACAAGGTCCGCTTGGCGGATACCGAACTTTTCATCGAGGTCGAGCGTGACCACACCATCTATGGCGAAGAGGTCAAGTTCGGCGGCGGCAAAGTGATCCGTGACGGCATGGGCCAGTCACAGGTGACACGTGCAGAAGGTGCGGCAGATACCGTCATCACCAATGCCCTGATCGTCGACCACACCGGCATTTATAAAGCAGACGTCGGCCTTCGCGACGGGCGCATCATGAAAATCGGCAAGGCAGGCAATCCCGACACCCAACCCGGTGTTGACATTATCGTCGGCCCTTCGACCGAGGCGATTGCCGGCGAGGGCAAAATTCTGACAGCAGGCGGATTTGACAGTCACATCCATTTCATCGCGCCACAGCAGATCGATGACGCTTTGCATTCAGGCATAACCACCATGCTTGGCGGTGGCACAGGTCCTGCGCATGGTACCCTTGCCACCACCTGTACGCCGGGTGCGTGGCACATCGGACGTATGCTTCAGTCGCTTGATGCTTTCCCGATGAACTTTGGCATTTCTGGCAAAGGCAACGCGTCACAACCTGCCGCCTTGGTCGAAATGATCGAAGGCGGCGCTTGCGCGATGAAGCTGCACGAAGACTGGGGCACAACACCCGGCGCGATAGACTGTTGTCTGTCGGTGGCAGACGACATGGATGTGCAGGTCATGATCCACACGGATACACTCAACGAATCCGGTTTTGTGGAAAACACGGTGGACGCCATCAAAGGCCGTACCATTCACGCCTTTCACACCGAAGGTGCAGGGGGCGGGCACGCACCTGACATTATCAAAATCTGCGGCGACGCAAATGTCATCCCATCCTCGACCAATCCAACGCGCCCCTTCACGGTGAACACGCTGGAAGAGCATCTGGATATGTTGATGGTCTGCCACCATCTCGACAAATCAATTCCCGAGGACGTGGCCTTTGCCGAAAGCCGCATCCGTCGTGAGACAATCGCCGCTGAAGACATTCTGCATGACATGGGGGCTTTTTCGATCATTGCCTCAGACAGTCAGGCGATGGGACGGGTGGGCGAGGTTATCATCCGCACGTGGCAGACTGCCGACAAGATGAAAAAACAGCGCGGTGCGCTGGACAGCGAAACAGGCGACAACGACAATATGCGCGTCCGCCGCTATATCGCGAAATACACGATCAACCCAGCGATTGCCCATGGCATCAGCCACGAGATTGGTAGCATCGAAGAAGGTAAACGCGCAGATCTTGTTCTGTGGAACCCTGCTTTTTTTGGCGTGAAGCCCGAGATGGTTCTGATGAACGGCACAATCGTCTGTGCCCAAATGGGAGACACAAACGCGTCGATCCCGACGCCACAGCCAGTTTATTCGCGCCCCATGTTTGGCGCTTTCGGACGGGCGGTCGAGCACTCGGCCGTAACCTTCGTAAGTGCTGCAGCCGAAGCGGCGGGCATTGGCGACACACTGGGATTACGCAAACAGGTCAAAGCCGTAAAAGGCACACGCAACATCGGGAAAAAAGATCTGATCCTGAACGACGCATTACCAAAAATAGAAGTCAATCCAGAGACATATGAAGTTCGCGCAGATGGGGAGCTGCTAACCTGCCAACCGGCCGATGTTTTGCCGATGGCGCAACGCTACTTTTTATATTGAGAGGCACCATGCAGACAGCTCAAGAAATAATTACTCAATCAGATACTGCCGACGATCAGGTCTCGCTTGATTATGATGCACGGTTCATGCGCCGCAAGGTTCTGACCACACATGCAGGGGCTCAGATTTTAGTCGACCTGCCACGCACAACGTCGCTAGATCACGGTGACGCACTGCGCACAACGACCGGTCTGTTGGTCGAGATTGTTGCAGCACCTGAACCCTTGTTGGAGATAACTGGTACCGATCTGTCGCGGATCGCGTGGCACATCGGCAACCGACATACGCCATGCCAGATCGAAACGGCCCGCCTTTTGATACAGCACGATCACGTTATGGCCGATATGCTGGCGCGCATCGGGGCGCAGGTCACCGAAGTCCACGAACCCTTTACCCCCGAAGGCGGCGCATACGGGCATGGTCGAACACATGGCCACGATCACAGCCACGCCCACGGCCCCGGCGCGGAGCACGCTCATGAACACCACAACGAGCACTAGCGCGTACCTTACACTGACACAGTGGTTTTCGCCCGGTTTTCCAATCGGAGCCTTTGCATATTCGCACGGGCTAGAGAACGCGATCGACACGGGCGCAATCGCGGATGCTGAAACACTGCAGAATTGGGTGCAGGATATTGTCATGCACGGCAGTGCGCGCAACGATGTAATCCTTCTTGCGGCGGCTTTCGACGCGGGCGTCGATACCCTAACGCAAATTGATGCCACGGCGCGCGCCTTTGCAGCGTCTCGTGAAAGACTGACAGAAACGCTGGACCAGGGCGTTGCTTTCGCACGCACCGTCGACGAAATCTGGGCAACGGATATCGGTCCGCTATGCTATCCGGTCGCTGTCGGGCGTGCGGCGCGGCTCGAAGGTCTGCCACTGGATATGACGGCGGAAATCTACGTACACGCCTTCACGGCAAATCTGGTTTCCGCAGCGGTGCGTTTGATACCGCTGGGGCAAACCGAAGGGCAAGCCGTGCTGGCGGCGATGGCACCAATGATCCGAGAAACGGCACGGGCTTCGATACATCTGGGACTTGAGGATATCAGCTCGAACTGCTTTGCCTTGGACATAGCCGCAATGCGCCACGAAACCCAATACTCGAAAGTATTCCGCACATGAACAAACCAAGCCACCCTAGTTTGAACGGACCTTTGCGCATCGGTATCGGTGGTCCGGTCGGCGCAGGTAAAACCACACTGACGGCGGAACTGGCCAAAGCCCTCAGCCCGCACCATTCCATTGGCGTGATTACGAACGATATCTATACCCAAGAGGACGCCGAGGCGCTGATGCGGATGCAGATTTTACCGCAGGACCGTGTCATCGGGGTCGAGACAGGGGGCTGCCCGCATACCGCGATCCGCGAAGATGCTTCCATCAATCTCGCTGCGGTTGCTGAAATGCAGTCCCGGCACCCCGACATTGAGGCGATCCTGATAGAGAGCGGTGGCGACAATCTTTCGGCGACGTTTTCTCCGGAGCTGGCCGATGTCACGCTTTATGTTATCGACGTGGCGGCAGGCGAGGAAATTCCGCGCAAGGGCGGTCCGGCGATCACACGTTCGGACGTGCTTATCATCAATAAAACAGATCTTGCACCGCATGTCGGTGCCTCGCTCGAGGTGATGGAACGTGATGCTAAACACATGCGCGCGGGTCGGCCTTTCGTCTTTACAGCGCTTCGTCATGGCGAGGGCGTCGCAGATGTAATCGAGCATTTGCGCCAGATCTCAGGGCTGGGCCTTTTGCAAGGCGCGTAGCACCAGTTTGGTGAAACAACGGGAAACTGCTACGCTATCCTTTTAGGAGGCGTGCACATGAGCAATCTGACCTTCACAAATGAACGCGCCCGCGCGCTGGCGGATTTTTACAGCAAGCGCGATCTGGTTGCCCAACGCGCTGCAACGATGGACAAACTTGCCATCACTGCCGGCGAGGCGATCATCGATATTGGCAGCGGGCCGGGTTTCTTAAGCGAAGACCTTGCCGCTGCTACAGGGCCACAAGGATCGGTCTTGGGCATCGACATTTCTGAAGATTTGGTGGCCTTCAGCCACACGCGCGCGACCGCAGATTGGCTTGGCTTCCAACAGGCAGATGCAACTGCTTTGCCCGTGCAGGCGGATTGCTTTGATGTAGCGACCTGCACGCAGGTGTTGGAATACATTCCCGATGCCCTGAGTGTACTCACAGAGATATTTCGCGTCTTGAAACCAAATGGCCGCGCCATCATCGTGGCGACCGACTGGGATACCGTCGCTTGGCACAGCGAATATCCCGAACGTATGGTGCAAGTGATGAAGGCCTGGGAAGGCCATTGCGCGCATCCAAGTCTACCGCGAACGCTTGGGCCCTTATTGCGGACAGCAGGCTTTCAGGTCACGAACGTCAGCATGTATCCTTTGGTCAACGACACATATCACAGCGATAGGTACAGCTACGGCGCTTCAAAACTCATCCATGATTATGTGGTCAACGGCGGGCTCGTCCCCAAATCGACAGCCGACGCGTGGCTGTCTGAACTGGCCAGCCTTGATGCGGCAGGCCAGTACTATTTCACCAGCAGTCGGATGTTCTTTTCCGTCCGCAAACCAGACTAGGGCCTAAAACTCCACCACAGCACGGATGGATTTGCCTTCGTGCATCAGATCAAAACCGTGATTGATCTCGTCCAATGTCAGCTTGTGCGTAATCATTGGATCGATCTCGATTTTGCCGTCCATGTACCAGTCTACGATTTTCGGTACGTCAGTGCGGCCCTTGGCACCCCCAAAGGCCGTTCCACGCCAGACCCGGCCAGTCACCAACTGGAAGGGACGCGTTGATATTTCAGCGCCAGCGGGCGCAACACCGATAATTATGCTTTCGCCCCAACCTTTGTGTGCCGCTTCAAGAGCTGTGCGCATCACATTCACATTCCCCGTCGCATCAAAGGTATAGTCGGCGCCCCCTTTGGTCAGTTCTACTAGATGGGCGACCATGTCACCGTCGACTTTCGAAGGGTTCACGAAATCTGTCATGCCGAAGTGTCGGCCCATTTCTTCTTTGCTGTCATTCAGATCAACACCGACAATCTGGTCTGCACCCGCAAGCTTGAGCCCCTGAATGACGTTCAAGCCGATACCGCCAAGTCCAAAGACAATGCAGCGCGACCCGATCTCTACTTTGGCCGTATTGATCACAGCACCGATCCCCGTCGTCACACCGCACCCGATGTAGCAGATTTTGTCGAAGGGCGCGTCTTTGCGCACTTTGGCCAGCGCAATTTCGGGCACGACCGTGTGGTTCGCAAAAGTCGAACACCCCATGTAATGGTGAATAGGCGTCCCATCGAGCATCGAAAAGCGTGTCGACCCATCCGGCAACAGCCCCTGGCCTTGGGTTGCGCGCACTTTCTGGCACAGGTTCGTTTTCGGGTTCAGGCAGTATTCGCATTCCCGGCATTCCGGCGTGTAAAGAGGGATTACGTGGTCACCAACCTCGAGACTGGTCACACCCTCGCCAACTTCAATTACAACGCCCGCACCCTCATGCCCGAGGATGGCAGGAAAGATGCCTTCGGGGTCGTCGCCCGAACGGGTGAATTCATCCGTATGGCAAAGCCCGGTGGCCTTAATCTCGACCAGAACCTCACCCGCGCGCGGCCCTTCAAGGTTCACCTCCATGATTTCAAGCGGCTGGCCTGCAGCAACGGCAACGGCGGCACGGGTTCTCATCATGAGGAAATCCTTTCATTGGAAAAACTTTCCGGAAAGAGAATGCCCGCGCTTGCAGATGTCAAGCCTTAGACGGCGGCGCGAGCGACGCGCGCTGCAGGAACTCTGTCGGGAAAGTCTTTGATACCAGACCTTCCTGGCCTGCAATTTGCTGCAGCAGCAACTGGGCCGCAGCACGGCCGATGTCGATCTGTGGCACACGTACAGTCGCCAAAGGCGGGGTGACAACGCGCGAAATCCCCACGTCGTCAAAACCGACAAAAGACAAGTCTTCCGGCAGACGCAATCCCATCTGTCGCGCACCCACCATGGCACCAGCAGCTTGGGCATCATTGGCACAGAGAACAACCGTCGGCTTTTCTTCCTGGTTCATAATTTCGGCCAAAGCATCGGCCGCCGCATCCAAGAGATAAGGCGCCTCAACCATATGCGTAAGCCGAGCACCTTGTCCGTAGGCGGCCACCGCCGCCACAACGCCATCCCGTCGCGCCTTGGCGCGGTCATTTACCTCAGTAATCCCGCATATCATTGCAAGGCGCCGGTGCCCCATGTCCATCGCCTGCTTTGCCGCGTTCCCAGCCGCCTTCTCGTTGTCAAAGCCCACGCAAAGCTGGCCGTCACGCGTTGTACTGCACCATGTCACCACATGTGCAACACCACGTTTGTCGATGAAATCCCATGTACCTTGAGGCCGATCGTTGCCAATAAGCATAAGGCCATCTGCACCCTGCCCCACCAAAGACCTGATCTGCCGCAGCTCTTGTTCGGCGTCAAAGCCGGTTGTCGCGACCAACAACGTGACACCTGCTTTCGCCAGCTCTTCCTGAAATGCCTGGACGCCACTTGCAAACATTGCATTGGCCATCGACGGGATAACTGCACCAACGGTATTCGTACGATTGGAAGCAAGAGCGCGGCCGCCAAAGTTCGGCGTGTATCCCAACCGCTCTATCGCTTCGTCGATCCGTTTCCGGGTGGCTTGCGCCACTTTGTTCGGTTCGTTCAAAGCACGAGAGATACTGGCAGTTGAAACGCCGGCAAGTCTGGCAACATCTTCAAGTGTGGGCGCATTCACCTTTTTCATGCAGAACTTCAACCACTCTATCTGACGCAAGGTCAAGTTTTTTCCTCACCGCCAATGTAAGCGCTTGCATTGGTTTTTGCAAGTGCTTACACACTACTCTAACGAAGGGATTCTCTTGGGAGGGGGACTGACCCGAACTTTATCCTGACCGTTATAAACTGCGACAAGCTGGAGGCCCGCAATGGCGCGTGATTATCTGAAAAAAGCTGCGAAAACTGCAATGACAGATGCAGGGGACGTTCGCGAGACGGTCCAGACTATTCTCAATGACATTGAAGCCGGTGGTGATGCCGCCGCCCTGAAATATGCCGAGAAGTTTGACAACTACAAAGGCAACGTCATCCTGACCGAAGAAGAGATCGCTGCGGCAGTCGGCAAGGTGAGCCAAAAGCTTAAGGATGACATCGCATTTGCACATGACAACGTGCGCCGCTTTGCTGAAATCCAGAAATCAACTATGACAGACGTAGAGCTAGAGATCGTACCGGGCCTGATTGCTGGTCAAAAAGCCATTCCCGTTCGGGCGGCAGGCTGCTATGTTCCGGGTGGCCGTTACAGCCACATCGCAAGCGCGATTATGACTGTGACAACAGCCAAGGTTGCAGGCTGCGAGCATATCGCTGCGTGCTCGCCCCCACGACCAGATGTCGGTATCAACCCGGCGATCGTATATGCGGCAAACCTGTGCGGTGCAGACAAAATACTTTCCATGGGTGGTGTGCAGGGTGTTGCAGCCATGACGTTCGGGCTGTTTGGCCTGCCGCCGGCGGATATCCTTGTCGGGCCCGGCAACCAGTTTGTGGCCGAAGCCAAGCGTATTCTTTTTGGCCGTGTCGGCATCGACATGATTGCAGGCCCGACAGATAGCCTTGTTCTGGCTGATGCGGACGCCGATCCCTTCATGGTCGCAACGGATTTGGTCAGCCAAGCCGAGCATGGGTACAACTCACCTGTCTGGTTGGTCACCGACAGCCGCGCATTGGCGGAGAAGGTCATGGAGATGGTTCCCGGCTTGATCGCCGATCTGCCGGAATTGAACCGGACCAACGCCGAAGCGGCGTGGCGCGACTATGCCGAAGTGATCGTATGTGCAGACCGCGAAGAAATGGCGGCCTGTTCCGATGACTATGCACCAGAGCACCTGACCGTCCAGGCAGCAGACCTGCCATGGTGGTTAGAGCGGTTGCAGTGCTACGGCTCGCTTTTCCTTGGCGAAGAAACTACCGTATCATTCGGTGACAAGGCCTCTGGTACGAACCACGTGTTGCCAACATCGCAATCGGCCAAATACACTGGTGGTCTGTCAGTACATAAATACATGAAAATTGTCACATGGCAGCGCGCCACGCGAGACGGGGCCAAACCTGTCGCAGAGGCGACAGCCCGCATTTCGCGTCTGGAAGGTATGGAGGGTCACGCGCGCGCCGCAGACGCTCGCCTGCACAAATACTTCCCAACCGAGAACTTTGATCTGTCTGCGGTAGACTGAAGATCGTGAATGCACTCTTTGATATCTCTGGCAAAGTAGCCTGTGTAACCGGAGCCAGCAGTGGATTGGGCCGTCAGGCCGCCACACTGCTGGCACAAGCCGGTGCGCAGGTCGTGGGTGTCGCCCGACGTGCCGAAGAACTGAAGGCATGGAGCCATAATACAGGCGGACAAACCGCCTGTGTCACAGCGGACCTGTCAGACCGTGACGCGCTCACCGAGGCCGCAGAAGCCGTCACCGCGCCCTTTGGGCATGTTGATATTCTCATAAATGCCGCTGGCATAAACACACGTCAGCATGCTGACGATGTGACCTCAGAAGGTTGGGACGTCACGCTCAATCTTAACCTGGCGGCGCCCTTCTTTCTGGCACAAGCTTTGGTTCCTGGCATGAAGTCGAAGGGGTGGGGCCGTATTGTCAATTTCGCCTCCCTCCAATCGCGGCGCGCTTTTCCAGCCGGAATAAGCTATGGTGCATCAAAGGGCGGGGTTGAACAGATGACCCGCGCGATGGCCGAAGCATGGTCGGGTTTCGGGATCACCGCAAATGCGGTAGCACCCGGTTTTTTCCGTACCGAACTGACGGGACCGGTATTTGCCAACCCTGAGCTTGCGCAACGCAACGCGGATCAGACCTGTATAGGGCGCAACGGCGAACCTTCCGATCTCGATGGTCCGCTGATGTTTCTTTGCTCGCCCGCTTCTGACTACGTAACAGGTCAGACCCTATTTGTAGACGGAGGTTTCACTGCAAAATGAAGGCATTGGTTTACACCGGCGTGAAAGAGCTAACCTATATGGATCGCCCGTTGCCCACACCGGCGGACGGCGAGCATTTGGTGCGGATTTTGGCCTCGGGCATCTGCGGGTCGGACATGCACGCGTTTCTGGGCCATGACGATCGTCGCCCTGCCCCGCTTACTTTGGGCCACGAGGCCGCAGGCGTTATCGTAGGCGGCGCACAGGACGGACGGCGCGTGACGATTAACCCGCTGGTCGCCTGTCAGACCTGCCGTGACTGCCGCGCGGGGAAAGAAAACCTTTGCGCCAACCGTCAGATCATCTCAATGCCACCACGCGAAGGGGCTTTTGCCGAATATGTCTGCATGCCCGACCGCAACCTTGTTACTGTGCCCGATGGTGTGGATTTGCAAAAGGCCGCTTTGGCCGAACCTTTGGCCTGCGGTTGGCACGCGGCGCGCCTTGCGCGGGCCGTGCTGGGCGACAGCTTTGACGGGCAGTCCTGCGCTGTGATCGGCGGCGGCGCGATTGGCGTCGGAGCCGCCTTGTCACTGCGCGCTCAGGGGGCGACTACGGTAACAGTGATAGAGCCCAACGCGCTGCGCCGTGAGACATTAGCCGGCATCGACGGCTTTGACGTTTGCGCCCCTGACAGTACCGGTATGCCAGACGCCGGCAGCGTAGATTGTGTGATTGACGGCGTCGGCTATGCTGCAACCCGCGAAACCGCGAGCGCGCTGGCGCGGCAGGGTGGCGTGATTGCACATATCGGTCTGGGCGAAGGCACTGGCGGGCTCGATATTCGCCGGATGACCTTGCAGGAAATCACCTTCATCGGCACCTATACCTACACGCCTAAAGATTTTGTCGAGACGGCAGAGGCAATCTTTGACGGACGCCTCGGCGCACTCGACTGGATCGAGACACGACCGCTGGCTGAGGGTCAAAGTGCCTTTACAGATATCCGCGCAGGCAAAGTAGCCGCACCAAAGATCGTGCTCATTCCAGAGCATGCAGACTGAACCGCAACCAGCAACCGAAAGGATCACTCATGTACAAGAAGATCATCGTCGCTCTCTCGCTCGACCACGGGATCAGCGAAACGGCACTGGCCAAGGCGAAACTTTTGCTGGATCCTGATGGAGAGATCATCGCGTTGCACGTCTATGAGCGCCCTACGGGCATGGCAGGCGCTTACATCGCGGAAGAAGACTTACAGCGCGCCCAGAACACTGCACAGCAGCGTCTCGCAGAACGCGTGCGCGACGTGCCCGAGGCCAAAGGGGTGCTGGTAAACGGCCATTCTGGCCGGGTGATTGCCGACTACGCCCACAAAGAAGGTGCCGATTGCATCATCATGGGTTCGCATCAACCCGGGCTGGGTGACTACTTTCTCGGCTCGACTGCGGCGCGCGTCGTACGTCATGCCCATTGTTCCGTAATTGTGCTGCGCTGAAAACAGAAAATACAACACTTTAACCCCACTTGAGGAGTACCCACTGGTGTCCATCAGTTCTAAGATCGTGGACGACATCGTAGCCGCTGGCATCGATTTCGTAACCACAGTGCCGTGCAAACAGCTTGCCGGCGTTATCGACGAAGTCGAAAACCGCGAAGAGATTTTCCACATCCCGTCGAACAAAGAAGACGAAGGTATGGGGCTTTGCGCCGGTGCTTTCATGGGCGGCAAAAAGCCTCTCATAATCATGCAAAACACGGCAATCGGGGTAACCATAAACACGTTGGCGACGCTGACACAGTTTTACCGTATGCCGCTGCCAATGCTCATCTCATACCGTGGTGAACTGCGCGAGCCGGTATCCTGTCAGGTGGAAATGGCAGTCCACACCAAAGCGCTGCTCAACCAGATGCTGATCCCGACATATCACTTTCACAAGGAATCGGATGCCGCAGAGCTTCCTGAAATTCTGAAATACACCTTCATGTGCAACAAACCTGTGGCGATCCTGACGGATGCGTCCTTCTGGGGAGGCTACGGCGACCAATGATCCGTTCTGAAATCCTGCGCGAGATCGCGCCCATCCTTCGTGACAACCTTGTCGTCTGCAACATCGGTCTGCCCAGCCAGGAGCTGCATATGATCGACGACCAGCCCACCAACTTTTACATGTTGGGCACCATGGGTCTGTCGTCCTCCATCGGTCTGGGGCTGGCATTGGCGCAAGACAAAACCGTGATCTCTATCGACGGAGACGGTTCGATCCTGACGAATATGGGCACCCTGCCAACCATCGCGAATAACGTGGCAGACAACTTTGTCCTGCTCATCATCGACAACGGTTCTTACGGATCCACCGGTGACCAACCAACATATGCTGGCAAAAAGACTTCGCTGGCTGCTGTAGCTTCCGCCTGCGGTTGCGAAAATGTCATCGAATGTCAGGACAAGGACACTGGTGAAGTTCTGCAAAAAGCCATCAACAGCAAGCAGATGACGATCATCATATCCAAATGTGACAGCGGCAACATCAAGCTGCCGGTGATCACCATGGATCCGGTCGTGATCCGCCATCGCTTCATGGAAGCAGTGAAAGCCTGAAGCCGTGAGCGCCAGCGCCATCCACAGCTATGACGACGCGCGGCGGCTCGCCCGCCGCCGTCTGCCGTGGATGGTGTTTGACTATATTGACGGGGCAGCAGGGAATGGCGTGGCAGAAGCGCGTAACCTCGCCGCTTTGCAAAACATCGAATTGCAGCCCCGTGTGCTGGTGAATGTGGCCAAGCGTGAACTGGGCGTGCAGGTCTTTGACCATGCCGGCAAAGTTCCATTCGGGATCAGCCCCATGGGCATGTGCAACCTGTCAGGCCCGGGTGCGGATGTCATGCTGGCTGAGATGTCCGCCAAGCACCAAGTGCCGGTAGGCGTCTCGACGGTTGCATCCACCTCCCTCGAGACCATGATCGAAAAAGCTGAGGGGCACGCGTGGTTCCAGCTTTACTTCAGTGGTGATGGCAGCGGCACGACCAAGTTGGTCGAACGCGCCAAAGTTGCCGGATACAAAACACTGATTATGACCCTAGATGTGCCCGAAGTCGGACGCCGCCCGCGCGAGCTACGGCGCGGCTTCAAAATGCCATTCAAGATCGGGCCAATGCAGTTCATCGACTTTGCGCTGCATCCGAGGTGGTCAATCTCAAGCCTGATAGCGGGGGCACCCGACCTTGCCAACTTTCAGATGCCGGGCTTCACATTCGACCGCACAGAAAGTCGCGCAGCCGCAGATTGGGAATTTCTCAAGCGATTGCGCGATCAATGGGATGGCAATCTGGTGGCGAAGGGCGTCACAGATGTGTCGGATGCACTGCAATTGCAAAAAGCAGGCGTCGACGCGATCCAAGTGTCGACCCACGGTGGTCGCCAGTTGGATTGTGCACCTGCGCCAATCCTAGCGCTCAAGGCCATTCGCAAAGCGGTCGGGCCCGACTACCCCTTGTTTTACGACACGGGCCTTCGCTCGGGCGAGGACGTGGTCAAAGCCTATCATATGGGCGCAGACTTTGTGTTCTTCGGGCGTGCTATGCAGTTTGCCATTGCAGCAGGCGGACGCGATGGTTTGGCCCAGTTCTGGAACATGCTGGCAGATGAAACGGGACTGACACTCGCTCAGATCGGGCGGACAACTTTGCCTGGAAAGGCAACGCTCACCGGATAACCGAAGCAATCCGCTGTGCGATTTTACGGGTCGCTTTTGGCGATGGATGCACCATGTCGAACGCGTGATATGACCTGTCACCATGCGGAACCAGATCAGCCAGCGACAAAAAATAGACCCCGGGATCTGAAGCTGCCATATTGCTGAGACGCTGTTCAAATTCGCGACCTACTTCACGGCAATGATCGATCATGGATCCAACGCCCGGGCTGCGGAGGTAGCCCAAATAGATTACCCGCGCGCCGGACTTTCGTATACCGCTTACCAGATCGGGCACCGATCCCCCCTGCCCGTCCGCGGAAATCATGCGTGACATCTTGCGGTCGCACCTTTTGCAGCCGCAACCGAACCAAAGATCATTACCGCCACCGTTCATCACAACCCAGTCCCAAGCACCAGGGCGGTATTGCTGCGATATATTCATCCCTAGAGCACCACTGACGGGCAAATGATAAAAAATGCGCGCGCCGATTACAGAGCGGTCAATGACCGGCTCTCCCAGAATCGCCTCTATATTATCGGAAACCGCCGCGCGTCTGCTGCCATGCCACGCCAGCATACTGTCCCCCATTGCAAGAATACGCGCAGAATTGTCGCGCGGTACGCTTTCAGTACAAGCGCCTAGAAATCCGGTGATACCCAAACAGATCACAACCAATCGAAGCATATGCCACCCGCTCTGTGTTTTACATTTCAAAACAAGCGCCCCCAGCGCCTGACCAAGAAAGTGAAGAACAAGGGTTAAAACGCAGTAAGTTTGCCCGTCGAAAGCCTTACAAACTGATCTTTTGGTTAATACTCTCAGAAGGCACATCAGCCGCGTTGAGCGGATCACCCTCGGGGAAAACGCCCTGCGCTAGTGACACACGAGAATTTCCAACAGTGGGTTATTGAAGACGACTTTTGTGCTGGGCGTCCTGACTGGGACAAGGCAGGGGCAAATTTTTCTGATAATATCAAAACTTACGAATTCATGAAACTGCGTGTTTTGAATGCGGGCCACCAGATTTTGGCGAATGCGGCCGAAATCCTGTTAGTGGGCACGATTTCCGCATGCATGGCGCACCCTTCCATTTCTACTTTTTTCCGCAAAGCCTAAACACAGGAAATCGCGCCTATTGCTGCAGCTTTGCGCGGGATGACATCACAAGAATATACCACACTCATTGATCGCCGCTTCGGCAATCCGGCGATCGTGGATACCACTCGCAGATCGCGTTTGACGGATCGTCAAGTTACACCGGTTTTCTGCTGCCTATTGTAAGGGATGCTCTCGAGGTCGGCGCAAGAGTATCTGGCATGACACTTGTCGAGGCAATGTGGGCACGTATGTGCGAAAGCACCCGCGAAGACGGCAGTCCGATCGAACCAAGCGACCCGTTTTGGGACAGGCTGACACAGGTGGCGGCACAAGCGCGTACCACGCCACAGGTCTGGTTTGAGCAAAGACAGCTCTATGGCGACTTGGCTGACGCTACGCTTTTCGCTGAAAGCTTTGCCAAATGGCTGGACTTGATCTGGGCGCAGGGCGCAGAAGCCGCTCTTCAAACTTACCCGTCGGAATAACCACGTTACACCAATGGCCTTAATTTCGCGCTCTACGGACGCATCGGATACATTGAACCTAGCCGACGCGAACGCAGCGGGCTCTGCCCAAACAGCTTGCCCCCCGCTTGCTTTTTGGCACACGCCAGCAGATCGTGTTCATGAACAGCGCACGAGATGGACCGTACATGCACATGACGACACCAAAAACAGATATTGGCGCCCCCGACGGAACCAATGCCTCTCTGACACAGGCAATTTCGCCTGACGGCAGGCCGCTCCCGGGCAAGGTTTACACGATCGCCGCGCGCTGTGGCGCAGCCGTACGCCTCAAGCGCGGTGAACTTTTGACGATCATCAACCCAAGCGGCCATCAGGTTTGTGACTTTTGGGCATTTTCTGAGGATAACCTAGCCGAGCACTTGTCGATGGCGCATATCCATACATCGCTCGGCTCTATCTTCCCTAAATCAGGAGATACGCTTGTGTCCAACCTGCGCCGCCCAATGCTGACGCTTACCGAAGACACATCGCCCGGCGTCCATGACACCGTGATCGCAAGTTGTGATAACGCACGCTACCGCGAACTTGGCTGCATCGAATATCACGACAATTGCGCTGACAACTTGCGGATGTCACTTATTGCGATCGGGCTGCGTGCACCGCACATCCCTGCCCCGTTCAACATATGGATGAACGTACCCTTGGCCCCAGACGGAACAACCCGCTTTGAGCCGCCTATTTCAGCAGCAGGAGACAGAATATCCCTGCGCGCAGAGAATGATTTGATTGCTGCCATGTCCTCTTGTCCGCAAGATATGACGCCCGTAAACGGCGTCGGCGTTTCTCCAACAATACTGCAATTCTCGGTTGCGCGGGGTTGATGCGTTATTTGGGGAAGGCGCGCTCGGGCGTGTAACTTTTGAAACTGGCAAGCGTTTGGGCGTTGCATTCAGATTGCCAGAACGACCCTGGTACGACAGCCGACACGCAAGGATATGTTTGTCGGTAGCCGTTTGTGCGTGCGTTTTCTTCGATCGCAATTGCGACCAGTCCTGCAACGCTGCCACCTTGTCGTTCAACCAAGCGAATAGCACCGTCCATTGTGCCGCCGGTTTCGACCCATTGATCGACAAGCAGAACACGCGTCCCTGCATCAAAGGCCGGTTTGCGCATTTCCATATCTTGCGTCTTGCCGGAATAATTTCCGAACGAAACAGCATCCGTATCAACACAGAGCTTTCCAGCTTTTCGGATGGGCAAGAACCCCACTCCGGATCGGGCGGCAAGAGCTGCGCCAAGCACAAAACCCATCGCATCAAGGCCAGCGACAACGTCATATTCCACGCCCTCCAGATCGGCCATCAGGTCATCCAGAAGATCATTAAATGCGCGCGCATTGATGTAGATCGACGTGGGATCAAGCCATGCGAATTTTTCGCCTTTGGTGTTCGGCGCCATGATGCTGAGATACCAGCGATCGTTGCGGGGGCCTTTGTCTTGGTCAGTCATTTTATTCCCCTTTTCCCAAATGCCGCGTGACCTGCATCAGTGCAGCAAGTCGTGCCGGCGAAATGTCGTAAAAATTGTTGTCTTTGTTGATGCCGGTAGCCACCATGAAGCAGTCCACATCGGCGTATCTGTCCGCGTTCTCGGGCGTCACGCCAGACGCCACAGCCAGCGCAGTAGATCCTATGGCCTGACGGAACGTCTCGATCTTGCCAAGATCCGCCTCTTGCCCCGTGGCCACCCCTGACGTTGTAACGATATCCATAAAAGCACAAGCTTCCCGCGCGGCATCCGTATAAAGCTCAGGTGCGACTGCACGTTGCTTTTTAAAGCAGGTCCCGCCGAAATAGAGCCCGCGCCATCCGCTTTCCCTGTAGACGTCAGCAATTCCTTGCGCTTCCACGTTGTCCCCATTCTCATCAATGCACGCATCATCTGCCCAATACCCATCGACCCGGCATCCCGCAGCCTCAAGCCCTGCAAGCATGGGAAAAGCATGCCTGCCCGTTACCCCCAGAAAATTAACGCCCATCCACAAGGATGGATACCGGCTGCGCACGTCTTGAATGATTGGCAGGAAACTGTCCGGTTCAAAATCATGGTTTATCAAAAAACATCCCGCTGCCCCGGCGGCAATCACTTCGCCCACATTCAACAGGGTTCGGGGAGTGTCCAAAACATGTATCACCGGAAGCACAACCGGCCCCGGTGACTTGAAAAGTTTATGGAATTCTTGGCGGTCCATACCGAAACGGTAACGAGGCGCTGATTATAAGTAAAATTTATACTTGCAATCTATTGATTAAGATATGAAATTCCAAGATTATGCAAACCGTGAACCTGCCGACAGACCTTTTACGCACTTTTGTGACCGTGATTGAGGTGCAGAACTTCACCCGCGCGGCCGATCTGCTGGGCCGCTCTCAACCCGCAGTCAGCCTGCAAATCAAACGTCTTGAAAATCTTGTCGGATACAAACTGATCCATCAAAAAGGCCGGAGCATGCATGTCAGCGAAAAAGGCGAAGCATTGGCGATGCACGCCCGCCAGATCCTGCACATCAACGATCTGGCACTGGGCTTGTTCGACAGATACGACAACACCGGTCAACTACGGATCGGGCTACCACTGGATTATGGCGTACGCCTGCTGCAACGTGAACTAACCGGCTTGATGAAGGAAAACGAAACCCTTGGGTTGAATATTCAATGCGAGCTTTCGGCAACTCTCTACGAAGCTTTATTGCGGGATGAGGTCGACATTATCGTCGCACTATACCAAGGCGGTGACCCACAATATCTGGTACGCCATTGGACCGAACAGCCGTTTTGGGTTGGCTCGGACACCATACGACCGGACACGTTCAACGATCTGCCACTGGTCGCACATCCCGCAGGGTGCGTTTACCGCCAACGCATGGCTGACAGCCTGAAATCAGTTCAACGAGGGTGGAACGTGGTCTTTTCCAGTCCGTCGATCGAGGCAATTCAACAAGCTGTTCAGGACGGCTTGGGATTTTCCTGTCTGACCTCGCCCACATCCCAAAAAGGGCTGCGCCGCAGTGCTCCCCAAGACGGCCTACCCCCACTGGAGCCTCTCCGCATAGGGCTGTTCTATCGGCAAACCCGGCTGGGCAGCTGGGGTAATCTGGTAGCAGATTGCCTCACCAGCGCCATCGAAGACGGGTTAAAAAAGGTCAGTAATTAGGCACCTGCCATAAAAGTTGCTAATGGTGTCATATCGTCGATAAATTTCCTATGCGGCAAGATTCTGGATACTCTTTGAGGCACAGACAAACCTGTGTTCCATTGCTGCTTTGACACAGAGACACAGGGCATAAAAACGCCAGAATTCAGTGAAGGTTCACACATGACCAAACATAATAAAACACATGCAAACCAATTCCTTAGAAGAGACTTCCTCCGGATAGGCGGCGGTGTTGCATTGTCCGCACCCTTTGTCGGCCGCGCATGGGCCGAGACCGTGGAAATCAACATGCTGGCTTGGTACGGGCATGGCGAACCGGACATGGTTGGCGCCTTTGAGGAGGCCAATAACGTTAAGTTTGTGCCTAAATATTATGCAGGGGGTGACAATATGTTGGCACTCATCGCACAATCTCCTCCTGGAACGTATGACATCATCCTGTCGGACGGTGAGTTTGTGCAGCAGCTTAACGCCGCGGGCTACATCGAAGAATTGTCCGCAGACGACTATCCCTTTGATGACATGCTGCACGAAGACTTTACAAAGTTCCCCGGTCACTGGGACGGCGACAAATTGTATTCGATGATCCTGCGCGGCGGGCATCTGGGTGTCTCTTACAACACAACCGCGATGAGCGCAGAGGAAGCCTCGAGCTATGAGGGGTTCTGGAAGCCCGAGCTGAAAGGTAAAGTCGGCCACTTTGACTGGCACTTGCCCAGCCTCGGGATGATGAGCCTGAAAAACGGCAATGGTGCCGGCCTGTGGGATCTCAGCGACGATCAATGGAGTGCCGTGCAAGACACAACGATGAGCCTGCGCGAGCAAATCGGTGGCTACTTCGACTATGGCGGCACCTTCAACGGGCTGAAGAACGGTGAGATGCAGGCGATGTGCGGCATCGGCGACTGGATCACCGGCGTGCTGGAACGCGACGGCGCGCCAGTTGCGTCGATCATTCCCAAAGAAGGCGGCATCCAGTTCACGGAAAGCTATTGCATCGGCAAGGACAGCGAGAAAGCGGATATCGTCAAAACCTTTATCCAGTACATGATGTCGCCCGAAGGACAGGTGAAGTCTGCGCAAATGCTGGCCTACCCGGGCTTCTGCGTCACGAAGGCAGGCCGCGCGTTGTTGCAAGAGGTCGATGCGAAAGAAGCCCAGCGTAGCCACCAGATTGACGGCATGCCAAACGAGCCAATCGCGCTTATCAACGAGGGGCGCATCCACTATCGCGATATTCCTCAGCAACAGACGCTCGAAGACTGGAACGATTTCTGGTCGGAATACAAAAACGCCTGACCAGTAGCGTTGAACACCAAAACGGCGGGCCGACACAGTTTGACGGCCCGCTTCTAAATTGCTGAAAGGCGACACCGCTTGCGCACGAAAAAGCCCCTTGATCTATACGCATTGACGTGGCGGGTACCTATCATCCTGTGGCAATTACTGTTCTTTGTAGGCCCTGTTCTGTTCATGGTCGCGATATCGTTCTTCGTGGTCAAAAACTATCGCATGACCGAAGCCTTCGAAATCGTGAACTGGCAAAAGATGCTGAGCCGGGGATATTTCTGGGACAGCTACTGGTACACGCTGTTTATCGCCAGTCTAAGCGCATCCATCGCAATGCTGATCGCCTTTCCGGCGGCATGGGCGCTGGCGTTCAGAGCCTCTGACAGGTTACGCAGCTGGGCCGTTTTTCTACTGATCATTCCGTTTTTCACATCATACCTCGTGCGGACATTCTCTTGGTACGTGATCCTCGCAGAAAGTGGCGTTCTGAACGCGATTTTAGGGTTTGTGGGCCTTGGACCATTTACAATGCTGAACACGCACTTTGGCACGATCGTCGGCTATCTGACGCTGACGCTGCCGCTTGCCGTGATCTTGCAAACTGTAACGATGGCGAACATCGACAAAAACCTTATCGAAGCTGCACGCAACCTGGGCTGCAAACCGCTGGCAACCATCTGGCGCGTCGTTCTGCCCCTGTCTAAGACCGGCATGATAATAGCAGCTCTTTTCTGCTTTATCCTCGCCTTTGGGGATTTTGTGGCCCCCTTCTATCTTGGTGGCTCTCAGGAACCGACACTGCCGATCCTGATCCTTGATACGACAAAATCCGGCCAACAATGGCCCCGCGCGGCGGTCGTTGCGATCATGATGATGCTGACGCTCTTTACGATCGCGTTCACCGCTATTGCGCTGGCGTATCGCAAGCCGAAGGGGGCGAAATAATGTCGTCAAAGATGCTGAATATCATCCTTGCGCTCTACGTAGGCCTGATCTTTACATTCATCTTCGCCCCGATTTTGTTCAGCCTTGTGTTTTCGCTAAATTCACAACGGTTTCCGACCATTCCGTTGGGGGAGTTCTCGACCGAATGGTACGCTAAAATCCTGACCGACCCCGATGTATGGGAGGCCGTGAAAAATTCCATCATCGTGTCATCGTCGTCCGCCGTGCTGGCCACGACCCTTGGCTTTTGCACCGCATATACCGATTTCCGCTACAATTTCCGTTTCAAGGGCCTTTACCTCGCACTCATCCTTCTGCCGCCCACCATCCCGCTTATTATTATGGCGCTTGCCATGCTTGCGTGGCTGTCGCGGCTTGGCCTGTCAGGGCAGCTTTGGTCGATCATCCTTGCGCATTCCGTCCTTACCGCGCCCTTCGCCATGGCGATCATCAGGTTGCGGTTGCATCAAATGAACCCGGACCTTGAGGCAGCCGCATGGAACCTCGGCGGCACTGAATGGCAAACAATGCGCTATGTCATATTGCCGTTTTGCGCACCGGCAATCGTATCGGCGCTATGCCTGACGGCCGCCGTATCATTCGACGAATTTGCAGTTTCATGGTTCGTATCAGGCCTGAACAAAACCGTACCCGTTGTGATACTTGAAATTGTGCAAGGCAATATCGACCCGCAGGTTAACGCAATCGGCACCTTCGTTTTCCTCACATCGATGACACTGGTGGTCATCGCACAAGTGATCCTGTTCCGACGCCAGACAAAGAGCTATTCTTAAAATGACCGATCCTCTTGTGACATTCCGAAATGTTGAAAAACGCTTTGGCGACTTTGTTGCTGTGCGTGACCTCAACCTCGACATCCACGCAGGCGAGTTTCTGGCAATTATGGGGTCTTCGGGCTGCGGCAAAACAACGACCTTGCGGATGCTTGCAGGGTTGGAGACGCCGACAGGCGGCGAAATCCATATCGGTGGCAAGCTGATGAATGACGTCAAACCGCATGAAAGAGACACGCCTCTTGTCTGGCAATCACTGGCCCTGTTTCCTTTTCTGACAGCGCGCGAAAACGTCGAATTCGGGCTGCAGATGCGCGGTGTGGACAAGGCGGAACGCAAGCGTCGCGCATTGGACTGGCTGGGCAGGATGGACATCGCAGAATTCGCGGACCGTAATGTCGATACCCTCTCCGGGGGGCAGAAACAGCGTGTCGCCTTGGCCCGCAGTCTTGTGATGGAACCTCAAATGCTTTTGCTGGACGAACCGCTGTCTGCACTGGACGCAAATCTTGTCATCCGGATGCAGGGTGTGCTGACACGCTTGCAAAAAGAGTTGGGAATTACGTTCGTTTACGTGACACATTCTCAGTCAGAAGCTTTCGCCATGGCAGACCGCGTCGTCATCATGAGCCAGGGTGATATCGCTCAGGTTGGCACCCCAAAAGACATCTACCGCGCCCCCGCCAACCGCTTTGTCGCCGAATTCGTCGGGCGCAATAATATTCTGACCGGCAAAGTGGATCAGGTGGGTGCGCAAGCAATCTCGATCCTAACGCCTTCGGGACGCTTTTCAGCAAAGCCGCCCGAGCATGAGATACAAACGGGCCAAGACGCCAGTTTCGTTGTGTCAGCTGATCTTGTGTCCCTCAGCCGCGATATGCCCGAGGATGAAAACAAAGTGCAGGTCACGCTCATTTCTGAAGAGTTCATCGGCTCGGTCGTGACCCTGTTTTTGGAAAGCAGTGATGGCCACGATTTCAAAGTACAGATGCAAGAGCGCGAAGTTCTGAACCTTGATCTGGCGGCGGATCAAACGGTCTGGCTTAGCTGGTCCACCGAAAACGCCCATATTTTAGAGGGGGCTAGGACATGATCCGCAATCCTATTCCTTGGCCCGATGGTGCAAAATGCGCGGTGGCGATCACCTTTGATATGGACGCTGATAGCCTTATCCATATTGCCAAGCCTACAGACAGTCATCGCAGGCTATACCCGATCACAATGGGCCGCTACGGGCCCAACGTGGCGATGCCCCGCATTCTTGAAACATACCGCCGGCTTGGATTAAAGCAGTCGTTTTTTCTGCCCGGCTGGTGTCTGGAGCAGTATCCGGACACAGTCGAGAGCATTCTCAAAGGCGGTCACGAAATTGGGCATCATGGCTATCTGCACGAAGACCCTATTGCCACATATGGGCATCAACGCGAGTGGTTTGAAAAAGCCTTGGACGCCCATCTGCGCATCTGCGGACAAAAGCCGCAAGGATACCGCGCACCAGTATACAACATCACCGACGAAGTCATTGATTTAGCACTTGAGCACGGGCTGCGATACGACAGTTCGCTCATGGGTGATGATATCCCGCACGCTGTTGAAACACCCAACGGTCGGCTGCTGGAAATGCCGGTCCACTGGGGCACTGATGACTGGCCACCCTTCGCACACTATGAAGAGATCGGGTATATGATGCCGGTGAAATCACCTTCCGAAGGCTTGGGCGCGTTCTGGGAAGAATTCGAGGCACAATACGAGGCAGGCGGATTTTTCATGCTTATTCTCCATCCGTTCCTGACCGGGCGGCTCGCGCGCTGGCGATTGGTTGAAAAATGGATCGAAGAAACGCTCGAGACACGAGATGTTTGGTTCACCACATTGGCAGGGATTGCAGATCATATGGACGCGCTTGAAAAATCGGGCACTTGGTCGCCCTCTGTCGAAAAGATGCCATTCTACGATGCGCCCCCCGCGGCGCCGAAAGGGGTTTAAGATGATGACTGAAGATGACAAGCGCCTGTTACGCGTCGCATATGACGAAGCAAAAGCAGGCTATGATGAAGGCGGATGCCCGATCGGGTCGGTACTCGCGCGCAATGGTGAGGTTGTATCACAAGGGCGCAACCAAAGAGTTCAGGGCGGCGATCCGATCGCCCATGGCGAGATGGATGCGCTGCGCAAAGCCGGGCGGCAAAAAACATATCGCGACACCGTTCTATACACATCGCTCAGCCCTTGCATGATGTGTTCGGGTACGATCATTCAATTTGGCATCCCTCGGGTCGTAGTCGGCGACACACAGAACTTCGGCGGCAACGAAGAATTTCTGCGCTCGCGCGGTGTCGAAGTCATTCTAGCCGAAGACCCCGATTGCATTGCGCTGATGAAACGGTTCATCATGGAAAAACCCGAGCTATGGGCAGAAGACATCGCCGAATAGACCGGCGCTTGCCCAACGCTTTTACCGATTGAACAGCCACGCAGGTAGTTGCCTGCGTGCTTTGCCAGTTGATCAGCTTTGGTCGGGAAAGTAGTCCTCGCAGGCACCTTCACGATAGACGTCCGCCGTGCAGCAGTGCAGACCACCACCAAAAGCATACGCATCGCGCAGTTCCACCTCGACCACCTCCATGCCCAGTTTGTCCATCTGTTCAGCCTGATAGACTTCGGACTTTTCAACGCAGACCGTTTTGGGATCAAGCACCAGAACATTCATCGACAACCAGACGCTGGAATAACACAGCGGCGGCGGCGCGTTATGGGCCGGTTGCGCTGCATCCACAATTTCCCAGCCGTTTTTCTCAAACAGGTCGCGTTGCGTGTCTGGCAGTCGCCGTTGCGGATTATTCAGGATCAATCCCGGGCGCAGTGGAGTGAAAGTCGCGTCAATATGGATAGGATACGGATCGCCCGGAAAGTTCACCGTATGCACGCGATGGTCGGGGAAGTGACGCCGAAGCCATTCGATCCCTTTGAGGTTGGTGGTGAACCCGTGCTGCACGACAAGGTCCTTGCCAAAACGCAGCACGTCGGCCGCATCGAACAGAGGCTCTTCTTCGGTTGTGACGAAAAACTTCTCTTCCGCCCATTTCAGCCGTTTTTCGACACCGATTTTGTCCGACAAATAATCCGGATGGTAGTCGGCATCGGTCAGCCGCGGCTTTGGTGCCGCTTCATGGCGAAAGTTCGGGTCTTCTTCCCAATACTGCTGCAAGAGCGGGCGATAGTTCAGATATTCGAACCATCTGCACCGATAAGACATCGTCGCTTCAAGAATTTCAGAGCCGACGGTCAACAAGACATCGCGCGGCGGCATGCAGCCGAACTGGCTATCGGTGTGAAAATCTGGCGTGGTGACAGGGCGCGCATGATCAATCGACTGTGGCCTGTCCACGCGTATCCCTCGGGCTTGCAACTGGCCTGCAAAAGTGTCGAGCAACTCATTGGCGCGGTCTATCGTATCTTGTGGGCGGCGCCCCCACTGCCCGCGCATATCGCTGTCTTCCGGGACCTTGGCCTCAAGCGCAGGTTCTTCAGGCGGGATGTGGCAGTCATCGGCGCGGCCAACGATCACATGTTTCAGCGGGTCCCATTCGTTCCAGCTATTGACGACGGTCTTTTCCATATGTGCCTCCCACCAAATCCAATTCGTCTTAGAAGGATTGAAAGGCGGCAGCAAGAGACCGTTGCCCCTGAAATGCGACGCTTGGTCAGTCATTTTATACCTGCTGTTCAGATGCCGGTGCAGCCGCGCAAATATGCCCTTTAACGTGCAGTAGGCCAAACCTGTTCACGCCACCCGTGTGTGTTGCCCTTCACAGACCCGAACCGGCAGACCAGCTAATATGCGGCAGGGTCATTAAACAATGGTCCGGAAAGTGGAGGATCAAAAATGACTGATATCAAAACGCTGAACGGCAGCACCAAAGTCGTTGATGCAGGCGCTATAGAAGCTCTTGATGAGGCGCTGCGCGGCGGCGTATCCCACGAAAACTCAGCCGGATATGATGCCGCGCGCACGATCTGGAACGCTATGGTGGATCGCAAACCCGGGATGGTCGCACATGCCAAGGGCGCCAGCGATGTGCAAAAAATCGTCAACTTTGCGCAGGACAACAATCTGATGATGTCGATACGGTCCGGAGGCCATCAGATCGCAGGACACGCAGTGGTAGATGGGGCACTTTTGCTGGACCTCTCTGCGATGACATCCGTCAGTGTGGATGCTGCCGGGAAAACCGTTCGGGTAGAACCGGGTGCTCTTTTGAGTGACATTGACAAAGAAACGCAGGCGCACAACCTTGTTGTCCCTGTTGGCGTCAATTCCACGACGGGTATTGCCGGCTTAACGCTGGGTGGCGGCTTTGGTTGGACCACGCGCAAGTTCGGTATGACGATAGACAACTTATTGTCAGCAGAAGTCGTAACCGCCAACGGAAAAATTCTAACTTGCGATGCCAAGCAAAACGCAGATCTGTTCTGGGCTTTGCGCGGCGGCGGTGGAAATTTTGGCGTGGTGACTGCGTTCAATTTCCAACTTCACGCACTTGGGCCAGAAGTCATGTCCGGTCTGATCGTGCACCCGATATCTGATGCGCCCGCGTTGCTACGAGAGTTAACGACCATCACTGATAACGCGAGTGACGAGCTCACGGTCTGGAGCGTCATGCGCAAGGCTCCGCCCTTGCCGTTTTTGCCTGAGGAATGGCACGGCAAGGAAGTGCTGATTTTTGCCGCCTGCTATGCAGGCGATATGGTCGAAGGAGAAAAAGCGATGGCGGGATTGCGGGCCTTGGGCAATCCGATTGTTGACGTCATCAGCCCGCACCCGTTTACGGGTTGGCAGGCGGCATTCGATCCGTTGCTCACACCCGGAGAACGAAATTACTGGAAAAGCCATGACCTCGCGGATCTTCCAGAGGGAGCCATCACAGAACTGTTGGATGCAATCGATAATCTGCCTGACGCGCAGTCAGAGGTATTCATCGCGCATGTAGGCGGCGCAATGGCCCGTGTGCCAATAAGCGAAACGGCCTATCCGGAAAGGGCGGCTCACTTCGTCATGAACGTGCACACGCGCTGGAGTTCTGCCGAAAAGGATGACGCGTGCATAAGTTGGGCGCGCAAGCTGTTCGATGATATGAAGCCTTACTCTACCGGCAGTGCCTATGTGAACTTCATGCCTGAAGACGAGGTTGACCGCGTGGGTAATGTCTACGGCACAAACATGGAAAGGCTGTCCAAAGTCAAAGCGCACTATGACCCGGGCAATTTTTTCCGCTGCAATCACAACATTCTACCGGCAGGCTCTGCGATCGCAGCCCAGTAAAAAAGAAATCAATCCAAGCGCGGGGGTATTGTCCCCCCGCCATACCTCCGACGACTGATCTAACCATCTGAATTGAAGTAATAACAGAAAATCGCATCGTCGGGTTGCTGGCAATATCAAGCCAACTTGATCGAAATGTGATAATCGAGGATGCTGATGGCAATGGACTTGCAGATTAACAAATGGTTAAGCGATCTCGGTCTTGATCGATACGTCGAAGCATTCCAACAGAACGATGTTGACGGCAGAATTCTGCATTTGCTCACGAACGACGATCTGAAAGAACTGGGTGTCAGCCTCGGACATCGCAAACTGATATTAGCCGCCATCAGCGACTTGAACGCGACCGGCGACACCGAAACCCGGCACGCAGACGTTAAGCCCTCCGCCCCTGCGGAAACGCCCACCTCAAACAAGCCATCCTCTGTAAACGCCGATGCCGTACCGCTTGCCGAGCGTAGGCATTTGACGGTTCTGTTTGCGGACCTTGTAGGATCGACAGAACTGACCAATCGGCTTGATCCCGAAGACATGCGCCTCTTGCTGCAACGCTATCAGGATGCAGTGGCAGGTGCCGTCAGCCGCTACGGCGGATATGTGGCAAAGTATCTTGGGGATGGTCTGTTGGTGTTTTTTGGGTGGCCAAGCGCTTACGAAGATCACACGGTGCGCGCGGTAAAAGCGGGGCTTGATGCGATACAGCGTGTCAAAAATCAGAAGACACCCGATGGCGAACCGTTATCCATGCGCGTGGGCGTGGCCAGCGGCGAGGTCGTCGTCGGGGACACGGTAGGTGAAAACACCTATGAAGAAGGCGCAATGACAGGGCCGACTGTGAATCTCGCGGCGCGCATACAGGAACATGCACCTGCAAATACCGTTGTCCTGCCCGAAGAAGGCAGCGAAAAATCGTTGATGCGAATCTTTGAGTTTGCGTCGCTTGGGCGCATTCCGTTGAAAGGGTTTGACGAGTCGTTTGCCCTCATGAAAGTCGTTGCGGAACGCAGTGCACAGAGCCGTTTTCGCGCGGCGCATACCAAAGAAATGGCAAGTGCACTGGTCGGACGCGAGATCGAAAATGGGATCCTGCAGGATGTCTGGAGCCACGTGAAAGGCGGCAAAGGCGAAGTTGTTTTACTGGCCGGAGAGGCAGGGATCGGCAAGTCCCGTCTGACCGAAGAGTTCCTATCAAAAGACGCTGTTGCGCAGCATGCAGATATCATCAGACTGAATTGCTCGCCTTACCTGACCAGCAGCCCGTTTCACCCCGTCACTGAACGTATTTCTCAAGATGCAGGTATTGAGCCAAATTTTGACGATGAACGCGCCGTGCAGCATGTAAAAGAAATGCTGATGCGCAGACCCGGATTAGATGTGGCAAAAGTTTTGCCAGTCTTCGCAGCACTTGTCGCTCCTGCCACCGCGATCGCTCAAGATGTGCTTTCGATGTCTCCGCAAGATCAGCGCGATTTGACAATCCTGACACTCATCAACACGGTAAAAATCAGGTCAACCGAACGACCTGTGATCCTGTTTATCGAGGATGCGCACTGGATCGACCCGTCAACCAATGCACTCGTAGATCGTTTCAAGGATGTTTGCGCAGATTTACCCCTGATGATCCTGATTACACACCGGCCCGAATGGAAGTTGGAGCAGGCAGAAGGTGATGCACATATCCGGACGTTGCATTTGCGTCGTTTTGATGTCGATCGGGTTGCTGATCTGGTCCAAAACGTTTCCGGACAGGAACCCGACAAACAACTCGTAGACATGATCATGGAGAAAACAGACGGCGTTCCCCTGTTTGTAGAAGAGCTTACCAGAGCCATTACCGTGTCTGGACGCGATAACATCGTCAACGTTCCATCCTCTCTTAGGGGTATGTTGATGGCACGCCTTGATGCCGTTTCTCAGGGCGCAAAGCAGGTTGCTCTGGCCGGTTCGGTTATTGGCCGTGAATTTGATCCGGTACTGCTCCACGAGACCCTTCAGGACCGCGACCTAGACACGCAATCCTGTCTCGAAGAACTGCGCAAATCGGGTTTGATCTTTGAAAGCGGACACGGCAGGGGCAACTATGTCTTCAGGCACGCTCTGATCCGGGATACAGCTTATCAATCAATGTTGCTGTCCACGCGGCGCAGCCAACACGCACGTGTTGCGCAATCACTGCTAAAGCACCGCGCGGCAGAGATCGAACGTCAACCAGAACTGGTCGCCCGCCACCTCACCGAAGCAGAAGATTGGGAAGCCGCTTTTCCGCGGTGGCTCTTGGCGACAGAAAAGGCGCTGGCGCGATCTGCCAGTCACGAAGCAATTGCGAATGCGAAAGAGACACTTAATGCGGCGCGCAAACTGGGCGACAGTAAAAGCGCTGAGTTTATCACAGCCGAGATTTTGGTCGGGCGCAGCTACGACAGCGCGGGCCATCTTCCCGAGTGTATAACCGTTCTGGAACGGGCCTGGCATGCGGCCCGTGACATTGGCCACACTGAACTGGCTGCAGAGGCGGCAAATCACTTTGCGGATACCGCGATGATGTCCGGTGACAGGCACGCAAAGGCCATCGCGTTCTGTCTTGCCGCCTTGGAAGCAATACCCGAACACGACGAAGTACGCCGTTGCGAATTAACCAGTCAACTCGCGCGTGCCTATATGTTCATGGGGCAATTTGAACAGAGCAACAAGTATAGCCATGAGGCTATGGCGCTGGCTGCAAAACTCGGCGACTACAAAGCGCAGTTTTCCGTCATGATGTCCCGATTTGGTGCCCCTTACGTCGCTCGAGATGCGGAGGACAAGAAGAACTGGCGCAGCAATCTTGATGCCATGCATAACGTTGCAGAAAAACTTGGCAATATTGATCAAGGTCGGGACAGAACGCTTAGCATGTTTGTGGGCGCAGAGATGGCCGACCGTCAGCTTATGGATCATTCACTGAAGCTGCTGACGGAAATCGCAACCAAGGATAATCACCTTCAACTCTATTGGGTTCTGGTCAATGCCCGCGCCATGCGATCCATTCTAGATGGAGATTTTAAATGCGCTGAAGAATACGCAAATGAAGCAGTAAAAATCGGGCGCCAGACACACGGAGAACACGTAGAAGGCGTTTATGGCGTGCAAATGTTCACGATCCGGCGCGAACAAAAACGTTTGCACGAAGTCGCACCGGTCATAAAAAGGCTGATGTCGGAAAACCCCGAAGACATCTCTTGGAAACCCGGCTTTGGCCTGATCGCCGCCGAGCTGGGCTATAAGGATGCCGCGGAACGTATATTGAATGAACTGGCGCAAACCGGCTTTGAACTTCCCCGCGACGCGATGTACTCAACCACTCTGTCTTATCTGGCTGATATTTGTGTGGCCGTGCAGAGCCTTGATCATTCAAAATCAATTTATGACCTTCTGCTCCCCTACAAAGAACTTACAATAACAGCCGGTGCAACAACGGTCTGTGCCGGCGCGGGAGCACGCAGGTTAGGCAATCTGGCATCACTGATGGCAGACTGGACCACATCTGAAACGATGTTTGAGACCGCGATCAAAATCGATACGAGAATGGCTTCGCAACCATGGCTGGCCTACAGCAAAGCCGATTTCGCTGCTGCGCTGCGGCGACGTGGACGAAAAAACGACTTTAAGCGTGCATTTCAATTAGAGACGGAGGCGTTGGCAACAGCGCAGAATTTGGATATGGTTGCCCTTACGTCAAGGCTTGAAGGTCAGGCCGTATAAGTCGTGACAGCCTATTGGGAGGCAGCTATGCCAAGGTACATCATCGAACGACACTTCGCGGAAAAACTCGAAGTAGATGACGAGACGAAAAAACATATCAAGCAAATTAACGATGAAGAAGGCGTCGAATGGATATTTTCTTTTCTAAGCGCCGATAAACGCAAAACCTATTGTTTGTATGAGGCACCAGACGAAGACAGCCTGCGTCTGGCAGCTGAACGTTTGAACATTCCAGCAGACGTGATCACACCGGTGGATCGAATAGACCCCGGCATTTTTGCTTAAAACATTTCGCGTTCGGGTAAGATGTACCAATCGGCCTAAAAACAATTTCACCGCCATCCGATCGAGCAGTGACAGTTTTCTGGGATGAGCCAAAATTCGCCACGCAAGTGCAAACCGCAACCTCAATTCGCATCGTACTCATGCGTGATGTTAATGAAATCGCGGACCTTCCCCAAGAGAAGCCAAATGCCCGTTTTGCAAGACATCGAACGGAACGTTTCGAAATTAAGCGATGCTTTCGCAAACCAGCGGTTGGGTTTCGAACATAAACCGAGCGATGCTTGTCACGAGGTATGGAGCATTTTGAATACTCATGCGGCGGCAAGCGCGAGAATCCAATAATTAAAAACGTATCTGTGAATTAGCCGCCTCACTTCGGGTTGTCATCGACAGCGCTGTCTACAAAGCTCGAAACTGTTGACAACGAACCATCTGCTCTGGCAGCGTCGCATACAGCGGATTGAACGAAGGCAGATCAATGCTGGCAAGAAGCACGAAACAAGTCCAAGGCCGCCGCGCAACCGGCTGCGACCTCGTCGTATAACCATACTGCAGTTTTTGCTTTCCGAGTGCCGGTCCGAGAATTCGGACAGCTCCTGATATCTCTGATTTTGGTTTATCTGCATGCACAAAACAAATGGGCTTCGCCTTGCCGTCGATATTGGTGGCACGTTCACCGATACTGTTCTTGTTAATGAACAGACAGAGATTATAGCCTCGACCAAAACACCGACCACCCCTGAAAATCCCACTCTTGGGGCGCTTGATGGGGCCAGACGGGTTTTGTCAGAAGCCAGTGCGGCTTGGCCGCAGATCGCGGGGTTTATCCACGGCACGACACTTGCCACCAATGCGCTGATCGAAAGGCGCGGTGCCAATGTGGCTACCGTCACAACCGAAGGGTTTCGCGATATTCTGGAAATCGCCTATGAGCGTCGCTATAACCAGTATGACATCAACTTGACCAAGCCCGATCTGATCGTGCCGCGTTCGCGCTCGTTTACGATCGGCGGTCGCATGGATGCGCGCGGACAGGAACTGGCCCCATTGGACGACAGTGTCCTAACCCGCTTGGCCGAAGAAATTGACAGCTGCAACGCCGAAGCAGTCGCAGTCTGTCTGATGCACGCCTATGCCAACCCGGCTCATGAGCTTAGGCTTCGTGATCTGTTGCAGGCCGTGCGTCCCAATCTGGTGATATCGCTCTCGCATGAAGTCAGCCCCGAAGCCCGAGAATTTGATCGTCTCGCGACCACGATCGCCAACGCATACATCCTGCCGCAAATGGCACGTTACTTGGCCGATTTCCAAAAGCAGTTCGGTCGCGAAGGTCTTGTTTGCCCGATCCTGATGATGACGGCTGGCGGTGGCATGACGACTGTGGAAACCGCCGCACGTCTTCCGATACGGCTGGTCGAATCCGGCCCTGCTGGCGGGGCCATTCTGGCTGCACGCATTGCCGCCGAAACCGGCGAAAACAAAGTATTGTCCTTTGATATGGGGGGCACCACCGCCAAGCTTTGCCTGATCGATGCCTTTCGTCCGCAGACCGCCCGTAAATTCGAAATCGCGCGCGCTGCGCGATTTATCAAAGGGTCAGGCATGCCGGTGCGCATACCCGTGATCGAAATGATCGAAATCGGCGCCGGTGGAGGCTCCATCGCGCATGTGGACCGGTTGGGTCGTTTGCAGGTCGGGCCGGAAAGCGCAGGGTCGGCCCCTGGTCCAGCGGCCTTCGCCAAAGGCGGGACAGATCCGACAGTCACCGATGCTGACGTGATGCAAGGTTTGATTGACCCCGCACGCTTTGCCGAAGGACGGTTGGAAATCGACATTGATGCCGCACAATCAGCCCTGGAGACAGGTGTCGGTCGGATGCTGGATCTTGATCCGGTGCATGCCGCGCATGGGATCAGTGAAATAGTGGACGAAAATATGGCAGCTGCCGGGCGGATGCACGCGGTGGAATCCGGTAAGGAACTGGACGCCCGGATAATGGTCGCGTTTGGTGGAAACGGTCCTTTGCACGCAACCCGGGTGGCGCGGCGTTCGCAGATTAACCGCATCCTGATCCCGCGTGATCCCGGTGTGGGGTCAGCGGTCGGGTTTCTTTTTGCACCTGTATCTTTTGAAATCATCCGCTCGCGTCACGGCACGCTGGATGCGTTGGACCGCAAAGGATTAAGTGCCTTTTTTGATGAGATGGCCGAAGAGGCGCAAACCGTGGTGCGCGCAGGGGCACCCACGGGGAAACTTATCCAACGCCGGCAAGCCTTCATGCGCTATCATGGCCAAGGTCAGGAGATTGGAATACCACTGCCAGATCGCGCGCTTTGCGCGCGCGATATCCCTGATCTGCGGCGCGCTTTTGAAGAAGAATACAGACGTCAGTTCAGCCGCGCGGTACCCGGCATGAAAATAGAGATTTTGAACTGGGGTCTTGTGGTTTCGTCAGAACCAACTGCGCTAAAACCTGCGACTGGCACTGCTGCAAAACAACGCGCCCGGTCAACCGAACACAGGCACATTTTCTGCGACATCACAGGAGAATGGCGCACCGCAGAAATCCACGTCCGCGAAAGCCTCAGTCCCGGGGACTACCTTGTGGGCCCTGCCCTTATTGTTGAACCGCAGACCACCACATTTGTCAGTGCCGATTTTTCGGCGCATGTGGATGGTAGCTATAATATCTGGCTCACACGAAATCAGGAGGGCACGCCATGACAATCTCAAACACGCGTTTGCAAGTCATGTGGAACCGGCTTTTGGCCGTCGTCGAAGAGCAAGGGCAGGCCCTGATCCGCGCGGCTTTTTCTCCGATCGTGCGCGAATGTGGCGACATTTCTGCTGGCATTTTTGATATGCGGGGGCGGATGCTCGCACAAGCCGTCACCGGTACGCCAGGGCATATCAACACAATGGCCGAGGCGGTGAAGACCCTGCGCCACCGTTTTCCTTTAGAGGATATGAAGCCCGGCGACATTTACATGACCAACGATCCGTGGATCGCCTCTGGGCATTTGAACGATTTTCTGCTGATGATGCCGGTTTTCCTCAAAGATCGCGTGGTTGGTTTCACTTCCTGCACCTCGCATCTGGTCGACCTAGGCGGGCTGGGCATGGGCCCCGAAGGCACCGACATATATGACGAGGGGCTGCTTATCCCACCCTGCAAGCTGGTGGAAAGAGGTGAACTGAACGCGCTTTTGATGGAGATTATCAATGCAAATTCGCGCGAAAAGATTGCCAACCAAGGCGACATCTATGCGCTAATCGCGTGTTGCGAAACGGGGGCAAAGCGTCTCGCCGCCATGATGGAGGAGTTTGGGCTGGATCATCTGGGCGATCTGGCAGACTACATCATCGGTACCTCCTATCGCGGCACAGTTGAGGCAATTGCAGATCTGCCAAATGGGACGTGGCACAGCGTGCTTCGGGTCGATGGATATGAGCAGGAAATCGATCTGCACGCTGCCCTGACAATTTCTGCCGACACAATCATGCTTGATTTTGAAGGCACGTCGGGACTGTCGAGCAAAGGCATCAACGTGCCACTTAACTATGCAACCGCCTACGCCGTCTTTGCGCTGCGCTGCATCATCGGGCCGGACATCCCTAACAATGCAGGTTCGCTGGCACCCTTTCGTGTGACCGCGCCAAAGGGCTGCATTCTGAACGCGCAAGCGCCAGCCCCGGTCGCAATGCGCCATACTCTGGGACAAATGACGCCCGATCTGGTCTATGGCTGCCTGTCACAAGCTTTGCCGGATGTGGTTCCTGCAGAAGGCGCGTCCTGCATGTATGACCTGCCATTGCGTCACGCACCCGAGGCCGTTTCACGCGGGAACGAACAGTTCGCGCTCGAACTGGTTTTCAGCGGTGGAACAGGTGCACGTCCAGACCTTGATGGACTTTCAGCAACAGCATTTCCGTCAGGCGTCTGGGGCAGTCAGGTTGAAACAACCGAAGCGGTCGCCCCGGTTCTTATCACGCGGCGCGAGCTGAAACCCGACAGTGGCGGCCCCGGACGCATGCGCGGCGGATTGGGCCAGCATATCGAGATTACGTCATCGAAACACGAGGATTTCTTGCTGTTTCTCTCGGTTGAGCGGGTGCTGAACCCCGCACAAGGCCGGTTTGGCGGCAGCTCAGGTGCTGCGGGCCGTATTCGCATCGACCCAAATGGGCCCGACCTGCCGGGAAAGGGCGAAGTGCGCGTGCGAGCAGGTGAAACACTGATATTCGAGACACCGGGTGGCGGTGGTTTCGGCAGTCCACAGGACCGAAATCACAACGATATTCAGCACGATCTTGACGAAGGCTTGATCAGTTCCGACGCAGCGCGCACACATTATGGGTTCAAGCAGTGATCCGCCCGGTTGCGCATATTTCCGACATGTCGCCCTATGCCCTGGCGCAGTTGAACCCGCCTGAAGGTAAACGCTTTGTTTCGCTGTCTCAGAACGAAAGCCTACGCCCGCCAAGCCCTCGGGTTCTAAGTGCTGCAACCAAGGCAATGGCCTCTGTACATCTCTATCCTGATCCGGACTGGAGCGATCTGCGCCATGCTCTGTCAAAGTTGCACGGTATTTCTGCAAACAGTGTCTTGTGCGGCAATGGCTCGATCGAATTGATTGGATGCCTGGCACAAAGCTTTGCCAACGAGCAAAACGCGGTCTTGGCTCCGGGACATGCCTATCCATTCTTCCGCACTGCTGCCCAACTGGCGCGGGCCCGTTTCGACACAGCACCGGAAAGTGATGCGCGCGTTTCGGTTGATGCCCTGCTGGCGGCTGTCCAAGCCGATACACGCGTCGTTTTCGTCGCTAATCCCGGGAACCCGACGGGCACCCGCATCCCACGCGCCGATCTTATCCACCTGCGCCACAACTTGCACAAAGATATCCTGCTGGTCATCGACGAAGCCTATGGTGAGTTTGCAGATCATCTTGAAGAGCCGATGTTCGATCTGGTCGAGCGCGGTGACACAGTGGTCTTGCGCACTTTCTCCAAAGCATATGGGCTGGCAGGCATGCGGGTGGGCTGGGGGGTATTCCCGCCGAACATCGCGAAAGAAGTTCGCAAGGCAATGAACCCCAACAACATTTCCGTCACGGGTCAGGCAGCAGCCTGTGCAGCATTGGAGGATCAGGCCTATATGCGGGAAACCTGCGCTATGACTGCCCGTTTGCGGGACAGATTTCGGGATCGTGTGCGGAACGCCGGATTTGACACCCCAGAGAGTTTTTCCAATTTTGTGCTTATCCGGTTGGGGGACACGGCAAAAGCGACCAGTGCCGATCGGTTCCTTCGGGGCGAAGGTATTTTTGTACGCCCACAAGCCGGAGCCGGTCTTGCAGATTGCCTGCGCGTAACCATCGGATTTGCAGAAGATCTCGACTTTACAGCTGGGCTTCTCGAACACTGGGCAACGGAGATTTGACATGATGCATTCACGCGGACGCGCCCGTTTCGGCATTCTGGTTCCTTTCACGAATTCGAATCTGGAACCCGACATGACGCTCTTGCGCCCGCAGGGCGTATCACTGCATTTTGCACGTATGGGCGGTTACGATCAGGATGAGATACCTGATGTGGACCAAATGCATGGGCTGGGCGCGACTGACCTTGATGAGCCTCTGCGGCTGTTGCAGGGCGTCCAACCGAATGTGATCCTTTATGGCTGCACGTCGGCCACGCTTACGCACGGCCCGGCTTTTGACCGCAAAATGGCCGAAACGATAAAAGCAGAAAGCGGAGCAGAAACCGTTACGGCCGCTGGGGCTTTGGTCCATGCATTATACACTTTGGGGGTAGAGCGTATTGGCCTTGCTTCACCCTACGTGCCTGCGATCAATGATATGGCCATCGACTTTTTGGCCCAAACCGGCATCAAAACTGTTGCACGATCCGAAGTGAAGGTCACCTTGGACAACTACGGGCAAGGCGACATGGACCCCGATGTGGTCTTTGCTCTGGCCCGCGCAGCCGATCACCCCGACGCACAGGCATTGGTCCTTTCTTGTACTGATATGCGCAGCATCGAGACGATTTCACGCCTTGAAAAGGCGGTGGGCAAACCGGTCATCAGCTCAAATCAGGCGATGATGTTCCAAGCCATGCAGTTTGCCAAGATCAGTGAGCCCTTACAGGGGTATGGCCGACTGTTGGACGGTACGTGGTCATCACCCGAAAATGCCCCAAAACGACAGTATCTGTAGCGCCGGAAAAAATATGTCTGACACCCCACGAATCATTTTGCACAACAAGACCACAGCACAACTGGCGCAGCGGCTTCTGGCGGTTTATCCCCGCGCCGATTTTCGCGAATGCAACAGCTATGAGGACCTTCCCGCCCTGATCGAAACCTATCAGCCGGATGTGGTCTACTCGGTTCGTTTTGAGGGGACGCCCGGCTTTCCCAGCGATGCACTTTTTGGCCCTGGCGGCCCACGGTGGATTGCCAACGGCGGTGCGGGAACTGACCACTATGGTAGATGGAATAGCGACAGCGTCACCGTGACCAACGCCGCGGGGGTGGCTGCTGGAATGATGGCTGAATACATTTTTGGCGCTTTTCTGCATTTCACGCTGGATATCCCTGGCCTGCAAAAAGACAAGAACAAGCGCCTCTGGAACGCCCGCATGGTCAGGCCGCTGGCCGGTCAAACGCTTTTGATCATCGGGTTGGGCCATACTGGTAAAGCTGTTGCAGCGCGTGCCAAGGCATTCGGCATGAAGGTTCTGGGAACCCGCGCACGTCCCCAAGCAATGGAGCATATCGATGAGGTTCATGCTGCAAGTGATCTGCCCGCTCTCTTGCCGCGTGCGGATTTCATAGCGATCTCGACACCGCTTATCCCAGCGACGCAAGGCTTGATCGGGGAACAGGAGATCGCATCAATGCAGCCTCACGCCATCCTCGCGGATGTCTCGCGCGGTGGTGTGGTGGATCAGGCGGCCTTGCACGCTGCACTTAAAGCCGGGCATTTGGCGGGCGCCGCACTCGATGTGTTTGAAACAGAACCTCTGCCTCCGACAAGTCCGCTCTGGGCATTGGAAAACGTGGTTATCTCTCCGCATTGCTCGTCGGTTTATGCTGACTGGGAAACCGCCTCATTTGAGCTGTTTCTAGAAAATCTTGGACGCTGGATCAAAGGATCGGCATTGGTCAACATCGTAGACCCCGCGCGAGGCTACTGAACGAAGTGGTGTCCGGGAATGCGTCGCAAAAACAGCGCACAAAGGCGATCGGGAGACTTTACGTGACATCGTCGCGCGAGAAAAGTTCCCAGAACCGTCAGAAATGGCGAAGTTGCGGTGCATACCACCGCACAAAGCAAGTGACTGCCGCGTCGGGGATACAAGCTCTACTCACCTATCCGGTTTTACAGCCGCTTCGAACAACCTTTCCGGCGGGCTGCAACATCGCCTTGCAAGCGGTTGAACGGCGCCCGAAATGGGCAAATTTTTCTCGAGCGCCCTCGCTACGGCGGCGCAAGGATGCAACTGCTCTCTCGCCAAAATGGGTTCGCAGCGGCTGATGCGTGCGACACGGCATCTTTTTAAACCGTAGCACCCCAACCTGCCGCGTTCTGCCCAGTGCTGCTGGTGGTTTATCACCTCTGATTCTTCAGTGCGGACCGCCGAACAAGCCATTCGCTAGAGCTGCAGAATGTTACCTGAGTGAGTTCGCTCGCTACCGGACCATGGGGGGGCTTTGCGACCCGTTCATTAGTGTTATCAATCAAGGACCCGCTTGCGTCCTGCAAAATGTCCGCCACTGTCGATCAATTCTGAAGCCGAGCATGTCCGCCGGCAAAATCCCGAAATTTGCTTTGTACGTCCAAACCAAAGAGATCGCGCAAAAAATATTGGGTAAAATGCCCCGACATAGCGCGTCGGGGCAGTAAATATCCAATCAGGCTGACAAAACCTTGGATTTCTGTTCACCTAAACCGGCAATGCCCAAGGTCACGGTTTCGCCGCCATGCAGGTATTGCTGTGGCGATTGGCCCATACCCACTCCCGGTGGTGTCCCGGTCGAAATCACGTCGCCCGCCTGCAGGCTCATGAACTGGCTGCAATAGGAAATCAGATATGGAATCTTAAAGATAAGCGTTGCGGTCGATCCCGTTTGCATGCGTTTGCCATCCACATCCAGCCACATGTCCATGTTGTCCATGTCCGCAACCTCATCAAGCGTCACAAGCCACGGTCCGGTCGGGCCAAATGTGTCGCAGCCTTTGCCCTTGTCCCACGTGCCCGCGCGGTTGAGCTGAAAATCCCGCTCTGACACGTCGTTGATGACGCAAAAACCCGCGACATGGTCCATCGCGTTAACCTCATCGATATAGGCGCCGGGCTCGCCGATCACGACACCCAATTCGACCTCCCAATCTGTCTTGACCGAACCACGCGGGACCTGAATGGGATCATTCGGGCCAACCACGGCAGACGTCCATTTGTTGAAAATGATGGGCTCTTCGGGGATTGCCATGCCCGCCTCTTCGGCGTGATCGGCATAGTTCAAGCCGATGCAAATGTACTTGCCGATCGCTCCCACACAGGCCCCAAGGCGTAAATCCTTTTGCGGCATGCCCTCGACCAACGGCAGTGTTTCGGGGTCCAGCGCATGTAAGGCTTTTATGCCTGCGGGCCGCAGCGTTTCGCCGGCAATGTCAGGAACAACGCCAGACAAATCCCGCACCCGGCCAGATGCATCCAGAATTCCGGGTTTTTCTGCGCCAGGTGCGCCATAGCGGAGAAGTTTCATATGAGGTCCTCTTCTTTATTGAATAAGTTGGGTCTACGCGGATATGCCACGGGCAGCCCAAAGCGCGCCGCGCCGAATGATCTCGGTGACTTGCGGCACCTTGAGGTCATCAAGTTCATGACCGATCGAGCAATAAAAAACGCGTCCCTTGTCCCAGCGCCGTTTCCAGACAACGGGAATAACAGTACCTTCGATCCACCACAGGTGATCGCCTGAAAATGTCGTTGTCGCCAAGACATCGTTAGAAGGATCGACAAGCATGTAATATTGCTCAGTCGTAAGGCGAAAGCTTTTGATGCCTTGGACGATCGGATCATCCGGTTTGCAGATGGTGACGTCATAATCCACATAGTCTTCTCGCGGCTGCAGGTTGTCAGGCCAACCGGGCGGATGCGCCACGAACTGACCGCCAATCAGAAAATGATATGTCGGACGGTCGCGGAATGCGTCTCCCATATGCCCGTGCCAGCCTGCAATCCCACAGCCATCGGCGATCAACTTCAGCAGACCATCCTCTTGCGGTTTGCTCATGTTACCAAATTCTTTGCGGTGGCCCGAGCGCGCCGACGACCAGATCGGCGTGATCAAATCAACATCAGACAAACTCTCAGGCTGGGCCAAAGGCTCAAGCGTATCATAGATGTCTACGGCAAAGCCGTCGGCTTCGAGCAGGTCTTTGTACCACTTTGCAAAATGGGTCGGCGTATGGCCTTCCCACCCGCCGACAAAAAGGGCGGCTTTCATAACCTGTCCTTTCGCATGAAATTCAACATCGATGCCATGTCGCGGGTGCCGAAACCTGCGGCTTCTGCCTCGACCAATTTGTCCAGAGTAACCTTGCCTTGTGGCATCGCGGTGCCCAGCCGGCCTGCAAGTTCTGCCGTAACTTCCATATCCTTGCGGGCCAGTGACACGGTGAAGGTCACGTTGTGGTCTGCCTCGTTCAGATAAAGTGGTCGCCGGTATTTGAGCATCGGCGCACAGGCGGCAGAGGCTTCGATGACATCGAACGCTGCTTCAGGTGCAATCCCCCCTGCCTCGGCAAGCGTCATCGCCTCGGCCAGTGTCTGGTTAATGCCGTGGATCAGCGAATTGACCGCCAGTTTCATCACAGCGGCACTGCCCCTCTGACCAAGGCAGAGTGTTTTTGTGCCCATCGCCTCAAATAGCGGTTTCAGCGGCGCGGCGTCTTCTGGCGTGCAGCCCGCCATGATAACCAACTGCGCATCGGCGGCGGCCTGTGTTGCGCCCGAGACCGGTGCGTCAATGACACGAGCCCCTATGGGGGCCCGTTCCGCCAGCCATGCAATGTGGTCCGGGCTCATCGTGCCCATCTCGATATAAGTCACGGCCGATCCGGCAAAAAGTCCGTCTGGACCGCGGTGTACTTCTTCGGAAGACAGATCGTCGGCCAACATGGTTACGACCACCTCCGTCGCATTCGATAGCGCACGGGGGCTGTCTGCCACGGCACAGCCCAACTCTGCGGCCAGATCCTGCGACTTGTCGGTCGTACGATTCCACAGTGTCACATCATGCCCTGCATGGGACAGATTGCGCGCCATATGTGCGCCCATACGGCCTAGGCCAGCAAAACCCACCCGCATCAGGCTACCTTTTCGGTTTCCAAGCCCGAAATCGCGGCAATCAGGTTTTCCTCGGTCACCTCTTCAGAAGTGAAGGACCACCTGCTGACGCAGGAGGCATCATTTGGTGGAATGTAATTCCAGGTACTGCTTGATGACATCGTCAGTCACGTTCCCCGAGGTGGTGGAGAAATACCCACGCGCCCAAAAGCGTC
>Ga0316197_10000234_pt1 | contig 40171 bp, 37 predicted proteins | sample OudBiesiAoxic_MG_FD_204939 | JGI IMG/M metagenome (GOLD analysis project Ga0316197, IMG submission 204939) | Coastal sediment microbial communities from Oude Bieten Haven, Netherlands - site A oxic | ecosystem: Environmental > Aquatic > Marine > Coastal > Sediment | place: Netherlands... | reverse complement strand
GACAGAAAACCTAAAGAGATGTCTGGTGGTCAAAGACAGAGGGTAGCAGTAGGAAGAGCTATTGTTAGAAAACCCGAAGTTTTTCTATTTGATGAACCCTTATCAAACTTAGATGCAAAATTAAGAGTTTCTATGAGAGTTAGAATCACTCAATTACATCAAGAATTAAAAGATGCCGGTCAACCTGCTACCATGATCTATGTTACCCATGATCAAGTAGAAGCTATGACAATGGGAGATAGAATATGTGTATTAGAATATGGTGTGATCAAACAAGTGGATACTCCTATAAATCTATACAGCAGACCACAAAATAAATTTGTTGCAGGGTTTATCGGTTCACCATCTATGAATATAATTCCATCTGAATTATTGATGGATAAAGGTAAGGTTGCTGTGAAAGTAGGAGAAACGATCTTACAACTGCCTAAGGAGAAAGCAAAAAAAGTAAAGGATTCTGTAGGTAAAAAAGTATGGTTTGGAATCAGACCGGAACATATCGGATCTCATGAAACACATCCTGAGAAGGACAAATATATAACTGGAAAGATCTCTATCGTAGAACAAATGGGGAATGAGGAATTTATCTACTTTACAATAGATGGAATTCAATATTCTGCTAGATTAACTTCTGAAAACGTTAAAGAAACACAAAATGGAAAAAAATATAATTTCTGGTTTGATATGGAAAAATGCCACATCTTTGACTATGAAACAGATGAAAATATATCTTTAATATAAATAAAAAACCATCTTTAGTTGTTTGTAAAATTTTAACTAAAGATGGTTTTTTATTTATTTTTTCCTTAATCTTCCTCTCTCATTTCCCCTCTAAGCCCCTCCTAAAAAGTTCCCTTTGTGTTTATACATTTTGAAGAGATCCACCCCCTAGAATAAAGCCTTCTAACCCTTGGTATTATTGGTATTGAGAGGCAAAAAAAGTAAAATGTCCAAAAGTAGCCTTAGGGGTATCAGAAGTAGCCTTAAGGGGGTCAGAAATAGCCTTATTTAGCTTAAAAATAGCAAATAAAAAAGTGGCAGAAATTTCTACCACTTTAAATACTCAAAATTTTACATAATTATACAGTTTCTATGTTTGAAGCTTGAGGACCTTTATCACTTTGAGTGATCTCGAAAGTTACTTCCGCTCCCTCTTGTAAAGTTTTAAATCCTTCTTTTTTGATCTGTGAAAAATGTGCGAAATAATCGTTCCCGTCTTCTGCTACTATAAATCCAAATCCTTTATCATCATTAAACCATTTAACTGTTCCCTTTAACATATATGTTACCTCCGTAAAATTTTAATACAGATAAGTTTTCTTGAAAATTCATCTAACTTTAAATACAATTCAATGATTTCTTAACTAATGAAACTCTTTTCTGACTCTCTGTTACTAATAATATAGTATCATATCAGTTACAAAAAGTAAAGGATTATTCTAATTTATTCTTAAGGAAAAACTGTACAAAATAAAATTAAATTTCGTCCTCATCAATATATTCTTTTTCTAATCCATAGGGATCATCAGGTATATCTAAACCATATTTTGCTAATATCTCCTGCATCATATTTTGAACCTTATACCATTGTGGAGAGTAAACATCTTCCTTTGTAGAATACAACCTTTGATACTCACTAAAATCTTTTGGTGACATTAAATTTTCTAATTCTTTTAAATACATAATTACACCGCCTTTAATAATTTATTTTTTAAATAAAATAGATAATAATATATTCTTTATCATCTCTAATATTCCTTTATTTTTAATTTATGAAAATATATTTAGAATGGTTAACAACTGTCACTAAACTTCTATATAAATATGGTATAATTTTATAGAAGATATAGTTGTTTTATATAAACTTAAAAAAGAAAATAGGAGTGGTTAATTATGAATAAGATTATAGTATGTTTTTTGTTATTTGGAACTTTGACTTTGGCAGATTATGAAGATCATCCTTTTGGAATTATGGAGAAAAGAATTGAGAAAAAATTCCAATCACAAAATATTATAGATGATAAAGAATTTGAAATTGACTATGATGTTGATATCTATAGAAATCAAATGAATTTTGAAATTGAAATTGAGGGAGTTAAGGAACCTAGATTAGATATCCCTAAAATTGTTGAAAAAATATTAGTCCTTACTTCAAATGAAGCCCCAGATGTAACAGAGGTATATATTGTAATCTCCTATGATCCAGAGGAAGGAAGGGAAAAACTACTTTATTCTGAAACTCATTTTTTAAAAAATAAATAATTCTATAAAAAAAGTGGTAGAAAATTCTACCACTTAAAATTTTATTTAATTATACAGTTTCGATATTTGAAGCTTGAGGACCTTTGTCACCTTGAATGATTTCAAAAGTTACTTCTGCTCCCTCTTGTAAAGTTTTAAATCCTTCTTTATTGATTTGTGAGAAATGAGCGAAATAATCGTTCCCATCTTCTGCTGAAATAAATCCAAATCCTTTATCGTCGTTAAACCATTTAACTGTTCCTTTTAACATATGTGTTACCTCCGTAAAATTTTATACAGATAAGTTTTTCTTGAAAATCCATTTAACCTTAAAACCAATTTAAAGATTTTTTAACCAATGAAGCTCTTCTTTAACCCTCTGTTACTATTTATAGGATATCATAATTGACATAAAAAGTAAAATCTTTTCTCAAAAATAATAATAAAACTTAATATATTTTATTTTTAAATATAGTTATTTCCTAAATATATAATTTAAGATTATTTTTTTTTAAAATGTAGTATAATTATACTATGTAAATTTTTTAAAGATAAATACAAAATATAATTAATAATTTTTGAATTATAAGGAGATAAAGATGGCATTAGTAAGATTAAAAAAAGTAGAAAAAATATATCCAAATAAATTTAAAGCAGTTCATGGGATAGATTTAAATATAAAAGATGGAGAATTTATGGTATTTGTTGGTCCATCTGGTTGTGCAAAGTCAACGACTCTTAGGATGATTGCTGGATTAGAAGAGATCACTAGGGGAGAGATAATCATAGGAGATAAAGTTGTAAATGATCTTCCTCCAAAAGATAGAGGGATTGCTATGGTATTTCAAAACTATGCACTCTATCCTCATATGACTTGTTATGAAAATATGGCATTTGGTCTAAAATTACAAAAATTACCCAAGGCCGAGATAGATGAAAGGGTAAGGGATGCTGCTAAAAAATTAGAGATAACTGATCTATTAGACAGAAAACCTAAAGAGATGTCGGGTGGTCAAAGACAGAGGGTAGCAGTAGGAAGAGCTATTGTCAGAAAACCTGAAGTTTTCCTATTCGATGAACCTCTATCAAATTTAGATGCAAAATTAAGAGTTTCCATGAGGGTTAGGATCACTCAATTACATCAAGAATTAAAAGATGCTGGTCAACCTGCTACTATGATCTATGTTACCCATGATCAAGTAGAAGCTATGACCATGGGAGATAGGATCTGTGTATTAGAATATGGTGTGATCAAACAGGTAGATACTCCTATCAATCTATATAGTAAACCTCAAAATAAATTTGTTGCTGGGTTTATTGGGTCTCCCTCTATGAATATCATTCCATCTGAATTACTTATGGATAAAGGAAAAGTTGCTGTGAAAGTAGGAGAAACGATCTTACACCTCCCAGAAAAAAAGGCAGAGAAAGTAAGGGAATATGTAGGGAAGAAGGTGTGGTTTGGAATTAGACCAGAGCATATTGGATCCCATGAAACTCATCCTGAAAAGGAAAAATATATAACTGGAAAGATCTCCATCATAGAACAAATGGGAAATGAGGAGTTTGTTCATTTCATAATAGATGAAATACAATATTCTGCTAGATTAATTTCTGAAAATGTTAAAGAAACAAGAAATGGAAAAAATTATAACTTTTGGTTCGATATGGAAAAGTGTCATATCTTTGACTATGAAACAGAAAAAAATATATCTTTAATATAAATTAAAAACCATCTTAGTTGAAATTTTACAAACAACTAAAGATGGTTTTTAATTTATTTTTTCCTTAATTCCCCTCTCTTATTTGCCCTCTAAGGGGCACCTAAAAAGTTCCCCTTGTATTTATATATTTAGGATAAATCTACCCCCTAGAATAAAGCCTTCAAACCATTGGTAGTACTGGGGTTGAAAGGTGAAAAAAGTAAAATGCCCAAAAGTAGCCTTAGTGGTATCAGAAATAGCCTTAAGGGGGTCAAAAATGACCTTATTTTGACCTAAAATTAGAGCAATTTAATATATACCAATAAAAAAAAAGATGATCTCTATAGAATATAGAAACCATCTTTTTGCTACTTAAATTTTATTTTTTATTATTCAACCTAGAAATTATCTTTTTATTTCTTTTTATATACTCAAGGGGTTTTACATGATCTTTTTTTAATATCCCCACAAATAATATATCTATGAGGGTTAGTTGTGCAATTCTTGAAGATAGTGCAGATATCCTAAAGAAATTTTCAACAGCCTTTGTATATAAATTGATGTGTGATAGTTTAGAAATAGAGTTATTTTCCTTCCCTGTTAAAGAAATAATAGTAACACCGTCTTTTTTTACTTCTTTTAAAGTTTCAATTATAATATTTGTTTCTCCACTATGGGAGATAGCTAATATTATATCTTCTTTTTTAGCACATATAGCTTGTGTTATTTGAACATGATAATCAAAATCATGTAAGACTACCTTTCCTATTTTTTCTAACTTATGCTGAAAGTCTTTAGCCACTAAAGATGAAGCTCCTATCCCTAAGAGTATAATTTTTTTAGCATTTAAAATTTTTTCAATGGCCTCCTCTAATACATCAAAAGAGATATTATTTACACTTTCTTCTATAGATCTAATATGATTATATGATATTTTTTTTGTAGCATCATAGAGGTTATCCTCTAAAGATATATCATTGTGTAAAAAAATATTTTCTTTTGAAATTTCTTTACCAAGATCTTCACTTAAGGTCATTTTAAATTCAGAAAACTTATTAAAACCTATTATTTTTATAAATTTAATGATACTCGATTGCCCTACCCCTATATTTTTAGCTAACTCTGTAGAGGTTAAATCTTTTATTATATATATATTTTCTAGTATATATTCTCCAATTTTTTTGTGTGTTTTTGATTGAATATTTATAGTACTTTTTATTTTAAATCTAATCGACAAATTAACCCTCCTTCTAAATTATATAGATAATTATACAATATATAATTTAAAACCACAATTTATAAAATAAAATATTCTATTTTATGTTGACAAATGAAATATTTTATTCTATTATTAAATTGGGAGTGATAAATATGAATTTAAAAAAGATGATAACAGAAAGTAGAAATGAAAATAGTATGGAGATAGATAAATTATCTACCTTAGAGATGTTAGAAGTAATAAACAATGAAGACCAAAAAGTACCTTTAGCTGTAAAAACTCAATTAAAAGAAGTTGCAAAGGCAGTAGATCTAATTGCACATGCATTTCTAAATAATGGAAGACTTATCTATGTAGGTGCAGGAACTTCTGGAAGACTTGGTATATTAGACGCCAGTGAATGTCCTCCAACATTTGGAACACCAGCAGGATTAGTTGTTGGACTCATTGCTGGGGGAAAAGATGCAATTTTAAAAGCAGTGGAAAATGCCGAGGATAATAAACAGTTATGTGTAGAAGATTTAAAAAATATAAATTTTAATTCTAAAGATATATTAGTAGGAATAGCAGCAAGTGGAAGAACACCATATGTAATTGGTGGAATTGAATATGCTAAAAAATTAGGAGCTGTAACAGTTGGTGTAAGTTGTAATCCGAATAGTATCTTAGCTGAATCTGTAGAAATACCAATATCTTTAGTAGTAGGACCAGAAGTAGTCACTGGATCATCTAGACTAAAAGCTGGAACAGCACAAAAATTAGTATTAAATATGCTGACTACAGGTTCTATGATAAAGATTGGAAAAGTATATGGAAACTTAATGGTTGATGTAGAAGCTACAAATGAAAAATTAGTGGAGAGACAAAAAAAAATTGTTATGGAAGCTACTGATTGTTCTAGGGAGGAAGCTAGTTCTGCTTTAAAAGATACAGATGGTCACTGTAAAACTGCCATCCTTATGATCTTAGGTGATCTAAAAGCAGATCAAGCAAAGATACTTTTAGCAGAAAAAAAAGGATTTATCCGGGAAGCATTAAAAGAAATTAAATTTGATTTAAAATAAATTATTTTATATTTATAAATTTTAATTATATATTTTATTAAAAAAATTGCTATAGGGGGAGAGTTATGGATTATAAGGAGATCATCGGAAAAATAATAAAACTTGCAGGGGAAAGGAAAAACATTAAAAGTTATACCAGTTGCATGACCCGTTTAAGAATATCAGTAAAAGATTTAGAAAGAGTTGATCTAGAAAATTTAAAAACAATCAAAGGAGTATTGGGATTAAATATAAATAATGATGAGTTACAATTAATATTTGGTCCTGGAAAAGTTAAAAAAGCACATATAGCAATGGATGAACTTTATAATTCAACTGTTGAAAATAATACTCCTGAAAAAGAAGATTTTGAAAAAACAATAAAAGATCAAAAGAATAATGTAAAATCCAAAAGAACAAGTAAGTTCCAAGGATTTATGTCAAAGTTTTCTAATATATTTGTTCCATTAATCCCAGGATTTATAGCAGCAGGGATGTTAGCTGGATTAGCTGGACTATGTAAGGAATTAAATATAACAGGGGATTGGGTTAATTATATAAATGTATTCAATAAATCTTTGACTAAATTTATGTATATAATGATAGGTTTTAATGCAACTAAAGCATTTGGTGGGTCAGGAGTAATTGGTGGAATGTTATCAGGACTATTCTTACTAGGATATGGTGATGGTGGCAACAGTGGTATGGCAGAATTTTTTGGTCAAACTATTGAACCTCGTGGAGGGATGGTAGGAATATTATTTACTACAATAATTGCAGCTAAATTTGAAATTTTTATTAGAGAAAAGTTTTCATGGGAACCAACAGATATAATTACAACTCCTATAATTACCCTATTAGGTATGGGAGCACTTACTTATACAGTGATCATGCCTTTATCATTTAAACTCTTTGGTCTTATGAACTATGCCTTTGCAAATTTAAATGGAAATCCAATTGGTGGAGGGATCTTAGCTGGATTATTTTTACCATCAGTTATGATGGGGATCCACCAAGGATTTGTACCTGTATACCAAGGACTAGTAGAAACAACTAAAATGAACTCATTATTTCCAATCTTAGCAATGGCAGGAGCAGGACAAGTAGGAGCAGCACTAGCTCTCTATGTAAAATCTCCTAAAGATTCCAACTTACGTGAAAATATTAGAGGAGCAATCATTCCAGGTTTCTTAGGAATAGGTGAACCATTAATATATGGTGTAACACTTCCTAGGGTAAAACCATTTTTTACTTCTATGGCAGGAGGTGCAATTGGTGGAATATATATTGGGATCATGTCTCAAATAGGATTTACTTTTGGACTCAACACTGTATTTGGATCTTCAGGAATTCTAGGATCATTTGCTATGACATCAAATAAAGGAGTAGTTGTTGCAATAACTTTATATATCTCTGCATTAATAGTTGCATATATCTCTGGATTCATCCTTACATACCTATTTGGATGTAAAAATGTAGATCTATCATAGGGTAATATTTTTTTAACTTCTTAACTGTGTAAGTATATCAGTTAAGAAGTTTTTTATTTTTTAAATTTATTGACTTTTATTTAAAAACAAAGTAATATGATTATATAATCATATACATAGGGAGGGAAATTTATGGAAATAATGGATATACTAAAATTAATTGCAGATAAAAATAGAATGAGAATATTAAATATTTTATATAATAAAAATAAAACCTGTGTTTGTGTTTTAGAAGATATATTAAATTTAAATCAATCAAATCTTTCTAGACATTTAAATAGATTAAAAAAAGCTGGAATAATTATAGGAGAAAAAAGAGTTCAATGGGTTGATTATGAAATCTCTGAAAAGTTTCTCAAAGAAAATATTTTTGTAAAAGAAATTTTAGAATCAAGATTAACAGAAGAAATTTTTTTAAAGGACTTAAGTAAATTTAGGTGTTTAGAATGTTAATACATAATTAAAGATATATCTTTATATTTATTATATTTTTTTTAAAAATGTATATGATTATATAATCATATTAAGGAGGGAGACAATGAAAAAAGAAAGTGGAATCAATTTTTTTGAAAAATTTCTTACAGTTTGGGTAATACTTTGTATGATAGGAGGAATATTAATAGGAAGATACTTGCCACAAATACCTACTGCTTTAGGTAGATTAGAATATGCAAATATATCTATGCCAATTGCAATATTGATATGGCTTATTATCTATCCTATGATGATTAAAATTGATTTTAAAAGTATAGTCAACGCTACAAAAAATTTAAAGGGATTAACTATAACTACTAGTATAAATTGGTTGATCAAACCTTTTACAATGTATGCTTTAGCAGTACTTTTTTTAAAGGTAATATTTAGTGATCTAATCCCATCAGAACTTGCTGATGAATATGTTACTGGGGCCGTTTTACTGGGAGCAGCTCCTTGTACAGCTATGGTTTTTGTATGGAGTAAGTTGACAAAAGGAAATGCAGCTTATACATTGGTACAGGTAGCAGTAAATGATCTTATCTTATTAGTTGCTTTTGTTCCTATTGTAGGATTACTGTTAGGAATTTCAAATGTTACAGTTCCATATGCAACACTTTTTCTATCTATAGTCTTGTTTGTAGTTACTCCCCTCATTGCAGCAGGAATTACTAGAAAATTTGTAATAGCTCACAGGGGTCTAGATTATTTAGAAAATACATTTATTAAAAAATTTGATAAGAGTACTATGACAGGATTGTTACTAACACTTATTATTATATTTTCTTTTCAAGGAGATAAACTTATTAACAATCCATTGAATATAGCACTCATTGCTATCCCCCTTACTATCCAAACATTTTTAATATTTGTAATAGCATATATTTGGGCAAAAAAATGGGGGATGCCCCATGAAGTTGCTTCTCCTGCTGCAATGATTGGAGCGAGTAATTTCTTTGAATTAGCAGTAGCAGTAGCTATTTCATTATTTGGTATTGATTCAGGTGTAACTTTAGCAACAGTAGTTGGACTTTTAGTAGAAGTTCCTGTTATGTTAATTCTAGTAAAAATTTCTAATTCTACAAGAAAACATTTTAAATCTCAACCGACAATAGTTTAAAAATATTATATAAATAGAAAACCTGTGAACTAGAGACTAAAAATAGTCTTTAATTCACAGGTTTTTTATCAAATTATCCTTAGAAAATTCCTACTTCAAAAATATTGATTTCCAATAGAAACTTCTCGAATAACAAATGAACATGATTATTAAAATTAATAAATAAAAAAAATTTAAAACTTTTTTTCTTACCATTTTTGACAAGACCTTGTCATATCTGATAAGAAGTTATCACATCAGATAACTAATTCAAAACACTATGCGTTTTATTGGAACGAAATATGTTGACATATTCTGAAATGTGTCTTATAATGGTTAAGTAATCAAGAGAGAGACGAAAAAAAATTAAATCAAAAAATATTAAAGAATTTTAGGAGGAAACAAATATGCAAAGATTTACAATACCAAGAGATCTATATTTCGGGGAGGACGCTTTATCACACTTAAATACAATTAAAGGAACTAAAGCTTTTATTGTTATAGGATCACAAAGATTAATAGATGACGGAACAGCACCTAGGGCTATTGAATATTTAAAAACAGCTGGAATAGAAAGTGAACTATTTGTAGGTGTAGAAAATGATCCTTCAGTAGCTACTGTTATGAAAGGTGTAGAAGCTATGAATAAATTTCAACCAGATGTAATAATAGGAATAGGTGGAGGTTCACCGATAGATGCTGCTAAAGCTATGTGGATCTTCTATGAACACCCAACATTTACATTTGAAGAAGCTGCAAAACCATTTAACTTACCTGAATTAAGAAACAAAGCTAAATTTATAGCAGTTCCTACTACAAGTGGTACAGCTACAGAAGTAACTTCATTCTCAGTAATAACCGATGAAAAAACAGGAATCAAATATCCTATCGCTGATTATAACATCACTCCAGATGTAGCTATTGTAGATACAAATTTAGTTCAAACAATGCCTAAGGTCTTAGTTGCAAATACAGGGATGGATGCATTAACTCATGCATTAGAAGCTTATGTTTCAAAAGCTAGAAATCCATTTACAGATGCATTGGCAATGAAATCTATAGAGATGATATCAGAGACTTTAATAAACTCTTACAACGGTGAAGACCAAGCAAGAAAAGATATGCATATTGCACAAAACTTAGCAGGAATGGCATTCTCAAATGCTATCCTTGGAATAGTTCATTCAATGGCTCATAAGACAGGTAAAGTATTAAATATTGCCCATGGATTAGCTAATGCAATCTATCTTTCATATGCTATTGAATTTAATGCAAAAGATAAAGCTGGAAAAGCACAGTATGCCCATGCAGCTAAAACAATCGGATTAGCTGGAAATAATGAAACTGAATTAGTTGAATCATTAGTAAACTTAGTTAAAGAATTAAGGGAACAAATGAATATGCCTCATTCATTAAAAGAGTTTGGAATAGAAGAGGAGTTCTTCTTAGCTAACTTAGATGATATTGCAAAAACATCTGTAGCAGATCCATGTACTGGTACAAACCCAAGAGATATTTCTGTAGAAGAGATGAAAAACTTATTTAAAGCTATTTATTACGGTGAAAAAGTAACTTTCTAAGAGATCTTATAGGAAAAGGCTAGCTATTCAGTTAGCCTTTTTTCATTGAATAATTTTAGTTTATAAGGAGGATAAAATGAAAAATGAAAAAACAATAGATGAAGCTAATAGGTGTTTAACTTGTAAAAATGCAAGATGTAGCCAGGGATGCCCTATATCCACAGCTATTCCACAAATAATAGAACTATATCGAAATGGAAACTTAGATAAAGCAGGAAAGATCCTCTTTGAAAACAATCCACTTTCCGTTATTTGTTCTATGGTCTGCCCCTATGAAGAAAATTGTATGGGTAAGTGTATCTTAGAAATAAAAGGTGAACCTATTGATTTTCCTTCAATAGAAAAAGAAATATCTACAAAATACCTAAATGAAAGTGTTTTTTCTCAAGAAATTAAACTAGATCATAGAATAGCAATCATAGGATCTGGACCTTCAGGTATTGCCTTAGCTTTTATCCTTGCAAAAAAAGGTTATAAAATTACTATATTTGAAAAATATTCAAAGTTAGGAGGAGTTTTAAGATTTGGAATCCCTGAATTTAGATTACCTAAAGATATATTAGACACTATAGAAAAAAGATTGATAGAATTAGGAGTAAAGATAAGATACAACGATCTTATTGGTCCTGTAAATAATATAGAAAAATTATTAGAAGATGGCTATGATGCTATTTTCATTGGAACAGGCGTATGGAATCCAAGACCCTTGGGAATAAAAGGAGAAACCTTTGGACATGTTCATTATGCTATTAATTATTTGAGATCTCCAGAGTCATTTAATTTAGGAAAAAAGGTAGCTGTAATAGGTGCAGGAAATGTTGCTATGGATGCGGCTAGAACAGCTAAAAGATTAGGTGCTGATGAGGTAAATATCATCTATAGAAAAGATATGAAAGATATGACAGCTACTAAGACAGAGATTAAGGAAACTAAAGAGGATGGAATTCAATTTATTTTATACACAGCTCCAAAAGAAATAGTCGATGAAGGTATTATTGTTACCCAAACAAAATTTGTCCTAGATAAAGATAACAATGAAAAATTAATAAATATTGATAAATCTGAGAACCTACTTCAATACGATTCTATAATTATAGCTGTAAGTCAAAATCCTGCAAATAATATAGTCTCAAACACCAAAGAAAATATAGAGATAAATAAATTAGGACTTGTTTTAATCGATGAAATGGGGCATACTACTAAAGATGGTGTATTTGCTTCTGGGGATGTAGTCACTGGAGCAAAAACTGTTGTAGAGGCTGTTGTAAACACTAAAAAAGTAGCAGTCGCTATTGAAGAATATATTTTAAATTTAAAAAAATAGGAGGAATGAATATGTTTGATTATAAAATTAAGTTACATGGAGAATCTTTAGAAAAATCAGATGAAGAAGTTTTAGTATGTTTTTTAAAAATGCTTGATTTTTCAGCAGAATACCTTCATACTATATATAAAGCTGATAAAATAAAATTTTGTCCAGAACAAAAAATCATCTATATAGATGAACCTTTAAAGCATGATAAAAACATAGCTGAAATATCAAAATCTTATGGATTTAAATTGAAAAATCAATAGGGAGTGGTTAATTTGAAAGATTTTCTGAAGGAACTAAAGGGAATAAAAGCCAAAGAAGGAGTTACTTATGATGACTTAGCTTCTATTTTAAAAGATAATTATGAATGTAGACTGACTGCTAATAGTTTAGCAAATAAATTTAGTCGAGGAACTCTAACAGGAAAAGAAGTTTCTAAGATCTTAGCAGCTTTAGGCTATGAGGTAAAAATTGAAAAGAAATAACCAAAAGATGACTCCTATAAAATATAGGAGTCATCTTTTGGTTGCTCTAGAAAAAAATAATTTTAGTGTATAGACATATACTAGGACTGAGTTTAATTTTTTTTAACTGCCTAAAAAATCAACTAAAAAAGGTACTAAAATTTCCTAATCTCGATAAAATCTATTTATGGTATAATAAAGCAATTAAAAATTTAGAAGAAAATCAAGGAGGAGATTGATGAACATACTCATGGCATTATCTCAGTTAGAAGTTACAGGAGCTGAAGTATATGCAGTTGAAATAGGAGAGACATTAATAGATAGGGGGCATAATTTATTTTTTGTTTCCGACACACTGACAAAAAAAATTAGGGGAAAATTCATCCCCCTTGCATTTAATAAAAGAAATATATTCCAAAGATTTGATCAAATAATAAAATTAATAAAAATTATAAAAAAAAATAAGATAGATGTGGTTCACGCTCACTCTCGTGCCTCTGCTTGGAGTACAAAGATAGCTTGTAAATTTACAAAAACTCCATTTATAACTACTATTCATGGGATGCAACATATATCTAAACACAGAAAAAAAAAACAACCTATTGGATGTGGATATGCTGTCTGTGAAAATATAAAAAAAGATTTGATAGAAACCTTTGATGTAGATCCTTCCCTAGTTAAAGTTCTTAGAAATGGGATAGATCTAAGTAAATTTAAAATTTCTACTTCTCCTAAAAATAAAAAGAAAGTGATCTCAATCATAGGTCGTTTATCAGGCCCTAAAGCAGATATAACTTACAATCTACTATCTAACTCTATAGATTTAGATAGATATACTGTAAATATAATTGGGGGAAAAAATATACCAGAAAGATTTAATAAATTTAAAAATAAAGTTAACTTCACAGGATATATAGACAATGTATATGAGTATATGGCAAGTTCCGATCTTGTTATAGGAGCTGGAAGGGTAGCTATGGAAAGTTTACTCATAGGTAGACCTACTCTAGCAATTGGAGAAGCCAAAGAGGTTGGGATAATCGATATAGATACAGTGTCTATAGCTTTATCTTCTAATTTTGGAGATGTAGGAGACAGAACTTCCCATAATTTTGATTGGGATTTTATTCGAGCTGAGATAGATCGTGGTGTAAATTTAGAACAAACTCCTTTAGATGTAGTTAATATTATTTCAAAAAATTTTAATATCGATAAAATAGTAGATACCTTGGAAAAAACATATCAAAGGGAGTGGGTACGAATAAAAAAATACGATCTTCCTGTGATCATGTACCATAGGGTAATCAAAGATATAGATACAGAATCTGGCAAACATGGAACCTATGTAACTATCGATCAATTTAGAGATCATATGACAATCTTAAAAAATAAAGGTTATATCCCTATTACCTTTGAAGATCTATCTAAAATTCCTATCCACCAAAGGTTTGAAAAAAAATATATTATCCTAACTTTTGACGATGGATATATAGATAACTACACCTATGCATTTCCCATCCTAAAGGAATTTAAATTCAAAGCCATCATCTACCTTGTTTCTGATAGAACCTTTAATAAATGGGATGTAGACCTAACCGATGAAAAAAAATTCTTAATGATGGATAGATCTATGTTAGAAGAGATGAGAGATAGTGGTTTGATTGAATTTGGAGGACACACCCTAAGTCATCCTAGACTATCTCAGTTAGATGATGATGAGATGAAAAAAGAGATATTTCAAGATAAGATCAATACTGAAAAAAAATTAAATATCAAACTTAATTCCTTTGCATATCCATATGGAGATCTAGATGATAGGGCAAAAAAATTAGTTTGTGATGCAGGGTATCCCTTTGGTGTGGCTACCGATTCTGGCTCATATTGCCTCAGTGATGATTTATTTGAGATTAGGAGGATAGGGATCTTTCCTACTATTACAAATTTTGGATATAAAAGAAAGATCCATGGAGATTATAATTTTATCAAGATAAAGAGAGAAAATAAAAAATAATCTAAATATTTCTTTTTTTCTACTATTGACATATAGCTAATTTTAAAAGATACTTTATAGTGAATATATTTATAAGGGGGGTAAAAAATTGATAGATAAATTAATAAAAGAAACAAGGTCTTTTAGGAGTTTTGAAAAAATTAAAATTGACAAAAAAGAATTAGAGGAAGTTATTGAAATAGCAAGGTATTCTGGTTCTGCTAGAAATGCACAATGTATAAGATATATATTAGTCTCAAATGAAGAAATTTGTGATCAGATATTTCCAAATACTAAATGGGCTGGATCTATCGGTTGGAATCCTACAAAAGATGAATCCCCAGTAGCTTATATCTTGATGTTAAATGAAAAAAAAATAGGTACCAATGAAACATTCTTTAATTTTGATATGGGTATTGCCAGTCAAAATATCATGTTAAAATTAAGAGATATGAAGTTAGGTGGTTGTATTTTAGGTTCCTATAATAAACCTATAATAAAAGATCTTTTAGAGGTCTCAGATGACTATGATCTAGGAGTTTTAATTGCCATTGGTAAACCTAAAGAAACTGTAGAGATAATAGATACCTCTTCTGATACTAAATATTTTAGGTCAAACAATATCCACTATGTTCCTAAATTAAAAAAAGAAGATCTAATCATAAAAAATATATAATTATAGAAAAGAGGGCAATTCAAGTAGAAAATCTACTTATGAGTCGCCCTCTTTTCTACGATTAGTTTTTAAAAATATCTTACTAATAGATATATAATACTTAAGATAAGAGATTGAAATGTGATAATGATCCCAAATTTAAAGAATTGAAAAAAACCGATATCCTTTCCAGCTTTTTTTGCAATATTAACTCCAACAATATTTGCTGCTGCTCCTATGAGGGTCATATTCCCTCCAAAACATACACCCATAGAAAGTGCCCACCATAGGGGAGCAACATCTTCCCCCATTTGAGGGATGAGCTCTCCGATTACTTTAGTAAATGAAATTGTATAGGGAACCACTCCAATTATTGGAGCAAATATAGTAGAGGTGATAACAGTTAAAATAACTGTTAACTTTGAGTTTCCCTTGGTAATATATAATATAAAATCTCCTATATCACTAATTAGTCCTGTAGCTGCAAGACCATCTACTAAGATAAATAAACCAGCAAAGAAAAATAAAGTTGACCATTCTATTTTTTTATAGATCTCTTCAGGATCTTCTTTTGTTATAATAATCAAGAGTGTGGCTCCAGAGATCGAAATTACAGCTAATCCAATATTAGTAACTACATTGGAGAGAAACCCAACCATAACTAAACTAAAAACAAAGATAGATTTTTTTAAAAGAACTTTATCTTTTATTATCCTACTAGCATCCATCTCCATAATTTTAGTTTTTCTCAATCTAGAAACATTTAGTTTTTTACGAAAAAAAATAACCATAAGAGCAAGAAAAAAAATCATATTGATGATCACAAGGGGTCCCATATTAAAGATAAAATCATTGAAGCCTAAACCAGATTTTGCTCCTATAATTAAGTTGGGAGGATCTCCAATTAAGGTAGCTGCTCCCCCTATATTTACAGAAAATATTTCAGTAAAAAGAAATGGAACGAAATCTATCTTTAGTTGTTCGGCAATCAAGATAGATATGGGAAATATTAAAAGGATAGTCGTAACGTTATCTAAGAGGGCAGATGCTATAGCAGAAACCACTCCTAGAAATATCATTATTTTAATGGGGTCTCCCTTAGCTAATTGAGCTATCTTTATTGCTATCCACTGGAATATTCCAGTTTCAGCCATTATATTTACAATTATCATAAGTCCCATAAGTAAGATTAGAATTTCTAGATTACTACTAATAGCGTGAAGAGCTTCATGTTCATCTATAATTTTAAAAAATACTACAGCAGTTCCTCCAGCAATTGCAGCAGAAGACCTAGGTATTTTTTCAGTTATGATAAAATAAAATGTTATTATAAATACTATAAGTGTTATAATGAGATTAAAATTCATGAGCTACATCTCCCCTATTATGTAATAAAATATTATATCAAACTATACTAGTATATCAATTGTTTTCCTTTAATATTAAAGAAGAAAGATATTCTAAAAAAAGATTTTTATTATTTAAGATGATACAATAAGAAGAAGAAAGATTAATAGGTAATTAATAATTTAAATTCAGAGGGCAGAAACTTTGAATATTTAAAGATATAGAAAAAATAGGAGGGAAAAATGGCAAAAATATTTAAATTTAATGAAGAAGCAAGGGAAAAATTAAAAATAGGTGTGGATACCTTGGCAAATACAATAAAAGTTACTTTGGGACCTAAGGGAAGAAATGTAGTTTTAGGAAAGCAATACGGCCCTCCACTTATAACAAATGATGGAGTTACCATTGCAAAGGAGATTGAATTAGAAGATATATTTGAAAATATGGGATCAGAACTTATAAAAGAAGTGGCTATAAAGACAAATGATGTGGCAGGAGATGGAACGACTACAGCTACAGTACTTGCCCAAGCTATTGTAGAAGAGGGATTAAAAGTTGTATCTGAGGGAGCAAACCCTGTTTTTATAAAAAAAGGGATAGAAATTGCAACTAATAAAGCAATAGAAATTTTGAAAGAAAAGAGTAAAAGTATTCAAAATAAAGAGGAAATTATTCAAGTAGCAACCATATCAGCAGGAGATGAGATAATAGGAAGACTGATAGCAGATGCCATAGAAAAAGTTACTGAAACAGGTGTGATTACTGTAGAGGAAGCTAGTTCTACAGAAACTACTTTAGATGTCGTAGAGGGAATGCAATTTGACAAAGGATATCTATCACCATATATGGCAACTAATACAGAAAAGATGATAGCTATTATAGAAAATCCAAATATATTGATAACAGATAAAAAGATAAAAAATATTCAAGAGATCCTACCTATATTAGAGGGATGTATGAAAGAGGGAAAACCCCTTCTTATTATAGCAGAGGATATTGAAGGAGAGGTACTCAATACACTTGTATTAAATAAATTAAAAGGAAATCTCAACGTAGTAGCAGTAAAACCTCCTGCTTTTGGAGACAGACGAAAAGCTATATTAGAAGATATAGCTATCCTTACTGGAGGGACTCTCATCTCAGATGAAAAAGGAATGGATATCTCTGATACTATAGGTCTTCATCTAGGAGGGGCTGTCAAGGTAAAGGTAACACAAGATAGTACTGTTATTATAGGAGGATTAGGAAATGATAAATTAATTTCTTCAAGGTTGAAACAACTAAAGATACAAATAAATGAATCTACTTCTGAATATGATACAGAAAAATTACAGGAGCGTCTGGCAAAGTTATCTGGAGGAGTAGGTGTCATTCGTGTAGGAGCTAGGACTGAAACAGAATTAAAAGAAAAAAAACTAAGGATAGAAGATGCCCTAAATGCTACAAAAGCTGCAATTTTAGAGGGAATAGTTCCTGGAGGAGGTTCTGTATTAATAGATATATCTAAACAATTAAAAACTTTAGATATAGGAGATTCAAAAGAGATAAAACAAGGGATAGATATTATAATTAAAGCACTCTTAGCTCCTCTAAGACAAATAGCAGAAAATGCTGGTTTTAATGGTGAAGAAGTAGTTCAAAAAGTTATGGATCTAGATTCTAAAATTGGATTTAATGCACTAACATGTGAATATGTTGATATGGTAGAAAAGGGAATAATCGATCCAACTATGGTAACTAGGTCGGCTATCCAAAGTGCAGCTTCTATCTCTGCTCTTATTCTTACTACAGAAGTATTGGTAGGAGAGATTATAAAAGAGGAACCACCTTTAATGCCCATGATGTAATATATTTGAGATAAAAAAATAAGAAGACCTAGAAGTAAATTATTCTTTAGGTCTTCTCTTGTTTTTTTTCCTGGATATTGCGTCTAAAATAAATTTAGTTGTTTCCTTCGTTTTTAAAACTTATAGTGAACTCCTAAGATATATTGAGTAGAATCACTTGAGTTAGAAGAACTACTGGCTACCTCTGTAAAATTATGGTTAAACTTTATTGAAGTAGAGACAGCAAAATTATCTATCTGAAGTTTAAGTTGATTAAACCATTGAAGGGAATTATCTGTTCCAGATGTATTGTTCCAACTATTATTATATTTTTTAGATTCTTTAGCACCAAAAACATAGTCTACCCATCCACTATATACAATAGACCAACCATTTTCAAATTTATACAGTGGAGCAAGATAAGCCACATTAAATAGATATCCATCTAATCTATCTTCATTTGGCTTACCATATGATTTTGTGGCATACCTTCCTAAAAGATTTACTCGAACATAATCAAATTTTTCTAGATCGAAATAACTTCCTATTCCTAGTTGGTGACGTCTGAGCCCCCCCTTATAGTTACCATTATCATAGTCTAGTTGGTAGGAAAGAAACCATTCATTAAATCTTCCAATAGACAGATCTTTTCCTAAAAGTCCATCTAGGGATATACGAGGATTGAATTCCCCATAGATGTTAGGTTTAACTTTATGCATATCACTGTCATTGGAGTTTAAGATATCAAAAAAATCAGTGAACCAGTATAGATCCAATAATTTATATCTGTGAAATCCTTCCATCTCAACATAGATATCATCAACACTTTCTCTCGTTCCATCAGCTGCATTGTTTCCTTCAAATAAACTTACTTGAACCATATTATAGTTCCATGGTTCATATTTTGCCATTGACAACTGGCTAAAACACATTACAGTAATAATAATTAATATTTTTTTCTTCATTTTTCCCCACCTTTTTAAAATTATTGTTTTGTTACATTATATATAATCCAAGATATCCTAAAACCCCTGAAGAGATAATAAGGATAACTGGATTAATTTTTTTGTTATAAGCTATCCCAAACATTGATATAGAGATAATAATAGTTTTTATCTCTATCTTACTTTCTAAGATCCAAGTGGCTTTAGCAATCATATATCCCGCATATAAAATTAAAGCTGTAGTCAAAGATTTTAAAACGAAAAAAATAGCTTTCTTATAGATATTTTCCTCTAACTGTTTTAAAATTTTAGATAGGATCAAGATAACAATTATAGAGGGAAGTGCAAGTGATAATGTTGCTACAACAGCACCAGGAATTCCTGCTACTTTATTTCCTACAAATGTTGCTGTGTTCATAGCTATAGCACCAGGGGTCATTTGAGATATAGATAATACATTAAAAAATTCATCATATTCCATAAATCCATTTTTTTCTAATTCACGTTGTAAAAGGGGGATAGAAGCTAATCCTCCACCAAAATTAAATAAGCCTATCTTAAAATACATGATAAATAATTTGAATAAGGTCATAGAGTAACTCATCTATCTCACCTCCAAGATAGATCTTACCTTATTTGGAATAAAATAAGTAGCAGTAGTTCCTATTAGTCCTCCAAGGATAATAAGTAAGATAGGATTGATATTAAATATTAATAATAGAAGAAATCCCATACCAAATATAATATAACTTATTTTAGATACAAAACTTTTTCTACATATCTTTAAAGTTGAACTTGCAATAAGACCTATTATACACCCTCTAATTCCTAAAAAGATACTGTGAATTACAGGGTTATCAAAGGACTGTCCTAAAAAATTATAGATTAGGGTAATTATTATAAGTGATGGGAATATAATTCCCAGGGAAGCAACAAATCCTCCTAATTTTCCAGCCTTCTTACTTCCAATAAAAGTAGCTGCATTTATAGCTATAGTTCCAGGAGTCATCTGAGATATTATAAACATCTCCAAGAGTTCCTCCTCTGTAATCCATTTTCTTTTTTCTACTAGCTCTTTTTCGATGAGAGGTAACATTGCATATCCTCCTCCAAAGGTAAATAAGCCAATCTTAAAAAAAGATATAAAAAGTTTTTTGAACATATTAAACTCCTTTAAAAATCAAATTTTTATTTTTCATTAAAATTCTAATTATATTTTTCTATAATTTTCTATTTTTTATCTTGTATCTTTTTTATTAAATTTAAATTTATCTTTCTAGGAATAAATTTTGTAATAAATATCATAAATTTATTTAACTTTCCATGGATCAGAATGTCTTTTTCAGTATCTATATTTTTATATAGATACTTTGCTACATCTTCTGGATTAGCTATATAAAAATTTTTAAAGAGTTTTTTTTCTACCTTGTCCATCTTTTCAAAGGCAGTTTTTGTAGGACCAGGACAAAGGGTAATGATCTTTATATTACTATCTCTAAGTTCCTCTGCTATCCCTTCAGAAAAATTTAATAGATATGACTTAGTTCCATAATATACACTCATAAGAGGTCCACTTTGAAAAGCAGCTGTAGAAGCTATATTAAATATTTTTCCATTTCCTACTTTAAGCATATCCTTTAAAAATAATTTTGTAAGGATTGTAGGAGTTATTATATTTAAATTTATCATATCTAGACTAGTTTGAATATCTTTTTTGACAAATTCACCGTGGTATCCAATTCCAGCATTATTTATAAGGATATTAACCTCTAATTGTTGTTTTTTGACTAACTCATATAGATTAATGGCTCCTACCTCTCCTGATATATCTAGAGATATTACCTTTATATCTATCTTATATAGTAACTCTATTTTTTTTTTGAGAAGGGATAATATTTTTTTATTTCTAGCTACTAAGATTAGATTATGATTGTTTTGGGCAAAGATATGAGCTAATTCTAGTCCAATCCCTGAACTAGCTCCTGTTATAAGTGTATATTTCAAAGGTCCTCCTTTATTTTTACTTTTCAATATAGATTAGATATAAGTCTAATTATTAATTTTATTATATCATAAAAAAGAAGCCAATTTATATAAAATTAGCTTCTCTTTTATTTTAGATTTTTTTTACGTTTTTATTATATTCAATACAAAATTTCTTAAATTGATCTGCATCTAAGGGTTTTGTAAAAAAGTATCCTTGGGCACAGTCACAATTTAACTTTTTTAAAAGATTAAGAGTATCGATATTTTCTACCCCTTCAGCTATAATTTTTAATTCCATAGATTTTCCTAAAACAATTGAAGATTTAACTATATTATAATCTTTTTTATTAGTAAATATATCCTTTATAAACATTTTATCTATCTTTAATTTATCAAATGGTAAGTTTCTTAGATATGATATCGATGAAAAACTAGTTCCAAAATCATCTAAGGCAAAAGTTATACCATATTTTTTAATAGAATTCATAATTAAAAACATCTCATTAAAGTCTTCAATTAGATTTCTTTCTAAAATTTCAAATTCTAAACCTTTTAAACTTTTTTTATAATTTTTTATTGTATTGATAATCAACTCATTTTTTAGACACACTATAGGTGTATTTATAGATAACTTCATAATAAATCCATCTTCCTTCCATTTTTCTTGGGTCTCAAGGGAAGTTTTGATCAGCCAATTTGTAAAATTATTGACCAAATTAATTTTTTCTAAATAAGGGATAAATAGATCTGCTTGAATTAATCCTTCTATAGGATGGATCCATCTTATTAAAACTTCAGCAGATGTAATTAAACCAGTTTTAAGTTCTATCTTAGGTTGGAAGTAAAGATGAAATTGTTTATTTCCAATGGCACTAGGGAGCTCATTTAAGATAGAAAGTTTTTTATTGTGGAGGTTATTAATTTTATTGTTAAAATAATAATATGAGAATAGATTTTTTTTTGAGTAGGCTCGAGCTATCTCTGTATCATCTAATAATTTTTCTTGAGAATCTATAAACTTGGCTACACCAATACTTAGTTCAGGATAGATTAAAATATTGTTGACATAGATCTTTTCCTTTAGGATCTTTATTTTCTTTTCAAAAGAATAAAGGCAATAGTGGTTCATAAGTAACGCAAAGGTATTATCTCTAAAATGAAAAAGTTCCATCTCATTTTGCGAGATTTTTTTAAAATTGAGAGATAAATTTTTTACAAAATCTTCTAAGATAAAATTCCCACATTCATTTAATATTTGGTTGAAATTTTCAATTTCAAAGATAGCCAAATATTTGTCTTGTAGATATTTTTTCTCTTTAAGGAAAGTATCAAAGTATTTTCTGTTGGATATATTTGTAATACGGTTACAAAAAGTTAGTTTTTCTGTATCTTTTAATGTTTTTAATATTATATCTATAATAAAACCATTTATTGTGCTGATAACAACAAAAAATAAAAGTCTATACATCCAATTTTCAGTAGATTGCATCTCCATAGTTGAGACCTCTAAAGGAATAAAACTAGAAAGGTAACCCACAAGGATACCAAAGAAGATCCCACCTAGATATCCAAAATAAAATACTGCAAGGATCAGTGGAATATACATAAGATGTATATAAGCGTATTTAGTTCCACCTGTTAAATAAACTAACCCTAAGACTATAAAAATAAATATAAAAACAAGTAAAATAGAATAAAAACAATACATTTTTTTAGGACGGTACCATTTTTTTATAAGTTTAATGAAAAATTTAGTATTTTGCACAGTTAAAACCACCCTTATTGTAGAATATATAATATTATATCTCAATAGTTAACTTATTCAAAATTTAATTTTTGTTATATGTACACATTATATTATTTTTATCTAAAGAATAAATAATAATTACGTATAGTAAAAAATCATTGTATAATAAAGTTAGAATTGGTATTATATCCTAGAGATATAATATAAGAAGGTGATAAAAATTGCTTATGAATAAAGAGCAAGAAAAGATAGCATATACAAAGCCAAATGGACATATGCTTATAAAGGGGATAGCAGGAAGTGGAAAAACAACAGTAGGGATATGTAGGATATCATACTTATTAAATAATTATTGTCATGACAAAGATGATAATGTTTTATTTATAACATTTAATAAGACTTTGGTTAATTATGTATCTTATTTTTATAATAAGGTTGACAATATAACTCAATATAATATGCACTCTTTATTTGGATTTCCAAAGGATAGGGTAAAGATAACAACCGTTGATAGTTTGATGTATGGATATTTTTTAGAATATCAAAAAAAATCTAAAGGAGATCTAAAACTCAATCCGACCAACCATAAAAAACACGGTATTTTAAATGAATTAATATCAAAATTAAGGGAAAAATATAGTGAAATTTCAATATTTGAAGATGTAAATACAGCTTTTTTATTGGAAGAGATAAATTGGATCAAAGCTTGTAACTATATAGATGAAGCAGAATATCAAGAAGCTAATAGGATAGGTAGTTTGAAATTAGGGGTAACTACTCAAAAATTACCTAAAAACTCTATAGTTAGAAAGGCAATATTTGAACTTATGGAATTTTATACAGAAAATCTTTTAAAGGAAAATATCATCGATTATAATGATATGAGGCTCATAGCTTTAGAGGAATCAGAAAACAAAACGAGAAAAAAATATACTCATATTTTGATAGATGAGTGTCAAGACCTATCTAAAGTACAGCTTGAGTTTATAGGAAAACTATATTCCGATAAGAGTCACTCTAGTTTTACTTTTTTATTTGATAGTGCTCAAAGTATATATTCCCATTCATGGTTAGGAATGGGAGGTGAAAGAACCTTTGCTAGTATAGGATTTAATATGATAGGAAAAAGTAAGACTCTCAGTAAAAATTTTAGGACGACAACTCAGATATCCAAAGCAGCTTATAGTCTTCTCAATAAAAATGAGATGATTATTGGAAATTCTGATTATGTAAAACCATATCTTATCGATAGATATGGGAACTATCCAATATTTAAGGAGTTTTTATCGGAAAAAGAGCAGGCTAACTATGTAAAAGAACTATTAGATAAAAGGTTTTCAAAAACTCTTAAGAGTGATATCGCTATCATTGGAAGGACTAAAAACCAATTATTAAATTTTAAACTTCTCATGGAGAAGTTAGGAGTGAAGACTACATTTATGGATCGTGGAAACAATGATTTTGATTCTAACGAGATAAAATTATTTACTATGCACTCTATAAAAGGAATTGAAACAAAGGTAATAATTATGATATCTTTAAATGATAAAGTACTACCATTTTATTCATCTAATATAGAGGAACTAAAAGAATATGAGGAGATACAAGAACGTAAACTTATGTATGTAGGGATGACTAGGGCTATTGAGGAGTTATATCTATTATCTTCTTCTACTCCTAGTAAATTTATTGGGGATATTGGGTATAAATATTTACAGATAGATACCGATAAAAAAATAAGAATATTTTATAATATATCTATAGATGATTATTATTTTAAAGATAGATTAATTCATATCCACTCCAATGAGGAAAAAGTAAGGCAGTGGATGATTAAAGAACTTTTGATTACCTATCAATATAGAATAGACCTTATAGATATTGAATATCCATTAAATTTAGGATCTAAAAAATATTTTGTAGATATAGTTATCTTTAATAAGAAAAAACCTTTTATATTTATAGAAACAAAATCAAAAGAAGTAAAGTTATCAGATGGTTTTGAACAGTTAAAAAGTTATATGATTATGGAAAGATCTGTAGAATATGGAATACTCACCAATGGTAGGGATATAAAGATATATAACTCTGAATTTTTTGAAATATCTGAAATACCTGATTTTACATTGGAGATGATAGATGAAATTGTAGGAGAGGAATTTATATATTCTGATTTTAAAAAAAACTTAGAGATACCATACCTTGTCATAGATGAAGACACAATTATTGCAGAAGATAGTGATGAAGATATAACATATAATAAAATAGATTTAATATCTCTCCCTAAGTTTAAATGGATAAATATGTATACCGACTATGAAGACCCAGAAGGGGAAATATTATTACCTAAAGAATGGATCGGTGATAGTTGTAGTTATATAATTGAAAATCATGGGGATAGTATGAATCCTTTGATCTGTGATGGAGATTTGGTGGTAATAGAAAAAAGACCACCTAAAACAAATGATATTATAGTTGTAATCATGGAGGATAGATCAATTTTAAAAAAATATATGAAGATAGGAACCTCTATATTACTATCTAGTGAAAATGAGGAATATGAACCTATATATTTTAATGAGCAGGATATAAATGATTATTTTTTAGGAGTAGCTATAGGAACTATAAAATAAATAATACCTGTAAAGGGCATTACCAATATCTCTACTCAAAGGGGTATCCCCAAAATGCCAGTAGTTTATTTTGTAAACTAAGAATATTGAGAAACTAAAGGAGTGATTAAGTTTGGTAAATTTTGAAAGAATAGATGAGATGATAAAAATTATAGCTATAGGAGATATCCCAGGATCTCAGAGTTTTAATGAGTTCGCTATTAACTTTTATTTAGAGACAAAGATGGTACCCCTTTCAAAGTATCTTAAGATGGAAGGTAAAACTAATAAGATGCCTAAGATTATGAATACGAAAAAAAGTGGTGAACTACTTTTCAATACAAAAAAGAATGAAGAGATATTAAAGTTTTTAAAAAACAAAGGATATAAAGATATTCCAGAACTAAATTTTACCTGCGTCATGCTCCTTAGAAAGGTAGACAGTATCTCGAATTGGAAAAAACTTCTATCTTACTTTGAGGGAAAGGGAACCATTGAGGAGATCAATAATTCTACCAGGGTACAACTTCTCCCAGAGGAAGAAAAAAAAATCGAGGAATTTTTAAAGATAAATTTGGGAGTTTCAGAGACAGAATTAAATTGGTTAAAAGAAAAATTTAAAGTAATATATGAAAATAAAGAACTTGTTAGATCGATAAAAAAAATAGCGAGATAATTATTGTATAATATATATATCAAGGAGGGAAATATGTTAAATTTTAATTTTCAAAATACTACAGAGATAATTTTTGGTAAGGATGTCGAAACTCAAGTTGGTAAAAAGGTAGCAGAATATGGAAAAAAAGTTTTACTTCATTATGGTGGAACTAGTCTTAAAAAATTTGGTCTCTATGACAAGATCATAAAAAACTTAAAAGATGAAAAAATAGAGGTGTTTGAGTTAGGAGGAGTTCTACCAAACCCTAGATTATCCCTAGTTAGAGAGGGAATAAAAATATGTAAAGATAATAATATAGATTTTATCTTAGCAGTTGGTGGGGGAAGTGCCATTGATTCAGCTAAAGCTATTGGTGCTGGGGTAAAATATGATGGAGATGTGTGGGATTTTTTTGAGAGAAAAGTTGAAGTATCTAAAACTCTTCCAGTAGGAGTGGTTTTGACAATTCCTGCAGCAGGAAGTGAAGCTAGTAGTGGAAGTGTTATTACAAATGAAGATGGTTGGTATAAAAAATCATTTGGTGGGAATATAATCAGACCTAAATTTACAATTATGAATCCAGAAATTACATATACCCTTCCTAGTTATCAAACAGCAGCAGGTGCAGTAGATATTATGGCACATGTTTTAGAAAGATATTTCACAAATGAAAAACATGTGGAACTAACTGATAGATTATCAGAAGCAGTATTAAAAACAGTAATTTTAAATACCCCTAAAGCTTTGGATTTTCCAGAAGATTATAATGCCCGTGCAGAGATAATGATCTCTTCTACCATAGCTCATAACAGCCTTTTAGATATGGGAAGGGAGTCAGATTGGGCATCTCATGGGATAGAACATGAACTTAGTGGTATCTATGATATTACCCATGGAGCAGGACTAGCTATTATATTTCCTGCATGGATGAAGTATGTATATAGATCAAATATGGATAGGTTTGTACAATTTGCTATCCGTGTATGGAATGTTGATATGAATTTTAATGATCCAGAATCAGTAGTTTTAGAAGGAATTAAAAGAACTGAGGAGTTCTTTACATCTATCGATATGCCAACTAGATTATCTCAAGCAGATATAGATGGGGAAAAATTTGAGGAGATGGCAGCAAAAGCTACAGAAAATGGTTTACTTGGTAATTTTGTTAAACTAACTAAGGAAGATATAGTAAATATATATAAATTAGCAGAATGAAATCTAAATTTTATTTGATTATTATATAATATATGCTATACTATAATATGAGCATTAATGCTTATAGGAAACAAATATTAAAGAGATTATAATATTTTTTGAAAATAATATTGTTATAAATAAGTTGAATAGTAACATATTTTAACTATATTTAAAATCTAAAAATTAATAACTAATTATCTTTAAAAGAATATTGAAAAAATTTTTTTTACTTATTGCAAATTTGTTATAATTCTGTTACTATTCATTGTTAAATAAAGATTAATTGGATATTTAAGAATAAAAGGAGGAAGGATTATGAAAAAATTATCGATAATGCTAGCTGCTATAGTGATTAGTGGAGTAACTTATGGAGCTCAATTAGAACTTAAAGGTGGTTTTGAACCTTGGAGAGAAGGAAATAATTCATACTCAAATTTTGATCAAGGAGGAAGTTTAGGAGCTGAACTTTTATTCAATGCTGAAGATAGCCCTTTTGACTATGGTTTTGGTGTGGAGTGGAAGTCTAAATTCTCTGGAGGAGATGGAAATAATACATTAGCAGAAACTGAAGCAAATGCTTTCCCTGTATATTTAACTGGTAAATATGGAATAAGCGATGACTTATTCTACTTGGTTGGTAGAACAGGATGGTCAATGTATGATAACTCTAGTACTAAAGATGGATTCTATGGTGCTGCTGGTATAGGAAAAGAATTTGGAAACTTTACTTTAGAAGCTCTCTATGAAACTATGGATCTTAGTGGTTCTTCTAATATGTACTCAGGTAATAGAGCTAACTTAGCTTCTATCAAATTTGGTTATAGATTTGGAGAAAATAAAAGAGATATGATCTCAAGAGAAAAAGAGATGGCTATAAAAGCTGAATATGATAAACAACAGGCAGAGATAAAAAGATTAGAAGCCGAAAAAAATAGAATAGCTAAGGAAAAACAGTTAGCAGAGAAAAATAGAATGGCTCAAGAAAAAAAAGCTAGAGAATTAATATTAGAAAAATATAGTTCTTTGATAGTTGCAGAAAACTATGCGACTAATGAATTATCCTTTGAGAATAGTAGTGATTTATTTTTTAAGAATATAGATAGGGATTTAGCTAAAGAATCTGGAGTACTTAAAGTAACTAGTTATACTGATAGTAGTGGTTCTAAAGAATATAATAAAAAACTTTCTCAGGAAAGAGCTGATAAAGTAGCAGATCAAATTAAAGCTAACCTTACTAATGAAAATATAGAAGTTATATCTGAAGGGTTAGGAGAAACTAATTTCTTAAATGATAATGCTACATTTGAAAAAAGAAAAGCTAATAGAAGAACAGAAATTAATTTTATGGCAAAATAAATAAGTTAAATATAAAAGGAAGGCTTTTAGAATAAATATTCTAAAAGCCTTCTTTATTTATTTTATAAAATTCCTGTAAGTTTTAAAAGTGCTTTAGGATCTGGTTTTCTCCCATGTACATCTACAAAACTTTCCTTCATATTAACTGATCCTCCTAGGGACAAAAGGTTATCAAAAAATTTATTAGCTAGTTGTTTATCTATAATTCCATCTTTGGTCATCTCTATATAACTATCAGCAGAAAGTACTTCAGCCCATTTATAGGAGTAATAACCTGCTCCATATCCCCCGGCAAATATATGACTAAATGAACATTGGAACTTATTATATGATGGTGTTTTTATTACTGATACCATATCTCTAACTTTATCTAATTTTTCTTGAACTTGTTTTTTAGAATAAGCATTATCATATATCATTAGATCGAATAAACCAAACTCCACTTGTCTATTGTTTGCATACCCCTGTCCATAATTTAAAGAATCTAATATTTTTTGGATCAATTCATCTGAGATAACTTCCTTAGTTTTATAGTGGATACCAAAAGTTTTTATAATCTCTTTATTATTGGCAAACTCCTGTAACCATTGGGAAGGATATTCAACTACATCCCATTCAGTTCCGTTAAATCCAGAAGCAGAGATCTCCTTTGTCTTAGATGTAATAAGATGAAGAGCATGTCCCATCTCATGAAATAGTGTTACTACATCAGAGTGATCGAGGAGTGATGGAACTCCCTCTTTACTAGGAGGGAAGTTACAAACAACTATCCCAGTTGCAGGGACTCTAATCCCATCTTTTTCATAACTTGTGATCCAACTATCGGCCCAAGCTCCCCCCCTCTTATTCTCATTGGTTTCTAGATCCATAATCAAATTTCCTAAAATAACTTTATTTCTTTCTAATTCAAAAACTACCACTTTATCGTTCCATAACTTAGCATCTTTTATTTGCTTTGCTTTTAAACCAAAGATATTATTTAAAAATTGAAACATACCAGAAACTACCTTATTTTTTTCAAAATATGGTTTTACCTCACTGGGATCAAAATTATATTTGATCTCCTTTAGTTTTCTAGAAAGGTATGGATAGTCATAGAGCTCTATATTGTCATAGCCAAATTTTTCTTTGGCAAAGTTTTTTAATTCTTTTATCTCTTGAGTAGCCTTAGGGAGAGCTTCTTTTCCTAGTTCTGTCAAAAAATCTATAACTTCCAAGGCATTATTTGCAGTTTTTGAAGCAATAGAAAGTTCCCTATAATTTTCATAACCTAATATCTTAGCTTTTTCATCTCTTAAACTCAAGATTTTCTCAATAAGTTCCTCATTTTCAGGGGCCTTTGTAGCTGAAGCTTTATAAAGTTCTTCCCTGAGTCCTCTATCATTACAATATTTTAAAAATACAGTAAGAGATGGTCCATGAAGGGTAAATTTCCATCTACCTTCTTCTATCTCAGCAGATTTTTTATCTAAATCTGAAAATTCTGAAAGGACTTTTTCATCTTGGATAATTAGTTCATATTTATTGGTAGCATCAGTTACATTTTGACTGAAATCATTTCCTAATTTAGCTAGTTCTAAGTTGATAGATTTGATCTTTTCTTTATTTTTTTTATCTAGACCTATACCACTAGATTTGAAAGATAATATTTGTTTTTCAAGGATTCTTTTTCTTATATCACTTAGGTTTTCAGTTTCATAAATTTTTATGATAGAATCAGCAACCTCCTCATTTTGGCTTAATTTTGAAATAAAATCATTCATAATAGGAATATATTCTTCATATGTTTTTTTCCCTAGTTCTGTTATATTTGTTGAAATTTCAATCTGTAATGGAAATGAAAATTTTTCAATATCATCTAAGAGATGCTCCATTTCATCAAAAAAATTATCATATGTTTTATCCTTTATCTTTAGCAATTCCTGGATATTTTTTTCTACTTTAAGTATTTTTTTTTGAAGTTCATCTATAAATTTTTCATCTAGTTTCTTATAATTTATTTGCATAATAATCCTCCTAATTTTGTGTTATAAGGAAATTATACCTTACTTATTTTATATATGTAAATCTTTTTAAAGATTTAGTGTATAAAGTATGATAGAATATTTTTAAACTTACTAAAAAAAAAATTTTTAGATAGATTTAAGTAAGATATGTTATGATTTAAAAATTAATTATGGAGGGGTAAAATGAAGTTATTAAAAGAAAGTGCAAGTATAAGTTTAAAACTTCTAAAGATAATGTTACCGATAAGTATTTTGGTAAAGATTGGAAGTAATTTTGGGATGATAGATCTTCTTTCTAAAGCTTTAAAACCATTGATGGGAGTAATAGGCCTAAGTGGGGAGATGGGAATTGTATGGGCAACAGCCTTAATAACCAATATATATGGTGGGATATTGGTATTATTTACCCTGGCACAAAATAATACATTCACTGTGGCAGAGATAACCATAGTAGCTAGTATAATTTTATTTGCTCACTCCCTTCCAGTAGAGTTAAAGGTTATATCGGAAACAGGAGCAAAACCCTGGAAAATTTTATGTATAAGAGTATCCTGTGCCATAATATCAGCAATGTTTTTAAATTTATTATTTAAATATTTTAATATGTATCAAGATATAGCAGTTTTTAAATTTTCATTAAGAGAATCAAATCCAGGGATTATAAACTGGATATTGGGGGAACTTAAAAAATATATAACTATATTTATTATTATATTTATCCTTTTAACTTTAATGAAAATATTAAAAAAAATAGGGCTAATAGATTGGATAAACAACAAATTTTCTCCAGTTATGTCTTTTCTAGGGATAGATCCAGGACTATCTCTCACATGTATAGTTGGTCTTACTATGGGTGTTAGTTATGGAAGTGGACTCATTATAAAGGAAACAAAGGAAGGTAACTATAGTAAAAGAGATCTATTTTTAGTGGCTATATTTATAAGTCTCTGCCATGCTCTTATAGAAGATACCCTTTTAATGGCCTCTTTAGGAGCTAAGATGATAGGGATATTTTGGGGGAGGATATTTTTTGCGGCGATCTTTACCATAGGATTCAATAAGATATTACCTAGATATAAGTTGAAAGAGGAAGAGATAGAGTTAAAAAATAAATAAGTTTATTTTTTATAAACTAAAGGAAACTTTTCCAAAATAAATTGGTGAAAAAAAACTAAGGTAGAAAATTTCCTACCTTAGTTTTTTTTATCCTGATTTATATAGATTTAGGCGGATTTTTCAGATCATTAATCCCTCCTCTTTTAATTTTTATGAGTTTAATCTATAACCAATAAACCTATTTCATAAATTTAGAAACAAATGGCGAAGTTTCACCTCTTCTTAAAAAGTGTCCAGATGGACCTTCCCCTAAGAATTCAGAAAACCAAGATTCATGCTCAATTTCTTCATTAAGAATAGCTAATGCCAGATCATAGGTACGGTGATCTTTTCCAGCTGTCATATTACAGATTTCAGTATAGCCACGAACAGCACACCTTTCCGCATCCAATAAAACTTTTAATATCTCCTCAACGTTACCAGGATCCTTTGGTAAATTAGCTGGAGGGCAGGCTGACATATCGTGAAACACTTTCATATCATCAGGTAATTTTCCACCAAGTTCGTAAATTCTCGGAATCAAAGCTTCAAAATGATTTCTATCTTCTATTCTGGCAGTTTCTGCAATTTCTTTGATACCTTCCCCTTTTAATCCTATAAGATTACACCTAAGAATTGTATAATAGTAAAAAGTGGTTAGCTCAGCTGCTGCATTCTTGATCAATAAGTCTAAAAGTTTCTCAACGTCAATTCCAGCATCTTCTACCATTTTTCTTGCTACTTTAGCCATAATTCATCCTCCTTTTCCCATCAACTAATTAATACAACGATAAATTTCATAACAAAACCGATATTAATTTATAAAATAAACACTTAATATATATTCCTTTATATAGATATTAATCCTTTTTTTTTAATAAATTTTTTTGGTTCTGTTGCAACAAATTTAAATACTCTATTTTATTTTTTTTTTTATTTATTAATAATTTTTTTCTAAGCGACTTTAGGCTTTAGCCATTTTAGACCTAACATGAAATTCATTTCTCAATAACCCCAATAAGTGTTTCAACATTATATTTAATTTGATTATTTGCAGTAATTTTTAATTGTTCTTTTTTATCTATGAATATAATAACAACCACAAATACCAATTTGATTAAAAAAAATTAAATTATAAGGTACCCAAATCTAAAAAAAATACCTGGGTATAACTACTAAGATTCCCCTTTGAATTAATGGACTTATGGTATAGTTAAGTTAGAGTATAATTGATATTTACCTATATTTATGTTATTATTTAAGGGGAAATCTAGAGCTATATTAAGGAGCATAAAATGAATAAGAAAGTAATTATAATGGTAAGTAGTCTAGCTATCATAGTTGGGATTTTTTTTACTGTAAAAGTAGGTTTAAAATTTTTCTTTCATGACTATCTATATGAAACGCCAAACTTAAAAGGTCTTACAATTAATGAAGCCAAAGAATTGATAGAAACAAATTTTAAATTAGTTGATATGGGGGAACATTATTCTGAATTTGAAAAAGGTGAGATCTACTCTCAGCTTCCTATACCTCAAAAGCATATAAAAAAAGGTAGGCCTATAAAAATTTGGGTAAGTAAGGGAATAGATACAGTGATTTTACCTGATTTAAAGGGAAAAAATATTCAGGATGCCAGGGTAATTCTCAATGATATAGGAATTAAAATAGGTAGAATTTCTCGGACCATGGAAGGATATATGAATAATAAAGTTATAGGATCTGATCCTTCTGAGGGGACTTTAATCTCTCGTGAAAGTTCAGTGTCTTTATTAATCAATGTAAGTCAGATAAAAAATGTTAGGATGCCAGACATTTTAGGATTTTCAATTAAAGAAGGAGAAAATATTCTTCGGGAAAAAAAATTGGTTATAGGAGATATAAAAAAAGTTTATAGAGATGATTTTCCTATCGACACTATTATTGATACTAGTTATCCTGCAGGAAAAGATGTCTTAGCAGGTTCAATTATAAATATTACAATTACAACTCAAAGTGAGGAGGAATAAACATTAAAGGTAGAGTTATTACGAAAATAAAAGGGTTTTATTATGTTCAGGTAGGGGAAATTACCTATGAATGTAGATTAAGAGGGATACTAAAGAAAAAAAACAATAAAGATAATTGCGTTACAGGAGATTTAGTAGAATTTGGTGAAGATAATTTTATTTCTAAGGTATATCCTAGAAAAAATATTATCCATAGACCCTTAGTTTCAAATATCGATTATTTGGTTATTCAGTTTTCAGCATTGGATCCAAAATTTGATATTGGAAGGTTTAATATATTACTACTCAATGCTTTTTATTATAATATAAAGCCCGTAGCTGTTATTAATAAGATAGAACTCTTAGATGATGAGGAAATGGCAGAATTAAAAAAGCAACTTAATTTTTTAAAAAAAATGGATATAGAAATTTTTTATATTTCAACCTATAAAAATATAGGTATAGAAAAATTAGAGGATTATATAAAAGATAAGATAACTGCTTTTGGTGGACCATCTGGAGCAGGAAAATCATCTCTAATCAATATGCTTCAAGAGGAAAAAGTTTTAGAGATTGGGGAGACAAGTAAAAAAAATTCAAGGGGTAAACATACTACCAAGGGAACAACACTTCTTCCCATGAAAGATGGTGGATGGGTAATTGATACACCAGGATTTTCCTCTATAGAACTTCCACCAGTAGAAACTGCTGATGAGTTAGCTAGTTTATTTACAGAATTTAATGAATTTAAAACTTGTAAATATAGTAATTGTATCCATATTAATGAACCTGAGTGTGGGATAAAAAATCAACTTAATCATGGGATAAGTCAAAGTAGATATGACTTTTATCTCTGGTGCTATAAGTTTTATAGTGAAGAAAGATGGAATAAATATTAGTGAAGTATGATATAATAATTTTATAATCAAATTAATTTTAAGGAGTGAACTATAAAGATGAATACAATTAAAATTGCACCATCAATTCTATCAGCTGATTTTAGTAAATTGGGAGATGAAATAATAGAGATAACAAAAGCCGGAGCAGATATGATACATATTGATGTTATGGATGGAAATTTTGTTCCAAATATCTCATTTGGAGCTCCAATTATGAAATCTATTAGAGATAAAACTGATTTAATTTTTGATGTACATTTAATGATAGATGCACCTGAAAGGTATATCGAAGATTTTGTTAAGGCTGGAGCAGATATGATAGTGGTTCATGCTGAATCAACAATCCACCTTCATAGAGTTATTCAACAAATAAAAAATCATGGATTAAAAGCTGGGGTTTCACTTAATCCAGCGACTCCTGTAGAGAATTTAAAATATGTTATAGATGAACTAGATATGGTATTACTTATGTCTGTTAATCCAGGTTTTGGAGGACAAAAATTTATACCTTCAACTATAAAAAAGATAAAAGAAGTGAGAGAGATGTCTTCTACAATAGATATACAAATAGATGGTGGAATTACAGATACTACAATTAAACCTTGTATAGAAGCTGGAGCCAATATATTTGTAGCTGGATCTTTTGTATTTGGTGGGAACTATAGGGAACAGATAGAAAAATTAAAAGGTTAAGGAGGCCAGATGTCTTTAGAAAGAGTTAATACGGTAATAGAAGATTTCACTAAGCTTTTTTATGAAATGGAATCATTAGCACTTAAACAGGGGATTAAATGTTTAACGACAACAGAGCTTCATGTTATAGAAGCTATAGGAAATTTATCATTATCTATGAATAATTTATCAGATAAATTAGGTGTTACAATGGGAACTGCTACAGTTGCTATAAATAAATTATCTACTAAGGGATTTATAACTAGAAAGAGATCGGATGATGATAGGAGAAAAGTTTTTGTTTCCCTCTCAAAAAAAGGTCACAATGCACTTACTTATCATAATAACTTTCATAAAATGATAATCTCTAGTATTACAAAAAACATAGAAACTGAAAATTTAGATATATTTACTGAAGTATTTATAAAGATACTGGAAAATCTTAAAAACCAAGTTGAATTTTTTAAACCAGATGTCATTACTAATTTTTTAGAGGGGGATTCTGTTAGTGTTTTAGATGTCAAAGGAACTCCTGTGATCAAAAATTTCTTTGCTGGGATGGGTATAAAATTATATACAGAGTTAAAAATTATCTCTAATTCACAGAGATTAATTACTATAGAAACTCCTGATACTGAAGTGGTAGAGATAAATACAATGGATGCTAAGAATTTAATAGTTGTAAAAAAAGATATATAATAAAATAATAGTAGGAGGGAGGATTACCTTCCTCCTATTTTAATAGATTTATAAAAAATTAAAAAAATAGAGGGAGAAAAATTATGTTATATATAGATGGGATATCCCTAAGTAAATTAAAAGATGAGTTAGATGAAAGATTAAAAGATAGAAAGGTAACTAAAATATTTCAATATTCACCGTTGAGTTTGTCTGTATTTTTAGGGAAACTAAACTTATATATATCAGCTACTCCTAATCTGCCTATATGTTATATAGCAACTAAGAAAGAGGTAGCCCCTGATAAACCAATGAGTTTTTCACTATCCCTTAGAAAATATTTAGTAGGTGGGATCTTAACTGATGTAGAGCAATATAAAAAAGATAGGATACTTCTTCTTTCATTTGAAAAAATAAATGAGTTAGGAGTAAAACAAAAAGTTAAATTAATTGTTGAGATCATGGGGAAACATAGTAATATTATCTTGGTAGATGAAGATTATATAATCTTAGATCTACTAAAAAAGTTTTCCATTGAAGAAAATAAATTAAGATTACTAATGGGTGGAGCTAAGTATCAATTCCCGATTATTACAAAAAAAACACCTCCTAGTGATATCTCTAAAACAGAATTTGATAGTTATCTTGCAAAGGATACTTTGATACAAAATATAGATGGGTTAGGTAAACTCACAGCAAAATATATGACCGACTACAATAAATTTTCTGATTTTATAAATAAACCTGCATCTCCTACTATCTATAAAGAAGGTGGGGTTATTAAATACGGAACTATAGTTAACCTTCCACTAAATAAATATGAAGAGGTAAAATTTGAATCGATCAACGAGATGATCGATACCTATATATTAGAGACCTTAAATTCAGAGCAATTTAACAATCAAAAAATAAAACTATCTAAAATAGTGGAAAAAGAGATAAAAAGAAATAAGAAAACTATAAAAAACGTAGATAAAGATAGGGAAAAATATTCTACCTATGAAAAATATAAAAAAATAGGTGATATCTTAGCAGCTAATCTATATGCATTGAAAGGATATGAAAAAAATGTTACTTTATACGATTTTTATGAAAATTGTAATATAGACATAACTTTAAACCCTCAAAAAAATCCCAATGAAAACCTAGACAATTACTATAACCTATATAATAAACACAAGAGGGGATACCAGCATAGTAGTGAAAGGTTGGAGGTTATAAAATCTGAAATTATATATTTAAAGTCTATCTTATCCTTTATAAACTACGCTTATGATAAGAAAACTTTAGAAGGGATCGAGGAGGAGTTGATAGCTAATAAATATCTTAAAAAGATAGTTAAGACAAAAAAGAAGAAAAAAATAACTAAGATTATGCCTCCTACAGTAGAGATAGATGGGTTAACAATATATTATGGAAGAAATAATATAGAAAATGAATATGTAACATTTAAGATAGGAGACCGGCATGACCTCTGGTTTCATGCAAAGGATGTTCCTGGGAGTCATCTCATAGTCAAGACAGATGGAAGTGAGTTATCAGATGAAACTCTATATAAAATAGGAGAGCTAGCTAGTCAACACTCAAAGGTAGGACAGGGTGAAATTATTCGAATAGATTATTGCTCTAAAAAATATGTAAAAAAAATAAAAGGAGCTAAACCTGGTTTAGTAATTTATTCCAATGAGAAGTCGGTATTTGTAAAGAAGGGGTAGTTTGTTTTTTTATTTTTCTGTTATTTTAAAACAGTTAAATAATTTAGAATGAATTTTTATTTTATTGGTTTTTATGGTATGATAATAAAATATAAAAGGAGGTGACTTCTATGATATTTTATATTGATTTTTATATAGATCCGAAAACCCATGAGATACACCAATCTGTATGCAATTATTTATCCACAAAAAATAAAATTTATTTAGGTATATATAGAAACTTGGAATTGGCATTAAATTATGCAAAATCAAAAGGATTTACAAGGGCTTTTGGCTGTAACTCTTGCAATATATCATTTTAGTAACTATAATAAAAAGAGCTACAAAGTAGCTCTTTTTATTATAGTTATTTAACCTTCTTATTTGCCCTCTAAGACCCCTCTAAAAACCTCCCCTTGTATTTATACATTTTAAAGAGAACTAGGCCCTAAAACAAAGCCTTCTACCCCTTGGTACTACTAGGATCTAGAGGCAAAATCAGTAAAAGGCTCTAAAGTAGCCTTAGGGGTATCAGAAATAGCCTTAAGGGTATCAGGAGTGGCCTTATTTTACCCTTAAATTACTGTAATTTGATAATAAAAAAAGATGATTCCTATTTTCAAGAAATCATCTTTTTTAAAAAATTTTAAACTATAATGTCAGTTTTTAATTCTTCTGAATTTTCAATAGATTTTTCCATCCAACCTTTACCTTCAACTCTTCTTGCTACCATCATAGATGCTACACAATCTCCAGTTGCATTTATCATTGTAGCCACAGCATCTGTAAGGATCCCAATCGTTACGATAATAGGTATAACTTCAGGATTAAATCCATAGAAAGCAACTATTATAAGGGAACCCATCATTCCTCCTCCAGGAATTCCACTTATTACGACTCCAGACATAACTGATATAGCAATTGCAGTTGCCCAAGTTCCTATTCCTGAAAAATCCATATTGAATATACCAAATAAGAAGGCTATTTTCATCAGTGTAGTTAGTGCAGTTCCATCCATATGAATAGTTGCCCCAAGTGGAAGCGTAATACTACTTATATCTTCTGGGACACCTATTTTTTTTCCACTTTCAAAGTTAGTAGGTAGAGTAGCTACTGAACTTTGAGTTGCAAGAGATGTTAATACTACAGGAAATATATTTTTATAAAATAATTTCACTCCCTTTTTTCCACCAGCATAATATGCATATCCAGTAAATGCTGTTAAAAAATAGACAATACAAATTGGATAAAACATTAAGATAGCTCTAGCATAAGCTCCTAATAGTTCAGTGCCAAACTGACCTATTAATGCTGAAAAATAAGCTCCTAATCCAATAGGTGCATATAGCATAATAATACTTATCATCTTCATAAATACTTCACTACACATATCTAGTACATCTACTAAAGCACTTGTAGTAACTCCTTTAGCTTTATTGACTGCACTGACACAGTAACCAAATGTCATGGCAAATATTATAAGTGGAAGCATAGCACTCTTAGATAATATTAAATTAAAGTCTCCAACTGTAAGGGCTTTTACTAATTGCTCCAATAAATTAGCTTTTTCAGGTTGAACATACTCTCCAAAATTCATCACTACACCCTCTGCTGGGGGGAAAATTTGAACTATAATAATTATAATGATTGAAGCAAATAACCCTGTTATACAAAAGATACCTAAAACATTTCTAAGGATTTTTCCTAAACGTTGCATATTTGACATCTTAGCTATTGAACTTGCCAAACTAAAAAATACAAGTGGTACTACTGCTGTAAACATTAAATTAAGAAAAATTTGACCAAATGGTTTTAAAACTGTTGCTTTTTCACCATAGATTAAACCAATAATACTTCCTGCTATAATTCCTATTAATAAAAGAATCATAGGTTTATACGCTTCCCAAATCCCATTTTTTTTCAATTCCCCAGACATAAATAATTCCCCCTAAATAATTCTATTTTATAACTTTGCTAATCCCTGTTCTAAATCTGATATAATATCATTTGCCCCTTCTAAACCTACAGATATTCTAACTAATCCTTCAGTTATTCCTGCGGCTGCTCTCTCCTCTACTGTATATGGAGAATGAGTCATAGATGCTGGATGTTGAATCAAAGTTTCTGTATCTCCTAAACTTACTGCTAAAACACACAGTTCTAAACTATTTAATAATTTCTTTCCTGCTTCTAATC
>Ga0316197_10000233_pt1 | contig 40225 bp, 64 predicted proteins | sample OudBiesiAoxic_MG_FD_204939 | JGI IMG/M metagenome (GOLD analysis project Ga0316197, IMG submission 204939) | Coastal sediment microbial communities from Oude Bieten Haven, Netherlands - site A oxic | ecosystem: Environmental > Aquatic > Marine > Coastal > Sediment | place: Netherlands... | reverse complement strand
GCAATAAATACATCGCTGAATATAACCAGGTAGATGATGCGCGTCGAGCCGCTTACTTTCAGGTTGTTACCCCGCTCATCGATGAGGCAAAAATCAAACGTGATTTGATTAAAACGCCGGAAGCCATCGCCGAAGCGGATGAGCTAGAGCAACAAGCCTTAGCCGCTCGACAGAAAATCCAAACAGAAAACTCGTGGCCAACACCGCCAACTAACTAAAGCCCGCTAAATCAGCGGGCTTTTTTGTACCTACTTTAAACCCACAGAACCCAGCTTCGGCTGGGTTTTTTATTACCCGTAACAAGGAGATCACACCTCATGGCAGGAAATTATTTCCACGGTGCCGAAACGTATTTACTACCAGATACGACACGCCCGATCGAAGTCCTGGCCGCGTCCACTATCGGTTTAGTGGCAACGGCGCCCAATGCTCAATCTGCTATCGCGGCCACGCTAACCCTGGGCGAAGACAATAGCGCCCTGACCGTGTCAGCGGTTGAAACGGGTCCTCGTGGCAACGGTATCAGTATCGAACTGATTGACCCAGAAGCGAACGACGTCGCGCTTTCGGTGGCCCTCGATGGCGATGCCATTCAAGTCACTTTAGCCACTGGCGCTGATGGGGTGATCACGTCTACCGCGTCCGAAGTTGCCAGCGCGTTAAACGCTGACGATGCAGCGAACGACTTAATCACGGCCGCCGCGGGCGGTGATGGTTCGGGCGTCATCGAATACGCTTACCAGGTGTATTTATCTGGCGGTGAGAATGAGCCGTTCCCACTGAATAAGCCGACGCTCGTCACCTCGGACAAGCTGATCGCTAAAGCGGGCAGTGATGGCACGTTAAAAGATGCCTTAACCGACATTTACAACCAAACCGGCGCGGTGGTGGTGGTGGTGCGTGTCGCCGAAGGTAACGACGAAGCAACCACCAAAGCCAACGTGATCGGCTCGATGGATGAGAACGGTAACACGACAGGCTTAGCCGCCTTGGAAGGTGCCGAGGGTCTGCTCGGGATTCGTCCTCGCTTGATCATCGCTCCGGAGTTCTCACACCTATCGAGTGTGGGCGAGAAGATGGAAAGCGTAGCGAAAAACCTTAACGGTATCGCCCTAATTGACTCGGACCATTACGACACTTACAGCAACGTGATCAAACGTGCGCGTAAGTTTGCCGAAGCGTATTTCTTGCACGGTGGTATTTCAGTCTATGACCCAGACAAGAAAACCACGGTTAAGCGCCACATGTCGGCCACGGTAGCCGGTCATATTGTGCGTGTTGATAACGATGAGGGTTACTGGAACTCACCATCGAACCGCAAGATCTACGAGATTGAAGGCACGGCGATCGATATTCCTTATGTATCGAGTGGTCCAGGTGCGAAAAGCTGCTTAGCGAACCAGCTCAACAGCAACAACATTGTGACCATCGTAAATAAAAAGGGTGGTTGGCATCTATGGGGCAACCGCCTCACCAATGGCGTCATGCTGCCGCACCAACGTATTCGCTACATTGTCGGCGATAGCATTAACGAAGCGCACCAGGACGCAGTGGATCGCCTTGTTACTAAAAACTATGTCGAGTCAGTGACGGGCCGTGTGAACGCGTTCTTACGCCGCCTGACGGGCGAAGTGATCAGCGGCGGTCTTTGCTGGGTGGATACCGAAGATAACATCAACGCGATCGGAACCGGTCAGGTGTTCTTTGACTATGACCTCGGGTTCTACGACGTGGCCGAACGTGTGACATTCCGTCAGCACGTTAACCGTACTTACAACGAACAAATTTTTAGTTAAGGGGCTGACAGATGGCAGGTATTCCAAGTGTATTGGTAGATTTTAACGCCTTTCTGAAAAACACCAGTTACGCCGGCAAGGCGAACAAAATCACGCTGCCTAAAGTCGTGATGAAAACTCTCGACTTTGATGGTGCTGGTATTGGTGGCACCGTGAAACGCAGCGTCGGCAAATTGGAAGCGATGGAAATGGAAGTGACCGTCTCGGATTACTCGAAAGAGGTGATCGGCATGGTGGGTTCTCGTTCGAGTCGTAACGAAGTGGTGACGTTCCGCGGCGCGCTCGATCGTGATGGTGAAATCAAAACCGTGATTGTCCGTGCATCGGGTGAGTGGCGCGAATTGGAGTTCAACGAATGGGCCCCAGGTAGTGAAGCCACGAATAAAGTGGTGATCGATGTTGAGTTCTTCGAAATGGAAATTGATGGCAAAACCATGCTCAAGATCGACAAGCCGCGAAACAAGTTCGTTGGTGCTGATGGCAAAGACCGAAACGAAGAAATTCGTAACGCGTTAGGTCAGTAAATAAATCTTTAAATCGTTAATTATTTAATCTTACAAGCCCAGCCCCGCGCTGGGTTTTTTATTTGGAGTATAGTCAACATGGCTAAAGTGACAGAGCTTAAAAAACCTATCAAACGTGGCGAGAAAGAAATCACCTCGATCAATCTTCAAGAACCAAACTCGGGCAGCCTTCGCGGTCTAGAACTGATGGCGATCATGCGTATGGATGTAACTCAGATTCGTAAGCTAACGGCGCGTATTTCTGACATTACCGAAGCCGAGTTCGACACGCTTTGCCCTGCCGACATTGCGTCAGTAAGCGCGGATGTCGTGGGTTTTTTCATGGAATAAACCCCTTGCCGGCGGATGTGATGGAGGTGGAGGCCGACATTTATTTGGTGTTCACCGGTTTTAATGCCAGTACCACGGCAACCATGCCGTTAGGGGAACTAATGGACTGGCATCGCATCGCCATCGAGCGCCATGAAAAAGCGCAAGAAGCACAAAATGCCGGGTAGTCCTTTGCAGGATTACCCGGCCTTTTTTTGTTTGTAAGGGGCCTGTATGTCCGATCAAAAACATAAACTGACGATGGTCATGGAAATGGTGGATAAATACACCGCCCCATTCCAGAAAGTCACCGACCAAAGCAAAAAGTCGGCGGTGGCCATCGAGAACACGCACAAGCAACTTAAACGACTGCAGCAAACCTCGGGCGATCTTGAATCCTTCAAGCAGCTAAAACGAGAAAGCGCCAACACCGAACGCGCGCTCGATGCGCAGCAAAAGAAAGTCGCTCAATTAGCCCAGCAGATCAAACAGGCCGAAACGCCTAGCCGTGCTTTGACTAATGAGTTCAACCGGGCCAAGCGTGAAGCGCAGCAGCTCACCAAGCAACACGAAAAAGAAAACACACAACTGTCTGAAATGCGTACCCGCTTAAATGCGGCCGGAGTGAGTACCAAAAACTTACGCCAGGCAACCAGCCAGTTAGAGCGCCACACCGCCCGAGTTAATCAACGCTTAGAGGAACAGCAACGCAAGTTAGAAGTGGTGGCGCAGCGTGAGAAGAAACTCACCGCCTTGCGCGATAAAAACAGCGCCTTGATGGGGTCTGCAGCAATGGACACCGCCAAGGTGGGCGCTGCAGTGTTTGCGATGAAACAGCTCACCGATAGTTATGGCGAAGTGGCCAGCGCCCAGGGGACGATTCAGAGTTTGGGGATCGGTGCCGAGGGTATCGAGGAGGTCACGCAAGCCGCAAAAGATTTTACCAACCAATGGGCGGGCACCACACAAGCAGAATTTATCGCAGCAAGCTACGACATCAAATCGGGTATTTCGTCGCTGTCTGATGCCGCTGTGGGCGAATTTACCCGCATTGCGGCCATGACTGCGGGCGCAACGAAATCAACCACGGACCAAATGACCAGTTTGTTCGCGTCCGGTTACGGCATTTACCGCAAGCAGTTTGATAAGTTTGGCGGTGATACGATTGCCGGTTGGAACGCAATGTCCGAGCAAGAGCGGGACATGCAATTCGGTAAGTATTTCAGTGCCGGGATTGCCTCATCGGTGCAAGCGTTTAAAACCGATGGCGAAAACATGAGCTCGGCGATCTCTAATCTGGGTGCTGCAGCCACTTCGGCTAACGTGTCGTTTGCGGAGCAGCTTTCCGTTTTAGGTCAGTTACAAGCGACCATGTCCGGCAGTGAAGCGGCCACGAAATATAAGGCGTTCTTAGGGTCTGCCGCCCGCGCCGGTGATCAGCTGGGTTTGAGCTTCCTTGATGCCAATAATCAGCTTAAAGGGATGCCCGACATCCTCGCCGAGCTGCAAAGTAAATACGGCGATACGATTGACGCCGTCGAAGAACAGGAGCTTAAAAAGGCGTTCGGGACGGATGAAGCAATGGCGCTTATCAAGTTGCTCTATCCCGAAACCGACAAGCTAAAAGAAAACATTCTCTCGATGAATGGCGCGCTGCAGGGCGGTATGGACACCACGAACAAGATGGCCGCGGCGATCTTAAACGGTCCAACCGAATCGACTCAGCGCATGAACCAGCGTGTGCAGAACTTAACGGCCACCCTGGGGAAAGTGTTCGCCCCGATGATGATGTTTATCACTGATACCGTGGGCGAAGCGGCCATGATGATCGCCAGCTTTGCCGAGAAATTCCCATTCTTAACCCAAATGATAGGCGGGGCCATTATGGCCATCATTGCCCTTAAAACGGGTCTGATTGCCGTTAAAGCCGCTCAAATCGCCTATAACTTCGCGATGATCACCTCGATGCAATCAATGGGGATCATGGCCACGATGCAAAAGGCGCTCGCGTTTGGTGCGAAAGCCTGGGCGGTGGCTCAATGGGGCTTAAATGCCGCGCTGAATGCGAACCCTATCGGCTTGGTTGTGTTGGCTGTGATGGCGTTGATCGGCGTGGTTGCCCTGGTGATTAAGTATTGGGAACCGCTTGGTGAGTTCTTTACCAACTTGTGGGACGGCATTGTCAGCAAGTTCACCGGAGCAATGGAAACCATCGGCGCCCTGGTGGGAAAAGTCGCCGGATGGTGGAACAGCTTATTCGGTGATGATGAAACGGCCGTTAAAAACATTGCCATGAATGGCCAGGTGACAACCTCGGGCAGTTCACCGGCTTTAGCAGCCAGTGGCGGGGTGATGCCTTATCAAGCCAAAACGGGGATCAGTGCCAGCCGTGGCGCTTCCAATACCTACCAAACTGAAAACAAAATCCAGATCGTACAGCAGCCTGGCGAAAGCCAAGACGACTTAGCGCGTCGTGTTGCCGAAGAAATGGACCGCCGAGAACGTGACCGCTCACGTCGTCAACGTGGAACAATTTATGACTAAGGAACTTAGTTTATGAGTGTATTGCGAAACGGGGTCATGTTGGCCCTGGGTGATTTCTTTTTTAGCATTAGCACGGTTCAGTATCAGCAGCTACAGCGCTCGAAATCATGGACCTGGGCGAAAAAGAACCGACTCGGCCGAAAGCCAGCAAAACAGTTCCACGGCCCCGACAGTGACACCATCACGCTAAACATTGCGCATTTTCCGGAAAATAAAGCCGGATTATTGATGTTTAGCCGCTTGGCTGCATTAGCAGATCAGGGCAAACCGCACCGCCTAGTTGGCAGTAATGCCCTGGGCGGGTCTGATCTTGGCCTTTGGTGTATCGAAAGCCTGGAAGAAACCGACACGGAGTTTACCGAGGACGGGATCCCGCTAGTGATTAAAGGGACCTTAAAAATCTCGGAGTGGGGGGAAGATGAGTTCTAACACACAATATCGAACCCGAACCGGCGATATGTTGGATTGGGTTTGTACGCAGTATTACGGAGAACGTCCGAGAGCCGTGGAAGCGGTTCTCGATGCGAACCCGGGGTTAGCCGCTTATGGTCCGGTGCTTCCGGCGGGGCTTGTGATCGAGTTGCCCGATTTAGGTCCGGCAGAAGATACCAGCACAATCAGTTTATGGGATTAAGCCTGTTATGGAGTCAATATGGAACCACCGATTTATCAAATTATGGCCAACGATGCCGATATCACCGCGAAGATTCAAGACCGCTTTTTAAGTATGACGTTGCATGATGCGGCGGGTGTTGAATCTGACTCGGTGACAATTACCCTGGATAACCGCGGCAATGTGATTAAACCATTATCGACCGGTGCAAAGTTGATTATTTCTCTCGGAACGGGGAAAGCACTGGTCCCAAAAGGTGTTTATCAAGTGACAGAGTTAGAAGAATCGCTCGATAACGACGACTTGATCATTCATGGCACTGCAGCAGATATAAAAGGGAATATTAAAGCGCCCAAAGACCGAACCTTTGACAACATCACGTATGGCGATTTGGTAAAACAGCTCGCCAGTGAAAACAATCTGCAGCCGGTGATCAGTGATGAGCTGGCCAAGATTAAATTTGAGCACATCGATCAGAAAGCCGAATCGGATTTAAACCTATTAACCCGCCTTGGTCGTCAATATGGCGCAATAGCAAAACCAGTCGCTGAACGTTTACTGGTGACTGGGAAAGGGGAAGGAAAAACCGCCAGTGGTCAGGAAATGCCGCTAGAAGTGATCGCCGACGCGCATAACTCATCGGGTCGAATCGTAACCAAAGAGCGAGACAACTATCAATCGGTGGTGGCGCATTGGTTTGATGAGCCTGCCCAACAAAAACGCCAGGTGAAAGCCGGCGACGGCGAGCCTTCATTGACGCTCAAACAGGAGTACATGAGCGAAGATGAGGCGTTAAAAGCCGCTACGGCTGAACTGGAAGAACGCCAACGAGGGAAAAAGACGTTTTCTTTAACTCGCCCGCTTAGCCCTCATTTGGGCGTAGGCTTCCGAATCCAGGTGCTAAACCATAAGCCGGTGGCCAATGGCCTATGGGTGGTTGAAGGCGCCGATCACTTTGTTGGACGTGATCGAATTTCAGAAACAACACTCGAATTAGTGATACCTAAATAATCATTCACAACAAAGCCTTATCGACAAAAAACGTTATAAACTTGATGCCGATGGGGTTTTGTGTGCATAATCTTACTGTATAAATAAACAGTATAATAAAAGTCGATCGGAGTGCAAATTTTGAACGTGAACCCTTTAAACGACGGAACGAGATCAGGTACAGTCGATAACTTGGCCGCATTATTACGTTTTATTGAGGCAGCAAGCGAGGATAGCGAAATTTGCGATCCTGGACTGCATCAAGCGATTAAGGTGGCGAGTGCAACTGCAGTGCAGTTAAAGCGATTCGACCAGAAGAACGGCGAGTCGGACCAATCTGGATAAATAACCAGATCTTTTTTTGCGTGATCCTTTCCGCATCGTGTGGTAGGCTTATTGCGAAATGTTGTTTTAGTGCTTGTTGGCTTATGGTTTGGCGACTTAGGCGGGCAAGATGAAGATTAATAAAGGTTTAAAAAGCAAAAACCCCGCAAAAGCGGGGTTCTTTAATCGGGCAATAACAAGTGTATTAATGTTTGGCGGCATAATACAAAACCCTACATAACAAATTAGAGTTTACTTGTTGTACCTGATTGCTGCAAGCCTTAAACGGTAAAAAAAGCATCAGTATGAAAGAAAATGTATCTGTAACTAGGGCTAAAGTCCTAGCTGACGAGTTTAGAGACTACTCGCAACAAGAAAAAACCGCATGGGCGAAGAAAAACGCCGAAGAAAATGCGAAATACCTATCATCTAGCCTTGGTTATGACGTTAGCGAACGACTTCCTTATGTGTTGTTGCAAGCGGCGACTGAGGTCCTTCAAAGTATCCAAAATCGCAGTAAGCTAAAAACTCGAATTTGCGATAGGGCTGATCATTACGCTAATACCATGAAGGTTTTAGCGACGGCTATCCTTCATTATGACTTAGCATCAAACCTCGTTGGTGTTCGTGATCGAGTCACTCATAAGTTAGAACGCTGTGAAAATAGCTTGTTTGCTGATCGCCTTAACATGCCATCAAGAACTGTTGATAATTGCATCTACAGCTTAAAACGCGCGGGCCTTTACCTTTCTTTTGAACAAAGAGAAGAAAAGGACAGTGATGTCGGCCCTGTTTATCGTGGTGTAGCATCAATCAAACGTTTAAATATGGTGATCTTTGAAATGCTGGGTCTTGGTCAGTTTGTGACAGTGCAACGCGCCAAGGCTAAACAAAGAAAGCAAATCAAACAGCTTGAGAAAACGCCAGAGCAAGAGCAGTTAGATAGTTACCGTAAAGTAGATGATAAGGTCAGAGATAAACGCAACAAGCAACGCAGCCATGCTAAATTCGAACGTGTGACGAAGCCAATAACTGAAATGTTAGCTTCGTTGCAGTCCCAGAACCGGACAGAAGAGACGCTAAACCTTTTGAACCAGGGCTTTAGCCATGCAGAGATCAAGGCGCTGTATAAGTCTCGCGAGTTAGAGTCTGACCCCGGCCCAGTAGACGACTGCGCCGACATACCCTATTAGGTCCCCCCATTTTAAACATGCCGCTTAGTTGCGGATTTTCTCGATCCTTCCGTTAAATAATCCCCGCATTTACAGCAACTTAGCGAGTAAAATGCTATAATACACGTCTATTTCCTTACGTATTTTTGATGCTTTTAACCATGCTTGTGGATAACTTTCAAACTACCCTCCATTAACTGGCGTATGATCCCTTCTATAAATAGCGCACATTCCCCCAAATTAAAAAGAAACATAATATATCAAGTACCTCCCATTAAATTGTGATTGAACTACATCGATCACCTTTACTACATAGGGCACAATTTAACGGGCCCCAACAGCCAGCTTTAATCAATCACTCTTGATTAGGCTTATCGCAATAGCTGGCTGCGCTGAACATTCCTTTTGTCATCCGACCGTCATCCTTTCGAGTATTACGATTATCTAGTGGAACCAATCCTTAACCTTTCGTATTTAATTTAAGCCTATCACCTAGCCTTCTTTCGCTTCGCGAGGTCTAGCAGAAGAGTAAGGCGAGATTTAACGACGCTCTGTGTAACTAACCGCGCCGATTAAGTATCATGGTCTACCGAACCGCATCGAGCGGCTTGGTGCTTCGCTTGCACTTCGTGCTTTGCTTATCCCTGCGGGGCTAGTCCTCATTTGAAAGTAGGTTCTGTGGGTGCGCTTCTGGGCGCAAAAAAAACAGTTGCAAGCTAGGACGAAAAGTCCTATTATTTATCTCGAAGGCCGGGCAAGGTGCCAAGGCCAAAACCGAGATAATTCGATGACTGATTACAAAACGATTCGTAAAAATGCTACCAAGAAGATCCAATCTATTTTAAATAGTGCCGTTGGCATTATTGGCCGCGTATCATCAATGCAAATTGATGATAGCTACGAGAGCGCCTACCACCTGGTCACTGCAGAAGAAGTGATCGCATGGCTTAAAGATGAAAACAATTATCACGATGCTACGTGCTTTTATCGTGATGATGAGTTTAACGTTAGTGGTCCTTATCATTTTTGCGACCATTTTACGGCTTATTTCAATCAGGAAGCGCTTAACGAGGCTTTAGAGTGTTACGGCTTGGCTGAGTCCATTAATCGCCTCAAGAGCCATTAGAGGCGGTTAGGGTGGAATCTAATGTGATTGCGGTGGATTTTACGCGCCGTGTTCGCTTATCTGCATAAGTTAAAACGCCGACTTTGCTCGGCTTTAATTAACGAAATAAAGAATTAAAGAAAGTAATCGCTTGTAATTTAGGACGAAAAGTCCTATTATTTATCTCAAAGGCCGGGCAGGGTGCCAAGGCCAAAACCGAGATAAATCGATGAAAGCAATCATTCAGTTAGACAGCAAAACATTCTATTTAGAAACGCGTGGTAATAAGATGACTCTTAGCCACAAAGAGGATGCTTTGGGTGAATATTGGGAAATGTTTACTGATAATGCCAGTCGTCGCGCTTATCGTGGTCTGGGGATTAAACAGTTCGCCAGCCTTGAAGCCGTCGAAAAACAATATAAAAGCTGGCGAGGCGTAAGCGCCTTGTTGGCCAACTAACGATAAAGAGGGCGGCAGTGCCGCCCCAAATGGTGCCATTATGACAAATGCTATTATTCGCCCAGAAACACTAATCCCTTTTGGTTTAGATTGGGCGCAACCGACAGGCGAAGAAGTTCGCGAAATCTTAAGACTATGCGGTTTAACGGGAAGTCAGGCCGCGGCATTGGTTGGGGTTTCAGATGGTAGAAGCGTTCGTAAATGGTGCGCTTTTGATCCTGTAGAGGTCGAGAAAGCAAAAGCCGAAGGGCGTAAAACGAACATGCAGCGAATCCCTTTCGCGGCGTGGGCTATTCTGGCAGAGCGCGCCGGATTTGGGCCTATTTGGAATAAAGAAATAAATAAATAAATAATTAAAGAAAGAAAATACTTGCAAGGTAGGACGAAAAGTCCTATTATTTATCTCGAAGGCCGGGCAAGGTGCCAAGGCCAAAACCGAGATAACACGATGACTAACAATCAAATCATTGCAAAAACCATTCTTGAACAGCTTGGCGGCGGTCGCTTTGTGGCTATGACCGGCGCGAAAAACGTGGTTGCTATTGAAAGTGGCCTACAGTTTGACCTTCCTCGCACTCGTCACTATGTAAAAGATGGCATCAATAAAATTCAAATCATCTTAAACCCATCTGACACTTACACGGTCCGCGGCCTTAAATATATGCCTCGTAAGTTTGAATGTAACGAACTGGCCAACGAACAGGGTATCTATGCCGATATGCTGCAGCGCACCTTTACCGAAATGACCGGCTTAAATACTCGTTTATTTTAATGCTGGATAAGTCGCCCGAGAGGGCGGCTATTTACGGAGGGTTGAAAGTGGATGATAACTCGAATGTATTGGGCGCCCCTGTTTCCCTGGCTGAGTTTAATTATTTATGTGATTGCGCCGCGGAAGTTACCCCCAAGCCATCCACCGAAATGGTGGATAAGTACCCAGATTTAGAATTGAGTGATACGCGATCGATAGATTAAGTGTTATTTTATTATTCACTCGAAAGGTGATTAAGAAATGAAGAAAAGCAGATTATCTAAAAACCAGAAAGATGCGTTATTTGTGTTAGCTATTCTGGAAAGTAAAAACAAAGTGGGTCCGATTGGTGTGTCGAAGGTTCGGGCTATGGTGGAAAGTTCGCGTGATGGCGATTTGGATCCGTCTAACTTTCGAAAAGGTCTGCATGTGTTGGCCAGTCGTGGGTTAATTGAAATGGGTCGCTATCGAAATTTGAGTTTAGCAATGCAGCTAACCAGGGTTGGCCGTCACGACGCCGCCAAAATTTATCGAGAACGCACTCTCTGAACTCGACATTCAAACCGAAGATGATGAACAAATATCAATTTTTGATAAGGAATAGAAAATGGAACATTACGAACGCCTAATTATAAAAGGTCTTATAAACCGTGGTGGAAGCTCTAGCGAAAGTTATGTTTATCAGTTGTTGACTGGTGACGTTAACGATAAATCTTCATCTGTGGCCCGCATGTGGGGTTATCTCGATGCACCTTTGCAAAGTAAGCTGGCGACAATTCTTGATGATGTCTGTAGTGTATCTATTGCGGGGTTAAGTGACGCTGCAGTGGTCAATGTGTTAACTGAATACATGGCTGATAAAGGAGGCCGCCAGGCATTTTTTAAAAACAACTCGCGTGATTCTATCGAGCGAATGAGCGATGAAGAATACGAGAAAGGAATTGAACTGGCTATTCAGGAAAAGCGCGACTTGTTAGCCATGAAGGCGTAACAAGTACAAAACCTGATCTTTTGGCGGTTTCGATGTGAATCGGCCGCCAAATACCCCCCGCTTATTTTCCTGTCTAAAAACACGTCTTTTTGTAACAAATTTACAACCAGTAAAAATCACCGGTTAAAGAAACAAAACTTAAACTTTTTCGTGTTTGTACTGTTTTTCGTGTTCAAGTTATCAAAAAAGTGGCCAAACTTGGCTATTTACCATAATGACCATATGACGCACCAAATTTTGGGGCTCATTGATACAGTTTTCTATTTTGTCTTCCTATCTTTCAATTCTTCGAATTCTCGATACAGCTCGATCAGCAAAGTGACAAAGTGTCGCCTTAAGATTGGCGATAAAACCCGCGTTGCTGTGGCAACATCCCAACTTGTTATTTTGTCTAGCCCCATCATATCTAATGAAATATCAAGGTCGGTTGTTTTCAAAACGCGAATAATTGCCCGATATTGACTAAATTTCATGTCTGAATCGCCTTGTTCGATTCTTTGGTACGTTCGTTTACTCATTCCGGCCAGGTCTGCGATCTCTTGTTGCGATAACCCAGCCATTTCTCGACGCACTTTCAGCGCTTCGATTATAGGCTCATGTGACATAGTTCACCTCATAAGTGACAGTTTTGTCACTTTCTTGCAAGAAAGTGACCATTTTGTCCTAGCCTATTGACGCTGTTTCTTATGCGGTTAAATTGCCCTTAAAAATCATATAAATACAATAAATACGTTAGTTGGAGTAGTAACAATGGCTAAAGGCAATAAAAATTCTATTCATTCAAAATGTGAGCAAATATTAGCGATTTTGCAAGTTGAGAATGATTTAGCGAAATCAGGTGACAACATTTGCGATGAGGTATTAGCCGCTAATTTACTGATAAAAGGCTTAGTTTTGGAGGTGGATAATCTAGTCGAAATGGACTAGGAAAAGACTGATAGTTTGGTCTTTATAGTTTGGATCAGGGACCATTATCGGGGGTTTCTGATCTACACCTGTGATCACTTGCGCGTTTGGGAATCTGGATATAATGGTCATAACAAATGATTGTTACCACTAAAGGGTTTGATATGAGCAATAACAAAGCGGCCGTTTTGGCTAAGTGTGATCAGGTTTTAAATATTTTGGCAGTAGCGGACAACCTAACTAAGAACGATGATAATGTCATCGACGAGATTCGCGCGGCGAACTTGTTGAATAAAGGGTTAATGGTTGAAATTAAAGAGTTACTAGAAGTAGCTTAAATTGGTTAGGTGATAAGATGATAAAAAGAATGATCGCCGCCCTGGTATTGGTCGGGGCTGTGTCTGGATGTAGTGACCCGGATAGTGATTGGCTTTATGATGGGAGTTCGGTAGGGCTCGATCGTCAACAATGGAGCGAAGCGCAACCAGGGCGAAAGTTAGGAACTGCAGGTTTTTGGCTTAGAAACCTAAATAAAGATGGGTGGTTAATTGATGGGGCTTTGGTTGAAGGCCCAGAGTTTAAGCAGAACGCCCAAATGCTGGTTGATTGCCTGGATAGCTCGATCAGCGTGTCGAAAGCAGAAACGAACCACTTGGTCGCTTCTTGCGTTCAGACAATGGGCTGGGGCGCTAACAAGTCATAAAAGAAAGGCCGCTATCATAGCGGCCTTTTTATTAGAATAAATGTTCTTGTCTCGGTTCTAGCGGCACGGGCCGTTTCGGGCAGGGGTGAACGTGGATCCCTTCATCTTGTAGATACTGCCCGCATTTTTCATTCCAAAACACATCCGAACTATTTTTCTTGCAGTGGCCAAAGCGTTGCTTTCTTGGCTCGATACTTAAACCCCATCGATCAATCGTTCGGGCGAACTGGTCGTGTTTCCATCCTTTTTGTTGATAGTGTTGGCAACTAAAGCATGTATCCGGTAGCGATAAGCAATCTATTTTCATTGATTCGCCCCGTGGTTGGTGATGTGCTGATAACACATTTTTGCGATAGCTTCGCCCATTGCGTCGGGTTTGTCTTTTAGATACTCGATCACTTGATCTACGGGTTGAAACATAAGGTCAGATAGACGCAGAGCGCCCGAAAGGTTATGATTACCTTGCAGCATAGTTAATTCCCATTGGTTGTGTTGTGTGTGCCAGGCGGTTGTAGGGGTGAGATACTTCAACCGCCGGGCGTCCTACCTAACGGCTTTTAGCCGCCATGATTTTCTTTCCAGAATTCAAACATCTTTTTAAATTGGTCAATTTGCGAAATCTTGTGAGTGACGCAATAGATTTTCCATTCGTGTACGAAATCCTCGTCAGTTTTAAAGTTAAGCGGTGCCTTTGCGCCCCCTTCTGGTTTTTGCGTGTTCTCTTGGCCGTGTGGCGCCTCTGTGGTCACTGGTGGGGCGCCTTTACCTTGATTTTTCTTTGGTGGTTTTCCTGGGTTCAAAGTCATTATTTGGCTCTCTTTAATTCGTTATTTCGTTAATTCGTTAAGGTTGTCAATTAAGGCTTGAACCAAGCTTTCAGCTTGTTCGCGTGGGCCTTTGTATTGGCATTCGATAGCGGCTTGGCCTTTATCGCTGGCACGTCTTAGAGCGGTTCTTTCTTGTAATGGAGCCTCGATCGCCTTGTAGGGTGTTTGGGCCATATAATCGAATGAATCTTGCAACTCGGCTTTGCTGTCACCGGTTCGGCAGAATACAAAGACAATCTTGTTTCTATCGATCCCTTGTTTGACTAAGTCGTTCGCTAGAATGACGCAAGGCTCCATATCATCGAGGGCGAGGCCCGTAGGAATGATGACCATGTCCGAAGCGTGGGCGATCTCTAATGTTGCTTTGGTGGCGTGTGGGGCGCCGTCGAAGATATACATATCGTAGTTGTCAGCTTGCTTGAGTGCTTGGCCAACGTTGCCAAAACATTCGACTGAAACAACCGGATTAATTTCAGAGGCTAGACGGCGTTTTTGCCACATATAGCTGGTTGATTGGTTGATGTCTAAATCTGCGATTTTCACATCCCATTCGAATTTTGCATAAGCGGTCGCTAGGGCGCGCGCAACCGTGGATTTACCCACGCCGCCTTTTTGCGAAACTACACCTATTTTTTTTCCCATTGGTTGGCGTCCTTTCATTAATTAAAGAAATCGTTAATTCTTGAAAGTGATAATAGGACGAAAAGTCCTTATTGTAAATGGGTAATGAATTAAATAATTAAAGAAATAAAGAAAAGCGAGATAAGAATCTCGCTTTGTGTGACGGGTCACGCTTGTGTTTAATTGAGGTTTAAGCGGTGTTCTTTATAAACGATGTAGCAAAACGGGTAGCTATTAAGTTCGACGGCTTTTTCTAGTGCTTCAACGAATGTTAGTTCATCAAAAGCGACTTTGATGTTTTCGCCATCTTCAAAAGCGGGATCGTATTTACCCGCGATGACGACGAATTCTTTTTCTTTGTCCTGGTTGTTACCAAGCTCTAATTGGTAGGCCAGTAACATCGAACTAAGGTCATTTCGGCTTACTTCGCATGTTGATTCATGTTCGCCAGAGCATAACGCGGATTTGCTCAAGCGTTCGAATGACTGTTTTATTTCGGGAGTGTCTGTTTTCATTTGTTATCACCTTTAGGAATTGCAAAGAGAGCTATTGGCCCATGTTCTTCTGTGTCATGTATGGACAATAAAAAAGAACCAGGTTTATCACAAGTTGGGTTCCAAGCTTTGCAGCTAGTTAAGTCCCCATCGGCCCATTGTTCGATGAGTTCGTCCTCGTCATATTCCATGTATGAAATTTGATAGCCCATTCCATTATTTGAAAACCAAGCATCGATCTGTTCTTTCTTGGTTCCTTCGTCCCATTCTGGCAAATGTGGGTGAGTCCAAAATCCATCTTCATCGCGTATAACTTCTGTTGATTGTATTGTCATCTTGGCATCCATTAAGTTGTTTGTTTTAGCTCAAAAAAGGCTAAACGTTCGGTGTGTTGGTTTTCCATGCGCTTTAACTGGCGAAGCGCATGGTTTAGGTCGTTAACTTCGTCTTCATATTTAAATAGCAAGTCTGTGGATTTCTGACTGTAAGCGTTCTCGACTCTCTTGAACTGGCGTTTTAGGTCAGCCAGTTCTTTTTCGGCGGCTTTCTTTTTCTGCCCCTGGTGAAATTCGCATTTACCCTCGGCGTAACCAATGTCAAATAACAACTTTGCTCGATATTCAAGATCGATAGATAACTTTTCTATTTGTTGCTGGGCGGTTATTTTCTTTTCGCGTTCTTTGATTGCCTTTTCAGTGGCCACGATTGCCACTGAGAAAGGATTAAATTTTTTTTCTGTCACCACTCCCCCTTATGCCGCCTTTCCGTCAAAATTGCCGTTGTAGTTCACCGGTATCATGTCTTCTTCTTTAACTGTGCCTTCCTGCAGCTCGTTAACCTTGTATAACCAATCTTGAGCAAATTCGATTGTTTCGGTGCTAGGGCGTAAGCCGCCTTTCGGTGCTGCACATAATTTAGAACCGTTTTCTGGATCGTGAGTAATTAAGCCGCCTCGGCCTGATTGGTGTAGGTACAGCAACGAACGCCCTTCGAAGATGCTGCCGTCTGGGCGTTGCATCTTGGTTTTCTGTGGCCAAATGATGAGGTGATGAGCATCGTTGTGATATAGACCGCTGCCCGTATCGTGTGATAGTTGTTTTTGAAGTTGTGCGATCTTACCAATAGCTTTGTTTGTTTCAGCTTTGGATTCCTTGAGAGCCTTGCACGCGTCTTTTAATGCTTGTTCTTGCTGGCCAATGCGTTTTTGGTTTTCTAGTGCTTTTGCTTGCTGGCGCTTATTCTGTTCTTTCAGCTTCTTAGGGTTGAGCTTTTTAAGTTCTTTAAGCTCATTTTGTAGGCTTTGAACCATTGCTTTAGAGCGGTTAAGTTCTTGCTGTAATCCGGTGGATTTGTTCGCAATGTCTTCGGCTTCCAATGCCATGCCACGACAAAAATCGTTTTCTTCTTTAAGTTGGGTGATCTCGTCGTTTTGGGTGGCACATTGGCGCTTGTATCCGTCGCGTTCTTGCTGCAGACGTTGATTTTCGCTGACCATTTTATCCCAATCGGCGTTTTGTTGGTTGTATGCAGCCAGGAACGCCGCTAATAGGTCATCACTGCCATATTGATCAAGGGCGTTTAATGTGCTGAGTTGTTTTAGTTCTTGAGTGGTGCTATCCATTATCGGGGTCCTTACATTGAAACTTTTACTGTGCCGAGGTGCTTAAATACGGCGTTAAATTTGTCGAGGTTTGGGCCTAAGTAGGTGATACAACTTCCCTTAGTGACGTTGTTGTCGATGGTGCCGTCCGGTTTGTAGTATTGAACGCGCCCGTTTGGGTAACACTGAGGGTAAGGAAGCAGTTTTCTAAACCAGGTTTCGGACGTATTAGCGAACGTGATACAAATGGCTTCTTTGACGTTCCCGTTTTGATATTCACTGATGAGCTTTTCTACCCAATCGAGATTGTTCGGAATGTCTTCGTCGATGTGGTAGCCTCGTTTTTCACATGCTTTTTTCTTGCATTTGTCGCGGTTAGTCGGACAGGCTTTTTCGCCTCGATGGAATGGGTGATTCATCCATAACGTATTGGCTTGCCATTCTTTACTTAACCCGTCATCTTTCCGGCTATAAAAGCGATCCGCCATCACTATAAAGTTTGCTGCAAGTGAACTTGCCGGATCGAGTTCAATGCTTCCCATAACTTCACGCGCGGCGTCGGTCCATACTTTTGGGGTGTAATATTCCACGGCACCACTGGATTGATTGACCAGTTGAGAGGGATTTTTAGCGGTGGCGGTCGTCATGCGTTTTTCTCCGTCAAGCGTTGCGTTTTTACATCAATACGAGCCATCAAAACGAGGGTGTCGCGAAGCTCTAAAGGTTGGTGATTCAGTTTGTAGCGTTGATTCAATAGGGCGTTTTCATGGTTATCGACTAGGAATAAATTGTCTGGGCTGCAGTCCTGGCGATCACCGTTACGAAAGCGGACATTGTGGCCAGTTGGGATCGCGCCGTGATGTTGTTCGTAAACGACGCGCTGTTTAAGTTCCCAGATATTTGGTTCTGCAGTCTTTATCTCGATGTAGCCTTCGACGTTAGTACGCTCGGACCCAACGGGCTTGTGATTGTGGGGTTTCGCCCCTTTTTTAAAGCTGCCGCTATTAGGCTTCATAACGCCTTTAGTTCCGGCGTTATGCGGCTTTTGACCTTTGGTAAAATAACCGGTTCGCCCTGATTTAATACCGTGATTGCGGGTAAAACTTCGAATTTGGTTTTCTGTCTTATCGGTATCGAAATGCTGATTGAATCGGATGGTGAGTTCAGCTAATGCCCATTTTTTATAACCAACTTTGATAAAGTCGGCTTGTTCTGGCGTATAGCTGAAATATTTGCCTTTGGTGAGTTCACCTTGTTTTCGTCCACATCGAATGCGGTGGTTTTTAACCATAGCTTTAACTTGCTGAGGTGTTTTTTCTGTATGAAAGCGATGATTAAACGCCACTGTTAACGCCTCGATGTCCAGCTTTGGGTATTCTGCCTTTAAGAATGACTTCATGTCGTGGGTCACGATAAAACGACTCATGCTTTTGGACCTTCTATCATTTGAGGAAGATCGCCTTCACGAATGGAAGTACCAACCGCGATTTGAGCGTCTAAAGCCAACCTAGCGTTGGCGACAATATCTTTAGATACGCCGGAAACGGCTTTTGAACGGTTAATTTCTTCTTTTAGAGCATCGCCTTTTAAGCTTTCATCGGATAAGCGTTCGAGTTGAGCGAATAAGTGGTTATTGAGATCTGTTAGTTTATTTTTCATTAGCATAGGTCCGTGTCTTTTCGTCCAGTTCGGACGGTTCGGCTTTGTTGAGTTCTTGTCCTTACTCGAGTTCGTACAGCTTGATCGTCAAGGTCCATGACGCTGCAGAAACAGAGCACTAAACACATCACGCGTAATAAACCGAGTTGAAAGCCTCGGCTGATCATGTGCGGTGTGGTTTTCGCATCGAGCTTGTACCGGATGTCTTGTTCCGCAAGGCTTAGTTCCGGTGGGGTGAGATCGAGCTCGTTACAAATTTCTTTCGGGCGTTTCCCGTTGGCGTGACCTTCCAAGATGGCCAGTTCGTCGGAATTAAGCCCCATCCCTGGGGCGGTCAATATTCCGTTAGTCATGGCCGTGTCCAATAAAGGTTAGGGCGTCAATGTGTGCATGAAGTTTTACGCATTCCGTTTCAACTTGCTGCAGTTGAAAAAAGGCAGAATTGACAAGGCGGCGCGCTTCGTCGTCCATTTCGGCACTTTCTAAGGCTTTTTCAAGAGTACAACCCGCGCCAATAAGAAACGCTTGGGTTTGGTTTAAGGCGCGAATTTGTTGCCGCTGGGCGGCGCGTAAATCCTTCGGGCCCTGGATGGTGATGGTTGCTACTTCGCCAGTATTCATGGTGCTTTCCCTTAGGCGTTGTCTAACCTTTGCATTTGTTGTTTTTAGCTACTGCAAAATGTTGTTAAGTTTTTGCTAAAAAAACGCGGTTCCCCGCGCTTTTGGATAGGTGTTTAATCAGTTCAGTGTGGCCCAAGAGGCTTTAAACACGTAACGGCCGATAACCTGGATGCGTTCAAAGTCATCAATGGTGAACGTGCGTTCTGGTGCGTGTTTGTCATCGTCGGCATACATCACAAAGCCGATGCCAGGTTCACGACGAACGTAACGCAAGAAGACCGCGCCGTCACTTTCTAGGGCATAAATACCCGCGCCCTTGATGTCGGTGTCTGAGCGGTCAACTAGGACCAAATTACCACGGCTAAAGTGTGTGCTCATGGCATCATCATTAACGGTGATCAGTTTGAGTTTGTGCTCATGCAGTCCGTGACGGTTTAACGCTTCGACATTAAAAGCAATATCGTCGTTGCTTCCACCTGGCTCAAGGTTGGCCAGTATGTATTTATTGGTTTCGACGCCTATCCCTGGCTCATTTTTCCAACCCGCCAAATATTCCGGCGTAGTATCGAGGGTTTTCGCCAGGTAAGGGAATAATTCCAAACTAGGCGCCCGGGAAGCACATTCCCAGTTTTGCCAGCGTCCTGGTGAAATGTTTGTACCAGCGACAGCGGTAGCGGCCCGAGCGGCTTCTTTTGCGGTCCAACCCTTGCCTAATCGTAGTGAGCGGAGTCGGTCGCCAATGATTTCTTTTATCTCTTGTCTCATCTTTAACGCCCTATTTATGAGCCTTTTTTTGTTAGGCGTGTAGCACTTTTGAACCGTGCCTAAATGCCTAAATCATCATAGTTAAAGGTAATAATACCACAAAATACCACAATTTGCGGAAATTGCCACATCCCGATCATTGTCTTCACAACGTTTTGTTGTTAATCTGTGTCGCAAATCGCGGAAAGGACAACTAAATGAGGTTTCAAGACTGGATCAAAACGTTGGGTTTTGGCGGCCAAACATGGCTCGCTAGGCAACTCGACGTCAGCCCAAAGTCAGTGAACGAATGGGTTCACTTTCGCCGATCTCCAAAAGCCAAAAGCCGCAACAAGATCCGCCGTGTATCACGCGGAAAAGTGGAATTTAGTTTGTTCGATTTGGAATACGAACAGAAACAAGCGGAGAGAGCGGCATGATTTTAATGGCGGTGATGGGCGAGAAAGAAAGCGAAGCGGACGCGTTCCACTTTGCAATGGTCAATGAATTGGGAGCCAGCCGAGTGCGCCGCGTGTACCTGGGCTTCATTTCAGACATAAACGAACGCCTTCGTCGCCTTAAGCTCGAAACGTCAGGTCGTTGGTCGGATGAAGTGGTCACGTTGGTTGTGGGCGTCAATAGCGCCGAGGAACAAGCCATGTTGCGCCAAATGGGTGCGTTTGTGTGCCATCAATACGGCCCGTTGTCGGGGGTGTATCACCAATTCGACATTAAGCCGGTGGATGTGATGATCAGTCAATCCGATAGTCGTCCCGATCATGTATTGGACGCCCTCGACGCCTATTCCGAGTGTTACATCCGTAAACGTGACCGTCGAACCAAGGGGGCCGCATGAGATACACCCAAGGCGCCGCCCGACTTTGTCAGCGTCCGAACTTTCAACGCTTTTTAGCGTGGCTAACTAACCAAGCCGTTCAAGATGCCAATCAAGCCGCGGTCGCATTGCGAACCCAGTGCCAAATTCAATCCCGTCGTGAGTTGAACACCAACCCAGAAGCGGGCAAGCGTTATCAACAACTGATCCGTCAGTTCAATGACTGGATGAATAAGAAGGACCCAGCGAATGACCATTAAGAACCGTTTCGTCGCATTAAACGAACAAGACGCGGCCCAACAACTTGAAGCGCTATATGGCAAAAAGCCGATCCGCACCGGCGCAACGAAAACCCATATCACCTGGTATGTGAAAAACCATAACGCGCAAATGGCGAAGGCAAGCCACCATCGCAACGGCAACAATCAACCGATGTTTATCGTTGAAGTAAGGTAATCCGAATATGGGCAACTGGGACGACATCTTTGACCAATGGGCGCGCTGGGTGCATAGCGGTTCATTGGTGCCCAGTAGCCAATCGATTTTGGGCAAGCTGATCGAGTGTCAAGGGGTGATGAATTACGGGAGCGGCGGGGGTCCTGCTTTAGATTGCCTCGAAGCCGATGTCGAATCGGCGGTGTTACGTTTGGCGGCAGAGAATCAAGCGGCGGCGACGGTCTTTCGGGTCGAATACGGCGCGCAAGGCAACCCACTCGACAACACGCAACTGAAACGCGCCCATCGTCAGGGTATCAGCTTGCCCACCTATAAACGCCGTTTAAAGACGGCCCGCAATCATGTGATTGAATCTGTGAGTAAGAGAAGGAAATAACCATGTTTAAAACGTCTGATCCGCGCCATGTGAATAACCATCAATTACGCGATCCTGAGCGTGTAAAACAACGCTTTAAAGTAGACAGTAACGCCGTATCAACGCGCCGCCAAATTGAAGACATTCAAGAACGCCGCCGTTTACGTCAACTATTCGACCTTTAAAGAAATAAAGATTTAAAGAATTAATGAAGTGATAAAAATCCAAGAGTTCATTTTATTAGGCGTCAGCTTCCCCACCGTGTACTGGTTGTTTGAGTGGTTGGCGTCTTAACCGGGGCACCATGAAAACCAAAGTCATTACTTTTTCAGAAACGAACATCAAAAGCGAAATCACCGGCACCGTGCGAACCTTGCGCGATCCGGCGTTCCCGCTGCGCTTTCGCTTCCATCAAAATCGTGAAACGGGCTCTTGGTATGTGGTGCGTCGTGATCGCTGGTATCTGCTCGGTTACTGGCCCGTGTTAACCGTTAAAGCGGTGAAGAAAGTCTTACCCGAAAAGCTGGCCATGTTGGCCATTAACACCAAAAGCAATCTATTACACACCGAGTTCGAGAGCGTAAGCGATGTGCTGAACTGGTATCAAGGCCGCATCGAGAAAGACGCCCACCGTTCGAAAACCCGCAAGGCCACCATCAAAAGCGCCATCAAGTGCCACCTATTGCCCCACCTGGGCGACTTGGCCATCGAAGCGCTTAACCGTCAAGTATTGGACGACGCTTTGATCTGGCCACTGCAAGAAAGCCATTCATTAGCGACCGTTAAGTCGGTGTTATCCGTATTAAAACAAGCATTTAACCAAGCCGATAAGTTAGGGCGCATCGAGTCCAACCCATTAGCGGGCGTGGTGTTTTCGGATTTCATTTCCGTATCGATTGAACCCAAAGACGGGCGATTGTTGGCCACGGCCATCGAACCACTGTTTAAAGCCCTCTTAGGAAGTGATCCGGTCACGCAATGCTTGGTTGTCATGCTGCTGTGTCATGGCACCCGTATCACCGAAACCTTAGCCGCGAAGTGGAGCCACATCGACATGGTGGGCCGTCAATGGCGTTTACCAATGGCGGACACCAAAACAGGGGATTGGCACGTTCTACCCATCACGGACCCAGTAGCGCAATGGTTACAGGATTATCGCACCTGGCAAATCGAAACCGGTTATCGCGGGGTGTTCCTGTTCCCTGGTCACGGTCACGCTCGATCCTTAAGTTACAGCACATCAAGAAAGCACATTCAGACCGTCAGTGATAAAGAGTGGAGCGCCCACGATTGCCGCAAAGCCTTAAAGACCATTTGCACCGATTTAGGGATAGACAATTCCGTCAGTGAACGCCTGTTAAACCATGCCCAGAGCAAACAAGACAAAGCCTATAACCAATCGTTATTCATGGGTCCAATGCGCGACGCCTTAGCCCGTTATCACGCGTGGTTAGATGAACGAGGGTTCCAGGCATTACGCGACGAGACAGAGGCGAGATCGACAAGATCATTCAAACAAGATGAACCAAGAGTCTGCGCGGCGTGAGCCAGCAAAGCGGGCATCTATCACAGAGGAATAAACAACATGAGAAAAACAATCTTTAGAACAACGGTCGCGGTGCTGGTTGAAGCGGCATTGCATGAGCAAAGGCTCAAGGCTTGCGGCTTTGATAAGTCATTGATTGATAAGGAAGAACGCCGCTATGACAGCAACCCGCTTTGGGTATCGCCACCAGAAAAGCCGGGGACCCTGGGGAAATAAAGTGATACCACGGGTGCGAGGCCCGCGGTATTTCAGAAATTTTCGGATTTCCTATGCGCCGTCAGCACTCTAGCCACATCACTGACGAATCCCAGATCCAGCAAGGCTTTAGAGGTGCCGAAATGATCCTTTTTTACTGGAAATAACGCCGATGCGATACATGAACATTACCCAAATAGCCGTCACGTTCGACCTAAGTCGCGACACGGTAAGAAAGCGCCTTCGTGCGGCGAACGTGTGTTCGGCCATGAAGGGAAGAAAGCGCGAAGATCTGTATGACATGGCCCAGGTTGGCCCTGCCTTGTTTGGATAATTAACTAATCACCCTTGAGGTGAATAAGGATTGAAATGGAAAAGAATACACAACCCGACAACCCGTTCACAACAAAGCGCTATTCCACTGCAGCGGACGTATTGGCCGCGCATTGGGAAATCCCATTGAAAGAATTAGCTGATAGCGAGTTCGGTGGTTTGAATGGTCAAGGTGAAGCGGTCGAGAATCTGAGCGCCGAAAATATGCTTGAAGGGATCGAACTGCAAAAGGTTTGGGGTTTTATTGATGGCGATCGTTGCATTCATTTCTGGGCGGCACCAGATGTTGAATTGTCTATGGCAGTGCATTTTTTCGCCCATGAAATAGGCCATAAGACCGGGGCCGATCTTGATGATCACTTTGCCGAGGAAATGCGCGCTGAAGACTTTGGGCATGTTGCCCGTTCGGCGCTGGATTTTGCTTTCAAAGCGATGGGTGAACCTTGCGGAAAATCGGTTCTGATGTCCCGAGAAAATCCGAGTGGCTGGAAACTGGAATCGCTTACTGAAAAGTTACGCGAAGAAATCAATCGTAAGTCTCTCAATATTGCCGGTGATCCGTCGTTCGCCGCTCAAAGTGTTACGAATAACAACTTTCAGATCATTGGGCTATTGATGCAAATCGAAGCCTTACAGCGTCAATCCTTTGCTGTCATGTCACAAATCGGACCGGATCAAGGTCCGCTTGGTCGTGCCCGCTTAGGAGATAAAAATCAAGCGGAGGAAAAACATGTTGATCAGTAATTGGAAAGAAGCGTGGAAACTGTGGAGTGTTCAGTGTGCGATGGCTATCGCCTTGGTGAATGTTTTGATTGCGACCTTGCCCGCGCTGCAGGATTACATGAGCGTCACGGTTTACGCGGTCTTGAATGCTGTGTTAGCGGGATTAGTGACCGTGTTTCGTGTGCTGTCCCAAATCCCGAAAGATCAGCTATTGGCTAAGAGTGGGCACAATGGCTAAGACTTCGAGTGATGATAAGAAAACCAAGGCCGCCACCGAAAGGAAGCGCCGCTCTCGCCAAGCCTCGGCCGAACGTCGCGCCGCGCTTGGCATAAGCCGCCTAGAAATCGAACTTCCCCAATCTGTGCGTGATCAGTTGGGCCACCTTCGCCATGCGCGAGTGGTATCGGGGGAGCCCTACAGCGAAAGCGAATACATAAGCGAACTTATTCAAAACGACGCGAAGCGATACCAGGAGCAACTGGCCGCATTAGGTTGTTGTGGTAAGTGCAAATCACCATTACCAGAAGGGTGCGAAGGAACGTTCGAAGGGGATAGCGAATGTTGGCGTACTCGTCAGAGCAAGGAGCTATTACTATGAGATTAAGCCATCGAAGAAAACTCGCCCATAAAAAAGGGACGTACTGCCCCCGTTTAACTTATTCCTTGTTGCGTCATAGTTCGTCAAAGTGGCATAAAGCCTTTAATCGAGAATTTGAAAGAACCATGAAAAGACGGTTAGCCATGAACATTAAAGGCGGGGAGGCGGTGGATCCTTTGCTTCCTTTCCAAAAATTCCATGATGCCGTTTGTCAGTTTGTCCGAGCCTTGGCAAATGCGCTAAACATTCCCGCCCTAGTTGGCTTCCTAAGCGAAAAATTGAACCGCCCAAGCGTGACGGGTCACGATGGCGAAAAATCGAAAGGCGGACACGTCACGCCCTTTTAATGTGATGTAAAATGGCTTTCTAACAACATAAGGAAAATATTTACAACTTTATGTTGTTTTTCGTGAGCTATTGCTTTATTGTTTTTTATAACGTGGTTTTATTGCGTTTGAAGTGACCCATTAAGACTATGCCTAGCCAACTGACGTTGTTAGTGAATCCCAATTTTCACACTTATAAGCCAATTGCTTTTTTGCGATTGGCTTTTTTTTATGCCTAAAGCCCGCCTCTTTGGAAGCCTATTCAATGGTGCAAAAATGCTTGAAAAAAAACGATTATGGCTTACAGCCTTAGCGGGGGTGTTCGCCTCATTCTTTGCTTTTAAAGGTGATCGCCTAACCGCTTTTTTTGGTGGTATTGCTGCCTTCCTTGGTGCTTTTTCAGTGAATGAGCTTGGTGTCATTGTCGGTATTATTCTCGGTATCTTTTCTTTTATTCTGACCTGGTACTACAAAGAGAAAAATCACCGCTTACTTGAATCAAAGCTAAAAGGTCGAACTTCGGTGTCTGCCCTTCTTGCTGAGGATGACCGTTAATGAGTAAGTTTAAAAAACTGCTATGTTCGGTGACAGCCATCGCCGCATTGATCACCGGTGGCGTGTCTGTCACCGATCCTGCTTACACCTCATCAATTGGCGCCGTTGAAATTGACGGCCAATTGATTGCGGATGTTCAGATTTCCCCTCGCGCGCTTGATTTGATTGGGAACGCTGAGGGATGTCGCCGCGATCCGTACCGTTGCCCTTCGGGTTTGATTACGAACGGGATCGGGAACACTCACGGGGTCATTCAATCCCCCGCCAGTGATGAGCAAATCGCCAAGGACTGGATTAAAAATATTCAAGCGTCCGAGCGTTGCCTTTATGACACGAAGGGAAAGCCTGAATTATCACAAGGTCAAATCGACGCGTTCACCTCGTTTATTTTTAATACCGGCTGCACTCGGTTTCGATATAACCGAGACAAGACCGAAACCCGCATCGGGCATTTAATCCGAACGGGTCATTATGATCTTGCCTGTCACCAATTAAACCGTTGGGTTTACGGTGGCGGTGTAAAACTGCCTGGCTTGATTTCTCGCCGTGAAAAAGAAACGGAAATTTGCCTTTCTAGTAATGGTTCGTAGGTGCCTTATGGTGGTAAACAAAATTTTAATCGCTGCGTTGATGGCTCTTGCCATCATCGCGGGTGTTTTGCTGTGGCGCTTAAACGTCATTACTGATGATTATCAGAAAGCCAATGAACGCATAGGCCAGCTAGAGCAAAGCAACAATCAATACGCGGCAGACTTGAACGCCGAACGCGAAAAAATGACCGATCTCACATCGGCCGTTCAGTTCGAACAAGATCTTGTTGCGGGGTTGGTAAAGGACCTGGAACAACAAAAGCAGATCAACCAACAAAGGAAAAAGGTCATCTATGAAACTGCAAGCCAAAGCGAGGGTGATTTGTCTTTGCCTGATGAGCTTATTCGGTTGCGCCAGCAAAGAACTACCGCCCCCCGTTAAAACCGAAATCATTTATCGTTATCCGCCCGAAGCTTTAACCGTGGATTGCTTGGTTCCCCCATTTAAAGGGACCAGTTATCCCGATCTGGCCGTCGATAACGACAACTTAATCGACGTCATTATTCAATGTGACAAGCGATTCAAACTTATTCGCGCTTGGAAAGGAAAGCATATCCAGCCAAACCAATTTGATCCGAAGCAATAGGGGACCACAAAAGTTAACCTTTAACCGCTGCCCTTCACGCTTCGGATCACCTTATCTTAAGAGGTGTTTTTGTGGGGACCGTGAGTTCAATCAATGACGCCTACGCTTGGAATATTACTCGGATAGCGGAGGCGTTCGGCTTGCACCGCGATACGGTTCGCAAGCGTTTAAAAGAAAACCAGATTAAGCCCGTTAAAAAATCCAAAGGTGTGGATTTGTACGCCCTAGCGGATATTGGTCCGGCGCTGTTTTCAGCCGAAGCCACCAATAAAAGCGAGGACGATTACAACCCCAATAAGATGGCGCCCAAGGATAGGAAAGATTTTTTCCAGTCCGAACGCGAACGCTTAAAGTTCCAAACGGAGATCGGCGAGTTAATCCCAGATAGTGATTATCGTCTTGATCTGGCGGAAACCTTAAAAGCGGTGGTCAGTTGGTGTGAGTCATTGCCCGACAACATGGAACGCCGTCGATTATTTACCGCCGACCAGTTAGAACAATTGGAACGGGTCAGTGATGAGCTGCGCGCTCAACTCTATATCAAATTATTAGAGGTCGAACCCGATGCAACTTAGCTATGCACAGCCGGGCAAAGTTCGCCGTGATGTTGCTAGTTTAATTCGGCCGCCCAATCGTGAGCCCGTATCTCAAAGCGCCCGCCGTTTATTGCACGTTGATCAAGGTGGCTCGATGGTTCCCTGGGATGGGGACTTAGTGCCGTATATCCATGAGCCTATGGATTGCCTAAAGTCACGTAAATATCGCGCGGTGGTGTTTGTTGGTCCGGCGCGAACGTCTAAAACCGTGAGCCTCGTCGATGGCTGGGTTTGCGACACGATTGTTAATAACCCGGCTGATTTTCTCTTAGTGCAAATCACCCAAGAGAAAGCCGCGGAATATTCAAAAAAACGCTTGTCGCGTGAGTTTAATGCCAGTGCTGAAATACGCGCGGCCATGTCGCCAAGGGCGCATGATAACAACGTACACGACAAGCTATTTAAAGCCGGTAACTTTTTAAAAATTGGCTGGCCATCAAAGAACGTCTTTGCATCGTCTGACTGGAAATATGTCGCACTAACCGACTATGACCGAATGCCGCTCGATGTTGATGGTGAAGGTTCGGGGTTCTTGCTGGCCTCAAAGCGAACCCAAACGTTTATGTCGTCAGGCATGACATTAGCGGAAGGGTCGCCAGGCTTTCACATAACCGACCCCAACTATCGCCCATCATCGCCCCACGAAGCGCCCCCGACACAGGGGATTTTATCCTTGTTTAATCAAGGTGATCGCCGTTTGTTTCATTGGCAATGCTTCGATTGTGGTGAGTGGTTCGAACCGGATTTCCCGTTATTGCACTGGGACCGTGACGAACCCGACCCAGCGAAAGCCTCGAAAGAGGTGTTTATGGGGTGTCCGCATTGTGGATCAATGATGCTTGAAACGACGCCCTATAAAGGCGACGCGTTAAAGTTTGCGAAAAACAAGTCCGGTATTTGGTTGCCCGAAGGTTGTCAAATAGACCAAAACGGCACCGTCACCGGTGAGCGCCGTGATACCCATATCGCCAGCTTTTGGCAAAAAGGCCCCACGGCTGCGTTCCAGACCTGGAACGAACTTGTTTATAAATACTTGGCTGCGCTGGCTCAATATGAGCAAACCGGCAATCTCGAAGATCTTCAAGCTACGGTCAACACCGACCAAGGCAAACCGTTTACGCCGCCGCGTAACCAGGACCGCAGCAGTTCCAAACTGATGGAGCGCCGCACCGATTTAGGTGTGCGTGTTGTGCCAGATTGGGCGCGGTTCTTAACCGCTGCCGTGGATGTCCAGGCGGGTGCAAAAACGGCCCGTTTTGACGTTGCGGTATTGGCTTGGGGTCCCGATTTGGAACACCAAGTCATTGACCGTTTTTCGATTCAAAAATCGAAGCGGTTGCACTCGGATGACCCGGATAAATTCGTTCGGGTTAATCCGGCTGCTTACTTGGAAGATTGGGAATTGCTGATCGACAAGGTCATCACCAAGTCATACGAACTTGAAGATGGAAGCGGTCGCCGAATGCCCGTGATGCTGACCTCTTGTGATTCAGGGGGGGAGGATGGCGTAACCGATAACGCGTATGAATTTTATCGCCTGATTAAGCGAGAAGGTTTAGCCCGTAAATTCATGCTGATCAAGGGCCGCGGTACTGGTCCCATGATTTTAAAATCGTATCCAGACAACACCAAACGAAGCGACCGAAAAACAACGGTTGCCGGTGATGTTCCGGTTTACTTGCTGAATACCGACCGGATAAAGGACACGGTGTCCGCCTCGCTAGAACGTGAGCAACCAGGGCGCCGTTATGTTCGTTTTCCTGATTGGTTGCCGGAATCGTTCTTTGACGAATTAACCGCCGAAGAACGGGGCAGTGATGGCAAGTGGCGCAAAATATCTAAGCGAAACGAAACGCTCGATCTGTTTGTTTATAACTGGGCGTGTATTTACGAGAAGAAAGCCGAACGGATCGACTGGGATAACCCACCCGCTTGGGCGGTGCCAATCGCTGAAAGTGCGGAATTGATAACCAGTCACGGCGAAATGGTCGCGCAACCAAAGCGCCGTCGTCGTCGTGCCAGCATCTAAAGAGTGATATATGGCCTTAACAACAGAAGACCTAGACATTTTAGACGAAGCCATCGCCACCGGTGAATTGACCGTCAAAATGGACGGCCGCGAGGTGACATATCGTTCTATTGCCGAATTACGGGCGGCTCGTCGCCATGTGTTTCGTGTGATTAATGCGAACAAAGGTCGTCGAATGAGCCCGCTATCGGGCATCGTAGCAAGAGTTGATAGAGGGATCCGATAAATGAAAAGTTCTATCGTTGGTCTTGATGGTCAACCGCTACGCGCTTCGCAACCCTATGAAGGGGCGACCAAAGCCCCGAGGGCGGTAGGTTGGGCCGCGCCATCGATGGGACCCAATCGCGCGTTAAGTTCTGCAGCGAAACCATTACGAAACCGAACCCGAGCGGGCTATCGCAATAGCCTGTTAATGCGTTCGGGTATTAATAAAAACACCACAAACGAAGTCGGTAAGGGGTTCACTTTACTGTCTACCGCTGAGGATGATGATTTCCGTTCAGAGCTTAATAAGCTTTGGAAAATTGTCGCCATGCAGTTGGATCCTTGGGGGGATATGAACTTCGGCGGGATCGTGAATTTATCAGTCTTGTCTCGACGCATGTCGGGGGAAGTGTTTATTCGCCGTGTCCGCCGTCGTTTGTCGTCGGGGCTGCGTTTGCCGATGCAAGTGGAACTATTAGAGGCGGATTTTTGCCCGCACGAACTGAATAAGCGCATTAGCGCGACCCGTCGAATCATTCAAGGGGTCGAGTTCGACGGAAAAGTTAAAGTCGCGTATTGGTTTTATAAGTCACATCCTGATGATGGCTTAGACTCAGTCAGTTTAAACCAGCTAATTCGAGTACCGGCGCGTGATGTGATTCATCACTATAAACCCTCTCGCCCTGGTCAAGTTCGTGGAGAGCCCGAAACGGCCGCCGCGTTACTGAAAGACCGAACTTTTCACGAATACGATGATTCTGAATTGGTGCGAAAGCGTCAACGTAGTGCGTTTACTGGCTTTTTGTACCGTGAATCATTTGGTGAGTCTGATTGGGAATATGACCCAGCAACAGGCCGCGAAATGTACCCAGATGAAGCGGATCCGGCGTCAACGGCTGAATCAGTCAGTGCGGGCACCATATTACGCGGTGTGCCTGGCGAAAAATTGAATCTGTTTGATGGTGATGATACGGGTCAAGGTTATGCCGATTTTGTTCGTTGGCAATCGCTGATGATGTCGGCCGGTCTAGAAATCCCTTATCCATTGTTAACCGGTGATTGGTCGGGATTGAATGACCGCTTAGTTCGAGCATTCTTGAATGAGTATCGCCGCGGGATCACATTCGACCAAACCAACCTGTCAGGGTTCCAAGTTGCTTTTGGGATCTGGCGTTGGGTGGTTGAAACGGCGGTGTCAGTCGGTTTGTTATCGGCCCCAGGCTTTGCGGATAACCCTTGGCCATATTTGGCTTTAGATATTCGTCCAGACGCTTGGCGTCACTTACACCCAGAGCAAGACATTAACGCCCGTAACAAAGCGGTGTCGTCGCATATATCGAACGCGGAAAGAGAAGCGGCCGAGTATGGCACCGACATCGAGGACAACATGGAAACCAACGCGCGAGTGTTGGCCAAGTGGGACAAAATTTGTAAAAAACACGGCATCGACGAGCCCGCCAAATTAGGCGGGCTTTTTAGTGCCAGTCATTCACTAGAAGGGACCATTGAAGATGGCTAAGAAATTCATGCTTGATTTCTTGATGGCCGAAGCGTGGGCGATGGATTCGCGCACGTTAACGGTAATGGGAAATATTGCAGGGCGTGATCGCGCAACCCTTGAGTTGTCCGAATCATTGATTGAAGCGGTCGCGGCTCGGAATGGTAAGAAGATCACCCCAGGGATGGAGATCCGAAATGGTGTCGCCCTTATCCATGTTAATGGCGTGATCACCCGTTACGCGGGCATGTTTGAAGACATATGCGGCGGAACGTCAACCCAAACACTCGCGAAAGAGTTCAATCAAGCATTGGACTCGCCGAAAGTGAAAGGGATCGTTTTGGTGTATGACAGCGGTGGCGGTCATGCCAAAGGGACCCACGAATTCGCCGAAATGATCTACAAAGCGCGCGGCCAAAAGCCGATTGTGTCTTATGTAGGTGGTTCGGCCTGTTCTGCAGCGTATTGGTCCGCCTCGGCCGCGGACAAGATTGTCATCGATGCAACGGGCGATGTGGGCTCGATTGGTACGGTGCTAAGTATGCAAATCCGTAAGGCGTCAGAAGATGACCGTTACGAAACGATTGAAATCGTTTCAAGTCAGTCGCCGGATAAGCGCTTAGATCCAACGACTGATAAAGGTCGAAAAGCGTATCAAGACCACCTTGATCAGCTATCCGATGTGTTTATCGATCGTGTTGCTCGAAATATGAATGTCACCCGTGAAAAGGTGCTTAATGATTTTGGTTGCGGCTTTGTCCTGATTGGTCAGTCTGCAGTCGATAAAGGTATGGCTCACGAACTTGGGAGTCTGGAAGGCGTTATCGCCGAGCTAAGTAAGAGGAAAACACCCGCCATGACAACAAATACCAATGCCGCGGCGCAAGGTGGTAGCGATAACGAAGTGACATTCTCGTTACCAGCTTCGGAAGAAGTGAGCGCCCAGGTGATTGTAGGCGCATTAACAGAGCTTCGCCCTGATGTGCTTGAAGCGTTACAAGAGTCGCCAGCGATGGCCGTCGATAATGCGGCAACGTTGGTTCAACAATGCCAGGAAGCGGGTATTCCTTCGCTATCGGCTTCGCTGCTTGGTGACGGTGTCACGCTAGAGAGTGCTGAAAGTCAAATCAAGATGGCTAAGAGTCTGAAAGACACGTTAGCCGCTTCGGGTTTATCTGGCAGCTACGACACGTTAGCCGCTCATATGAGCGACCCAATCAAGATGGTCGGTCAAGCTATCCATGAAGCGAAAGCCTCAAGTGATGAAAGCGGCGACCAGACTCGCCATGTGACGGATAAGGTCAATAAAACCGCGTCTCTTAATACTAAAGCCATTTACGCCAATCGATAACAATCGGCGTTCCCCTTTCTCTTTCACTGTAAGGATAAAAAATCATGACAGTCACACATATGCGCGCCCGTATCGGCGCCCACGTAGCCGGCGAGCTCGACCGTGTATCCCGAGATGGGATCGTCGTTGTAGGCGGTCCGTATGTTTCAGGCACCGTGCTCGCTAAAAAAGATGATGGCACCTACACCCAACTGGATATTGCAGCAGACGCAACAGAAGCCGAAACGGCGGAACTGGTGCTATATGGTCACATTGATAGCGTAGAAGCGACCGAAGCGGTGGCTCATGCTCGTGTTTGTGCGCTGTACGACAGCAAAATGACGTGGCCCGAAGGCATTACGCAAGTGCAAAAAGAAGCGGCCGTTTCAGCACTGGCTGAAAAACAGATCGTCCTGCGTTAAGCGGGATATTTTATTTCCCATTTTTTAAAGAGAGAACAACATGGAAATGCAACAAGCGCTTGAGTCTGAAAAGTTCACATTGCGCGAACTGACTGCGGCTATTAATAACGTCACGGTGCCAAAAAACCGCCTGGCAGAGCTGAAACTGTTTGAAGAAAAAGGTATCAGCACGACATCGGTAGAAATTGAATACAAAGACGGCCAAATCCAATTGGTTCAAGACGTACCACGCGGCGATGATGGCGAACCGTTGGATGATCCCGATCGTAAACTGGTGACGTTTAAAGCTTTGCATCTACCAGTACCGGCGAGCATTTTCGCCGATGAAATCCAAAATAGCCGCGCGTTCGGCGAAGAAGACGAACTTGAATCGCTGCAAGACGTGATCGATGAGAAAGCCGAGATTATTCGCCAAAGCATCGATATGACTATCGAATATTTCCGATTTGGTGCCATCTTCGGCAAGGTCTACAACAAAAAAGGCGTGGTGGTTCTGGACCTTTTTAAAGTGTTTGAACTGAAAGAAGCCGATGGCGAAAACACCATTGATTTTAACGGTGATCTTCCAACCCAAATGTTGGATGTGAAGCGCGATTCAGAGAAACACCTCAAAGGCCCAAAAGCAAAAGCGCATCGTGTGTTCTGTCGTCCAGAATTCTTTAATGAAATGCTGAAAAACGAAAGTTTTTATAAGGCGTTCGCCCGTTACAACAACGGCGAAGCATTACGCGAAGATGTTCGCCGTGGCGTGTCTTGGCAAGGTGCATTCTGGGAAGAATACGACGAGAAATTCGGTGATAAAGATCCAATGCCAGCGAAATATGGCGCCGTGATGGTGCCAGAAGGTAAGCCTGGTTTGTTCTTAACTCGATTTGCTCCAGCGAACTATAACGAAACGGTCAATACCAAAGGTTTGCCGTATTACGTGAAGTCGAAAGCGAAGGACTTTGACAAAGGCGTCGATATGGAAGGTCAATCAAACCCGATGAACCTTTGTACTTCCCCGCTGGCAGTGCGTCGCATCAAATTTACACCAAAAACTGAACCAGCCGCTTAATGCGTGAACGTGACCCCTTTAAACGTGCCAGTCGCCGAATCATTCGTCGTCTGGGGCGTTCCCACGAAGTGAAAATTAGGCCGCCAGAGGGGGAATGGAAGCCAGTGGACGCCGTGTTCAGCAATCCATTGTTGGATGTTGAAATCAAAGGCGGAGGCAAAAGCGGCCAAGATCTTTTAATGCAACAACCGCATATTGTGGTTGAAACGCTGCATGTGGAAGGTTGCGCAGAAAGCCCGACAGATTGGTCCGTTTTGGTCGATGGTCGAGAGTATTTCGTCACGGTCAGTTATCCCAAAGATGACGCCGTGAGTTACTGCTTTTTGAGTGACCAACCGGATCATGCAAAGCAAAGCCCGGAGGGCGATGGGAATGGCCGAACCTGGTGTTAACATCAATCTGAACTTTGCCAAAGAACTGCAGCTTGCCAGTGCCATGATTGAGGCTACGCCAAAACAGCTTGAAAAAGCGAGTGCACGGGCCATCAAAAAAACCATGCGCTGGGTGCATACCCGACTTGCGCGAGAGCTTTCGCAGCAACTGGGGATACCTCAAAAGAACTTAAAACCTCGTTTCTCATTGAAGACCGTCGGCAAGGGCGCCGATGCAGTCACCATCTTATGGATGGGGACCGCAAACATCCTTGCGGAAAAAGCGGGAAAAGCGAGACAAACCCGCGCCGGTGTATCGTTAGGTAAACGGCGATACCAAGGCGCTTTTATTCGAGACATGTACGGTTATGACGATGCTGTCTGGATCCGTGCAAGTCGTAACAATGGCCAGTATGCAACGACAGGCCGCAAACGTAAGCCGAACAGTAATTCCATTTCGCCCGAACTTCGTGGTCGCTTTCCGGTGCAACACGTCGCCGTTGAAGTGAGCGATCTCGCCGCGGAAGTGTTTCGGCGTTTTGAAAGCCGTATTCCTGATCAGTTTCGCAAGATCTTAGGTCAAGAAATTAACTATGTGATGAACCATGAACGAAGCAACTAGCAACGTATTAAAAGACTTTACCGAGCTACACGACAACATGGTCGCCGAGCTTAAAAAACGTCTGCCACAACTCGATACGGTGGCACTCTATGACCCGACCGAAATTACTCACGGCGAAAAGTTTAAAATCGATACACCCGCCATCTTGATTGAAATGGTCGAGGCTAAGCCGGGTGATGCAATCACCGGAGGGCGCCAGGCGTTCGATTGTGCGTTTCAGTTCTATTGCATCTTGTCGAAGAAAACGCCCCAACTGCCGTTAGCGGTGCGCAATTTAGCCGCAGCCGTTTCGCAAGTGGTGGGGTTCGGCGAGCCAACCGAGAAAGAAATCGAACACGATCTTATTCCTAGCCAAAGTTGGGGACTGTCTAAGCGCGGGGTGAAACCCGTGGCTAAGGATTCCGTGGCCATTTATCCAGGCATGTTTAAGCCGGGGAAAGGAGGCAGCGACAAAGCCCTGGGTTATGACTCGATGATCGTGTCATTTGAACAAAGTATTCACCTCGGCGAGTTGATGCTCGACCCGAAAGAGTTCCTACCTGGTGAAATCACCATCGGCGGGGACTTTACCATCACGCCCGACTGGGAGGACCCAACCAATGGCCCGGAGTCTTGAAGAACGTGTCTCTGAACTAGAACGCCAGTTCGCCCAGTCTTATGTGCGTGGCAAGGTGTCCGAGATTGACCCGAATAATTGGCGCGTCAAAGTCGCCTATGGCACGGATGAAAAGCCGATGTCTACCGCGTGGCTACCGGTTAAGCCAATGCGCTCCGGTCAGGCGGTGGTGTGGTGGTTCCCCGAAGTAGACGAAGGGGTCACGGTGCTGTCACCGGGCGATCTGCGTTTGGGGGAAGTATGGCCCGGCAGTTACCACAATGACAGGCCGCCCCCGACCACAAACCCGAACGAGTTCTTTATCGCCTTTGGGGATGGTTCCAAGGTGGTCCATGACCGCGAGTCGTCCAAACTCGATGTGGTCAATGTGGGAGACGTCGAAGTCACCACGCAACAGAATTTGACTGTAAACACGACAGGCACCGTCAAAATCAATTCGGATGCGAAAGACATTCAATTAAATGAAGGTGACGGCGTCGTTACTGGTGCGCATATTTGCCAGTTTACGGGCCAGCCACACAGTGACTGCAGTACGCAAGTTAAGGCGGGTAAATAATGGCCTTAGATAAGCAAAGCCTCGAAGATCGCATCGTGGCCAATATGGTCAGTGCCGGTGCGAATGAATCCGGTGATCATTCCTGGGTTCGTCCTATGGCTAAAGCCATCGCCGAAGCGGTGGTCGATGAAATTACCACAAACGGTAAAGCAAACATTCAATCTGGCAGCAGTGCGGGCCAGCATCCAATCGTTTAACGAATTAAAGAATTAACGAAATGAAGCAAGGCACCGATCGCCAAACTGGCAAAGTTATCGGCGGCCTCGATTACTTGCGCCAGCGCATCACCGACGCTTTGGAAACAGAACAAGGCTCGTTAGTGGTTGAGCGTCAATATGGATCGCGGCTGCATGAGTTGGTTGATATGAATATCGACCTAAATTTTGAAATGGAATGTTATGTCCGCGTGGCCGAGTGTATCGCTAACCCTAAAAACGGGTTAGATGATCTTCGTTTAACCGACATGAAAGTCGTATCTAGCCTAGACGGCCAAGTCACCTTGGATTTGTATGGGGTGCTTTTGGATAACGGCGAACCCATCGTTTTAGAGGGGATCATCATCGATGTCTCAAGGGATTAACCGCGACCTATTACCGCCGTTAACTTTGGTTGATCAGGTGCCTATCGATGAGATAGTCGCAGATATTGCCGAAAAAGCCGCGTTAGAAAATGCCGCCCCGTCGGACCCGTCTTATCGTTCGGCGTTGGCTTATGCCTATCGTGAAATGTACGTTCGCCAGGATGCCAACGAACAAGCCAAAGGCGTCATGCTGGCGTTCGCTAAGGGGCCGCAACTTGATCATATAGGTTCGACATATTATCGAACCCCATTAGGCGATCCGGTTGTTCGTTTGGATGGTGAAAGCGATACGTCATACAAAATACGTCTGCAACTTTCGCCAGAGGGTTACAGCGTAGCAGGGCCTACAGGGGCTTATCAGTTCTTTGGCTTATCTGCAGACAGTGACATTCGCTTTGTTGAGCCTATTTCACCAAGCCCCGCGGTGATGTCGCTTTACTTGCTGACATATTCCAATGATGGCGTGGCTAGCGATGAGTTGTGTCGAAAGGTGGAAAATTACGTGTGGCCATATCGTCCAATGGGCGATCGAGTCACGGCGTATTCTGCCGAGCTTATCCGCTATACCGTGACAGCCGAATTACTGGTCGAAAAAGGTGCCGACTTAGCCGCTATTAAGCAACGGGCACTAGAAGAAGCGGCCGTTTATACGTTGAACGAAAACAAGTTCGGCGGTTATGTCTCGGATTCGGGCTTAAAAGATGCCATGACGGTCGGCAACGTTAAGAAAGTGAATTTAACCAACTGGACCGACAAAGTCGCCGAGGCACATCAAGTGCCGTTATGTAACGGGATCACGATTACAGTGAGGGAAGTATGACAACCATATTACCCCCGAACGTATCGGACCTAGAGAAGAACCTCGACGAAGCGGGTGAGGCTCGCCTTAGTGCAATCAAAACGCCCGTCGCGACGGTGTGGGATGCCAACAATTGCCCGATAGAAGCTTTGCCTTATTTAGCCTGGGCTTTGTCCGTGGATTACTGGCGATCAGATTGGCCGGAAAACATTCAGCGGCAAGTAACAGCCGATTCGCCTGATTACCACCGAATCAAAGGTTCTCGCCCCGCCGTTGAGCGGGCCATTAAAAACTTAGGCTTTGATGCCAAGTGTTACGAATGGTTTGAAATGGTGCCAGAGGGTGAGCCGTGTACGTTCCGGGTCGATGTCTTTGCTAAAGACAGACCAATCACCGAAGACATGGCGCTTGAAATTGGTCACTCGATCAATGCGGCTAAACGCGCCACGCTCCATTTGCTCGATGTCAAAATCAACTTGCGCAGTGATGCCAAGTTGCATTTGGCGGCGTTCTCTAAGGTTGGCGAACGGCTTCGAATCTTGCCAAGACAACAACAAACCTTAACCACTCAAATCCAGCTTAATTTAGCTGTTGGGTTACGAATTACAGAAACCACGCGATTAACACCGAGGGCTGCATGAACTACAGTACAATCCCGACAGTAGTCGGCGCGGCAAAGCTGCGAAATGCGTCATTACTAGGGCAAAAGGTAGATATTACCCGAGTTGCCTTTGGTGATGGGGATGGCGCGGAATATGAGCCGACAGGCCAAGAAACCGCGCTGAAAAAACAAGTCTATGAATGCCCGCCGAATCGAATCGAAGAAGAAGCCGGCGCGCCAACTTGGATAGAGTTGGAAGCGGTGATCCCGCATAACGTCGGCGGGTGGTATTTGCGCGAAGTTGGTTGTTTTGATGATGACGGCGATTTGATTTTTATCGGTAACTTGCCGTCATCGTTCAAGCCGTCAGGCGAAGCCGGTGTCATTAAAGATCTGGTTTTCGAGATGGTTTATGACGCGGTGGCCGCCGATGTTGTGCAAATCAAGATTGACCCGAATGTCGTGATTGCCACGCGTAAATATGTGAATGATATAAATGAATTGCATCAATCTGATAATTTTGCGCATGAAAAACCATGTGGCTGGAAGGGCGTCTATGAGAACGCAGTGATTCCTCTTGTTCCTAAGCCAATGGCTGGGCAAAAGCTGAATCGTTCAGAGGTGAATGGTCGTCTTAAATTTCGAAGAGGAGGCGCTACATCATCGTTGTATAATACGGTAGTAGACTTGGTATGCGCTTCATCTTACAGCGATACGCAAGCCTACTCCTTTGTTTTGCAACAAAAATTAAACACTATTGTTACTAAGCTTGTAACGTTTGATTTAGATGGTCAAACATGGATTGGATTAGTTGCGTATGCAGGTAATCCAGAAGCAAGAATATCGTTTCATGGATCTTTCGAAAATAACAATAGTTTTACAAATCATCAGCTGAAAGTTATTCCTTATTACAATAACCAAACCTCAACAGTATTGAATGCTGAAATCAATGATTCAATGGCGGATTACGTTTCCCCTGATGAGCCTTTATTGTTTGGTTTGCATAAGATTTATCACGAGGGAAACCTCTCACAAGTCTTGGCAAGGTTAGAGGGGGGGCAGGGACTTCCGTGGGATGCTAATCGGGTGTACAAAACAGGCGAAATCTGCACCGTTGAAATCAATGGTGAAGTTATTCCAATGCAGATGTACGCTGGCCCAAATCTAACGTGTAAAGGGAAGAATCCTGCTAATTCTGCAAATAGACATGAGGGGTGGACTGATAACACCTTACCATTTTGGTGGATCCCTTACACTGGTGATCAAGTAGGGATGCCGTTCTTTTGGTTGGACAGTACACCGCCAGAGTGGGCGGTGATGGAAATTAACGTAGATTTACCTACGGCTGTTTATTGGCGTTTAGCTCGTCGTTACCCACATCTAGTTAGTGGGGGCACTATTAATACGGGTGAAATTCGTGGTGAGTTCTTGCGAGTGTTGGACCAAGGGCGAGGTGTGAATCCAAGTCGACAAATCAATACATTTGAAAATCATTCACTCCAACATCACAACCATTTATTGCCGACAGGTTCTGGTGCTTCAGGGTCAGGTTTATGGGGGGTTAATGACCAATACTGGATGCAAGCTGATGGTGTGAACTGGTCACCAACAACTGGCTCGATCGCAATATCTGGTCATTATGGACAGGACGTCTCGTTGTCACCAGGAGGGAGTTGGTCGGCAGAAACTCGTCCTCGAAACGTGTCTCGTGCAATGGCTATTGTGATTTAAGGAGGTCTTGTGAGTAATCTAGAAAAATACTATTACCCAATCAACAAGCAAACTAAAGAAGTTCTACCACCTGTTAAAGCAGAATATCGTGGTGGTATGTATCATATTCCTCATGATGCCTTGCAAAGTAAGCCATTAGAGTGCAAAGAAGGTTTTGCGGTGATTGCGGTACTTGATAAGTCAGGGAAAGCGATCGATTCAGAATATATCGAAGATCATCGGGGCTCTGTCACTTATGATGAGTCTGACTGTTTGGTTTCTGAATCGGTTACTGAGCTAGGCGCGATTAAGAACGGTTTTACCCTTGATAAGCCAAACACATCTTTTGATGAGTGGGTAAACGGTGCTTGGGTAACAAA
>Ga0316197_10000232_pt1 | contig 40381 bp, 35 predicted proteins | sample OudBiesiAoxic_MG_FD_204939 | JGI IMG/M metagenome (GOLD analysis project Ga0316197, IMG submission 204939) | Coastal sediment microbial communities from Oude Bieten Haven, Netherlands - site A oxic | ecosystem: Environmental > Aquatic > Marine > Coastal > Sediment | place: Netherlands... | reverse complement strand
TCATTTAAAATTATATAATGGGTAAGCATGCTTACCCATTTTTTTTACCTAAAAAATGATGTAGTATGCCGCGGCTATCTTTATTTTTTACTAAAAGGAAACTTTGTGAAGTTAATTAAATTAATTACAGTGTTGCTAATTTTGGCAATTTCTACTCCCTCTTTTTCACAAGGTGTATCACCTACTGCGCAGCAACTAGAACAATTTAAAAAATTACCTAAATCCCAGCAAAAAACGTTGGCCAAAAAATATGGTATTGATCTTGATGCTCTAGATAATTCAAAAGATATTGATGAAGAGGAAGACGCTTCGCAATCAGTATTTCCACGCGATATGGATAGTAGTAAAGAAGAAAATAAAACAGAAGAAGATCAATTCAAGCCAGAATTAGAAGAAATAAAACCGTTTGGTTATGAACTTTTTTCAGGAGAGCCTACTGGTTTTTCTCCCTCTGAGAATGCCTTAGTACCAGATAGTTATATTGTTGGGGCGGGTGACGTTTTTACTATCAATTTATTTGGTAAAGAGACCTCAAATAATGAAGTTAAGGTTGACCGTGAGGGGCGCTTATCGATAGATAAGCTCCAGCCAATCACTGTTTCAGGGTTGCAGTATAGTGAATTAGTTGAGCTTATAAAAACTAAGGTCGAAAAAGAAATGATAGGTGTCAAAGCTTTCGTTTCTATGGGTAAAACCAGAACAATTCGTATAATGGTACTTGGTGAGTCTTATAAGCCTGGAATGTATACTCTTCCGGCATTATCTTCTATATCTCATGCACTTTTTGCAAGTGGCGGAGTATCTGATATTGGCTCTCTTAGGAATATACAGCTGAAAAGAGCCGGCAAAAACATTCGGACTTTAGATCTTTATGATTTACTAATTAGAGGCGATAGCTCTGATGACGTTATCCTGAAACCTGGCGATGTTGTTTTTATTCCACCTGTTGGAATGCAAGTTACAATTAAAGGTGAAGTACGCAGACCTGCTATATTTGAACTTAAAGAAAATGAAGTATTAGAAGAGTTAATCGAAATGGCTGGCGGTTACAAACCTGCAGCATTTCCAGAGAAAACGGTTATCGAACGTTATGCAGGTGATAATTTCAAAACTATCCTTCAAGTTAACCTACACTCTCCAAAGGTAAAATACCGAGCTAAAAATGGCGATGTAATAAAAATACCAGCATCAAGCGAAGAGATAAATGATGCGGTTACATTACTCGGTGCTGTAACATATCCAGGAAATTACTCTTGGAAAAAGGGCGATAGAGTCAGTCGCTTATTTAGCTCTATAAAGAGTGACCTTTTACCAATTGCTGATTATGAATATGCATTAGTTTTGAGAGAAAAAAATCTAAAAGGTGATATAGAAGTACATCAATTTTCTCCTATGCAAGCGTTTAAAAACGATGCTAACAATTTAGAGTTAATGGCAAGAGATAAAGTTATAATATTTAGTCGTTATCAATCTAAGGAAAAAGAGAGTGAAGCTTTTTCCACAATGGCTTTAACTGAGGCTCAGATTGAGCTTAGGGAGAGAATTAAATTGTGGGATGAATTTAAAGAGAAAAAGTTTTATGAATTTATAGATTTAGGTAGTTCTTTAGATAAAGAACTTGCTGAGAGCTTAGCAAAAAAAGAAATAGAAAAAGCAGAAAATGCAAATATTGTAAGTTTCTTATCTGATTCCAATGACGTACTAAATGAAGGTGATTATGCAATATTTAGTCGAGAAAAACTCCTAAAGCCTATTTTAGCTAAATTGGCCCAACAAGCTTCTCGATTAGATTTAATACAAGTTTTTGGGATCTCAGGGGAAATTAAATTTCCAGGTGTCTACCCTAAGTCAGTTAATTCAACAATTAAAAATGCAATAGCTGCAGCTGGAGGGTTAAAAGAATCTGCATTTTTAGGTGACTCGGAAGTAACTCGCTTTAAAAATGCTGACTCCTCTGAAATAGAGCATATAAATATAAGCCTGGGTGACGAGTTAAAGCTTAGTGATAATAAAAGCTTCAAACTGCATAGCAAAGATTCAATTAATATTTACCCTATGCCCAATTGGCAAAGAGATTTAAAGGTTGAAATTCGAGGTGAAGTGAAGTTTCCTGGGCAGTATACTATTCGTAAAGGCGAGAGTTTGAATGATGTTATAGATAGAGCAGGAGGGTTTACAGAATTTTCGTATCCTGAAGGTGCTATCTTCACAAGAGAAACTCTGAAATTCCAACAGCAGCAACAACTAAATAAGTTATCTGAAGATTTAAGACGTGATATAGCGGCTAAGAGTTTCAATAGTTCTATTACAGATTCATCATTAAGCTATCAGGACATGAACAGCTTAATTAATGATTTAGCAAATGTTAGGGCTGTTGGGCGTCTGGTTATAGATTTGCCAAATATAGTCAGCAGCGATAGAGATATTGCATTAGAGAATAATGATATTCTTTATATTCCTAGTAAGCAAAATAGCATTAATGTAGTTGGTGAAGTTAATTTTGGAAGCTCACACATTTACGATTCATCTCTTTCAGTTGATGACTATATTACAAGAAGTGGTGGGTTTAAAAGGCGTGCGGATGAAGAAAGAATTTATATCATTAAGGCGAGTGGCTTAGTTAAAATTCCTTCAGAGGGTTCATGGTTCGGCACAAGTAGAGATGAAATGTTAGAGCCGGGTGATACCATTGTAGTGCCATTGAATACAGAGCATGTAGATAACTTAACTCTATGGAGTACAGCAACACAAATCCTATATCAAATGGGCGTCGCTGTTGCAGCAATAGGATCACTATAAAGTGACTCTAGAGTTTTATTTATGATGGCTAGTATAAAAAATGGCTTAAAAAAAGTAATTAAATCGTACCAGAGTATATTGTCACCTTTATTCTCTGGTACTGGTTTTGGTGCAAGTTTGTATTTCACTTTTTTCTCAAGGGATTTTTATTACGAGCACAAAGCTATTTTACAAGCTCAATTAGCCTATTCAAAAAATGAAGGTATACACGGGAATAGTAGTGGATTATTGAGACGAAATATTCATCGTCTCGAGAAAGGCCTAATAATGCGTCCAAGGCGTGATGTTTTTGCTTTAGATTACTTATTAGAAACAATTCTAGTATATAAAAAGATAGCTCAAACTAAAGGTTTTAGCGTTAATGAAGTTGAGTGGGCTCATTCCGTTATCGAGGAATATTTTTCGGTTGTTGACTGTAGCCACCCTGATATCTTGCATGCAAAAGAAATATACTCTCAGATAAATTCAGTAGAAGCTGTAAGTAAAAATAATAAACTTCCATATCAGCAAGCTAATAAAGCCAAGCACACTGTTAGCTACAAGCAATTAATGGACTTATGCTTAGCTCGTCGATCAACTCGTTGGTTTAAAGCAAAAGAAGTAGAAGATGAAAAGATTCATCAAGCTGCTTTAGCCGCTTTACAAGCCCCTAGTGCCTGTAACCGCCAACCTTATGAATTTTATATGGTACAAAGTCAGCCGCTACTATCACAGCTTGTAAAGCTACCAGGTGGAACAGCAGGGTTTGCAAGTAATATCCCGTGCTTAATTGCAGTTGTAGGTAACTTATCGTACTACCCACAAGCAAGGGACAGGCACGTTATTTATATTGACGGCTCCTTAGCAAGTATGCAATTTATGCTCGCACTTGAAACTTTAGGTTTAGCAAGTTGTCCTATCAATTGGCCAGAACTGCATACTCTTGATACTAAGGTAGGTAAGTTATTAGACTTACCTCAATACAAGCGCGTAGTCATGTTCATAGCAGTAGGTTACCCTGACGAGTCGGGATATATAGCTTACTCAGAAAAGAAAACACCTGAGGATATTATCAAAAAGCTTTAAACAGCATCATCGACACTCAAAACCGCTATTGGTACAATTGAAAACTACAAATTTATTGGAGTATGTAATGAAAAAAAATAAAGGTTTTAGCTTAATGGAGCTAATGATCGTACTAATTATTTTAGGTTTACTAGGCTCATTAATCGCCCCTAAACTATTTTCTAAAGTAAGCTCGTCTAAAATAAAAACAGCTATTGCGCAAATGCAAATGTTTGAAACAGCAATAGACACATACCGCCTTGATACAGGAACAGTCCCACCTACCTTAGAAGCGCTTAGAAAAAGTGATTCACCTAGTTGGGATGGTCCATATTTACCAAAAGATATTCCTTTAGACCCTTGGGGCAAAGCATATATTTATAAAACACCGGGCGACAATGGCAACTTATATACAATCATGAGTTACGGGCTAGATGGTCAACCAGGCGGTGCAGACGAAAACGCGGATATTATTCATAAATGATCGATTTAGCGCAGTTATTAACTTCACAGTTTAAAATAACCCAAGGCGACTTAGACAAAGCAAAGTTGTATCAAAGTAGATACGATGGCCGCCTAGAGCAAATTTTAGTAAATATGGGGTGTTTAACCGAGGACGATTTGGCTCCTTTATATGGCCAATTGCTTAACTACCCTTTGTTTGAACCACAAAGTTACCCTAATTGGAGCATGCCAGAAAATGCAACATTAGAGGTTATGCTGCGCTTAAAATCACTTGATTGCTTATTAGTTGAAATTACAAACGATAACTGGCAATTAGCGTGTAAAGATCCACTTTCGTTAGAGCTTGCTCAATATGTGCAGCAACTTAATGTTGATGTCACTATTTTTGTTGCAACGGATGCACAATTACAAAGCTTTTTTTACGAAATACAAAGCAATTCCCAAAACCAAGTAGACGAAGATGGGCTAACAGGCGATGAAGAAGCCCGATTACGAGAGCTCGCCTCAGAAGCGCCTACCGTAAATTTACTTAACTCACTAATAACTAAAGCATTAGCGCGTGGCGCATCAGACATGCATTTAGAGCCACATGCAGGGCGCTTTAGAGTACGCTACCGAATTGACGGCGTATTGCACGAAGTTGAAAAATTAGCCCCAAAAATGCAATTACCCATAACAACGCGTTTAAAAATACTCTCTGGAATGGATATAGCTGAAAAACGCCGTCCGCAAGACGGCAAAATAGAAATGCGTATTGCCAACCAAGAGCTTGATATACGTGTATCAGCATTGCCATTAAACGATGGCGAAAGCATTGTATTGCGTTTCCTATTAAAAGAATCAATTAGATATGACATGTCGGTACTTGGGCTATCAACCGACACTCAGCAATTAATACAACAAGATTTAGTTAAAACCACCGGTGTAATTTTATTAACAGGCCCAACAGGGTCAGGTAAAACAACCACCTTGTACACATTTTTAAATGAGTTAAATCGACCTGACGTAAAAATAATCACTCTAGAAGATCCCGTTGAGTATCAATTAGAGGGTGTAAACCAAGTACAAGTAAATCCTGATATAGGTTTTGACTTTGCAGCCGGCTTGCGCTCAATTGTACGACAAGATCCCGATATTATAATGGTAGGTGAAATACGCGACGCAGAAACGGCACGTATAGCACTACAGTCGGCATTAACTGGGCATTTAGTATTTAGCACTGTGCATACAAACGATGCAGCCAGTGCCTATACGCGTTTGTTAGATTTAGGGGTTGAAGAGTTTTTACTCAACGCCGCACTCGTGTCTGTAGTTGCACAGCGTTTGGCTAGGCGCTTATGTCATCATTGTTCAAAACCAGCTGACAATATAGACGAGTTATTAACCCAATACCCATTACAGCAAGTAGCTAAAAATGCAGGTATAAAGGATCTTAATATTCAGCAAGCTGTTGGCTGTGATAAATGTAATGGCTCGGGCTTTAAAGGCCGAATCGCAATTAACGAATACTTGCGTTGTGACGATGTAATAAAACAAATCCCAAAAAACGATCAGTTTATTACTAAATCTCAAGCACATAACGAAAGCTTAAAACGCAGAAACCTAATGCAAGACGGCCTATACAAAGTAGTAACCGGCGTAACAACCATAGACGAAGTACTTAGAGTTGCAGGCTAATGGTTGAGTTTGAATATAAAGCAATTGATGCCCAAGGAGCGCGCCATCAAGGCGCAATTACCGCCCTAAATAAAGCACAAGCTCAACAAAAGCTATTAGAGCAAGGACTCAATGCGCTTTCAATCGTGCCTATAGCAAAAGATAACAGTTTAGCAGGCTTGTTTGGCCAAAAAGTAAATCTTGATCAGCTAGAGTTTTTTACCAGCGAACTGGCCCTATTGCTCGAAAGCGGAATACGGGTCGACCGCGGTATAGATATAATAAAACAAGCAAATGCCCATCCTGCATTAAGTCGCTTATTGAGCCAAATATCGGCAGCACTAAAAAAAGGGTCTTCGTTAAGTGAGGCCTTTGGTGAGCACGAAGCGCTATTTGGTCCTTTATACATAAGCTTATTAAAAATAGGTGAAAACTCAGGTAACTTACCCGAAGTACTTAATCGTTTATCAAGCGACTTAAAATTTCAAAAAGACTTACGTACACAAATTAGTACTGCACTTACTTATCCAAGTGTCATATTTTTTGTGTGTGTAATGGCCGTATATTTTGTATTAACATTTATAGTACCTAAAATGTCAGGCATATTTACCGACCTAAGCCAAGCACCTTGGTACACCCAAATGATCATCAATGTAAGTAACTTTTTTGTAGACTACCAACTACTTATAATTGGTGGCCTTGTTACTGGCATAGTGAGTTTAGTGTACGCATTAAAAAAACCAGCAGTTAAAAATTGGTTTTATATAAAAGTGTCGCATTTGCCAGGGGTAGGGAAAATTATACTAACCGCAGAGCGAATTCGTTTTGCACAATCAATGGCAATGATGCTAGAAGCTGGCCTGCAGCTCGATACAACGCTCGACTTAACTGCAAACACACTAAAGCACCCAGAGCTAAAACGTGACGCAAAACTTGCATTAAAACAGCTAAAATCAGGTAAGCAACTTAGTCAGGTACTGGCAAAAACTCGTATATTTCCCGACTTTTTCTTATCGATAATAAAAGTGGGTGAAGAAACAGGCCGACTACCGCGCGTATTTACCGAAATAGCAAACCGCAGTAAAGACGATCTTGAAAACGTAATTAAAAAATTCACCACTCTGCTCGAGCCCATAATGCTTATATTTATGGGGGGGTTTGTTGGCGGCATAGTTATTACTATGTTAATGAGTATGGTATCGATAAACGATGTTCCGTTTTAATAAGCAGCGCGGGTTTTCGCTTATGGAGCTTATGGTTGTTATGGCCATAATGGCTATTGTAATGGGGTTAACGGGCGGGTTAGTTACAAAAACGGTTGACCAGCAAACACGGCAGGTTGAGCTACAAAAAGTAAGGCAACTATTTAAGCGCCTAGGCTATCATGCTTATTATAACGGGTATCCTATTAGCTTAAGAATGCAAGAAAACACCATAACCATCACAGAAAATAGCCAGCAAACAACCATTGATTTTGAGCAACTGGTGTTTTCTCCAAACGACTATACAATTTCTACTAACTCGTCGGTTACTCCCAATAAATATAAAGTTTTATGGAATAGCACCATTCAAGAATTTACCATACAAAGCGTGTTTGAAAACTATGAAAGCGAATAAAGGCTTTACACTTATAGAAGTGCTAATTGCAGCGATTATATTATTTTCATCATTAGCTATTACAGCTCAGTTATTTAGTGCAAGTAGTTTGTCTGCAGATAAAGCAGCCGCAGCGGCGAAGTATTACCAACAATCAGAACTGGTAATTACCACCATTAAATCGCAGCTCAGAGAGCGCTATAAGCGAAATAAAAACACAGACCTGCAAGGCGAAATAGAAGCCGCAGGGCAAACATACTCTTGGCAAGCGCTTAAAACAGCAAGTATAGCCCCGCCAATGGATATAGAAGACACCGAGCCACCAGAGCCGCGCTTTGCTCGTTTTTTAGTAACTGTTGAACTAATAAGTAAAGGTAAAAGCTTTCAATTTGAGACGGTAGCATGGTAATTAAAAAACAGCAGGGTTTTTCGTTAATAGAGCTAATGATTGCCACCGCATTACTGTCAATGGTTATGTTTTCAGGCTACTTTGCCTATAGCCTCTATACCGATAAATGGCAAAAGCGCACTGAGATATTTTGGCAATTAAATAAAAGCTCACTTGGCCTAGAAGCCATGTCGCGGGTGCTTGAAGCCACAAGTGTATATATAGTTAAAAACCAAAGCGATAAGTACGCTGTTATGTTTAATGGCTCACAAGACTCATTAACCTTGGTTAGTCACTCACCTATTTTCTCGTCTGGTAGTGCATTGGTGTCGTTTTCTTTGCAAACGAACAAAGAGGGCAAGTCGCAACTTATATACAAAGAACTCCCCCTAAAAAACCGTATGTTTATAAATGAGCCTGTAAACGTAGATTGGCAAACCAGTAAAATATTAATAGATGATGTAAAACAGTTAACATTTCAATACTACGGTTGGGAAAGTTTATCAAATGCCGTAAAAGGTAATTTAGATGGCGCAGAGTTAGAGTTAGGCAGCAAGCCTATTTTGCAAAGATGGTACACTCAGCACCCATTACAAAACCGTATTATGCCAAGTAAAATATCGGTGTATATAAAAAATAATAACGATCAAGAAACACAAATACAAATAGATTTAGTTACAAGCTCATACACCAACTTAATTTACTACTTGCAAGAGGATGTTTAATGAGCCAACGTGGTATAGCACTTATTCAAGTATTAATAATTACTTTTGTATTGTCATTGCTCGGGTTATACATTAACCAAACTGTACGTGAGCAAGTAAAAATAACAACAAGCATTCAAAATAAATTTTTAATGCGTTTAGAGCTTGAAAAAACCGAAGCCGACTTACTTCAAGCATTGCTCAGCAATAATAAGTACCCAAATAAATCAGCTGTTGACAGTATTACAAGTAAATGGAACTTTTATGGCAAAGAGTTTCAGCTAAACGACAACGCGTATGTAACACTTACCGACTTAAGTTCGTTAATGGGCTTAAATATTAGTGATGCAACCTTATTAAAAAATGTACTGCTGCAAATTGGTATTGACGAGGTAAGTGCAAGAGAGTTTGTAGACTCATTAGCTGACTGGAAAGATAAAAACGACTTAAGCCGATTAAATGGCGCCGAGTCGGCCTATTATAAACAGCATAAAAAAAGCTATAGTGCGCGTAATGGCTTTTTGCAAGACCCATCCGAGGTGGCGTTAATTCGAGGCGGGGAGCAAATTACGCCTAAATTGCTTAATCAATACTTTACAACCGAAATTATAGCCGGTTTTAACCCATTAAATGCGCCACAAAAAATACTCAATGCCTTTATAAATGACGAAAACAGCATTCAAAAAGTACTGCAATTACGCGAGCAGGGCACTCTTAAAAGTTATGATTTTTACAAACTTACAGGAGTGGAAGGCGACGAATACATTACCTTTGCTACCGGCAGTAAAATAAGGGTACAATTGCGAGTTACGTACAATGGCGCGCAGTTAAAAAAAACATATACACTTGACGCTACACCACAATCGTACACAAAACCTATGGTGTTTTCTCACATAAGCTGGAATAAAAATTGAACATAAGTACGTTAACCAAATTAAAGCCTTTAAATAACATGCTAAATAAGTCAGTGGCATACTTTGCTAATGGTGTATTTAGTTCGTTATTTGAAACAGCCCAATTAAGCACCCCAAAAATTGTTATTGTGGCGCGTAAGCACTATTCAATACAGCAGCAAAGTTACCCTGCACTTAGCCTAACAGAGTTAAAAAGCTTACTTAAAATAAAAAGCGAGCAAGCAAGTACGCTAAAGCCAATAACAACAATAGAAGTTAATAAAGATATTGACGGATTTAGCGTAACAACAATACAGTTTACTCAGCACCTTGAGTTACTAGCTAAAGCCTGGGTTTTAATTCCCGAAACCACATTATTGTATAACCATAATGACGAAAAAAGCTTATTGCAGTTAGCAACGCCTGCAGGTGAGTTGTTTTATAGCCAAACTAAAAATACCAGCCACAGCGCGTATGCGCAGGGGTTAATTAACAACTTAGCCACCTACAAGCACAGCGTAGGCATTGCCGACACCGCCCAAACAACACATATAAATAACCAACAATACTTTGCTTATTTAGCTAACATGCTAACGCAAAAGCCACTTGCTGAGCTATTAAAGCAATGTATGTTTAATTACAAACAGCAAACAAACCCAATAAAACTACATTTGTTATACATAGCCCCTTTACTAAGTGTAACGCTATACATAGCAATTGCATTTGGTTGGCAGTGGTTGAGTGTTTATAACCTACAAAATAAAATGGGCACGCAAAGCGAGCAAGCCAATAAAGTACTTGCGCAAAAAAATGAGCTTGATGCGCTAAACAAAAAAATAGCGGTGTTTAATCAGTATATTGGTAGTAAAAGTACCGTATATGAGCATTGGGGTATTATAAATAGCGTGCTAAAAAACAGCATGACTATAGATATATTTAGCCAAGCAAACGAGCAAATACAATTACGTGGCAGCGCGCCTAATGCCAACAAAGTAATTAACGCAGTGAGCCAAAATCCAAATGTTGCGGGCGTTATTTTTGCAGGTGGCGTTAGAAAATACAAAGGTGAAGACAAGTTTACCCTGCAAATTACCCTTAAAGCCCAAGCGCAGGAGCCAAGTAATGAAAAGTGATTTACTAAAATATAAACATTACTTTATAGCCATTGCGGCATTGTTAGTGGGTTTATACATTACCGATCCGCTGTGGATAAGCTACAAAGAACTAACTCAAACTAAAGCACTAAACAGTGTACGAGCAAATAAGCTAAGCACCTTGCTTACTCAGCAAACGCAATTGCAGCAGCAACTCGAACAAGCTAAAACGCTAAGCGAGAGCATAGCGCCCTATATGTTTAATAAAACCACCGAAAGCGACTTTAAACTTAAAGCGCAACAAAAAGTAGAGCAAGCGTTAAAGCAAGCAAACTGCAACTTAGAGCGTGTTGAATGGCAAGGTAAAGTGCAACTTACTCCTAATTTAGAACAGTGGTTGCTTACTATACGCTTTAATGGCGCGCCGCTATGCCTAGTAACAGCAACAAAAGCAATTGAGTTATTAAAACCAACGGTAAGGTTTAAAGAATACGCCTACAATGGTCGTAGTTTTACAGGTAACCCAACAGAAAATATAAACGCAGATATAGACCTAATAATGTGGAACAACACCCAGCCTACTCAAGCAGCAATAGAGCAGGAACAACCATGAAGCTACTAATTGCATTACTAAGTGTGCTTGCGGTATTGTGTATAGCTATTCCAGAAATGCTAACCGATAACAACACCGCTAATAATAGTAATAACAGCGTACAAACTACGCGCCTTGTATTACCTGTGCAAAATTTACCGGTTTCTGATTTACAACGCGATTGGCAGGCAAAATTTGATTTGCTAGAGCAAAAAAAGCAAGAAGCAGCCCAGCCCAAAACCCAAAAACCTAAAAGCCAAAATGCACTCACTATTGGTGATCAGGTATTTACATTAATGGGGATATTTAATCAAAACGGCTCAACGTTTGTTTTAATTAAAGACGAGCAGCAAGTGCTTTCAAAAGTAACGCAGGGTGATACAATCGGTAATTCGGTTAAATTAATTAGCATAACAACCAGCTCAATCACACTCGCAACGCCTGAGCAAACTAAAACATTTAAACTTTTTCAACGGCAGTCAAATGATAAAACAAGCTAAATTAAATATAGTATTAAGCGTAAGTTTCGCTTTAATGGCAACAGGTTGTGCGTCTATAGTTGACCCTTCAAAAAGCGTAGAAGTAAAAAGAGTTGATGTTAAAGGCTCGTATTTAGTAAATAATGAAGCCGAGGTAGAAGCCCCCGCCGCCATTGTAGAAAGTAACGATGCTGAAGAGCAAGGTACCTTTACGCGTATAAATACCCTAAAAAACAACGAAAAGCTAAAGCTAGAAATAGACTTATCAAAGCAGTTTGGTAATAAAAAAACATTTCAGGTGTCGGTAAACGAATTACCACTAAATGAATTTATTCATTACACGCTAGGTGAGCTTTTGCAGGTGTCATACTTTATAGAGCCATCTATAAAATCTAATAAAGCACCGGTTACCCTAGAGCTTAAAGAGGCTGTAAATGCTCAGCGCTTATTTCAGTTAGTGCAAGAAGTGCTAATTCAAAACCAAGTAAGCATTACCCTCAATGACGACATATTTTATATATTTCCTGAACCTAAAAAAGGGAATAAATCAGACGTAGCCTTTGGTTTTGGCCGCATAGAAGCGTCGGTTCCTAATGTTTCAGGTAAGATTATTCAAATGGTACCTATAAAATACGGTGTATCTATAGGTATGCGCTCTATGTTTTCATCACTTGTGGATGCACGCATATCGGTAGACTCAGCGCAAAATATGTTAACGGTTGAAGGCAAAAGAGCGTCTGTACTAAGAGCACTTGCACTCGTTGACTTAATTGACAGCCCAACACTAAGCAAAAAAGCCATGGCGCTTATGAGCTTTAAATACATAGATTCAACCACCTTTATTGAAAAAGTATCGTTATTATTAGAGCAAGAAGGTATTTACACCAAATCATCACGCGATAGCTCTGCAACGCTGCAATTTGTACCTATAGAGCACTTAGGTAAAATAGTAGTATTTGCAACCGCCAACGAAATTTTAGACCGTGTTGAGTATTGGGCTAAGCAGCTTGATAAGCCTGCTACAGGTGCTGAGCAAAGTTTTTATATTTACCACCCTAAATACGCGCGCGCGTCTGACATGGGGCAAAGCCTAGCGCCATTATTAGGGGGCAGCTTTAACAGCGGTAGTAAAAGTAAAACGGCTACTGCGCCCTCATCAGCAAGTACTAGCGATACTGCACCAAAACCTGCATCCACAGGCTCAGCAAATACAGTGCAAAGTATAGAGGGTGACGGTATACGACTAGTGGTGGACGAACGCGCTAATGCCCTTATATTTTACTCAACAGGGCAATACTACCAAGAGCTACAGCCTATACTTAACCAACTTGATATAATGCCAAAGCAAGTCATGATGGAAGTAGTAATAGCCGAAGTTAAACTAACGGGTAGTTTTAAAAAAGGAGTGCAATACGCTATAGAAAGTGGCGCAGCAACAGGGCGCACCGAAAACATTAACTTTAATACCGCAGGCAAAGGCGCATTTACTTACTCTATTGTAGGTTTACCAGGTAATATAAGTGTAAATTTATCGCAAAGCGACGGCTTAGTTAATGTGCTTTCGCGCCCTACTTTATTAGTGCGCGATGGCGTAGCTGCAAGCATTAGTGTAGGCGACGACATACCTACTATTGGTAGTACTACATCAGACCCGATAAATGGCGAGCGCCAAACCACCACAATTGAATACCGCCAAACCGGGGTTGATTTAACTGTAACGCCCACTATTAATGCCCAAGGCACGGTTATAATGAGCATTCAGCAAAGTATTTCTAATGTGTCTGACACAAGCGGAGCGTCAGACAACCCGTCGTTTTTTGAGCGCACATTAAGTACCGAAGTAGTAGCAGGTAATGGCCAAACGGTAATGCTAGGCGGCCTTATTAGCGAAAACAAATCTAATGGGGCATCGTCGGTGCCATTTTTTGGCTCGCTCCCGGTGCTTGGCCATTTATTTAGGAGCGATACTAGCTCAAGTGATAAAACCGAGCTGGTAATATTGGTAACCCCTAAAATAGTACAAAACACCGACGACTGGCAGCGTGTAAAGGAAAGCTTTATACAAGGGCTCGAAAACTTAACATTTTAGCTGGTACTAAGTGTTAGTTGTTAAATAGTAAACATGAGTTTATATGTATGTTTTTTGGTAACAAATAAAAATAAATGCTTGAATATTTACCTATAACAGGCTATTTTAAGCGAGTTCAGTAAAGGTGACGTTAACGTGTTTAAAAAAGCTGTAAAACTAACTATAACTGTACGTAATATTTATAAGTGAATTTATTATTAAAGTATCTACTATTAAACAAATCGATATTTTAAATAAATGGCGCATTGTAATAAAAATGCCTTATTAATCATTTAAGTTACTTTTAAACTTTTACTAAACTGCTAATTAAGTGTTGTATAATTGCGCTTAGTTACAATTTAAAACTTGGGTGCTTGTGAGTGTTATGTAATAATTGCTCACAGTGTTATTACATAAGTAACAAACATAAGATTATAAAGTGTGCAAATTGTGCGTTTTGTAGTTAAATGCTTGACATGTGTAATATAACCCCTTAAATTTGCATTGATCTGACAAACCTCCAGTCAGAACAATAAAAAAATCTTGGTGTGTTGACTTCATTAACAATACATCAGTTTCATGAAACTAGGAGAATGGAAATAATGAAACTATTCAAAAAGGCACTTGTAGCAACAGCTATTTTCGGTGCAGTAGGCGCAAACGCAGCAGTACTTTCAAGCGATCCAGTATTACTTTCTTCAGAAGGTGTAGCGGCTGGCTTAACTGCTGAAAATGTAGTATTTGATATTGACTTCGTTGTAGAACAATTAACACCGTCAGCTTCAACAATTACACTAACATTTGATGATAACGTTGATTTAGATGACTTAGAAACAGCTCTAGGAACAAGTGAAGTTTCTGTTGTTAATGACCCTTCTGCTGGTACTGGTACAGTTTCTTCAGTTGGTACTTCTAACGAAATCGTTTTCGATTATGGTACAGGTTCATTTACTTTTGACCGTTTAATCGTTGATGCAGATGAAGGTACGATTACTTTTGAAGTAAATCTAGGTAACCCAGTTACTGCTCAATCAGCTTTCCGTATGAGTTTCTCAACTAATGCTGGTGTGGATTTTGACGGCGCTTCAAGCGTAGCTTACTCGTCAGTTAATGCTTCTGACGTAGCAATTGAAACTGGAACTGGTGTTTTATCTAAGACACAATCTCAGTTTAGTTTCTCTATCGCTAAAGAATATGATGGTCGTATCGAACGTATCGCTCAAACAGATTTCAGCAGAAATGGCGATGATGCGAATGATAGTCAAGTTGATGAAGTAACTTATGTTGTTACTAACAACGAATCTGGCTTAGAAGCTAACTTAGTAGTAACTGATGTTAAAGTTGATTTCGAAGGTGACTTTGATAACGGTGCAACTGCTGCCAGTGGTAACCGTCTAGCTGGTACTGAATTCACTGCAACTGCTGGTACACCTTCTTTAGATACTACTGGTTTTGATAACGTAGAAGTAGTTCTTGGTGGTAACACTGCGAATACAGATGGTTCTAAAAATACTTACAAGCTAACATTTACTGGTGCTGGTAAAGTAATCCCTCAAACAGGTGCTATTGACGCAACTGTTACAATTTCTGCAACTGCTGGTACAACTGCTGTTACACCTTTTGAAATTGCAACAAACGTAGATGCTGGTAGCTGGGCTCTTGACGCAACTGTAATCAACATTCCTTACTTCCCTGTAGGTTATGAAGGTCTTTCTACTTCAGTGCATTTTGCTAACGAATCAGCGAATGCTGCAGATGTTATCGTTACTGCTATTGATGATGAAGGTGAAGAGTACACTGGTACAATTGCTGATTTAGCTGGTGATACAGTAACTAAAGTTGGTCAAGATGCAATAAAGGCTGCTTTAGGTATTGATGCAACAGCTTCTGCTAAGTTAAGCATTACTTTCAATATCGATGCAAACGATGGCGATGTTAATGCATATGCATTCAGCAACGCAGGTACTGGTCGTCAAGCACTAGTAACGTCACAAGAAAAAGGTATCAAGTAATTAATTTTACTTAATCTTTTTTGATAAAAACCCGGCTTAGGCCGGGTTTTTTGTATTTATGAAATAGATTAATTTTTATAGGCGAATTTATGAAACTAAAACACTCTCTTTTATTTATCGCTTTATTAAGCACCACCCCTTATGTTGCTGAAGCGGGCGAAACCAGCACACATGAAACCAACGCTCTCGAAATCGCGAACAATACCTGCAAATTCGATATTAAGTTTGCGTCAATGCCAAAACAAAAAAATCAAAACATCCAGGCATCTCCTACAGTGAGTATGGACTTAACACAATTTGTGGCTACACAAACGATAAAAAGTGCAGATATAGCCTCAAATGTAACTTGCCAACATCTTGTAGGCCACAGCTACACCGGCTCACAACAAGAGTGGACTGGCTTTATCGACAGCGGCATTAAAGGGCTAATTAAAGCCGGTGTTACAGACATACAATTTACCAAGGTCGGCGCTGACGACGCGGCTTATAAAGGCACTTTGGATAACATAGAATATGTATTTACCGGCGACAACGGCGGTAATAAACAGGTAATTCATAACTTAGCTGTACTTGATAAAGCAAAAAATCAAGTAATTACCCTATCGGTAAGCGGTAACGAAAAAGTAACCCAAGAAATAAAAGACGAATATCTACGCTTGGTTAACTCTTTTAAACCATAACCTCTTATTTTATAACTTCTCCCACGCCCGTGTGGGGGAAGCCCCTCTCTTATTTTTACAACAAAAATATCCCCCATATTTCGTACACACCACACGGCATGAGTGTATCCCAGGTTCCGCACATACCACGGAGTATGAGTATTTTATAGATACTATCTCTCATTTTAAGCTTCAAGGTCGTATTTAACTTTCTTGGAGCTTAAACGCTTCTTGATTTTTTATTACACCAAAACATATATGAATGAGCTTTCGCATATTTGCACACACAGCTTGCATCGGTGTTTTACCATTATTTATTAACGTTAACTTGTGTCTCTTTATTGTTTTATTCCATTGCCCTGCAACAATGGCCGCCATATAAAGTTTGCATCGAATTCTGGCTGGCCCAAGTTTACTGATTGATGTTCGCCCTTTTAATTTACCCGGTTCATTATGCCGTGGGATTAATCCACAATAAGCTGCCGCTTCTTTGGCTTTATTAAATTTTTTAGCGGCGAATAAATACGTCAGCTCTCTCGATAATACGGGCCCTATACCAGGGATAGACTCAAGTAGTTTCCTGTTTCTTTTTAAATCAGGTTCATTATCTATGTGGTTATCAATGTCAGATTTAAGCTGTTTCATTTCGTCATCTAAAAACGCGATAGTTACTTTTATCGATTGGCAAACACGCGCGGAAACGTTGCTGAATTCACTTGCTTCTAATCGGTTAGCTTCTCGTTGTCGGTTACTCTCAAGCGCATCTAAACGACGAATAAGGGCTTTAAGCTCTCTAATTTCTAACGCTTCAGGTTGCCAATAATTAACGACAGCGTGCTTAGCACAGCCGTAATGGGCAAGCATCGTTGCATCAGATTTGTCTGTTTTATGAATTATGTTTAAAGCGTCTGCATACTTTTTAGCTTTACCGGGATTCGCTAAAATAATATTAAAGCCTTGCGCGTGTAAAAAATACATCAGTGCTTCATGATAAACACCCGTTGGTTCGAGGGTGATAACGAGCTCATTAGCAGCGCTTTTAGTTGTATTTAAAAGCCATTTTACTATTGCTAAAAAGTCTTGATGCTTGTTTTTAAAGACTTTTGTTTTAATCTTGTTTGTAAGCTGGTCTCTTAACCTAGATAAATCAATCTTCTCTTTACTAAATCAATGCCGATAAACATCATCTCTACTTACTCCCCTTGTACATACAGCATCTACTTAAATAAAAGTGTGCTTGGATACCATTCAGTTTCTGAGAATAGAAAGTCAGGGCCTTATCTACGGAGCAGTATTAAATACTAGACGCACAGGCAAGCTCACTGACTTCGATGTGATAAATGATAGCTAATCATTTATCAATGAGAGATACAAGGCGCCAAGCTTGCCGGCGTTTCGCGCGGGTTAGGTGCGTGTTTACGGATGCGAAGGGGTTATGAATATTTCTCTTTTGCTCGGAGGTAATTTTCTGATTCAAATCGACATAAGTGCTCAATTTGTTTTTTGATATGTGGTTCGCTTAAATACGATTGTAATGTGTCTTTAACGTGTTGTTGGCTTGGCTCTAGGTGGCTGGCGGTTACGTTATGACTGCCAATGTTTATTTGCTGATTGGTTAGCTGTTTTATTTGTGAGGTAAAGCTTGGTAAGTCATCTAAAAAGCCAACAACGTTATAGCGGTTTAAATTTTGACTGAATTCTTGTCGGATTAATTGTGCGTCGTGCTGGTCTTTTGCGAAGCGTCCTGTAATACACATACTTGTAATATTAGCCATTTGCCAGCCACGACGATGCGCCAGTATTTTATCAACTTCGTCAGTTAGATTATCGGTGTTTAGGTTATTGGGCGCCATAATCGGCAATGTATTAGTTAATTTATTAAAAATATAATTAGACTTAAAGCGGCTAACAGGCTCACGTAATACTGTAATAAAGTGATAGTGCTCTGCGAACTGATTCAGTAGTTGCGTATTTGTTGTTACATGCCCACTCACATAAGGCCAATCTTGTGCTAAGTGGTAAGCGAGTAGGCCAGTAAGTTGTTTAGCATGATGATCGCTAAATTGGCTGGTACTGTCTAAGTTTGTGATTGGCTGTTCTATACCCACCAAACTCATTGCAATTGCACCTTCACGGCTAAAGCGAGGTTGCCCTGCAATAGCAAACTGCTCACGTAGTGCTAAGTCAATTGAAATGCCACCAGACTTAGGTACATGTACAAAGCAGATAGGTTGAGATTCTTGCTGATGCTTGGCTATTCTATACAGTTTGAAATCATAACCTAAATGATTAATCAGTTTTTTTATCGCTTTTTTCATAGTGTGTTTTTAGTTTATTAAAAAGTTGAATAGAGATCTGCGGCGAGTTTAACATAGCCTGATGGAGTAGGTGTGCATACTTTTGAGTTTTTGCATTGATAAATAAAAAGCCATAACTTGCTACCATATAGCTAATTAATGTAGCCCAGGCTGCCCCGATACCTTGGTATTTTGGAATAAGTAACATGTTTAATATGATGTTGGTTATGGCTCCAAGCATATTCGACACCAAGCTATATTTATAGAGTTTTTCAATAATTAACCATTTAGATAGTACCGCTCGTTGAAATATAAATATACTGGCAAATACATGAATGCTGAGAATGGAAGCACTTTGCGAGTAAGAATCACCATATAGTAGATTAATTAAAGGTTTTGCAAGCCAAAAAGTTGCAACACTTAAGCAAATAGCAAAAAAGCTAAGGGCTATAATAAGTTGTTTAAGTGTTTGTTGGTAATCTTGTGGTGCTTTAAACTTCTGGTGACTAAGTTGGGCGGTAAATACATTGGCAATAAGTACAGGGAAAACATACCAAAATTCAGATAGTTTCGCCGCTGCAGCATAGTAAGCAACAGCTTGATTGCCGTGGTAACTAGCGATCATTATTTGATCTATTTTTAAATATAAAATAGCAGCTAAGCCTGACATAAATAGCCATTTTCCTTTATGGCACAAGGCGAGGTAGGTTTTAGTGTTAGGTTGTCGTTTTATTTTAGTATTGTGTTGCTGTCGGCGATATAAATAAAAGTAACACATACCAATAAGTAGAGTTTCAAATCCTTGTAATACAATAAGGATGGTCAGGTTCGCATAGTTTAAAATAGCGATAAGTTTAGCGATATTAACGCAAAAAACGACCGCAACTCGGATCTGTATTAGACGGGAAACTTGTTGCTTTGCAATATAGAAGAATTCAATGACATAAAGAAACGCAAATCCTTGCATTGCAACTAAGAGCGTTATTAATGCTGCGTGTCGCGAGGATAAATCAACGAAAAAGTAGCAAATTGCGGCAGTACAAATGATGGCAAAAAGTGAACCAATAGCGCGTATTATAAGTGCTGATTTTATATAATAATGGCTATTTTTTGGGTGCTTAACAATATATTTAGTGATTATATTATTAAGGCCCATAATCGTTAGCGGGGCAGTTAAGCTGGCAAATGAAACAATGTAGGAAAACTCACCAAATAAATCTGGCCCAGCTAGGCGCGCAAGTAAAATACTATTAATGAAACTAAGCCCAAGTAAGATGACTTTTTCTGAAATTAAAAAGAGGCTGTTTTTTATACTTGCGGGCATCTTATGTGGTTATTTAGGTTAACTTAGGTGGCTACTATATCTTAATCTTTATTAATTGGCACTTAAAGCTTGAATGGCTTTGCTGCTCTGTATAAGCTTCATGGTTTATAAACACGAGGAAAAGAGCATAAAGTGTTAATTGAGATTAGAGGCGTTCAGTTTGTAAATAAAGGTGCTGAGTTAATGCTTAGAGCCATAATTGAAAAGTTGAATGATGAAATGCCACATGCCGAAATTTGTTTACAGCATACCAAAAACTCCCCTTATTTAAAGCGCGCAGAAGTTGGGGCTTTTCAAAAGGTGAATCTGTGTAAAAATATTTTAGATTTAAATGGTTTAACCTATTTTATCCCAGCTTCGCTACGTCGTTACTTTAAAAATCGTTTTGGTATAGTAACCGAAGCCGATATTGATGTTGTGTTAGATGCATCAGGCTTCAGTTATGGTGATCAATGGTCGAATCTAATTTTGCGCCAAGTTGCCACTATGGTAAAACGATTTAAACATCACAAAAAACACTACGTATTCATGCCACAGTCTTTAGGTCCGTTTTCTTTTGATAATAATAAAAAATATGCAAAAAAAGCCTTTAGTAATGCAAGTTTAGTGTTTGCACGTGAAAAACCATCTTATCAACATGTTACTGAGCTGATTGCTGATCCAATAAAGATAAAGCAGGCTCCTGATTTTACAAATCTGTTAAAACCCGCAGAAAGCGCTGAGTATGTAAAGTATCAAGATTATATTATTGTGATCCCAAACTCTAAAATGTTAAGTGAAAAAAATAGTAACACTTGGTGGCGGGAAAACTACATAAGCACATTAGCTGGCTTAGCTAACAGCGCATTAAGGCTTGGTGAAAAGGTCATTATTTTAAATCATAGCGGTAGAGAAGATGATTATCTATGCCGTGAATTAAAAGGTTTGTTAGTGTCTCCGTGCGAAATAGTAGAGCCCGATAACGCAGTCGCTGTGAAGGCATTAATTGCTCGAGGGAAAATTGTTATTAGCTCGCGTTTTCATGGTTGTGTTAGTGCGCTTTCACAAGCGGTTCCATGTATTGCTACAGGTTGGAGCCACAAGTACCAAGAGTTGTTTAAAGAGTACTCGTCTGATGATTTATTGTTACCAGAAAAAATAAATGAGCAAAGGCTAAATACACTATTCACTGAATGCCTAGAAAAGCATGACGATAGACAAGAGAAATTGATAAAAGATGCTTTTCAGTATCAGCAACAAAGCGAAGAAATGTGGCAACTTGTATTATCTGTACTTAGATAAATTGTGTTTTGAGTTAGCTGTGTTCCCTACTTAAATGTGTTGTTTAAGTCAGTTATGGTTCATTGTTGTTATGTAAAATCTCAATTTGATTACGAAGTTTTACAGTTTCGCTCGGTGTTAGCTTGTATGGTTTAGGGGAATCTTGTAAAATCCCTGTCCTTGTTTTGCCATTTACATGGGAAAACAAGGTAGGTGCATCTCAATGCTATGAAAGGCAAAAAGTGCAAACTTAATTATATGCTTCATTATGGGCAGATTCTGTTTAGCAATTGTGTTTTCTTTAATTCAATAAAACTTATATATTTATTCGCATTAAATTATATTTAAGGCGATTATAAAGAGCCATTAGGATGAGCTATGTTAACTAAGGTTGGTTTTCTGTGATATTAACGACAATTGCATTGTTTATTAGTTCTTTTCTAAGTCTTTTTGCTTTTAGAAAGTTTGCTATATACATAAACTTAGTTGATCAACCTAATGCACGAAAGCATCATAACGGCGCAATTCCATTAGTCGGCGGGCTGGCCGTATTCGTTGTGGTTTTTTCTTATCTATTGATATTTCCAGATACAATAACATCTTCATTTTTATATCTCGGTTGCGCTAGCACACTTTTGTTTGTTGGAGTGCTAGATGACCTGTACGATATAAGTTTTCGGTTTAGACTTGCATTACAAGTGTTTATTTCAGCATTAATGATGGGGTTCGGTGGACTAATACTCTCTCATATTGGGTACTTATTTAGTAATACACCCACGGAGCTCTCATACTTTGGTTACCTTGTAACGGTGATTGTTGTAGTGGGTGCTATAAATGCTTTTAATATGGTTGATGGTATTGATGGCCTTTTAGGGGCGCTTGCGACCATCACATTTAGTTCGATGGGGTTTTTATTTTATTTTAATGGCCAACAAGAATTAGCAGCGTTTTGTACTGTTATTGTATTTGCCACAGTGCCTTACATATTATTGAATTTAGGCATTCCGTTAGGGCAGCGCTTTAAAATATTTATGGGTGATGCAGGCAGTACTGTTATTGGCTTTACTGTGGTTTGGTTGCTGCTTGAAGGTTCACAAACACAACTCAACCAATCGTTTAGCCCAATTACTGCGTTATGGTTAGCTGGGGTGCCAATTATTGATGCTGTATCGACCATTTCACGACGAGTAAAAAAAGGTCAGTCGCCTTTCAAACCAGATAGAGAGCATCTGCATCATATTCTTCTTCGTTTAGGCTTATCGACAAGACAAGCGTTGGTGGTAATTTGTATTTTTGCACTTTTATTTGCCGGCTTTGGAATATTAGTTGAAGTTGTGAATATTCCGGATTACATTTCACTAATAATATTTTTAATTGTTACTGCTGTATATTTTGTGTGTATGCAAAGAATATGGCGTATAAGTGTGCGTGTGCGACAGGTTTTTGGAATTAATCGCAAGCGTAACAACTCTTTTGACTAGGTTTTTAATGTCTAACCCAAAAATGACCCCTGTACTTATTGGTGGTGTTGCTGTTAATCCATATGAAAGCTTAGAACAGCTTTTATCAGAAGTAATTGACGCAAGTGGTAAAGTAGTACCTGGAATGGCTATCGCTATTAACCCCGAAAAAGTACTAAAGGCACAAAGTGATCCTCAAACCCATGATATTTTAGCACAAGCAACGATCCCCTTTGCTGATGGTATTGGTGTTGTTAAAGCATTACAGAAAAAAACAGGTAAAAAGTGTGTACGTATTGCTGGCTGTGAGTTGTGGTTGGATATCCTGCACCATTCAATTATACATCAATCAAAAGTTGTATTAATTGGTGCCAAACCAGAAGTAATAACTCAATGTAATGACATTTTGACTAACAAAAAAATTAATGTTGTCGCTTATCAAGACGGTTACTTTAAAAATGAAATAGATATATTAGATTTAATACTGCAAACAACGCCCGATATTGTAATTGTTGCTTTAGGCTCACCAAAGCAAGAAAAGCTCATTAGTAAATTACGTGAAATCCATACAGATGCTTTTTATATGGGGGTTGGCGGTAGTTTTGATGTGCTAGCAGGCAACATAAAAAGAGCCCCAGAAATGTGGCAAAAGATGAATTTTGAATGGCTTTATCGCTTACTGAGTGAGCCAAGTAGAATAAAAAGGCAATTTAAATTGCTTAATTTTTTAAAACAGTATTTGACCAACAAGTTGTAAGGGATGTTATTTGTGCAGGTAGATAAAAATTCAGAAATCACGCTTGGTTTCCTATTTAGGGCTTTATGGTTCAATAAATTTAAAGTTATCATCCCAACTATTTTGGCATGTGCTCTGGCTGTTTTTTACGTAGTTAATAAGCCTAATGTTTACACCGCTAGTGGTGTGTATACTCCCGCATCGCAAGGGGATGCCAGTGCTCTTTCGAAATTAGCCGGACAGTTTGGTGGCTTGGCTTCATTAGCTGGTGTTAGCTTAGGCGGCGGTGGTGCGAAGGATGATACGCAAGTTGCACTTAAATTTTTAAAATCAAGAGCGTTTTTACAATACTTTATTGAAAAGCACAATTTAGCCGATGAATTAATGGCTGTTGAAAAGTGGGATAGAGAAACAAACGAATTAGTTTATGATGCCTCGGTATATGACATAAAAAGTCAGCAGTGGGTTAGAACACCCCCACCTAATAAGCGTGTAGAGCCGACCCCTTGGGAAGCCTACGAGCCGCTTAAAGACCTATTACAAGTTCAATATGATGATAAAGAAGGTATTATTACTATAAGCCTGACCTACTACTCCCCAATAATTGCTAAAGAGTGGTTAGAGCTTATTGTCAAAGAACTGAATGCATACTGGAAAGATAAAAAATTACAAAAGAGTGAAAAGCTGGCAGAAGAGTTAACGCTTAAAGCGCAAGAAACTGAAATAACAGAACTGCAAGAAGTGTTTTACAACCTTATCGCTGAGCAGTCAAAAAATACCCTTTTAACACAGGTTACGGATGAAGCAGTATTTGAATCTGTAGGCGAGGTTGTGCTGCCTGAAGATAAATCAGCACCAAGTCGAGCTTTAATTTGCATTTTAGTATTTATTTTAAGTTCAACTATTTCATCATTGATAATAATAGGGCGAGCTATAAATAAGATTAACCGAAGCTGATTACTTATGCTGAATAATATCTCAATAGGTAACTTTGATAAGTTTTGGTATCAAGTTGCTTTTTTTATGATGTCGTTCTACCTATTAGCCGATATGCTAACGGGGTTTTCTATTTTATATTTAGGTGTAGACCTAAAAATATCTTTAATTTATAAAATCCCTTTATTTTTCCTATTACTCGTATTAACAATTAGGTTAAATGCAACCAGAGTATTAATTTTTATTAGCTTACTATTTTTTTCGTTATCTGGCCCTTTTTGGTATGTTTTTAAAACAGGGGAGACAGATTACATTGCTCAAGATATTATCTCGCTTATTAAGCTATACACTCCTTTTTTAGTCCTGTTATTTATAATTGAGTTAATGAAAGTTGACTTTGAGCTATGTTATAAAAAGACTCAGCAAGCTCTAGAATATGCATTTTATTTAATGCTAGGAAACTTCTTTTTAGGAGCTATTGGAATCGGTAAAAGTACCTACCAAGTATCAGATGAAGATGGTGCTGGAACTACTGGCTTAATTATGGCGGGTAATGAAGTAGGGGCTGCATTTTTAGTTGTTTTTGGCTACAAATTGTTTTCTACGTGGAATAATCGCTCTGCGCTATCTTATTTAATATACTCTCTACTAACGATTGCTTGTGGGTTTATCGTATCGACTAAAACCACCATGTTAGCTTCATTGTTACTTGTGTTTTTTGTACCTATTGTGAGTGAGCGAGAGAAACTATTTAAAATAACATCATTAAAATTTAAAATGTTTACGCCGCTAATAGCTATAATCGCAGTAATTATTTATTTAATTGTGGAGCTACTTGAGTCACTTGGTTTATGGGGAAGAATGCAGTGGTTTTATGAGAAAAAGGGCGTAATTGGAATTGTACTATCTGGACGTGATGAAATGATTTTAGAGCGTATGGGCACGTATATAAATAATATAGATCTTTTTACTCAAGTGTTCGGTATGGGGCAAGGTATTGCTAAATATGAAACCTATCAAAAAGCTTCAACTGAAGTCGATGGTGTAGATATATTATCTTTCTATGGTATTTTCACACTGTTAATAATTGCATTCTTTTATATATACAATGTTATTTATGCATTCGTAAATGGACAAGAAAAAAATTCAATTGACTCTGCAGGAGTGTTTTTAATTTCTTTTTTATTATTGTTATTGTCTCAGATCAGTGGGCATATTTGGACTTCAGGGACCCTTGGTATTATCTTCGCGGTTCTCATGTCTAGGGCGTATTTTGAAAATTATAGGAATAAACAATGAAAGGCATTTATGTTAATACCCGCTTACCTGACGTTCCGAAAGTCTTTTCAGATACGTTAATGATAAGTGAGGCTGCAGAGTGCTTTTTATCTATTCATAAACCAGAGTATTTTTATAAAACAGATAATTTGAGCATTTGTGGTTGGTTTATTTATGCCGGAAAGTTAAACAACGTTCTGTCTTTGTCAGAAGATGTAGCGAGACACGGAGTTGAAGCAATAAAAAAAATTGAGTTTGGTGTTTACTCAGGCTTATTTACATTAAATAATGAGACATTTTTTTTCCAAGATAAAACTGGACTCAATTACCACTTTATCGCCAAAGATAATGACAAAGTATTTATATCGCCTATTTTAAAAGGGATTTCAGACAGCATTGATTTAACGGTTTCTGAGCCTCATCAATCAATACTTAATAAAAGAGGGCATTTATTCGGTAAGCACACTCAATACAATGAGGTAACTTGCCTTCCTCCAGGAGCAATTGTTTCTTTGAAAGCGGGTGAGCTACTTTCACAGAGTCAGTTGGGAGATATGTGTAAGCATAAAGCTGAAGCATTAGACTTAATTCCAAACAAAATAAAATCAATAGTTGAGTATTTTCCAAAAGAGAAAAGGTGTTTAGCGTTGTCTGGCGGGTTTGACTCTAGGTTGATTCTTAGCCAGTCTTCTATGCAAGCAGGTTACTGCTATGGTCCTGAAAACAGTGCTGATAGGCCAATAGCTAGGCAGTTTAAAGATAGTTTTGTGAATTTTTATGAGTTTGAGTTTGATAAAACGAAAGCAACTCAAAGTGATGCTGAAATATTGGACTGTATTCTCGAATCACCCAAAGCTTATAATGACCCACAGTTTGTAAATGCATATTCTGAGGCGTCTTCATTGACTCAAAATTCTGATTTTTTCTTTGATGGTTTCCTAGGAGATATCTATCAACGAGGTACTTATTTGTACTTCAAGGGAGTGGTTGGTGAGCTATATCGCTTCTTTCCTAGCTTATATAAACTTTTCCCTCTTGATGCAAAAAACTTATTAAGAAAGCGCTACGCTAACTTAAGTGCTGATGAGTTTGAATTAATTTATATTGACTTTATAAATGAAACTGCAGAACTTGATTTACCTGACTATAACAAAGTTGTAATTTATGATTCATTCTTAGCGCGTGGAAGAAGGTTAATTTCAAATGGAGCTTTAAAGTTAAACGGCTGTTTTAAAGAAGTTGTTCCTGTTTTTATGCACCCTGAATTACACTATACGTTTTCACAACAGAATTATAGTGATGCGGTTTCGTTTAAAAGCATAAAAAAAATATGGCGTAACGTCGGAAGTGAGTTTAAAAATAAACGTTTTGAAAATGGTTATACCTTTAAAACGCCTAGCTTTTTGATGCCTAAGGTTGCACTTTTTTATAGGTTGCTTATTCATTATGTTCCAGGTTTTCAGAACTATGGTACAAAGAAATGAATGGCTTTAACCCATATGGTTGTCTGAATGCAAGTATTCACATTTAGCATATTTATATTTTTGCTATTTATTAATCTAAACACACTTTCAGTTTCAAATATTAAAAGGTGAAGTAAGTGAATATAGTTATACTATCTAGTCGATACCCGTCAAAAAACTCTCCATATAGTCATATGTTTGTTCATACCCGTAGTAAGGAATATCTAGCTCAGGGCCATTCAGTAACAGTGCTCGTGCCGAGTCTAAATGAGTTTTCTTATGAAATTGATGGTGTCCAGGTCTTACATGGGAATGTAAGAAGCTTTTACTCCCATATAGATTCTGCCGATAGGGTTATGATTCATTTGTTATTCCATAGGCTAAGAAAAGAAATTGATGCGGGCTACATTTATAACTATTTACTTAAGAATAAAGTACCGACAGTTTTTTTCATTCATGGAGTTGAGGCGCAAACCATTTGGGGAAGTCGGCGAGATGATATTAAATGGTTTAAGCCTAGCAGCATTGCGAGATGGCTTTATCGGGATTTATATTTAATAAACAGAATGAAGGATACTATCTCTGCATTTAATGATGAGTCAGCTCCTTGTCAGTTTGTTGCGCCATCTCAATGGATGTTTCAAGAATCTGCGCGTTATACAAATATCAAGATAACGAGTAAGGCTCAAGTTATTCCAAATGGGATTAATACGCAACATTTTCAATTTCGTGAGCAGTGGCATAATAGAGACAAGTTATTGAGCATTCGTCCTTTAATTTATAAAGGGAAGTACGCAGTTGACTTGTTAATTGATAGTTACCAGAAACTTAAGGTCCCAGCTAGTCTTTCATTATATGGAAGTGGTCCAGATGAAGATCTAATACGCTCACAAGTAAGTGGCCTAAATCAGTTTAGCTTACATAATGTTTTTCTTGAACAATCAGGTATACCCAAAGTTCATGCCGAGCATGGTATGTATTTAGCAGTGACAAGAATGGATGCCCAGGGAGTTTCAATGTGTGAAGCCATGGCTTCTGGATTACCAACAATTTCATATAATACGTGTGCGATTCCAGAGTTTATAGAACATAAAAAAACAGGTTTATTAGCTAATTCTTATGACACACAAAGCTATACAGACTCAATAGAAGAGCTGCTTGAAAACCGGGATCTATTTGAAAGCTTAGCAATAAACGCACGACAGGCAATGGAAAAAATTGATATTGTTGAAACAACGAAAAAGGAGTTGGAGCTAGTACTCTAGCTTCTCTATTACTTGTGAAGAGCCCAAAAAATATATTTAACACACTGTATGCATTAATAGCAACTGGTGGCCCTGGGGGTACCCGGTTTGTTGTTTTTACTTTATTTGTTTATCTTTTTGATAGTAGTTTTTTTGATTTCTTTCTTAAGGATGTTTTTTTAGTATTAAGTTTAAATGTTGTTTTTTGTCAATCTTACACAATATTCTATTATAAAAAGGAGTATCGAGAAAAATTATACACTCTTTTGTCATTATCGGCTGTTTCATTGTTTTTGAGCTTAATAGTTTTAATAGGAATACAGCTTCAAAACCAGCAACTTAGTTATGCTTGGGTATTGTTAATTGCCTTGCATTTTTATTTCTTTTTACGAATATATTTACTGGCTAATAGTTTATTTAAAGAGTGTGCAGAATTAGAGTTTTTATCCTTTATTTTCTTTGCGTCATCTGTTCTTTGTGTATCTCATTATAATTTAGATTCTTCTTTTTTGATTTTTAGTTATGCGTGCTCTTTGCTTATGTCAGGTGGAGTCATATTAGCTAAAAAGCGCCGTAGAACGAATGAGGAAATTAACTTTTGGGATGGTCAGCTTTTTATTAAAGCTTGTAATTTCTCTGTTTCTAACTTTTCAGGTTCAGCTATTCTTTTTCTTATCCCCCAATTGCTAGCTATGTTAGAACTTAATCAATTCATATCAGTTGTTTCCCTTTCTTTAACTGTTGCTTTGGTTATATATTTAATTCCACGAACTTTCGCAACAAAAGTTTTACCTAAAATAACAATTAGTAGCTTTAAAGAAATACAGGGAGTAAATCGACAGTACAATATGATTGTACTACTATCTTCATTGGTGATGTTCCTTGGTCTATTAATATATAATTACATGGTTATAGGAGAGCTGAATAATGATGTGATTTTATTGTTATTACTACTTTCTTTATTTATGTCGGTGAATCAATTTAACTCTGTGTACTCCCATGCAATTGTAATTTATGGTGATGAAGCTCAGCTTAGGAATATTCATATTAAGTCAGTGATCATATTAACACTGTTGTTAGGAGTAACTTTTTTCCTATCATCGAAATTGAGTCCTTTAGTTTTAGTTGCAGTATTATTTTTATCACTGTCTTTGAGCTTTTTTATAAGGGGAATCCTCTTTTATAAAAGCTTTACTGAATTGGAACTTTGCAAAAAAAAACCAAACTAAATCCTTATGGGTATTTTCACATATTCTGATAGCAGGGTTGCAAAGATAATCCTCTCTTTTGGAGGGGCGTTTGCGAACGAGTCACTTAGGTTAAATAATCTAAGTCTAGATGTAGGACCACACGCAGTTAATTCGTGCAGCTTTATCTCGCTTCACGGATATTGCTAATATATTCAGGGCCATTTTCACACCTGATAAGCATTTGGTTTACCGCGCCATTCTATAATGTGATTGAACGAACGGATCACACAGCTCCGCTGCCATAAAGGCTAATTCTGGGGGCTTTAGGTTATGAATGAGAGTAATAAAAATGTAATCGGATATAATTCATATCATTAACCGTAGGTAGGAACTTATTAAGTAGCGTAGTTTAGCAATTAAATGACCGCTGCAAAGGTGTAAAATGAAAAGGTATAGAGGGTAGTGTTTACGCTGCCTTCTTAATTTCATAAATTCTTGATTTTGTTTGTTTTGCCAATTCATTAAATGACCGTGTTTAGCGTAAAATTGCTCGTACCCTTTTACGCTCTTAGGGTTGGCAGTCATTCTTTGAGTAGTCGCGGTGTTATTAATGATATAGCTTGGCTCTTTAATTCGTTTTAAAGGCCCATATTTCTGCATTAGGCGTGTCCATAGATCATAATCTTGGCATGCAACAAAAGCTTCATCAAACCCATTTACTGATATTATACGGTCTTTTTCAACCAGTATTTGCGTTGTTGCTTCGTTATAGCTCAGTTGTGATGTGAGTGAAAATATACCTGGTTTTTTATCAATTACTCTTTGTTTTTTGCCATAGTCCCAAATCATAGCGCTGCAGATAAAAGCAAAATTAGGATCATATTGCTCGACTAAAGAGCTAATACGGTTAGGTAAAAATTGGTCGTCATCATCTAGGCCTGTAACAAAAAAACCGCTAGCCATTTTAATCGCCTTATTACGGGCGTGACATGCACCTTTTGATTCTGTATTAGAAAAGGTCGAGACTAAACTTACAGGCCCTTTGGGATGCAGTGACTTTAAATACTGCTCTGTATTATCAGTGGAGCCATCATTACATATTATTAATTCTATGTTTGAATAGGTCTGCATATAGACGCTGTTTACTGCTTTTTTTAATAGCTCAAGTCTATTTTTGGTTGGCATGTAAACAGTAACGAGGGGTTGTGCTTTATCGACTTGAGTCATCTTTATGCCATTTTTTTACATTCAATAAAAGCTCTAATCGTGCGATTATAAAAGCCGTTGTTTTAATGGTGATGAAAATCGCACGATCAATTGCACTGCCCTTTGAAACTTTGCTTTTAGGTGCTATTAGATTAGGGTATTTACTTTTTAGTTCTAAATTTCCTCTAACAATACGAGATTGGACTTTCAACATTGCTAAAATTGTTCTTGGGCAATTAAAAGTATAATTAATAGTATTTAAGAGTTTGTAGTCGTTTTTACCGATCATTCGTTGTATGTAAGCATCATCTGCAATCACATTCGGTAGGGGGAATAACTTGGCTTTGGCTTCTGCGGAAAGCGCAATGACATTGGCTATTCGGTGCTCTCTATTATAAGTAGATGAGCTTACGATTTTATAAAACCGCCTATTTAGCCAGTTTGCTTGTTTATAGTTAAATTTAGGGGTAGGAGATGCTGCCAATAGATTGTTATTATTCATAAAATTAACAAGCTCAGCACAGTCACATGAAGAAATCTCTATATCAGCATCTAGCAGAACCGAAATAGGGTTTTTACTAACATTTACACCATGGTTCAGGGCGTTTGTTTTTGAGCCTATACCAAGTTCAATAACATTGATGTGGCAGTCGTGAACATTGTTGTTTGCTAGCTGGTTTATTGTTTTTCTGGCTTGAGCTGCTGTTGCATCAGTGCAGCCGTTACACACAATAATAATTTCATTACAATTGGTGGCAAGAGGCTCCAATAGATTTTTTATCCTCGAGCCGATTAGCTTTTCTTCGTCATAAGCGGGGATAATAATAGAAAAGCAATTCATCATTTAACCTTAAGCGTCATTACAAACTTAGCTAAATAAGCAGTCTATAATATTATCAACTTTGTGAAAATCGTCTTTATAATATTTGTTGGGTGTAAAGCTTACTAGTTGCTCTATAAGTTCTTCTAAATGAGCAAGCTCCCAGCAGGTTAAAGCAAGTGATTCGGACTCTACAAAGCTAGCAATATCTCTTTGGTGTTCGTCTACTCTATCTGTGTTAAATACAACTATTATCTTTTTTTCATTTTCTAGCAAACGAAAAATACTACCAGCACCGGCATGACATATAACTGCGTCAGCCTCTTTAATGTGGGCGGAAATATCATTATGAAATGTAAAGCTAGGGAAGTTATCGGGGATATAGCTTCCGTCAGCTATTTGGCCTATAAACTCATGCTTTGAAGTAGCCGCAATCTTATCTAAGGCTTTGAATAAAGAGTCAAAGCGAGTATTACCTACGGTGACAAACAGTTTCATAAACGCCCAGAGTAGGTTGCTTTTGGGTACTTGGCTAGCATCGTTATGTTTTGCACATAAAATTGATTAGCTATACGATACATAAAAATCCCTGTAGCAGACGCAGTATAAAACCGAGACCATGACTCGATATAAATAACTTTTTTTCCTAATAGTCTCAAAATTAGCGAGGGTACAACCGCCATGCCGGGCCCTGTTGAAACTATGCCTGTTATATTATGATTTTTTAAAAGTTTGATTGTTTGAATTAATGTCACCGCTGAGATATGAGCAAGCTGCCAAGGCGCTTTCCATAAATGAAACTTGTCTCTTGGCTCAGGGCATTGTAAGTGCTCAACCGCATTAAATTCATCAGTAACATCTGCCATAGAAACAAATTCAAACGAATGCTGCTCTTGCATTTTTGCAATGAGTCTTTTCATTTGTTCTTTGTGCCCACCCTTGCCATAGATCAAGAGTAGCTTTGGTTGACTGTTTTTAGGCATACAACAATAACTTTTAAAATCAGGGTGCGTAGTGTATTTGATTTTGAAGTGAAATAATAGAGAAACAAGGCGTCCGAGTAAGTTCTTAAACTTTTATATCGAGAACTGAATAAGTCTATGATTTAACTGTGTGGATAAGTTTTACTTTTACGCTAATTCATGTTCGTCATAGTATTTTCTTTCAATTGAGTGTTACTCCCAGACATCGAATTCATCAATGAGGAGAGCAAAATTTACTTTTATGGTAAAAATGAAGGGAAATTCATATCTGTTATTCCAGGTCAAAACCACTGTTGGTAAAGGTATAGTAAAAAAGCATCAGAATTAAGTGATTAAAGCAAAAAGTCTCATGTATGTTCTTGGTAATTGAGGGTGTTATTAAGCTATAATATGCACAAATTTATGAGCTTTGGAGTAGTAATGGAATTTAAAAGTGTGTCAGTGGTAGGGCTTGGTTATATTGGCTTACCAACAGCAGCAGTAATTGCATCTCGCGGTATTAAAGTAATTGGTGTAGATGTTAGCCAGCATGCTGTTGATACTATAAATGCTGGAGGTGTACATATTGTTGAGCCTGACCTAGATATAGTTGTGCGCAGCGCTGTTCAAGCCGGTAATTTAAAAGCAACCACTAAAGCTGAAAAAGCTGATGTATTTATGGTTGCTGTACCAACACCTTTTAAAGATAACTACGAAGCTGATTTGAGTTATATTGAGTCTGCAGCAAAAGCCATTGCACCAGTCCTTGAAAAAGGTAACTTGGTAATTTTAGAGTCAACATCGCCAGTAGGCGCTACCGAAGAGCTTGCTAATTGGTTAGCACTATCGCGCCCAGACTTAACATTTCCACAAACTCATGGTAGTGACGCTGATATTAATGTAGCACATTGTCCTGAGCGAGTTTTGCCAGGTCATGTATTACGTGAGTTAGTCGAGAACGATCGCGTGATTGGTGGAATGTCTGAAGCATGTTCTAAAAAAGCAGTATCACTTTACAAAACATTTGTTAAAGGTGAGTGCTTATTAACAAATGCCCGAACTGCTGAGATGGCAAAGCTTACTGAAAATTCATTTAGGGACGTAAATATTGCATTTGCTAATGAACTGTCGATGATATGCGATAAGCTAAATATTGATGTATGGGAGCTTATTAAGCTTGCTAACCGCCATCCTCGCGTGAATATTTTAAGGCCCGGCCCAGGTGTAGGCGGGCATTGTATAGCTGTCGACCCTTGGTTTATTGTAAGTTCTGCACCAGATACTGCTAAACTGATTCGTCAAGCTCGTGAAGTTAATGACAGCAAACCACACTACGTATTAAAACAAATAGTAGATGCAGCCGAGCAATTTAAAAAACCGGTTGTGGCTTGTTTAGGTATTGCCTTTAAAGCCGATATTGACGATTTACGTGAAAGCCCAGCACTAGAAATAACTAAAATGCTTGCACAAAAAAATATAGCTAAGGTACTCGTAGTAGAACCAAACATAGATAAGCTTCCAGAGTCCTTGGCTACGTTGGATATAGAGCTAGTAAGCCTTGATTCCGCATTAGAGCAATGTAACACATTAGCTGTATTAGTCGATCATTCATCGTTTAAAGCAATTGACCCTGAGTTAGTTGCTAAAAAAGCTATAGTGGATAGTCGCGGAATTTTTTAATTCAAAACAACATACAAACTTGCCTAATATATTAGGTGTTTTTTTAGGAAGCTACATGAAAGTTTTAACTGTATTTGGTACCCGCCCAGAAGCCATTAAAATGGCGCCTTTAGTATTAGCTTTAGCACAAGAACCCGCTATAGAATCTAAAGTATGTGTAACTGCACAACATAGAGAAATGCTAGACCAAGTATTAGACCTGTTTAAAATTGAGCCTGACTACGATCTAAATATAATGAAAGCGGGCCAAGATTTATATGATATTACCAGTAAAATATTATTGGGGCTGCGTGATGTACTTGACGAGTTTAAGCCTGACTGGGTGCTTGTACATGGCGATACAACAACTACATTTGCCGCATCAATGGCCGCATTTTATAAGCAAATTAATATAGGTCATATTGAGGCTGGTTTGCGTACAGGTAACTTATATAGCCCATGGCCAGAAGAAGCGAATCGTACTTTAACAAGTGTATTAACGACAAAGCACTTTGCGCCTACTCAAGCGTCTGCCAATAATTTAACGCGTGAGCATGTTGCAGACTCTGCTATCGTCATCACTGGCAATACTGTTATTGACGCACTTTTAAAAGTTAAGCAAGAAGTGCTCACCAAAGAGAGCATTCAGCAGCAAATGAATGCAAAGTTCTCTAATATACTTGATAAGCCATATGTATTAGTAACAGGCCATCGTCGTGAAAGCTTTGGCGGCGGGTTTGAGCGTATATGCGAATCAATTTCTCAACTTGCAATTAAATATCCACAGTTTAACTTTGTTTACCCAGTTCACTTAAATCCTAATGTGCAGGAGCCAGTAAATCGACTTTTAGCCGACAAAGATAATGTTAAGTTAATCGACCCTCAAGATTACTTACCTTTTGTATTTTTAATGGATAAGTCGTATTTAATTTTGACTGATTCAGGTGGTGTACAAGAAGAGGCGCCTAGTTTAGGTAAACCAGTATTGGTTATGCGTGATACAACTGAGAGGCCAGAAGCTGTTGCCGCTGGTACAGTAAAGTTAGTGGGAACTGATGTAAATAAAATAGTTGATACAGTCAGTGAGCTTGTTGAAAACCCATCACTTTATAAAGAAATGAGTGTAGCGCACAATCCATATGGTGATGGTTTATCAAGCCAGCGTATTATTAATAGCCTACTGGGTAAATAGTCAAAGGGAATAAATATGAGGATAGCTGTTGTAGGTACAGGGTATGTTGGGCTTTCAAACGCCATGCTGTTATCACAACACAATGAGGTTGTTGCTTTAGATATAGATGAGCAAAAAATAGCACTTTTAAATAATAAGCAGTCGCCTATTGTAGATGCTGAGATTAGCGCGTTTTTAACGCGCAGTGATTTAGACTTTACAGCCACTATAGATAAAGTAGCTGCTTATAAAAATGCCGAGTTTGTAATAATTGCTACACCCACTGATTACGATGTTGAAAATAACTACTTTAATACGAGTACTGTAGAAGCTGTAATTAAAGAGACTATAGCGTATAACCCAAATGCAGTTATGGTCATTAAATCGACGGTGCCTGTTGGCTTTACGCAAAGTATTAAAGAAAAATTTGGAATTAGTAATTTAATATTTTCACCAGAATTTTTGCGTGAAGGCAAAGCGCTGCACGATAACTTATATCCATCACGTATTGTTGTTGGTGAGCAAAGTGAGCGTGCAACAGTATTTGCTAATTTACTTAAGCAAGGCGCTATAAAAGAAGATATTGAAGTACTGTTTACTGATTCAACAGAAGCGGAGGCTATTAAGTTATTCTCAAATACTTACTTAGCAATGCGCGTCGCTTATTTTAATGAACTTGACAGCTACGCTGAAGCACATGGCTTAAACTCTAAGAAAATAATACAAGGTGTTAGTTTAGACCCTCGTATTGGTAATCATTATAACAACCCATCATTCGGTTATGGCGGTTATTGTTTGCCAAAAGATACGAAGCAATTACGAGCAAATTACGCAAATGTACCAAATAATATTATTGGTGCAATTGTTGATGCCAATACTACACGTAAAGATTTTATTGCTGATTCAATAATTAAACGAAATCCCAAAGTGGTTGGTGTGTATCGTTTAGTAATGAAAACAGGATCTGATAATTTTAGAGCTTCTGCTATTCAAGGCATTATGAAGCGTATTAAAGCGAAAGGTATTGAGGTTGTTGTATACGAACCAGTCCTTGAAGAAAATGAGTTTTATCACTCTCGTGTAATTAAAGACTTGAATGAATTTAAGCAAATGTCAGACGTTGTTGTTTCAAACCGTATGGTTGATGAGTTAAGGGATATTGCTGATAAAGTTTACACTCGAGATTTATTTGGTAGTGATTGATTGAAATAATAGCAGTTAGCTGAAAAAACTAGGTTTTTTGTGCGTGAGCAAGCTCCACGCCTACGACTCTGCTGTGTAATTTCGGTGTTATTGTTGTAGGCGCCTTGCTTGCTAGCGCGTTAGCAAATAAGCATTGCTTTAAAAGTTAAAGGCATTGAGGTAAAAGTACGGACTTGGATAGAAGAGTCTAGGCAGTTATCAAAGATGATATCTGCCTTAATGAAAACTATTGAAACTTGGGATTAGGCTTTTAGTCTTCAACTTTATCAGCTTAAAGCTTAGGAAATTATGAAATATTTAGTAACGGGTGCTGCTGGTTTTATTGGTGCGGCGACATGCCAAAAGTTATTAGCGGCTGGCCATGTTGTAGTCGGTATTGATAACCTTAACGACTATTACGATGTAAATTTAAAACTAGCTCGTTTAGCGCAGTTTAAAAGCCATGAAGCGTTTACATTTATTAAGCTTGATATAAGTGAACGCCCAGTAATGAGCGGGTTATTTAAAGCACAGCAGTTTGATAAAGTAATCCATTTAGCGGCGCAAGCCGGTGTTAGATACTCAATAGAAAATCCTGATGCTTATGCTGATTCTAACTTAGTAGGGCACTTAAATGTGCTTGAAGGGTGCGTAATAATAAAGTTAAGCACTTGGTTTATGCTTCATCGAGCTCTGTATATGGCTTAAACGAAAAAACACCGTTTGCAACAACTGACAGTGTTGATCATCCTGTGTCGTTTTATGCTGCTACTAAAAAAGCGAATGAGCTAATGGCGCATAGCTATTCTCATTTGTATAGCCTACCTACAACAGGGCTGCGCTTTTTTACCGTTTATGGCCCATGGGGTCGCCCTGATATGGCACCGTATATTTTTACTAAAAAAATACTTGCCGGTGACACGATTGACATAAACAACAATGGCGATATGTGGCGTGACTTTACTTACATAGACGACATAGTAGAAGGCGTTGTACGTGCAGCCGATGTTATACCTGTTGCGAACCCGAATTGGAGAGTAGAAACTGGCTCGCCAGCATCTAGCTCTGCTCCTTATTCGGTTTATAACATTGGTCACGGTAGCCCAATAAATTTAATGAAGTTTATTGAAGCTATTGAGGCTGAGTTAGGTACTGAAGCTAAAAAGAACTTCCGTGAAATGCAAGCGGGTAATGTTTATAAAACCTTTGCCGACACTACAGATTTATTTAATGTAACAGGTTATAAAGCGCAGGTTGACGTTAAGCAAGGTGTTAACGAATTAGTTAAGTGGTATAAAGATTTTTATAAATAAAGGTTACAATTTGTAAGTCATTTAAAAACACTGTTCTCAATTTGAGACAGTGTTTTTTATTGGCTTTAAATTACTTGAGCGCAAAGCAAATTCGTACCTACAGGGTTGTATATTGTAAACTCCCGCCTACGGGTGGGTGTTATTTGTGGGCGGGGCTTTACGCCGCGCTTGTTGAGTTGCTTTATGGATGCGTGAAGGTAAACTCTCAAGAGCTGCGCGAGGTAAACTCCCGCCTACGGGGTGGGTTATATGTTTGGGTGTGGCTTTACGCCGCGCTTGTTGAGTTGTTTTATGGATGCGTGAAGGTAAACTCTCAAGAGCTGCGCGAGGTAAACACCCGCCTACGGGTTAGGTGATATTTGTAGGCGGGGTTTTTAATCGTTTTAGTAAAGTTAAACTTTAAATTCGTCTACCGACAAGCGAAGCTCTTCGGCAAGTTTTGCCACTTCTGAACTTGAGATATTAGTTTGGTTTGCACCTTCGGCTGTTTGCTCTGCTATGGCTACAATCGACTCAAGGCGTTCGCTAATTTCTTGTGCTACTTGTTGTTGCTCAAGCGCGGCTGTCGAAATTTCTTCACTTACGTCGTGAGCTTGCGAAACGGCAAATGTAATTGAATCAAGTGCGCTGCTTGCTAGGTCTGTTTGCTCAACACACGATACCGCACGTTGCTTACCTTTACTCATTGCCGTTACTGCGGCTTCTGCACCTGTTTGTAGAGACTCAATCATAGATTGTATCTCTTGGGTCGACTCTTGAGTTTTACTCGCCAGAGAGCGTACTTCGTCTGCTACAACCGCAAAGCCTCTGCCGTATTCTCCAGCACGTGCAGCTTCAATTGCGGCATTTAGTGCAAGTAGGTTAGTTTGATCCGCTATGCCGCGTATTACATCTAAAATGCTGCCAATTGATGCGCTATCTTGATGTAGTTTATTAATAACTTGCGAAGCGTCGTCTACTTCACGTGCTAATTGTTCAATCGTGGCTTTATTGTTATTCGAAATACCTTTAACACGTTCAGCTTCTTTGTCAGCATTTTTAATTTCGCTAAGTGCTTGTTGAGCGCTGTTACTAACCGTTTGCGATGTACTGCTCATTTCGGTTGTTGCTGTGGCTGCTTGTTCAACTTGTGCTTGCTGATTACGAATTGCTTGGCTTGACTCTGCGGTAATGGCAGATGTTTGCTCTGATGCTGCTGCAAGCTGAGTAGAGCGTGAAATAATGCCTTTAATTAAGCTGCGTAAGCTATCAATTAGCGTATTACAACTTTTAGATAGTTCGCCAAATTCGTCTTTAGCGCTGTCGTCTAATCGTTGTGTCATGTCGCCACTGGCAACAATATCTAAAATACGGTTAACTTCAGCAAGGGGCTTAGTAATGCGGCTAACGGTAATAATAGCAATCGCGATAGCTAATAGAGTGGCTATAATCATACCAACCCAGGTCCATAAATTAGCTGAATCTACGTCGCTTCGTACACCTTGCTGTAATTTAAACGCAACGTCACTTGCTTGATTAACTAGCTCATCAATTTGGTTAAGTGCCATTTTGGTGGCTTGTTCTGACTGTGCAAGCTCTGATTGCGTAAGCGTAATCGAATCAATTAAACGCTTTTTGTTTGCAGCTAAACCACTACTACCTTTTATACTACCTTCTAAGGTATCAACATACTCTTTCAGGCTTGTGTATAAATCGCTGTGGGTTTGCTCTATTGCGGGCTGAATTAACGCAACCGTACGTATTACTTCTTCTAAGTAATACGTTTGCTCGTTTTTAACGATGTCGAGTGTATTAAGTGTTTTAACAGTTAGCATGTCGGTGCTGTTACTAACTACCGACATAAAGTTATTTTCTAAATTGTTTGCAGCTTGATAAGCACGAGGGTGGTTTTGCTCAAACCCATCAATGTCGATAATATCAAGTACTACTGAGTTTGCATCTTCAGCTGTAAGTTCAATACTTTCTAGTTGTGTTTTTAAAGACTTGTTAAGCGAAAGCTGTTTGCTTTTGTCTTCTAATAAATTTTCAACGGTTCTTAAAAAGCTTAAATATGTTTTTTCTACGTTTTGGCTGCTTTGATTAAGTGCCGCATCGTTTTTTACTACGTCTTGAAGTTCACGGTGTAGGGTGTTGAATAACTGTTTTTGCTCAAGGACCTGCGCTTTTATTGGTGCGAGCTCACTTGCTGATGAAGTGTAAAAGCTCGCTTGAGCGGCTTTACTCATTAAAATAAATTCGGCTTGTAGTTCAGAGCTTTTATTTAATGCTGGAAGTGATAGTTGGTTCACCTTTTGAGTAGAACGATCGATGTTTGCTATTTTTATTAAGGAGTTACCACCAATTATTAATAATAATAGTGTGATAAATATAAAACCACCCCAAATACGTTGGCTTACTGTCAGGTTCATAAGATTTCCACTCAAAAGTACTT
>Ga0316197_10000231_pt1 | contig 40414 bp, 26 predicted proteins | sample OudBiesiAoxic_MG_FD_204939 | JGI IMG/M metagenome (GOLD analysis project Ga0316197, IMG submission 204939) | Coastal sediment microbial communities from Oude Bieten Haven, Netherlands - site A oxic | ecosystem: Environmental > Aquatic > Marine > Coastal > Sediment | place: Netherlands... | reverse complement strand
CCGGGGTTCACACCCCGGGCTATCCATCTATCGCCCCCTCCGGGGGCTTTTCGCTAATCTGAGGGCTCCGTACCTGGGGCTCACGCCCCAGGCTAAGTGTCTACCGCCGCTCCGCGGCTCGTAACCTTAAGCACGGTCGGTGATGGCTGCCGCCGAACACTGCCGCTGACCGCAGGTTCTGATCGCTGTCCCGGTCGCTGTCGCTGTCGCCCGAACCTGTATATCATCATCTCGTATTAGGGCACCTCTTCTCCGAACAGCCAAAAACCAACCCGTAACCCTTGTGAATTCAAGTCGGAAAGATCACCTGTGGATTTTTTTTCGACAGCAGTGATGCTGGATGCTGGATACTCGATGCTCGATGCATAATCTCCCTCGCTGAATTGTCAACGGGTCGGTGAGCGGAAATTCGAAATGGGCGGGCGGGTGGGAGTTCCTAAATCCGAATTCCGAATTCCGAATTCGTCTACGCGGTGAGCTCCTCACTGGTTTCATCGCCACCCGCCCACTCAGGTTGCCAGCGCCCCTCATACATGGCACGGATATATGGGTCGAAGAAGAACTGGTGCTCACCAAAAGCGGGTTGGAGCTCGTCGAGCCAGGCCGCTTGCGAATCGAAGCGCGCGAAGAAAACCCGATTTACCCACCTCGGGTCTCTGGCCTGGACCATCTTGAGGACGAAGTACCGATCGCCATCGATGGTGGTCACACCATCGACCAGCACCTTGCCCGGGGTGGCCGACATCGACGGCCCTCGGACGGTTCGGGCGAGTCCGGAGACCTCCGAGTAGGCGGTCGTGAAGATTCGCAGCGCTTTCGCCAACGGCACCTGAAAGTACTGTTTCGGACCGGTGTCCCGCTCCACGAACATGTAGTAGGGCACCGCCCCGAGAGATACCTGACGGCGCCACATCGCCGACCACACGGCGGGATCGTCGTTGACGTGGTGGATGACTGGCGCCTGGGTTCGGATGACCGCCCCGGTGTCGAGGATCCGATCGATGGCCTGCGCGACCTCGTTCGTTTCAAGCTCCCGTTGATGGCTGAAGTGGGCCATGAAGGCGAGTTGACGTCCTGCGGACCGTATCTCCTCGAAGAGGCGAAGGACGTCATCGGCGTCGTCGTCCGTGAGGAAGCGGTGCGGCCAATAGGCAAGCGATTTCGTTCCGATCCGGATCGAACGCGCGTGATCGAGGCCCGGATCGAGCAGCGGCTCGATGACCCGACGCAGACGCGAAGTGCTCATCACCATTGGGTCACCGCCGGTGATCAAGATATCGGAGACCTCGTCGTGCTCGCGCAGATATTGCACGAGGTGATCGACGTTCCGAGCCGCGAATCGAAGGTCTTTGTCGCCGACGAATTGAGCCCATCGGAAGCAGTAGGTGCAATAGGCGTGACATGTCTGGCCCTGGACCGGGAAAAACAGAACCGTCTCACGGTACTTGTGCTGACAACCGAGCACCCGCTCGCGCTGGACTGAGGGCACGTTGAGCTGCTTCTGGCCACCGGGATTCGGGTTCATCCGGTGGCGAATATCCCGCACCGTTTGCCGCAAGCGATCGCCCTCCACTCCCCGGGAAACCATGTCCGCAAGCCGCAGATAGTCGACCCGTTCGAGCATTCCAGCCTGCGGGAACGTCAGCTGGTAGATGGGATCGTTGGGGATATCGTCCCAGTCAATCAGCTCGCGCAGCACGTAATCGTTGACTCGGAACGGAAGGACCGTTGAAACTGCTTTGAGAGCGGTCCGCTGTTCGCGGGACAGGCGGCGGGTTTCCGGCAACCGGTCAATATGGCGACGGTCGTACGCACGGAACCGTGGTCGATCGACATCTGTCGGTCTTTCCATCGGTCACCTCCAGCGCGCGAATTTCCGTTACCTTTGCGTTTCCTCCGTTGTCGAATCAAGTTGTCGGGCACGGGGTGCGCGACGCAATTCTAGCACCGATCGAATCGACATCCAACCATGTGATTGGCCCGTTTCAACAAAAAACCACCCCGGGTAGACCCGGGGTGGCTGCATCTCTGGAACAATCAGTCGGTTTACTCGTCCTCGCTGTCGCAGATCTTCTCCTCGCGAATCTTGATCATGTGGACGCCGGTGTGCTCGACCTTCTTCATGACGCAACCGGTGACTGGATCTAGGTAGTCATCGAGCAGGTTCTCGTCCGCCTTCACCGTCAGCGTCGAGCCGGTTTCCTCGCAACGATAAGTGACGTAGTCACCACCGCCGTGATGTGCCATGCGTTTGATGATGATTGGATGATCGCCATCGCCTTTTTCCACCCACTTCATCACGTGGGCGCCGCGGGCGGTGTGGAACTCCTCGAAATCCTCGCCATACTGTTCCTTGAGCGCCTTGATATCGATCTCGCCGTCAGGTCCCTTGAGAATAAAGACGTCATGGTTGCTGTGATCGCCTTCGCCGACGAACATCGTATCGACATCGATCTCCACCTCTTCGCCACCGCACTTCTTCATGATCACGACGCGGCTTTCTCCGGTGCTCGCCTTGTCTCCCTCGACCCAGATTTTCTGGTGATGGCCGCCGTGAAGGTACTCCTCTGTGAGGCCTTCATGGACGAGCGTGAGACGGTCACTGATCCGCTTGACGGTAACGTCGTGGCCACCAACGTCGAAAGTGCGCTCTTCACCTTCGGCGAGATCGTCGAGAGTCACGACTTCAGTGACGCCGTTGACGTCGATCGAGATCTCCTTGCCGTCGTCGGCCCGCACCTCGACCCGCATCGTTTTTTCCTCGGCCAAAACCCATGCCGCGCCCACCAGAATGATCAGAGCCGCCGCCACCAGGTATCGCGCCCAACTTTCCAGCTTCATATGACCTCCGTCGTTTTTGGCCGCGTTCGAGATTCGCGGCGTTGGTGTCGAGTCTGTGTAGAGCAATCCGCGTGCCAGTGTATTTGGGGCTCGGCTGGCCGTAGGGCTTCCGAAATGAGGAACTCAGCTCCCCATTTCGGGAGATTCTGTCACGCCGTTTTCGTTCTCGCCAGCCATACCGAACTTCTCGAGGCGGTAAAGGAATGCTTTGTAGCTCAGACCCAGAAGTCGAGCGGCGGCAGCGCGGTTCCCCCGCGACCTCTTCAACGCCTGTGCTATCAGGCCCCTCTCCACCTGTTCCCAGATCAACCCATCGGCCGGAAGACTGAACGGACAACCATATTTTCCGGCTGCAGATCGCCGCAATTCAGCAGGCAGATCCTCGATACTCGGCCGGCCGTCCTCTGCGAGCAATACGAGGCGTTCGACAGCGTTTGCGAGCTCGCGCACGTTGCCGGGCCAGCCGTGCTCCATCAGGATTCGCAGCACCTCGGGGGACAACGAGCGAATTTCCGCGCCGTGGCGTGCCGAAGCCTGATCGAGAAAGTTGGCAGCGAGCAGCGGCACATCTTCCATGCGGTCCCGCAGGGGTGGGAGTTCGATGGAGATGACGTTGAGTCGGTAGAAGAGATCTTCGCGAAAGGTACCTTCATTGACCAGGGCCGGCAGATCTCGGTTGGATGCCGCGATCACGCGAACGTCGCTTTCGACTTCCCCGCTACCGCCGACACGTGTGAAACGGCGCTCTTGCAGCACCCGCAGGAGGGTCGCCTGCAAGGGGAGAGGCATTGACGCGATTTCATCCAGGAAGAGGGTCCCTCCATCCGCCTCTTCAAAACGTCCCTCGCGACGACGGTGGGCGCCGGTAAAGGACCCCTTCTCGTGGCCAAAGAGCTCGCTTTCAATCAAGGTATCCGGGATGGCGGCACAGTTCACGGCAACGAACGACCGATCCGCCCGCCGGCTCGCGCGGTGGAGATTGCGGGCAACCAACTCTTTTCCGGTTCCAGACTCCCCCACCACCAACACCGTGGCGTCTGTGGCTCCCACCTTTTCTATTGTCCGGTAGAGGGCGCGCATCGGCTGCGAACGGCCGATCAATTCGCCGAAGCCGTCGCCCTCGCGGACCGCCTCGCGCAGCTCGCGATTCTCCCGCTCCAGACGTCGAGTTCGCAGAACCCGCTGCACCGCAAGGAGCAGAGCCTCCCGCTCGAAGGGCTTTCCGAGGTAATCGTCCGCACCACGCCGAATGGCGTCCACCGCGTGGGCAATCGATCCGTAGGCTGTCATCACGATGAATGCGCACCCCAAGGCTCGCCGACGCACATCATCGAGGAGATCCCCGCCGTCGCGCCCGGGCATCCGCCAGTCACAGAGGATGAGATCGGGGACCACATCCGAGATGGATTGCAGTGCTTCGTCCACCGTGCCGACCTCACGAATTTCGTGGCCTTCCCGGCCCAGGATTTCGGCGATCAACTGCCTCTGGGCGATTTCGTCCTCGACAAGCAGCACAGAAACACCGTCACTCAAGGTCTGACTCTCCTTCGGAAACTCGCTCGCCCAGCAACGGCAGCCTCATCGTCGCAACCGTTCCACCTTCAGTGCCGTCCACGATCTCGAGACTTCCGCCGTGCATGCCGACCACCAGCTGACGAGCCAGGAAAAGACCCATACCGGATCCGCCGACCTTGGTCGTCACATGGGGTGAAAAAAGACGCTCGCGAACAGCGTCGGGAAGACCGGGACCTCCATCGATGATGCTGACCACGGCATCCGCGTTTTCGGTAGAGATTCTGACCTCTACCGGTTTGCCTTCCGGAGACACTTCGGTCGCGTTCTCGATCAGATTTGCGAGGGCGGCGCGGACCGCGCCCGGTACAACGCGGACCTGCAAATCATCTGATCCACCCTCAATCTGAACATTCGCCCCCTGTTGCACCGATTCGAGGGTCACTGCGCGCACCAGTGCACCGAGATCGGTCACTTCAGGCTCGGCCACCTCCTCGGCACCGAGGGCGAGGAAGGACCGTAGCCAGCGGTCAATCCGCCGAATCTGGGACCTCGATGTGGCGACGAGGTCCTCCCGTTCCCCTTTGTCTGCGGCAAGTTCTTCAACCGCGAGGCCAAGGGTGTGGAGGGGGTTGCGAAGGGTGTGGGCGAGTCCCCGCGAAAGGTCGCCGAGCTGCGCCAGATGTTCTCGCTCCTGCCACATACCCCGCTCCGCCTCCAGCTCGGCGAGCCGTTCCGACATCCTGTTGAACGAGCGCTGCAGGTCCCCGACCTCGCCGGTCGCCGACACAGGGACCTGGATCCCCAGATCGCCGTGACCGAGCGCCTCCGCGCCATCCGCCAGTGACCGCAGGGGTCGGGTCAGCCGGCGGGACATCACAGCAGATGCGAAGAGACCAACGACCAGCAGGAGACCGCCCATTGCCGCTCCTTCACGCATGGTCTCCTGGACCTGCCTGACAGCCGGCGACACCGGGATTGGGATCCGATGGACCGCCTCGTCGTCTTCGCTCACTACAAGGTACCGGTCGTGATTCCTTTCACCGTCCTCGACAGCGACCTGGAGCTTTCTGACGTTTTCCGGCAATTCATCAAGGGTTCCTGCGAGATGGGTATGTTCATCGATCACGACGCCCTCGGGAAGGTCGAGTTCGCGAGTTTCAATGACCCACTCGATCTTTTCGGTCCCGGCCTCGCCAACCGGTCTCACGATTTCGCGACGCAAGACCCGTTTGCCCTTGTTCTCAGCGACGCGGGTATTCGCCGGATGCGGAACCATCACAATCTGAACATCCTTGTCACTCTCGACTTCGTGAGTTCTCCCAGCCTCCCCAACAAACTCTGTTTCACCGTCGGTGTTGACCCAAACTTTGTGAGTCCCCGCAAAAATGGCGCCGCCGAATATCGCCCTTTCGGCGGAGAGGACGCGGGTCCCGACGGTGGTCGCGGCCCGAGTGACCTCGTCTTCAATGGATCGCAATTGGCGCGCGTAAAGCCACCACTGCAAAGCCATCAATGCCAACACCAGTGCCGCCGTTCCCAGGAAAAGTCGTGTCTGAATCCGCATGTTTTGCTCCCGGTTGGAGTATACGCATCGCTCTGTGCGCCCTGTAGTAAAGCAATCCTCATGCCACAAAAGACCGGTCAAACCGATCGGTTTGGCGAAAGACGGCTATCCGGCTTTACGGCAGGACGGCAGGACGGCATCAATCTGGTTTCAGCCGCATAGCCGTATGCCCGAATAGCCGTTTCGCGCGTTGACGCGAAGTGCGGTCGAATCAGTCTTGTGGTTTGCCGGGGCTTCGATCAGCGCGAGTGAACTCCCAGCGCCCCATGAACTCGACCCAGTTGAGCGGTGACCCGCCATTCCAACTCTCGACAAAGATCGGGCTGCTGAGGCTCGCCGCGAAGAGTGGCGGCTCCCCCCGAAGGTGGCGGCGGTGGGTTGTATTGCCGTTGCGCGGAGTCGACCTTCTCCGAAAATATTTCATTTCACTCCATCGGACGCTCGAAAACGCAAATGGTTGATTGGCAACCCCATCTCCCGATTGGGTTCCGGCAGTTGACATGTATACGGAGCGGATGCTTCGAGCATCGGACTATTGTCCAGAAAACCTGAGCCAACGGCACATGATTCCCGCGGTGCTAAACTGTCTCAAATGATCAGGGTCACACCCACCCCCGATTCGTTCCTCCTGATGAACATTTTTTCAGGAACCGGAGACGTTTTCCCAAGATGATCGAAGATTTTTCGGAGACCCGGACGACAGCGCCTCGCATCTGGGCCGTCGGAGGCGGCAAAGGCGGAGTTGGAAAATCGGTGATTGCGGCCAACATTGCGGCCTCTATCGCCAAAGGTGATCAAAGCGTTGCCTTAGTAGACGCCGACCTCGGCGGTGCCAATCTCCACACTCTCCTTGGTGTCCCGAGTCCAATGGTAAATCTGGCCGATTTCATTTCCAAAAAGGTCAGCTCTCTAGGCGAGGTGATGACCCCGACGCCAATCGAAAACGTCTGGCTGGTTTCCGGCGCGAAGGCACTGGTCGAAATGGCCAACCCCAACTTCGGCCAGAAGAGAAAAATCCTGCGTCACCTCCGGTCCCTTCAGGTCGATCACGTGGTCCTCGACCTCGGCGCAGGAACCAGCTTCAATGTCCTCGACTTCTTCCTTTCGGCGCGCAAGGGTGTTCTGGTCGTGGTGCCGGAACCCACCTCCATCGAGAACGCCTACCATTTTCTGAAAGCTACGTTTTTTCGAAAGCTCAAGCGCGCCGAACCGCGTGCCCAGGTCAAGGCAGCTATCGAGGAAGTCATGAACGGAAGCGCTCGCAGCAAGGTGAAAACGCCGAAAGACCTGATTTCGCGGGTGTGGTCGGTCGATCCGGATGTCGGCGCGGCATTGGTTGCAGAGGCGAGCAGCTTTCGCCCAGCGTTGATCGTCAATCGGGTCGATCATCCAAGCCACGAAAGACTTGGTGAAGACATGGTATCGGCGTGCCGCGACTATTTTGGGATTCGGCTTCAGTTCTTGGGCTCATTACCAAACGACAAGCTCGTCGTGAGATCGGTGGTCGAGCAGAAACCGGCGGCCCAACATTTCCCTCAGATTCCATTCGTCAATGCGATGCGTGGTGTGGTCCGTAATCTGACATACGCACGGCCGAGGGCTTCGTGACGATTCGCCCGGAAGACTGGGAAATTCTCGGGCTCGAGCCCGAAGCCGACATCGGCCAGGTACGGCGCGCATACCGCCACAGAAGGACACTTTATGAGCCCGCTGCCCTCGCCACTTACAACCTCCTCGACGATGAAGAACGGGAGGACATGGTGGATCGGATCGAAGAGGCCTACAGAAGAATCATGGGCACCGATCCGCCGGTTTCGTCACAAGCGCCGCCGCCGGCAGGGAACCAGGCCGAAGTAACCAGAGAAGTGATCGGCGACGCTCCGGATCCAGTATCTGAACCCGGCGCGCACCTCAGATTCCATCGAACCTCCAAGGGCATCACCCTGCATCAGATTGCCGTCGAGACCAAGATCGGCGTCACCATCCTCGAGCAGATCGAGAACGAGGATTTCAACGCCCTGCCAGCGCCGGCATTCGTACGGGGCCACGTCCACCAGTTTGCCCGCGAGCTGAAAATGGCCGATGCCTACGATTTTGCGAAGTTCTATCTCTCCAAAATGCAGGGCGGCGATACACGAGAGGACGACTAGCGAGGACAAGGACCTCCACGCGCGCAACTGCTCCCGAAGCAGGTTAAGAGTAAAGAGTAAAGAGTAAAGGGTAAAGCTGGGCAGGAAACCGGTAGCGCGGTCCCGATTCATCTTAACTCTTAACTCTTTGCCCTTAACTCTCAAACAAAAAAGGGCGCCCTTGCGGGCGCCCTGAGAGTTGATGAATGCAGTCCTATTCGATTCCAGCTGCCTCTTCGAGCATGGCAGTCGTCAGGGATTTCGGACGCTCGATCGGGTAACCCAGCGCACGGTCCCAGGTAATGTTGGTGAGCACGCCCAGGGCACGGCCGATGCCGAAGAGGACTGTGTAGAAGTCCCAATCGGTGAGGCCGTAGTACCACTGAATGACACCAGACTGCGCGTCTACGTTGGGCCACGGATTTTTGGCCTTGCCCTGCTCCTCGAGCACGCCCGGCGCAACCTGGTAGATCATGCTGATGAGCTTGAAGAGCGGGTAGTCGGGCAGGTGCTTGAGGCAGAACTCGCGCTGCGATTCGTAGCGCGGATCGGTTTTGCGGAGCACGGCGTGGCCGTAACCCGGAATTACCTGACCGCTGTTGAGGGTGTCCCAAAGGGCTTTCTTGACCAATTCCTCGGTGGGCTCGGCGCCGCCCAAACCTTCCATGAACTTCATGGTCCAGCTCAGGACCTCCTGGTTGGCAAGGCCGTGGAGCGGGCCCGCGAGTCCATTGATACCCGCGGAGAGGGAGTAGTAGGCATCTGAAAGGGCCGACGCCACAAGGTGAGTTGTGTGGGCCGAAACGTTGCCCGACTCGTGATCCGAGTGCAGGATGAAGTACATCCGTGCGACGTCATCGTAGGGGCTGTCGATGCCCATCTGGTGGGCGAAGTTGCCGCCCATATCGAGGTTTGGATCCTCGGCGATCTGGTCGTCATCCTTGTACTTCAGGCGGTAGATGAAGGCGGCCAGGACAGGGAGCTTGGCCATCAGATTGCAGGAATCCTCGAACATCGGATCCCAGTAGTCCATCTTCGACATGCCCTCGTTATACTTCTTGACGAAGATCGACTCGCGCTGCATGGCGAGGATACCGGCCGAGTACATGGTCATCGGGTGGGTGTCCTTCGGCATGGCGCGGAGGATGTTCTTGACGTAATCCGGGAGCTGGCGGCGGGTCTTGAAGTCGGCGACCACCTCTTCCGCCTGCTCGGCGGTGGGGATCTCGCTGGTCATCAGGTAGTAGAAGAAGCCCTCGACACTCGGGTACTCCTGGCCCTCAACAGGCGGCAGCGCCGCGAAGGTCTCCGGAATCGTGCGTCCGCGGAAGCGAATGCCCTCGAATGGATCGAGGTAGGAGATGTCGGTGACCAGGCAGCGAACACCGCGGGCGCCGCCGATCGCCTGGGCAATTGTCACGTCGCTGATCTTCGTGTCGCCATACTCTTTGAGCAGACGGACCGTCCTCGGACGGTGCTCTTCGATTTTCTTGAACAGGGTTTCTTTCAGAGTCGACATGGAGGCCTCCTATTTATTCTGCCGGCGGAGAGGTCGGACATCATTTCGACCACCTCTCAACCCGGTCTTTATTTGTCAATCTCAGCAAGCGCCAAGACCCAGAAAGGGCCTCATGCGCCGATGAGTATAGAGCTTGTGAAGAAAAGTGACAAGCCATTTCTCAGTTGCTCAGGCACCCAATTCATTGATCGTCCACCAGGCACTGAATATATATTCAGCTCGCCGAAACCACCACTTTTCGAATCCTGTGAATATTGCAGAATTGAAATGCGTCACTCTCCATTCTTCGAGTGAACTCCGCCCCTCAAAATCGACGACCGCCAATTGAGAGAATTCAGGTACAATGTGGCCGTCCAGTCAATTCGATTTCGGATCGGGTCAGCGCTATTGCGAGAAGTCGTTTTCTCCGCGATTGCAAGGCAAAATGAGACGGGATCTACTGGGTGAACAGGAGGGTTTCAGCCTTGAAGCGCACCTGGCGTCTGAGCTGTACGGCGGATGGCGACACCTATGACTTCCGCATCGGGATTGGCGTCCACACGCTCGGCTCTGCCACCACCAGCGATCTCAGGGTCAGCGATCTGACTGTTTCCCGCAGCCACGCCCGCCTCACCTGCTCCAATGAGGGCGTCACCGTCGAAGACCTCGGGTCGACAAACGGCACAGCGGTCGACGGTGTGCCGATCAACGGTGCGGTCTTTGTCTCCGACCTCGCCAAGCTCAAGGTTGGCCGTCTGGTCTTCGATCTCGGACCGATCCAGAAAGATGAAGAAGCAGACCGCCTCTTCGGTACTGAATCGAGCTCGGGCGCGTCCATGCTGTTGGGTCCCGCCACCGTCGGATTCCTGCGCGACGCCGGTGAGGAGATTGGTGTCGGCGAGGGTGACATTATCGTTCGCCGCGGCGAACGCCAGGAATATTTCTACGTCGTCATCGAGGGCGAGGTGGAGCTGGTGTTGTCAGAGGGCGAGGGCCGCGGTCGTCCGCTGGCCCGGATCGGCGAGGGCGGTATCTTCGGTGCGGAGTCGGTGCTCGGCAAAGAAGGGGCCGCGATCGACGCGGTGGCCGTCACGGACGTTCGCCTGCTGAGATATCCCGCATCGGCCCTGCCGTCGGCCCTCCAGGAATCGGCGTCGTTGCGGCGTAAGATGCTCGGCGGCATTGCCCGCCAAATTCACAAGACGACCTCCGACGCACTCGACGTCATACACGGCGCCGAGGTCATGGCCCGCCTCGTCCAGGGTGACACTGATCCCGACGAGCTGATCGCCGCCTCGCCGCGGATGAAAGCGATCAAGAAAAAGGTCGCAAAATGCGCCGGGAGCGACGACCCGATATTGGTCCTCGGCGAGGACGGCACAGGCAAGACCCTCATTGCGCGTTTGATCCACGACGGCTCCGAGCGGTCGAACGGTCCGCTGATCGCCGTCAACTGCAGGGAACTGGCGCCAGGTCACGCGGCCGAGCTGATTCTCGGCGAAGACCTCGGCGGCCGATTGCCGTCCGGCGAGCGCGCCAGCGGCGGTATTCACCTGGCGCACGGCGGCACCATTGTCCTGCGCGGAGCCGACGCCCTCGAGCCCGCCGCACAGCATCTGATTTCCGCCTACCTCAGGGGGCGATCGAATCCGAGAGCATTCCCGGACACCCGCTTCGTCATCACAGCGCGCGAAGCCTCCAAGGGCGAGGAGAATGACGCTCTGACACAGGACCTCACCGAGTGCTTCGACGAGGTCATCGAGATCCCGCCCCTCGGAAAGCGACTCAAGGACATTCTGCCCCTGGCCGAAGAGTTCATAAAGAGACAGGGGCCGAACCCGCCGGTCATCACCGAGGGCGCCCGCCACGCTCTGCTATCGCTCCGCTACCAGCGCCGTAACATCGCCGAGCTTCGCGAAATCCTCGACCTCGCGGTTCGCGTCGCCGAGGGTGGCGAGATCCGGGCTGAACACATTTTCGGAGGCGTCGGGGACGATGCGATTGTGCCCGGCATGGACATCACCGGCACTCCGCTGATGCGGCGGATGCTGCAGAAGATGACCCTGCCGGTGCTTCGAGTCACCACCCTCACGGGCTTTGTGGCGGTGATCGCTCTCTGCCTGGCTTCCGCCTCAACGTTGGCCGGCCGTGCCGCCAACACCGCGATCTGGTCGCTGTGGGAGCCGGCCGTCTTCGCTCTCTTTTTCCTGGTCGGGCCGGTGTGGTGCACCGTGTGTCCCCTCTCCACGGTGGCACGGTGGACAAAGAAGCTCCACCATTCGAAGAGACCACCGCCGGACTGGCTGATCCGTCACGGTCCGTGGCTCGCCATCGTCGGATTTGCGCTCATCATCTGGGTCGAACGGGTCTTCAACTCGGCCGAGAACCCGATCCCCTCCGGGCTCCTGTTGCTGTCACTGATCGTTGCAGCAGTTGTACCCGCTCTCCTTTTCAGGCGCGAGGTCTGGTGCCGCCACCTGTGTCCACTCGGTCGTCTGGCGACTACGCTCGCCCCGGTCTCGCCACTCCAGATCGTCGCCAAATCCAGGGTTTGCGCGTCAACATGCACCACTCACGCCTGCTATCGAGGGACACCGGACATCCCCGGCTGCACCGTCTTCCACCACCCCCTTGAAGGCAAACAGGCCTATCGCTGCAAGCTCTGCCTGGATTGTCTTCAGTCGTGCCCCCACCATTCGGCGAACCTGCAGCTGCGCGCACCCATGCTGGCGCTGTGGCGCCTCGACTCGAGCGCCGCCGATCTTTCGATGTTCGCCGTAACCGTCACTCTGCTCGCTCTCGGGTTCGTGGCGTCTCGAACCTTTCAAGTCCTCGCAAGCCCGCTCCGGTTCACCCTGCTCTGCATCCTCGCCATTGTTGCCGGCGTCGCGCTCCACTCGGCAGTGATGGCCCTCGCGGCAACCGAACGCAGGATGGCGATCATGATCCGCCTCGCGATGACCCTTATGATCCTGGGTTGGGCGGCGCTGATGACGACTCAACTCGCCAACATCGCGGTCCTGAACGACGCCTGGGTGGTGCTTCCATCTGCCACCCTCCTGCCAAGGTGGGTGCCGTCAGAATTCAGCCTCTTGACCATGCTCCAGATCGGAACCGTTCTTTTCGGCCTTTTGCTGGCCCTCATCTCGCTGGGGCACGTCAACTTCAGAGGTACGTCGATGTGGACCCGTTTCGGACGGCGGGCGGCGCCAATCGTGTTCGTCGGATATGCAGTGACTGTAATCGCCATTCTTCTCGCCTGAGCAAGCACCCTCTCAAATCGGTGACGCCTCGAGAGAATCTTGAAAAAGAGGATTTTTGGATAAGATTCATACCAATTTGTGACATTACTCTTGCAATCTTCGTTCGAGAACTTTACAGTTGCTGATATCAAAGTTGGTGAGGGATGCAATTTGTTCCGCAAAATACCCAAGCCCGTGACAGTGGAGGCCATATGAAGAGACTCATTCTCATCGTTCTTGGAATCGTTCTCGTGTTGAATTCACCGATTTCGGCACAGCAAGCGAGCCAGAATATTCCTGTACTGCCGGTGATTCCTGAGAGCTCGGGAGAAGCCGACTGGTACCTGCGGGGTGACGGTTATCTCCAGCGACAGGTCGAGCCGACTATCGCGGTTTCGACACGGAACCCTGATCACCTGTTGTCGTTTTTTGTCGACTACCGCGCGGTCAACGTTCCGGATGACATCGGTCTCGGTGAGGAAACACAGGCCGTTGCTCTGACTTTGAAGACCACCAATCTCATGATGGCTGGCCTCGTCTCACTACCTGAAATCCCGTTCGTCGAATCGCCCCCCATCGCCGCAGCCGAGGCCTGGGTCGGGGGTAGCGCCTCCCACGACGCCGGGTTGACCTGGACCGGATTCATGATGCCCGGTGCGAGCTTCGACGACTCGCTGCTCTCCACCGAATCGCCGGTCTTCGGCCTCGAGGCGGCCACCGACCCGGTCGCGGTCGCAGGCCCCTGCGGCTACGTCTACGTCTCGTTCATGGCCTTCACGCGCGGCGACCAGAGCAAGCTGGTGGTGGCGCGCTTCCAAGACCTCAACGACAGCGAGAGCGGGAAGATCTGGCAGTACCAGGGCGCGTGGGAGCTCGAGTCCGGCAACAACGCGATCAACGGCTACTTCCTCGACAAGCCGCACATCAATCTCGATGTCTTCAGGGAAGAATCCGACGTTACCGCTTATTCGCAACACTACCCCGCCGACGAGTTCCAGTGCGGGCACCGCGTCTACGTCAGCTACAGCACCTTCAACGGCCTCGACAAGTTGGGCAAGTTCCAGAGCAAGCTCAACTTCGCGACCTCGGTCGACCGGGGCGAGACCTGGGCCCAGTCCCGGATCCAGCAGCCCTACACGCAGAACCAGGGATCCTTCATCGCGGTCGATCCGAGCCCCGGCGAACCCACGACCACCGGCGGCGGCAGCGTCTACGTGGTGTGGCGCCATTTTTTCTCGCCGGACGCCATCGTCATGATCAAGACCAAGGACTACGGCAAGAAGTTCTCCAAGCCGATCGAACTCACCGGCGATACCCCGATGGCAACCTTCGACCAGCCGACGCTTTCCGCGTGGGACGGTGTTTCTCCGCCGAGCCCCGACTATCTGACGGCTCGATCGAACGCCTTCCCCACCGCGGCGGTCACCGGCGATGGCACGGTCTTCGTCGCCTGGCAGGAGAAGGTCGACACCAATGGCCAACCCGACCAGTCCGGCTCTCCCCGCATCGTCATGGTGCGCTCGACGACTGGCGGCGACTCCTGGACCGACATCAATGGAAACCCGGGCGAACGGGTGGCGGTGGACATCGCCCGCCGAGACGACCCCCTTTCCACGGCCCCGCCTGCCGGGTTCGGCGCGCTGCCGGATCCACGAAACTCCGGACCCCAGGTCAAGCCGTGGCTGAGCTTTGGTGGGGGCAAGCTGGCGCTGGCCTACACCGAGGCGAGGGGTTTCCTGGATGGAAGCCTCTTCGGCATCAACCAAGAGGACCTTAGTTCGGCCACCGGGTTCATCAGCGGCATCGATCGGGTGGTCGACTTCCGCGTCGCATTGCTTGATCCGGCCACCGGACAGACGGATGACTCGACCCAGGTCTCGCGCTACCCGATCAGCGGCTCCGCGATTCTCGGCGACGGCGAGCAGGTCAGTGACATCGCGCCGGTGGCGCCGTTTCTCTGTGCGGCGTCTCCAGGTTCCGAGTACTGCCAGGCGAGCCTCAACCTCTACAACAAGAACCACTCGGGCGCCGGCAAAGTGCCCTTCATGGGCGACTACCCCGGCATGTCGCCGATCGTGCCCATGATCTACGATGGAAACTCGTGGCGCTGGGCTAACGACCCGTTTGACGTCCCGTACCAGGGGTTTCACGTGGTCTTCCCGGACAACCGCCACCTGATTCCGGCGGTTTCCCCTTCATCGGCCGAAGGTTTCGACGAATGGGAACGGTATCCTTTTTACAACTTCCCGCCAACCGACGAGTATCCCGATTGCATCAACGCCGGCTCGCGCAACACCGACGTGTTGACGGCCAAGGTCAACGCAGGGCTCGTGCTCTCGGCACCGACGACCTACAAGCTCGGCAGCCCGGGCGATCCGACCTGGGGTTATCCGATCTCCGTATTCAATCAAAGCGGCGAACCCCGTTTTTATCAGCTCGAAATCAACGAAGATGCACGGGAGGTCGCTTCATTTGTCGTCGACCCACTCAATCCCGAATTCGACGGAAATGAGGAAAGCAACTACTTGGGTGTCGTGCAGATCTTCGCCTATTCGAGCACATCGCAGATGGTCTACGTACAGCCCGGCGCGACGCAGCAGATCCGCATTGATGTGACGCAGGTCCAGTGTGATTCAAATGGCGAGAACTGCTTTCCGGTTGGGGGCGAGCAGGGTTTCGTCACCCTCAACCCCGACCCGAGCAACCCGGATGTGGTCGCTTCCGAGCAGCAGAACCTGGTCATCGTCAAGGAAGCGGTGAATACCTATGAAGGGGATGAAGCCGTCAACGCGCTGAACCCCTTCGTCAAAAACCCCTTCGTCAAGAACCCCTTCGTCAAAAACCCCTTCGTCAAGAACCCCTTCGTCAAGAACACGGCGATCGATGATCAGACGGAGCTCTACAAGGTGATCGACACCACCTGGTCCGTGCAGGCCACCGAGGACAGCGGCGCCGGCAGCTACCTGCCGGTGATCAACATCGACAACACCGAGCAGTTTGTCGGCAACTACGCCTTCCAGCTCCTGATCTACAAGAACGCCTCCTACGGAGCGCTCGAAGGATGTGAATCGTTGAATACCGGCAACCCTGTCATCCTCTCGAATGTGTCGCAGTCGCCGGGCGATGTCCAGAACCCCTTCGTCAAGAACCCCTTCGTCAAGAACCCCTTCGTCAAGAACCCCTTCGTGAAGAACCCCTTCGTCCGCAACTCGGCGATCACCGTTGCCCCGGCGGAAGGCGTCTCTCAGATGACCCAGTCGAGCGCGATCCAGGGCGGCGCCAAGAACATGGTCTTCGACAACGAAGGCACCCTGCGCGTCCCGCGCCTGCCGGAGAAGATCTTCATCACCCTGCGTGCCTTCCAGCTCAAGGACGATAATGAGCTTGGCGACTTTGTCTACAATCCGAACGTCGACGAGCCGGCCATCTCGGCCGTGCCGACCCGGTGCACGACCGAAGACTGCATCTACTCGCTGGCACCGAACCTGGTGCCCACGAGTTTTTCGGGTGCTCCTACGGCGGTCGCTGCCGGTGACAGCCTCACCGTCAGTCTCTCTCTGGAGAATCAGGGCACGGTGGAGGCCGAGGCCGAGAACCGCGCTCTGCGCCACGGCGTTTACCTCTCGGCTGACGCCACCGTTGCCTTCGGTCCGGGAAGCGACACCCCGATCGACGGCGATGAGCTCGTTTCGTACCCGGACGCTGGCCCCGAAACATATCCCCTTTTCACCCCAACCGACCCCCCGCTGAATCCGGGAGACTCGGACACCTTCGAGGGCGTCACACTGACGATCTCCGCCCTCCCCACGGGATGCGCCGCCGGGGACAACTGCTACCTGATCTTCGTCGTGGACGACTATCGCGAGGTTTCGGAAAACGACGAGACCGACAATCAGATGGCAGTGCCCGTCAGGATCAATACGCCGCCGACGGCGGCCGACGCGAGCTTCGAGACCTCTGAGGACACGCCGCTGACGGCCTCGCTCCTGGACTGCGACAACCCCGAGCGCGCCTGTGACGCCGATGGGGATACGCTGACATTCACGCTCGTCACTCCTCCGACGAGCGGCACCGTCGCATTCAGTGAGTCGATCTCCGGCCAATTCACCTACACACCTGATCTCGACTTCAATGGAACCGACAGCTTCACGTATTCGGTCGACGATGGTTATGCGAGCTCGGAGATCGCCACCGTCACCATCACGGTGCTGCCAGTCGCCGACTTTGCCTTCGAGGGCTTCTTCAGCCCGTGGACCGAGGAGCCGGCCTATGACGCCAACGCCGGCAGCGCGATCCCGCTCAAGTGGCGCTACCGCAGCGTCGCCACAGGGCTCGTGGAGGACAGCTCTGGCTTTGATCCGGCGATCACCTCGACGTTCTACGACAAGACTGCCTCGGGGATGTGCCCGGACTATGTGGAAGGAGAGGGAGTCACGGACGAAATCACGCTCGATCCAGACGACCCGGGCTCCAGCGACCTGCGCTACAGCCCATCGTCCAATGAGTGGCAGCTCAACTGGGCAACACCGGAAGCGGCCGGATGTTACTACCTCAGGGTGAGCCATCAGGCGGAGCCCGGCGAGGTCAGCCGCCCACTGCTGATCATCCTCGATTAGCCCCAGGCAATCTCAACCTTTCAAGCGCCGCACCCGCGGCGCTTTTTTTTGGCGAATCGTGAGAGGGAGTGCCCGTGCCCGAATATTGTGCCTCGGGATCCGTCGGAGCCTGAGCCCAACAATCTACTGGCTTATCGGAATAGCGGCGCTCTGAAAGGCAGAGATTCGTTGGGATAAGAGAGCCTCAGATCTCGATAAGCGAATGATTCATTGGCTTTGGCGGGATTGAGTTTGCGAGCCTCGTTTTCCTGAGGGTCGGTGCGCCGGTTCCGGAAGAGACGCCCTGGCTGGCAAGGCCACCCACCCCCTGTTACGGACGTCCTGCCGGCTGCACCCGATGGGCTTCGCTGTGACAACCCGGATGTCAGTAACCGGGCGAGTGGGCGGCATTCCGAATTCCGACTTCCGAATTCCGAATTCAATCACCCAGACTCTGGATCGCCGACGAGACGCTTCAATCCCCCAGCCGTGCCGCGGCATCGGCCGCCAGCTCATCCGGCGAATCCGTCTCGACCCGCAAGGCGACGAACTCTTCGTAGAGATCACGTGCGGCATCTGAGTTGCCGAGGGCTTCGTGGCATCGACCGAGCCAGTAGAGGGCCGGCGGGAAGTACCGCAGGGTCGCGGAGTCGACAAGGAACACGTCGGTGATCTCGCCCCGGTTACGGACGCAGTAGTCGAACTCATCGAGGGCTTCGGGGAAGTGCCCGGCCGTGAAAAAGGCTCTTCCGCGCAGGAAGTGGCCGAACCAGAAGTCGAAATCCTCACGCGCGTAGCGAAACTCGCGCATTGCGGTCCCAAGCTGGCCCTTGTCGAAAGCGCGTTCGCCGCGGATCATCGCTGACAGGGCGGTGGTCTGGGTCTGGAGCTTGTTCTCGAGCTCCAGGGCGACCCCATCCGCCACCTCGGCACGACCTGCCGCCATCAGGAGACGAGCGGCGAGGTACTGAATGCTTTCATGCTTACTGAGGCCGAGCGCCCTTTCAGCCGCGTCCCCCGCGGCTTCGGTCTCTCCGAGAGCGAGCTGGGCCTCCCCTTTCGCCACCATCATCGCCGCCAATTCAAACGGGTTTTCAGATTTCTCGATCGCAGGACCAAGAATGGCCAACGCCTCGCGCGGATGCCCCAGAAAGAGAGCAAGGTCGGCCTGACCGATTGGCGCCAACGAGGCGCCCATGGCCTGCGACCCGTCGAGCTCCATGAAGGCCTCCCGCGCTTCGTCGACATCCCCTGCGGCGGCGGCCGACCGCGCTGCGGTAAAGAGGGCATAACCGAAGGCAGGGTTCTGCTCGAAGACCGTGTTCGACTCTTCGATGGAGGTTTCGAAATCGCCCGCATACATCGCGTACATGGCGTAGTTCATGCGGTTGATGACGTCGTTGGGCTCCAGTTCCACCGCCTCGCGACCCGATTCGACGGCGCGGGCGAAGTCGCGCACCGAGAGGTAGGCGAAGGCAAGGTTGGCGTGTCCAACCCCGTCAGCCGGAAACCGATCGACTAACGTCTGGTAGTTCTCGATCGCCTTTTCGAAGTTGCGCGAGACGAGAAGGTAGTAACCACCAAGAGTACGGTACTTCTCGCGCTCGGACATTCGGTCGAGATGCTGGAAGGCCTTCTGGTAGCTCTCCTCCGCCTCGGCCTCGCGCCGAAGATTGCCGTAGACGACACCCATCCCGGCATAGGCGCGACCGAACTCGGGGTCGCTGGCGACCGCTTCCTCATACATCGCGAGCGCCTCTTCAAACTCCCCGTGCGCAGTCAGCTCCTGCCCCTGCGCGTAGGCCCGCATGGCCTCCACCGAGGCCGCGGTGAAGGTCTCGGCAGCGACCAGCCGATCACCCTTCGGCGCCGTGTCACCGAGATCGCCGCGGAGCTCCGCCGCGATCCTTCCTACCGCCGCCAGAACCTCGTCCTTGCCGTTGGCGGTTGCCCTGGAGGTGGCCAACGGTTTGCCTTCTCCCGGTTCGAGGCCGGGATCGAGCGCCCTGACCGAGAGGACGTACTCGTCCCCGTCACCTACAATGTCTCCGGCGAGGATGACATTGACTCCCTCGCGGCGCGACACAAGCCGGGCCATTTCCTCGTCGAGACGGCTGCCCGACGTGATCTGGTCGGCAATTTGGTGTGCGGTTGCCGGTGGCACTGCACTGATGAAGCCGGCTCCCTCAATCCCGATGACCAAGGCCTGCTCGAGGGCTCCGTCGAACGTTGCATCGCCAGTCTGATTGTTGAAATCCGCGACAAGCACTGACATCGGATCGGGTTCGCCCACCGGACCGCGAAGGCTGGCCAACCACCACGTCCCTCCGAGTAAAACAACAACGAGCGCCGCCGCGGCCGCCATCAGCTTCGGCGTGAGAATCCTGGTGATCGGGAGGGGCTCACCCTGGTCGTCGAGGCGATCGAGCGCCGCCAGAAGGTCAGCTGTGGTCTGATACCTGTCGTCAGGATCGGGTTCGAGGCAACGGGACACGATCCGGTCCACCGATTCGGTAATTTCGGGATCCAGGGTGCGGGGAGCTGGTGGCGCTTTTTCGATCCTGCCGCGAAACTCGGCAAAGGCGCTCTGAACTTTCTCGATGCGGCGTCGCCCGACCAGCATGTCGTAGAGGATCAGCCCCAGCGAATAAATGTCGGCTCGCTGGTCGATCGTTTTGCCCATGAACTGCTCGGGAGCCATGTACTGGAGGGTGCCGACAACCGCCCCGGCCTGAGTCTTGTCGGTGATTCCGACTTTCTTTTTGGCCTTGGCCTCCGCGAGCTCCTCGACCACATCCTCACCCGCCGGCGTCGCCGATCGGGCGATGCCGAAATCCATGATGTAGCTCTCGCCGGTCGCCGGTTCGACCATGATGTTGGCCGGTTTGAGGTCGCGGTGAACCACCCCCGCCTCGTGGGCCGCCACCAGCCCCTCCACCACCGGCCGCATGATCTTGAGAGCCTCCGGCACCCCGACCTTTCCGTCACGCTTGAGGATGCCCAACAGATCCTCACCCTCGATGAAGGTCATGGTGATGTACTTGGTGCCCTTGACCTCACCGAGGTCATGGATGCGCACGACGTTCTTGTGCGTCACCTGGCGCGCCAGAAGCAGCTCGCGCTTGAAGCGCCGGTCGAGCTGTTCGGCAACGGCAGGGTCCTGCGCCATTTCGGGCCGGATCACCTTGAGGGCGACCGGGATGTCGAGTATCTCGTCCCAGGCCTTGTAGACCGCGCCCATGCCCCCGAAACCGAGAAGCTTATCGATGCGGTAGCGATCTCCAAAGGCGTCCCCGACTTTGAGGGGGCTGCCCGTATCGCCGGGCTTCCACGTCGCCGCCGACTCGCCAGCGGTATCTTTGTGTTCTCCCGACAGGAGCGACTCTCTATCCACATCCATCGTCGCGTCGAACTCGGAAACTTCGCCCGACAGCGCGACGGTGTGTTCATGCTCATCTCCGTCGCCGGTCAGCCCGATGGTGTGCTCGTGCTCGACGCCAATTCCGGAGGGAATCTCGGTGTGCTCATCTTCGGAGTCGCCGTTGAGAACCAGTGTGCCCTCGATATCCGCAGCGACCAGCGTCCCACATTTCGCGCATTGTTCGTCTCCGGGAGAGAGGTCGGCGCCACAAGACGGACAAATCGTCACACGCGCCCCCGCAACTCTTCGATCAGCCAGGGCACACCGATCACACGGTCCAGCCCCGAACCCTCGTGCGGGCCTAAGACAACGTCTGCGATTCGGTGATCTTTCATCGGCATTCTGTCTTTCGTGCGGCTCATGATAGCGCGCACCGGCGGAGAGAGCTACTGCCCCCCCAACCAATTTCCTCATCCCCCGGCTCCAATTGACGTTTTCGACCTTCGGGCGACGTGATCACTGATGTTGGCGGTTGACATCCACTGATGAAGGACGAAGAATCAGCCGATGCAGGAGATCGCAGATAACCGCCGGCCGGCGCAACTGTTCCTGGCAGTATTGGACGCCACCATTCTTTTGGCTGCGGGCCTCGCAGCGGCCTGGATCCGGTTCGGCGCCGATGACTTTCCGCAGGAGCTCGGCCGAATCCTCGATCACCCGGGCTTTATCGGCTATGCAATCCTCGTCCAGCTCGGTCTCGCCATCACCTTCGATCTCTATCGTCCGGAAAGCTGGCTCACGAGGGATTACGTACTCACCCGCATGGCGGCGCTCGGAATCAGCCTCGCGGCCGCTCTCGCGCTCGGCACCTATCTGGTTCTGCCATGGCGGTTCGGGCGCGGCCTCCTCGCCCTCACGCTCGTCCTTTCGCTGCCACTCGAAACCCTGCTCCGCATCACCTGGATTGCTCTCAGCAAACTCCCGTCATCGCGAAAAGCGCTCGCGATCGGTGAAGGGCCGATCGTCGGCGCGCTCAAAGACGTGCTTGCCGAACGCACATCGCCGCCCTTCCGCATCGTCCGCCACCTGCCAACCCCAAACGGGACCGAAGACTCGGGGTTGACCAGCGAAGACCTCGACGGGATCGATCTCGTCATTGTCGCCCAGCTTGACGACGATGTTACCGCCGACCGACTCGCAGCTCTCAACTTCCGCGGCACGGCTGTGATGGACTCGGCCGGAGCCTATGCGGCTCTCACGGGACGCATCCCTGTGCAGCAGGTGGACTCGCGGTGGTTCATCGCCACCGGCGACTTCTCGTCGCTGGCGACAACGACCTTTCACCAGGTGCAAAGGTTCCTCGACGTGATCGTGGCCACCAGCCTTCTTGTTCTCACCTCGCCGTTGCTGTTGCTCGCCGCCGTCGGCATTCTTCTCATCGAAGGCTGGCCAATCTTCTACCGCCAGACCCGCCTGGGAAGGTTCGGACGGCCGTTCACCGTCTACAAGCTCCGAACCATGCGCCGAGGCGCAGAGGCGGACGGACCACAGTTCTCGAACGACGCAGACGAACGAGTATTGGCCATCGGTCGCGTCCTCCGGCGCTGGCGCATCGATGAGCTGCCACAGCTCGTCAATGTTCTACGCGGCCAGATGAGCCTGGTCGGTCCACGACCCGAACGGCCGGAGCTCGCCGCAAAACTCGAAAAAGAGATCCCTTTCTATGCCTTCCGGTATTCGGTCCGACCCGGGCTCACGGGCTGGGCACAGGTCCATTTCCCATATAGCGCCGAACCGGAGGAGCACCTGGTCAAGCTCGAGTTCGATCTCTACTCGTTGCGGCACCACGGACCGGCACTGTACGCAATCGTGCTTCTGCGCACGTTTGGAGCATTGATTTTCCCTCCTCATAAGAGGCGTGCCTCATCCCTGAACGCTGAATAGAGACGAAGTACACCTACCGTCGAGGCGAGGCGGAAAACAGTCCTCTCTCAGCGGAAGAGTGCTTGACACGCTCGGGAACGCGCCCGATACTTTCACCAGTTCTTTCGCTTTTTGACGCACACGCGTTTCCGTGGGGGTGCCCGTTTATTTCGGGCTGAGAGCAGACCCCTCGAACCTGATCCGGATCATGCCGGCGGAGGAAATTGGAGACGCCCACCCACCATGCCGCGGCATTCTGGAGCGGGCCTCCCCTTCGACCCTCGGGCCCGGATCAAACCAGGAGCAGCGGCATGAATTCGTTCAAGATAATATTGGTGTTTGCGGTCCTCGCGGCCTCGGCGGTGTCTGCCACAGCCGGCGAGCTGCCCGGAACCCTGATCGACTTCACCACGAAGGAACCGATCGCCGGAGCGGACGTTCGCGGGACGGCCTCCGGCTTCGAACTGAGTGTGGCCACAGGAAAAGACGGATCGTTTGTGCTCGTTCTGCCGGATCCTCCCCCAACCTCGCTCCGGCTTACCGTCAAGGCGGCCGGCTACCAGACGCTCGACCTCAACCTCACCGATCTCGCCCACACGCTCCGCCTGTCCCTCCAGGCGCACCTCCTCTTTTCATCCGAGATCGAGGTCACCGGTCTTCGCGCCGACGTCGGCGAGGCTCCTGTCACTGTGACCAACGTCGACAGGGAGGATATCGAGCGCCTCTACTGGGCCCAGGACGTACCGATGTTCCTGTCACCCACTCCGGGTTTCTACGCCTACAACGATTCGGGCAACGGCATCGGCTACTCCTACTTCTTCCTCCGCTCCTTCGATATGCGCCGGACCGCGGTCAGCCTCAACGGTGTCCCGATCAACGACGCCCACTCGCACGGTCTCTTCTTCATCGATCTTGCAGACTTCCTGTCGACAACCGAAGACGTCCAGGTGCAACGGGGCGTCGGCACAACCCTCTATGGCGGCAGCGCCATCGGCGGATCGATCGACCTCCGCACCCGCCAACCCGCGACCGAGAGGCGCCTGCGAGTCGAGGCCCTTGGCGGGGCGTTCGACACCTCACGCTTCACTCTCGAATACGACAGCGGTCTCATCAACGACCGGTGGGCGGCCACGTTCCGCTACTCGCGAGTGCAGAGCGACGGCTATCGTGACCAGTCGTGGGCCAAGATGTGGAACTACTACGGATCGATCGTTCGCTACGGCAACAAAACGACCACCCGAATCAACCTCTTCGGCGGACCGGAAAAGACCCACCTCGCCTACGAGGGTGTTTCGAAGGCTTACCTCGACGGCGAGATCACAGGCGACCAACGGACCGACCGTCGATACAACCCACTCGAATACCCCGGCGAGATCGATGAATTCTTCCAACCCCATTACCAGCTGATTCACACCTGGCAGATGAATAACGACCTCGTGTTTCAGAACACCTTCTTCTATTTCACCGGCGACGGCTACTTCCAGCAATTCAAGGAGGACCGTTGGTTTCCGGAATACGGCCTCGATCCCTTCCCCGGACCTGGCGGCGAGATCATCGACACCACCGATCTCGTGCGCCGCCGCGAGGTCACGGAATGGGACGCCGGCTGGATACCAAACCTCCAGTGGTCCCACGGTGGAGGGCGCGGTAGCCTCCAAGCCGGAGCAGCGATCCGCCTGCACAGCGGCCGTCACTTTGGCACTGTCCAGTGGGCGCAGTACTACCCGCCGGATTTGCCGCCCGACCACCGCTACTACGACTACGAGCTCGACAAAACCACATTGCAGCCTTTCCTCCAGGAGAACTGGCATTTCAACGAAAAGTGGAATCTGCTCGCGGGTCTGACCTGGACATCTCATCGATATGAGATGCACAACGACATGGTCGGCGATGTCGCTTTTGACTCGTCGTTCTCCTACCTTCTGCCGCGGCTGGGTCTCGCGTATCACCCCAACCAGCGTTGGAGCTTCTACGGTAACGTCTCGCGCGGCGGCCGCGAGCCCGCCTTCCGCGACCTCTACGACCCACAGGATTACTGGGCACCACCCCCGCAAGATCTGGAGCCCGAAAAGCTCACCGATTTCGAACTCGGCGCGCGCTACTCCTGGACGAACGGCGGCGCGAACCTCAACGTCTATTATCTGGACTTCGATAACGCCATCGTATGGGCCGGCGGCCTCGACAACAACGGCAATCCTGTGACTGCCAATGGCGCCGTGACGGAGCACAGGGGCGTCGAGCTCGATCTGTCGTGGGCGCCAAAGCCGAGGTGGACCGGACGTCTGTCGCTGGCCTGGGCCGACAACACCATCGTCGACTTTGTCGAGAATATCTGGGGCGGCGGGACCATGGACCACTCCGGAAACAGTCTGCCTGTGAGCCCGGAGTTGCTCGGCACCCTGGAGCTGCGAGGCGGTGCCGGGCCTGTTGATGGTTTCCTTCAACTTCGGTATGTGGATGACTTCTACCTCGACAACACCGAGGACATGCGCAAGTTCCCTGAAGTCACCGACGATCCGGATTACATCAACCGCGTCAACCCGGCCTACGCCGTCCTCGATGTCGGGCTCGAGGCCGACCTCGGCCGCTCCGTCGCCGATCTTCTCAGCGCCCGCCGGGTTGCGCTGAAGTTACGCGTCAACAATCTCACCGACCAGCTGTTCACGACCTTCGGCTATTTCGACGGCTACCAACCGGTGTGGATCGTCGGCGCCACCCGCAACGCGTATTTGGGAGTCACATTCGATTGGTAGGCGAGTCCAGCGATCAGCATTCAGCTCTCCGACCGACCCATTGCGATGCGCTGATACCTGATTGCTGACGGCTGATAGCTTCTCCTTGAGCATAGGTATTCATCTGAAGAAATATCTCGGGTGTGCTTTGGGGAATGTAAAATACCCCTCGTGACACGGAACGGCTCATGATCAAGGCGGTCATCACCTTTGCACTCCTGGTGGCCGTGCGAACCGCAGCGAGGGTCTTTTTCAAGCTCAAGAGCTTTTGGATCGACGGTGAGCCAGACGATTACGCACTCAATACCCGTATCGTTGCCATTCTCAATCACACCAGTCTCTACGAGCCCCTGATCGCCGGTTACGCTCAGTACAGACTGCTATGGAAATTCGCCCGCCATGGCGTGCTCCCGGTTGCCGAGAAAACAATGAAGCGGCGAATCGGACTGTTTTTCAAACTTCTCGTCCGACATCCGATCGTGGTCACCCGCCAGCGCGACAGAACCTGGTACAACGTGCTCAACAAGGTGGATTCGAAGGCGATTACGATCATCCTTCCCGAAGGCCGGATGAAACGGGCCAATGGGCTCGATGCCGAGGGCCGGGAGATGACGGTTCGTGGGGGCATCGCCGATATCCTCGAGGCCTTGCCTGATGGTCGCATGCTGATGGTCTACTCGGGCGGTCTTCACCACATCCAGGTACCGGGCGAGCTCCTGCCGACCCCGTTCAAGACTCTGCGATGCAGAATGGAAATGATCGACATCCCTTCCTACAAAGAGGAGATGAAACGGGACCACCCCGAACTCAGCTTTCGAAAAGCGGTCGTCGCGGACCTCACCCGCCGACGCGACGAGTACTGTCCCACGGAGAATGAGGAATTAGTAATTGGGAATTCCCACCCGACGCCCCGCGCCCGCAGACACGTTGAGGGTGGTGGTCGACATTCTTAATTCCTAATTCTCAATTCCTAATTCGACGCCACCCGGTGGCGTCGCTAGATCCAGCTGCGAAGCCGGGCAAGAAACAGGGTTGCGATCGTCTTGCTGTCGCGGATAGTGCCGTCACGACAGGCGTTGAAGGCTTCCTCCACCGTCATGGAGACGTTTTCGATCACCTCGTCGGGATCCTTGGCAACATCGGGCGCCGGTTGGAGCGGAGTGGCGATGAAGGCGTGGAGAACTTCATCGGTGAAACCGGGGGTTGTGAAAAAGGAGCCCAACTCGTGGATCTCGACCGGGTACCAGCCGGTTTCCTCCGCCAGCTCACGCCCTGCGCAGGCGGCCGGGCTCTCACCGGGATCGAGCTTACCTGCAGGAAGCTCGATCAGGATCTCGCCCATCGGATACCGGTACTGCCTGACAAACTCGATCCTACGATCTTCGTGGAGCGGCAACACGACGACTGCGCCCTGGTGCCGAACAACTTCCCGCGAAGCCTCACCACCGCTCGGCAACAACACGCGATCCACCTCGAAATCGAGGATATTTCCCTGGTAGATGCTTCTGCCCTCGATCTTCTTTTCCACAAGTCGGTCGTCTCGCCCCATCTTGTCTCCTCCAACGTTACAGAATCCTCGGTGAATGCTCCAAGATGATACGCCCTGCCCAGGTCATTCCTTCCTTTTCTCGCGGCCAACGCTGGCATCGATCCTGCTTAAACGATTGGCGAGGAGCAGAAAACATGAGCCAGACAGCAAGTTGCGAACTCGTCTATTCGTCCTCGCTGGACGATCTTTCGAGTGCGGTCACACATCGCATGGTCGAAGGATGGTGGCCCCTCGGCAGGCCATTCACTCGCGGCGAGCACTTCATTCAAGCAATGGTCTACGAGCCGAGGCCCGAAGAGCAACATCAAAACAACGAAGAGAACTGATCAGCGGTACTTCGCGAGAAGCCCTGTCCGCTGGTTGAATTCTTCGATCTGCCGATCCCACTCCTCCCAGGCGTGGAAGTGAGAGGTCCAGTAGTCGTCGTCGTACCACTGGGCATCGAGTTCCTCAACCGTCTTGCCCTGTTGCTCGACCCAGGTGAAGTATTTGAGGTTATGAATCCGTTTGCGGTCCCAGTAGCCGAGCTCGAGCATGTGATCGATGTCGGTTCCCAAGAGGTAGCGCTCGAAATGAACAGCTGCCGCGGTCTCCGAGTAAGCACCGTGGAGCTCGCGTTCCTCCTCGAAACGGGAACCGTAGAGCTCCATCGAATCGGTGGCGACGGTGAAGAGGCAATCCTTCGACCCCATTTCGAAGAAACGGGCCGTTTTGACTGCGGTCAGCAGATTTGCGATTCCCGATATCCCGAGCAGATCGAGCTGGTCGACGAGGTCCTTATCGACGCCACGACCTTTCAGATGGGCACGCCCTTCCGTCTCGTTGAAAAGCCGGAGCAGGCTCATGCACGCCTGATCGTCGATACCGGCGACTACATCGGTGGTCTTGATGTTATGGATCCAGGGCACGTGCTTGTCGCCGATGCCTTCGATGCGGTGCGAACCGTAGCCGCCCGACAGCAGGGTCGGGCATTGCAGCGCCTCAGCCGCCACCACCTTTGTGCGGGGAAAGATCTCTCGCAGGTATTCGGCACATCCAAGAGTCCCGGCCGAGCCCTGGGTCAGGCAGACGCCGGCAAAGCGCGAGTCGGCCCCGCGCACTTCTTTAAATACCTCTTCCATTGCCTGGCCGGTGCAGACGTAGTGCCAGACGGCGTTGCCGAACTCGGCGAACTGGTTGAGGACCACGACCTCGTCACCACGTTCGGCCTGGAGTTCCTTGGTCTTGTCGTAGATCTCCTTGACGTTCGACTCCGACCCTGGCGTGGCGAAGATCTCGGAACCCACCTCTTCGAGCCACTCGAATCGCTCGCGAGACATGCCTTCGGGAAGGACGGCGATGGACGGGCACGCCAGCAAATGAGCGTCGTAGGCGCCGCCACGACAGTAGTTGCCGGTCGACGGCCACAGCGCCTTCTGGGTGGTGGGGTCGAACGCCCCGCGAACGAGCTTTTCGACCAGCGGGCCAAAGGTCGCACCAACTTTGTGAGCGCCGGTCGGGAAATACTTGCCGACCAGCATGATGATTCGAGCTTCGACCCCGGTCAGCTCCGAGGGCAGCTCGAGGAAGTTCACGCCGCCGAAACCTCCGCCCGTTTTCACCGGTTCATTTTTCCAGCTGATTCGAAAAAGATTGCGCGAGTGGAGGTCCCACAGGCCGACGTCCGCGAGCTCGTCACGAATACCGGCAGGAACGAGCGTGGGATCGGCCATCTCCCGGTAGGTCGGGATGATGATGTCCCGTTCTCGGCAACGTCGAACGGTGTTCTCCAGGATTTCGTTGGATGTCGCCATCTTCAGGAATTCTCCACAGCTAAATTTCGTGCAAGCCGGACTATAGTACACGTCGGCGAACGCGCCGCGAGAGGAACACCATGGCACACAACGAGAACATATTGGATGCGGCCCGCGGCTACGAGGAGCAGATCGTCCGCTTCCTGAGGGATCTGATAGCGATCCCCGCCGAGAGCGGAGTCGAGGGCGACCGTTGCGAACGGGTACGACGCGAGTACGAGTCTCTGGGATTTGACGAGGTCTTCTTTGACGGCCTCGGTACCGTGGTTGCGAGGATCGGTTCCGGGGATTTCAAGATCCTCTACGACGGCCATATCGATTGCGTCGGCGTCGGCGATCTCGGCAATTGGGACTTCGATCCCTTCGCCGGCAAGTTCGAGAATGGCGAAATCTGGGGCCGGGGAGCGGTTGACGAGCTGCCGGCCATTGCTGGAATGGCCTACGGTGCGAAGATCCTCGCAGACCGCGGAATGCCCGATGGCGTGACCCTCTACTTGACCGCGTCGGTTATGGAGGAGGATTGCGACGGCTACTGCATGCGCCATCTGATCGCGACCGAAGGCATCCGGCCAGATGTGGTAGTGCTCGGCGAGCCCACCGATCTCGGGGTCTACCGCGGGCAACGCGGCCGCATGGAGGCCACCATCACGACCCACGGGGTCTCCGCCCACGGTGCCCACGCCGATCGCGGGGTCAACGCGCTCTATAAAATGGCGCCGATCATCAGCGATGTCGAAAAGCTCAACGAAGGTCTCGCCGAAGACGACTTCCTCGGCAAGGGATCGATCATCGTCTCCTCGATCGAGTGCACGACGCCGTCGCTCAACGCGGTACCCGACTCGGCCCGCATCTACATCGATCGCAGGCTGACAGTCGGCGAGACCGTGGAAAGTTCCATGACCGAGCTTCAAGGCCTCCCCCACATCGGCGACGCCGAGATCGAGCTCCTGATGTACGACTCGACGAGCTGGCGCGGCACCAGAGCCCAGCAGGAAAAGTACTATCCGACCTGGGTGCTGGACGAAAACCATCCGCTGGTGCAAGGGGTGGCCGGCGCTGCCACCGAAGCGTTGGGCGAAACCCCGAAGATCTCGTGCTGGTCATTCTCCACCAACGGCGTAGCCACGATGGGTCTCTTCGGCATCCCAACGGTCGGTTTCGCCCCGGGCCTCGAAGAGCTCGCTCATACCACCCAGGAACGTGTCAAAGTCGACGACCTCATCAAGGCCACCGCTGTGTATGGCCTGATCCCCGAAATACTGGCCGCGAGAATGAAATGAACCACAGAGACACAGAGGCACAGAGAAAAACACAGAGATTGCCTATACCCGACGCGGTGAACGAGACCTCCGGCGTGATCGTTGACGCCGCGTTTCAGGTACATAAAACCCTTGGCCCTGGCCTGCTTGAAAGAGTCTACGAAGAGTGCCTGTACTTCGAACTCACAAACGGTGGAATCGACGTCAAAAGGCAAGTCCAAGTGCCCCTGACGTACAAAGAGCTTCAGTTTGACTGCGGTTTTCGGATCGACCTTCTGGTAAATGACGAGGTCGTGGTCGAGGTCAAGGCCGTTGAGACAGTTCTGCCCGTTCATGCCGCTCAGTTATTGACTTATTTGAAGATCACCGAGCATCGTGTCGGCTTGCTCATCAATTTCAACCAGACAAAAATCAAAAAAGGAATTCACCGATACGTCCTATGAAAAACCTCTGCGCGACTTTGTGCCCTCTGTGCCTCTGTGGTTTTTCGGACCTTCGGTGAGGGGAGAACAGCAATGAAAAGTGACTTTAAAGGCAAGGATTTCATCACGACGCAGGATTGGTCGGTCGAGGAGCTCGAGAACGCGCTCGAACTGGCGGCGGAACTCAAGGCGAAACGCGCCGCAGGCGAACCGACTCCCCTGCTGCCGGCCAAGACTCTCTACATGATCTTCTTCGATGCCTCGACCAGGACCCGTAACTCGTTCGAGACGGGCATCACCCAGCTCGGCGGCCACGGCATCTATTTGTCGCCCGACAAGATGCAAATCAGCCACGGCGAGAACGCCCGTGATACCGCCAATGTGCTGTCTCGCTATGGTGAGGCGATCGCCATCCGGCATTGCGCCTTTGGCGAAGGAAACGGTTACATCCGCGAGGTTGCCGAGAACGCCTCGGTGCCGGTGATCTCGATGCAGTGCGACGTCTACCACCCGTGTCAGATCCTCGCGGACCTCCTCACCATCCGCGAGAAACACGGCAAGACCCGCGGCCTCAAGATGGGCGTCGCGTGGACCTCGGCTCCGAACTATGTCCGCCCGTTGTCGGTGCCGCAGAGCCTGATCCTGCTCATGCCCCGTTTTGGCATCGACGTCACCCTCGCCTGCCCGCCCGAGTTCCGCCTGATGCCGGAGATCGAGGAACAGGCGAAGGCGAACGCCGCGGCTGGTGGCGCCCGCTTCGAAATCTCGGAGAACTTCGAGGACGCCTTCACCGATGCCAACGTCGTGGTGCCCAAATCCTGGGGACCGCTGATGACAACTCAGGACACCACCGAAGGACTGCAGCTGATTGAGAAATACCCGACCTGGCGTTGCGGCGCCGAGCATATGGCGCTCGGTTCCGACGACCTCATCTACATGCACCCGCTGCCCGCAGACCGCGGTCGCGAGGTCACCGACGAGGTTATCGACGGTCCACAGTCTGTTGTCTATGACGAAGCCGAGAACCGGCTGCACGTGCAGAAGGCTCTGATGGCGCTGACGATGTGAGTCCAGCCGCCGACTGTTTCGCTGTCTTTGCTTCAGCGCGCGGTTCTCAGAGCGCGCTTCCGAAGAGTGCCCCCTCTGACGATGTTTGGCCCAGAGTTTCCACTCCTTTAACGAGCGCCCGCGCCCAAAATCGTCAGAGACGGCACGTTTTGTTGCCCGCCCCGTCCTTATCACCGAAGAGCCGGCGAGTTGCAGACGCGATAGAAGAAATGCACGTTGATCAGAGGTGCCCGTTCCCAACGTGTCGATTTCATCCGTCCACCCTCCCCGCTCCCTGAGGGTGCGGGTGGAAAATCCGAAATTCGAAATCCGAAATTTTGGCGAGCGGGGTGGCGGGCGGCCTTGTATTTCGCATCTTGAATCTAGCATCTGCAGACGCATGGCTCTGAGATCAAATCTTGCGTTGCCGTCTTGACCTCAATCGCGAATCCGGCATACTGAATTCACGCGGATCGAAGGCCATGGAGACTTTCGGTTGCAGCGGGGTGGGTGGGAGCGACCATGACCCGTGCGGGTCAGCGCTCTTGTCTGGCCCGCTGGTAACCGGAGGATTTCATGGCCATCACCATCTCAGGAAGCAACCTCACGATTGAAGACGTCGTTGCGGTCGCCCGATACGGCGAACGCGTCGAGCTCCATCCCGACGCCCGCGCCCGAATCGCCCGCTGCCGGGCCTTTCTTGACGAACGCATCGGGGCTCGCGAGATCATGTACGGTGTCAACACCGGCATCGGAGAGTTTTCGGAGGTCGTCCTTGCGGACGAACAAGTCCGCGATTTCCAGCGCTACTTGATTTACAACCACGCAGCGGGCATCGGCGAGCCGTGTCCCGAGGATAGGGTCCGCGCGGCGATGGTACTCAGGGTCAACGTCCACGCGCACGGCCACTCGGGTTGCCGGCCCGAGATCACCGACACCCTGGTCGCGATGCTGAATGCCGGAGTCACGCCAGTGGTGTGCGAAAAGGGTTCGGTCGGAGCCTGCGGCGACCTTGCGCCAATGAGTCAGATTGCCCTCCTGATGATCGGCGAAGGCGAGGCCTTCTTCCAAGGCGCCAGAATGCCCGGCAACAAGGCCCTCGAGGCGGCGGGGATTCCGGTTCCAGGGCTCGAGGCGCGCGACGGTCTCGCGGTCATCAACGGCTCCAATCTCACCAATGCCATCGGCTGCCTGACGGTGTGGGACAGCGAGCGGTTCTTCAAGCAGGCGGAGATTGCCTGCGCCATGAGCCTCGAGGCATTGCGCGCCAATATGAAGCCCTACGATCGGCGGTTGCACGAACTGCGCGGATTCCGTGGGGCGGTGGTTTCGGCGACCAATATCCGGATGGTAGTCGACGGCTCCGACCTCCTCTCTGGCAGAGAGAAGGTCAAGGTGCAGGATGCCTACAGCATGCGCTCGTCGCCGCAGGTCATCGGCGCCGCCCGCGACCAACTCCGCTGGACCCGCGAGCAGATCGAGATCGAGGCCAACGGTGTCGGCGATAATCCAATTTTCCTACCCGATGATGGGGTGGTGCTGACCGGCGCCAACTTTCAGGGCACACCGATCAGCATGCCGCTCGACACCCTCGGTGGTGCATTGACCATGGTCTGTGTCCTCTCCGAGCGCCGTCTCAACCGTCTCACCAATCCGGCGCTGAGCGCAGGCCTGCCTCCTTTCTTGACCAAGGGAGCCGGCATGTTTTCCGGGCTCATGCTCAGCCAGTACACGGCCGATACGCAGATCGTCGAGCAGCGCATCCTCTCGAGCCCAGCCTTTACCCAGTCAATTCCAGCCGCCGCCGACCAGGAAGATTTCGTCTCGATGGGGATGAATTCAGCCCTCAAGACCCTGTCCATTCTCGACAACGCGTACGGCGTCCTTGGCATCGAGTTGATGGCTGCAGCGCAGGGTCTCGACTTCCGCGCGTTCGAGCCTGGCCGCGGGACCCGGGCGGCGAAGACGGAGATTCGCCGTCACGTGGATTTCCTCGATAAGGACCGCCCGCTGTATTCCGATCACAATGCAATGAAGGCAGCTACCAAGAGACTCGACATCCTCAACGCCGTCGAATCGGAGATCGGAGAGCTCCGGACACACTAGATTCTCAATTTTAAATTTCTAATTTTGAATTTTCGCCCATCGTCCTGAGGAACCAGGTCGGGCGGACGGGAATTGAGAATTCAAAATTCGAAATTCAAAATTCGTGGTGCGTGGTTACAATCCTCCACATGGCCAGGTTTCACTATCGATGTATCGAGTGCGGAGAAGAGTATCCAGAGGATCCGAATCGCCTCGTGTGCTCGCGCTGCAGCGGCAAGCAGGAGTCTGGCGGCACCATTCGCGGCGTCCTCGAGGTGGTCCTCAAGGTGTTGCCGCCCGCATGGCCCCACTTCCGGGCCTCGGATCGGGAGTTCCTTTCTGCCTTCCTTCCGATCAATGACGACAGCGCCATTCCTCCGCTGCCCGTCGGCGACACACCGCTGCTCGAGGCACCACGGCTTCGAGACGAACTCAAAATGCCAGACCTGTTCCTCAAGGACGATACCCGCAACCCCTCCGGTTCGACCAAGGACCGCGCATCTCTGCTGGTGGTTGCAAAGGCCGTAGAGTATGGATGCGACACCGTGGCGACCGCCTCGACGGGGAACGCCGCGTCGGCACTGGCGGCCGTCGCGGCCTCTGCCGGATTGCGCGCAGTCGTGCTGGTCCCGGCGGCAGCGCCGCCCGCCAAACTTGCACAGATGCAGAGCTATGGGGCGGTCGTCGTCCCGGTAGACGGCACCTACGACCAGGCTTTCGATTTGTGCGCGGCAGCCTGCAACGAGTTCGGCTGGTACAACCGGAGTACCGCTCTCAACCCCTTCACTATTGAGGGCAAGAAGACCGCGGCACTCGAGATTGCCGCAGCCAGCATGCCCGACTCGCCCAACGCCATCCTCGTGCCAACGGGCGATGGTGTCATTCTCGCCGGACTTGCCAAGGGTTTTCGCGACCTCGAGAGGGCGGGCCTCATCGAGCGCCGTCCCCGCCTTGTCGCAGTCCAACCGGAGGGCTCTTCCTCGATCGAAATCGCCGCACGATCCGGGGCGGACAAAGCAACCGGAATGCCTGGCGCAGCCAGTATCGCCGACAGCCTCACCGTCGAGATGCCGCGAAATGCCATTGGTTGTCTTGCCGAAATCCGTGCATCAGGGGGAGGCGGAATCACAGTATCTGACGACGCCATCTCTGCCGCCATTGCGCGCCTCGCAGGTTCAACAGGGGTGTTTGCCGAACCCGCGGGGGCCGCCGCCCTAGCCGGTCTCGACGCGGCTCTCGAGGAGGGCCTGGTCGATCGGGACGAGAGGGTCGTGCTGATGATCACCGGTAACGGCCTCAAGGACGTCGCTGCCGCTGCCGCCGCGCTGCCGACCCTCGAACCGGTTGAAGCAAGCCTGGAAGGTGTGGAGCGCGCGGTGACCGAATCGAGAAAATAGTTCAACAGGGGTGTCATCTCGACCGAGGGAACGCAGTGACCAAGCGGAGGGGTCTGTGGGTCATCGCTTGCGCTATCCTATGCTGTTCATAGATCCTTCGACTCGGCGCATTTTGCGCCTCGCTCAGGATGAAATTCCGACATGGGCCAGCAAAGCTGGCCCGTCGTCATTTCATTTTGGTCCGAGGATCTTCGAAGAAGTCTCGGCGCCGGGAACGACGATACGAGACATTTCCTTGCGTTGATGCTCTTTGACCTCTTCGACCATCGCCTCGACCGCGGCCTGGATCGCGGCCGGGAACCGCCCGATGGCGGCCTGCAGGTTTTCGGCTTCGATCTGCGTCTGCACTGGCAAAGGACCAACCTGCGACATGAGCTGAGTCTCGCCGATAAATACGATCGGCCGAGACAGATCCCGGTCGCCTTCCTTGGTTACTGGAGTCAGCTGCTTGAGCGAGCCAACCCTCAGATCAGTAAAGACTTCTTCCTTGTAAAGATTTGTATCATCCAGCTTGATCTCGGACAGTTGTTGGGTCTGCGGGTCGTTCATTCATCCTCCTCGGTTTGGCCGGGGGCAGCCGGCGTAGCTTTTACTGGAACACGGATACGCGCCTCCGATATTTCCATGAGTCGGTTGAGGCGCTCCTCAAGCTCCCGCCGGCGCTCCTCGAGCGTGTCGGCGTCGATTTCTTTCTCTACTACAAATGGTTCGCCGATTGTAATGGTGACCTTGCTCCCTGGGTACGGAACCAGATGGCGATCCCAGGACGGCGCTCGCCAGCCACTGCTCGCCGCGAAACCGATCGGGATGATCGGCACACCTGCGACTCGCGCGACCATGATAGCTCCCGGTTTACAGTACCGCCTCGGACCCTTCGATCCGTCGACGGCAATCGCCGGCGATTGGCGATCCTCGACGATCGCATGGTTGAGCCTCCTCAGCGCGGCGGCACCGCTTCGACGCGCCGAGCCTCTTACTGCGCGGCCCCCAAAGCTCGCGAGAATCATCGTTCCGAGCTCACCGTCGGCCGACGGGCTGATCAGGATGGTCATGCCCACACCGCGCTTGAGTAATCTGGCGAACAACCAACCGGCGGTGAGGATACCTTCATGCCAGAAGGCCAGGACCACGGGCTCGCCCCGTTCGACGATTTCGGTGAATTGTTCATCCTCCTGCAGGCGAATGCGGTAGGTGAACCACGCTACTTTCAGGAAGGTCGCGATGATCGGAGTCGCAAATGCAAAAAGGATTCGTCGGCCCCATGTCAGTTTTCGGGGCTGGTGAGGCTTGGGCGTTGGGGCAACATCATGCATATGGCTGGTCAAGCCTTCGCCAATCGGAGGACGAAGACGGCAGGATGGTAGCACGAGGCCAGTGTGAGTTCTGATTTCTGAGTTTTGAGTTATGAGTTGAATCGTTGAAACGGGGAGGATCGACTCAGGAGGTAGTACACCGGAGAAGTTTCAAGCACAATTTTTGTTCCGGTTGGAATCGGTAATCGCTTTCCGTCGCGCGAGATGGCGTCAACGGCGCTGACGGGTAGCGATGCCCTGACTCTGTCTGACACGCTCCAGCCAACCACAAACTCGTGATCGTCTTGTTTGAAGTGGTAGAGATAGGATCCATCTGGAGCCGGCAGAGGCCCTTCGAAGGTCGCACCCTCGACCCGTTCGATGAGCGTGCGCAGCGCATCCCAGGCTGGACGTCTGCGCAGCGATCCATCGCTTTCCGGAGCGATGAGTCCGTAGCCACGAGCGATCAAACGCCACCAGAATACGCGCTCCACAAGGCCGGTACCGAGAACGAGCAGGTAGTACCGAACCAAGAAATCGGCCTGCTCCTCCTCTCCAACCGATACCGTTTTCCCGGCCGGCGAATGGGGCCCCTCCCACAAGGGCCAGTTGACTTCGGTGATCCAACAACGGTCACTGCAGTTGCGTCCGATCTCGGCGATCGCTCCAAGCAGGGCGACCTTGTCTACCGTATCGAGGCCCATCTGGCGGTTTTCGGGAGCGCCGCGTCGATCGACGTAGAGGAGGTTCGACACGATGTCGAAGTAGAGACCGGGCATCTTCCTGTTCACGAGGGCGAGGATCGCCTGGAACTCAAAATCGATGACCGAGGGTCCCAGCACCTCGACGCCCTCTCGGCGCCGCAGAATTTCCGCCGCCTCGAGATAGAGATCAACATACTCACTATGGGTCCAGATGCCCCACTTGCTGCGGTTGATCGCCTGACCAACCTGAAAGTGCCGGCCAAATGGGCTGAACCGTTCCGCGATATCCTCGACCGCCTCCCGCCACCGCTTTCGGTCTCGCACGAGGTCTCTGTTTTGTGGGATCACGAAAGATAGCTCATGGCCCTGACTGGCGAGGGCCTCCGCCAGCATTTCTTCGTCGCGGTGGTCGCTGTCCCACGGGTGGAGCCGCAGCAAAATAGGACCGACCCCCAAAGCCTCGATCTCGCGCAGATGAAGGTCGGGATCCTGTGGCCACGGGCGAACTGCGAGGCCAATTCCTTCAAAGGTGTACGGATGCTCGTAAAGGGCTGTTTTGAGCTCGAGGTATCGGCGACGGACCATTGCGGCCGAAGCTGCGACAACGCCAAGGTTACGCAGGTGTCCTGGGCTGTCGGCGAGGCGGATTCCGAATTTCTCGCCGCGACTGGCGTGCTGGTGGGGTTGGTCCGAGAGGCGGTCCCACACTGTCTTGTCCCGAGAAGACGCACCATCCGACGCTGCTGGGATATGAGGGTGGTGCGATCCTCCGTGTGCGTGCCGGCGTTTCAATCGAAGGAATTTCAATCGCTTCTTGATGGCATGCTTGAGGATGTAGCCATCAACCGAGAGCGCGTAGAACCACCAGCGGAAAGAGTGGCGTGGCGGTACGGCGCCCCAGTATCCCTCGAGAAAAGCCGCACGATGCTCAGGCCGCAAAACCGGCAGACGGCAGATATCGCGGGTCCTGCTCCAGACTCCGGGCTCACGACCGATACGGGCGCGGTTGAAATCGACGAGAAAAAGGTCGAGGTCATCGCCAGATTGCACCGCGAGTACGTTTCCCATGGAGAGATCACGATAGAGGATCCCGGCGTCATTGATTTTCCGAGCGAGCCGCCCGAGACGGGCGAGAAACGCCTCGTCATCGACCTCCGGAAATTCTCGTGCTTCCGGATCCTCATTGAGCCGCCGGAAAAACTGCCGAACTTCGACAGCGCCCACCAAGTACCTGGCAACAAAAAAGGACGGGCCTTCGATTTCGTTCGACTCCACCCACAACATCGGTTCGGGGGTCGCGAGGCCGACCCGTACGAGCTCCTTCGCTACTTGCCAGCTCCGCTGGGCCTTGCTTCCCCTGAAACGGCGCTCAATTCTTTTTTTCAAACCCTGGTTCTTGAACTGCTTGACGACTATCGGATGGCGATTCGTCGCGGTCTGCATCTCGGCGGCATAAATATAGTTGCGCCCCCAGTGAATGGTTTCGACGGACGCCGTCGGATCGACCAGACGTGAAATTTCCTCGACAACGTCAGCAGGCCTGTGGGCGCTCGCGATCTCACCGCGGAATCCTCCACCCTCAAAGGGCTCGAATGTTGATCGGAGCTTGTCCACCACGAGCGAAGGATAGCAGGGCGACTCTAGGCACTCGCAAGCATGCGCTCGAGTTCATCCGGGCGAGAGCTGCGCACCCGCGCCTCGTCGGCGGTGATGATGTTCACGCGAACCAGCTCTGCCAGCGATTGCTCCATCGAAGTCATTCCGCGCGATCGACCACCCAGCAATTCGTTGTAAATGCGATCAAGGTTGCCACTTCGATCTGTTCGAAAACCGACTGAAGGTTGCGGTGCTCGTATTCCACCGGCTCTTCGATCGTAATCACGTGTCGAAATTCAGTTCGATTGAGGTGGTCGAGCATCGCCGCCAGGGTCGTAGACTTCCCAGATCCAGTCGGTCCGCAGACCAGCACCAGGCCATTGTTCGGCTGGACAAGCTCGGCCAGTTCTTCAGGGAGATGGAGCTCGGCCAGACCCGGTACTCGCTGTGGCAAGGCCCTGACGGCAGCGGCAAGGCGGCCCCGCTGACGCTGGATGTTGACTCGAAGCCTCACTCCTGCCGCCGAGTCATCATTCCTCGACAGGCTGATCGAGAAATCGGCAGAACCGGACTTGGTCAGGGATCGCCGCGCGCGGTCACCGAGATGAGGTGCGAAAAGCGCCCGAACACCCTCCTCCACGACCTCACCACTCAGGCGTTCGAGCCGGCCCGCAACCCGCACAACCGGCGGGGCGCCGGGCACAAGGATCAAATCGCTGGCCCCGCGCCGGACCATTTCTCCGAGCAGCTCACCGATACCCTCACCGACGCTGACTACGCGGAGCGCAGGGTCATCGAGATCGTGAATCGAGTGACATTCGTCGCCGACGATCTCGGCGTCACGTTCGACGAGCCGGTTCATCTCCTGGACCAGCTTGTCGATCTCCGGGTCGGGAAGGAACTTGCCACCCATCTGCCCTTATCTTACGGCAGAGGCAGAGTAATCGTCTGTCCGAGAGGAATCCGAGTTGCACCATCAAGACACCAAGAACACCAAGCCGCCCACCCACCCCAAAAAACCACGGAGGCACAGAGCGCACAGAGTCCACCGAAACGGGGCAGGTCCGACCCCCATCGCGAACACGAAGGCACGAAGACACAAAGAATTCACAAAGCCACCCACCCGCCCGAATTTGCCCGCAGATCACGCAGATGACGCAGATGGGATCACACCAGATTTCTCTGTGTGGCGAGATTCCGGCCGTCGAACGGCCGGGAGCGCTGGGCCGGCCACCGCTCCAAACACGAGCGTTCGTCTTAGCGCCCGGCCCAGCGGCCTGCGCTTTGGAAGCGCAGTCCTCGCCACCTCTCTTCTTCATTCAATTGTTGGAATCTGCACAAATCCCCTACTCACAAGAGAGAGGAAAGGCAGAACCGACGTGCTCCTTGCACGTCGGCGGGTGAGAGGCCCGACGGCTACGGATGCTTGCATCTGGAGCTGCGGGACTCATCACCGGCAACAGGCGGTCCGATCGCCTGGGGTTCTGTCGTCAATAAGCGAAACCGCTTTTCGGGCTCAGCGACCGCTTCTTTGCGTTCTTTGCGGTTCGTAGGGATGGGTGTGTGTAGATCTGCGTTCATCTGTGTGATCTGTGGGCAAATTGGCTGGGTGGTCGGCTCTGTGACCTCCGTGCCTCTGTGGTTTTCTTGGTGCCCTTGGTGTTCTCGGTGGTGAGAAAAATCGCCTACACGGAGAAGGAGCGCGCCAGCGTGTCGGCGATCGCGAGGCCGGCAAGGGTCGGTCGCAACCTCAATCCATCCACCTCAATGTGACCCGAAGCGCAAAGCCGATCGACAATATCTTCGTTTTTTGCCAGAAGGTCGATGCCGAATCGTTGACGAACTTGGTCAACGTCTACGCCCGATTTCG